>Ga0209062_1002219_pt1 | contig 27345 bp, 24 predicted proteins | sample Coa_R2_2_FD_187158 | JGI IMG/M metagenome (GOLD analysis project Ga0209062, IMG submission 187158) | Surface soil microbial communities from Centralia Pennsylvania, which are recovering from an underground coalmine fire - Coalmine... | ecosystem: Environmental > Terrestrial > Soil > Unclassified... | reverse complement strand
CACCAGGGCCAAAATCCTCGATACCCGCAAGACCACTCCCGGATGGAGGCGCTTGGAAAAATACGCAATCACTTGCGGCGGTGGTCGGAACCACCGCATTGGGCTATACGATATGGTGTTGATCAAAGACAACCACCTGGCGGCACTGGCTAAGGAAACATCGAACCCGATTGGCGTTGCAGTTCAACGGGCCCGCGCGCAATTTCCGAAACTCAAGATCGAAGTCGAGACCGACACCTTGGAGCAGGTCGACCAGGCATTGGCTGCCGAGGCTGATTTGATTCTCTTGGACAATATGAACCCCGTGCAACTGCGACTGGCGGTCCAAAAGTGCAAAGGCCGCGCGGAAACCGAAGCCAGCGGTGGTGTGACGCTGGCAACCGTGCGAGCCATAGCTGAATCCGGCGTCGATTACGTGTCCGTGGGAGCGCTGACACACTCAGCGCGAGCGGTGGATATCGGACTGGACTTCGAGTCCTGAAGAGAATGTCCATTGACGCCCGGATATTGCAGGCGCTGCGAAGTTCATCCTCCGGATCGATTTCCGGAGCCGAACTGTCGCAGCAGCTCGGAATCAGCCGGGCGGCGGTTTGGGCCCGCATCGAGGAATTGCGGCGGCTCGGTTACGACATCGAAGCCAGCCCGCACCAGGGCTACCGGCTGTTAAAGAGCCCGGATGCGCTGCATGCGGACGACTTGACCTGGCGGCTGGAATCCGGGCGCAAAATTGGGCGAGACATCCGCGTATTCGAGCAAACCACCTCAACCAATGACGTGATTGAGAAATTGGCCCAGGACGGCGTTCCCGAAGGGATCGTGGTTTTCGCGGAGTCCCAGACGGCTGGACGCGGACGGTTGGGGCGGCGCTGGGTTTCACCGGCGCGAAAAGGCCTATGGTTCTCAGTCTTACTGCGACCCAACATCCGGCCGTCGGCGGCGACTCAAATGACGGTTGCCGCCGCCACCGCATTGCGGCATGCCATTGAATCTGAGACGCAATTGAAATCCGAAATCAAGTGGCCCAACGATATCCTGATCTCCGGGAAAAAAGTTGCGGGCATACTGACCGAACTGAGCGCGGAACTTGATCGCGTCAAATACCTGATCGTGGGAATCGGGGTCGACGTGAACCTTGGCCCCGACGATTTGCCAAACGAACTCAAGTCACAGGCGACGTCGCTCCAGATTGAATCCGGAAAGCCGGTCGCAAGAGTCGAATTAGCGGCGGCGATACTTCGCGAGTTGGAAAAAGTTTACCAGCAAGTTCTCGACGGCGATTTCGCTACCGTGGCAGACGAGTGGGAACATCACTGCTCGACCCTTGGTCGGCGTCTCGTCATTCAGTTGGGTGATCGGCGTGTTTCGGGACGGGCTGAAGCTCTGGGGGAAGATGGGGCGCTTTTATTGCGTACCGAGCACGGGCACCTGGAAAGGATTGTTGGAGGAGATGTTCAGATTGAGAAATGACCTGATGCTCCTGCTAATCGACATCGGAAATACCAACACGCATATCGGCCTGGCCGATGGTAAGCGCGTCATGCGCCAGGTAGATGTTCCGACCGCGGCGTGGAAAACGGGAAAGGAAGTTCCGCGCCTGAAACGGTTTGTTGGCAAGGCCAGGATCCAGGGTGCGGCGCTTTGCAGTGTGGTTCCTCGCTGTACCCCTTTGGTTGTAAAAACGATTTCAACCATTTGGGGCGTGCAGTGCCTGGTGCTGACGCCGGCCACCTTGCGCGGGGTTGGGATTGATTACCCGAAACCGGCAACCATCGGTCCGGACCGCCTTGCCAACGCGATTGCGGCAAAACGCCGTTTTGGATCGCCGGTAGTTGTCGTGGATTTCGGCACCGCGGTTACATTCGATGTTGTGAACCGGAAAGGGGATTACATTGGCGGGATCATTGCGCCCGGGCTTTCTGTAATGACGGATTACCTGCACGAGAAAACGGCGTTGCTGCCGCGGATCCGGATTCGGGACGTCCGAAACGTTGTGGGCAAAAGCACCGAGCATGCGATGCTGGTGGGCGCAGTTCACGGCTACAGCGGCCTGGTGCGTGAATTGATAAAAGAGCTCAAGCGCGAACTGGGATCTTCGCGGCTGCCGGTCGTGGCTACGGGCGGCTATGGCGAACTCATTGCAAAGCGGCTTCCCGAAATCAGCGCGGTGGATCCGTTGCTCACCCTGGACGGCTTGAGGCTGCTTTGGCTCGGTCATCATGGCGAGCTTCCAAACCGGGGCTGAGCAAGCACGTTCAGAGACTAGCGCGAGGCCAGGGCAGCGTCTGGTGATCTACCCGCCACCAACTCAATCTTTGATACTTGCCGCTTGAAACCAAGTGCTTGAATGATAACACTCCGCGCCGATGAACCGAATTGTGGAACGATTCGCGCGCCTCAAGAGCGAAGGCCGCAAGGGATTCATCGCGTACATTGGAGCGGGCGACCCGAATCTCGGCGCGACTCGCGAGCTGGCCCTGGCGTTTGATAAAGCCGGTGTCGATGTTTTGGAATTGGGCGTTCCGTTCAGCGATCCGTTGGCCGACGGCCTGGTGAATCAACTGTCCTCACAACGCGGAATAGAGTCCGGAACGACCCCGCCCAAGGTGCTGCGGACGGTATCCGATATCCGGAGGAGCTCACAAATTCCAATCGTGTTGTACATCTACTACAACCTGGTGCATCGGTACGGTCTGGAACGCTTCGTGAATGAGGCTGCGATGGCGGGTGTCGACGGCCTGCTCGTGCTGGATTTGCCTCCTGAAGAAGGGGCGACCTACGAATGGCTGATGGAAAAGGCCGGCATGGCCAATATCTACCTCGTTGCACCGACCACGCCTGATGACCGGATGGACTTCATTGCAAAACGAGGCCGGGGTTTTATTTACTACGTTTCGCGCGAAGGCGTTACGGGGATGCAAACCGAAGTTTCCCAGACCCTCAGCGAAATGGTCGCCAGGATTCGCCAACGCACCCAGTTGCCAATCGCCGTCGGCTTCGGTATCTCGACTCCGGCACAGGCCCGGACTGTTGCTCAAACGGCCGATGCGGTTGTCGTGGGCAGCGCCATCGTCAACCAAATCGCTGAGAAACGGGATAACGAGCAAATGGTCGCCCGGGTCACTGAATTTGTGAGCAGCCTGGTTCGCGGCGTGAAAGAGTCATGAAAACAAAAACAACCCCTTCCGACCGGTTTGTGATCATCATGGCAGGAGGCCGAGGCGAACGGTTCTGGCCTGTAAGCCGTGAAAAGACGCCAAAACAACTGCTGGCGCTGCTGGGCGACAGGTCATTTTTGCAGCAAGCCGTTGATCGCGTCCTGCCCCTGGTACCGATTAAGAACATTCTGGTCATCACCAACGAGGTCCAGGCGCCACAGGTCCGAAAGCAATTGCCCAAATTGCCGAAAGAGAATGTTGTCGCTGAGCCTGTAGGACGCGATACCACCGCCGCTGTCACGCTCGGGGCCGCATTGGTCGGGGCACGTTCGACTACGGCGGTTATGGCCGTGCTTCCGGCTGACCACGTCATACCAGAAGAAAAAAAATTTCAGCAGGTTCTTGCGGATGCATTTGACTTGGCCGGACGGGGCCAGGCGATTGTGACCATTGGCATCAAGCCCACCGAGCCTGCCACAGGCTACGGCTATATTTCCGTCGGTGAACCTTTGCCGCCGCCACAAGGGGTGAAAGGGTACAAGACGCCGTTTTTCCGCGCTGAGCAATTCGTGGAAAAACCTAATTTCGACAAGGCATTGGAATATCTTAACAGCGGCCGGTACCGCTGGAACGCTGGAATGTTTATCTGGTCCTTTGTGACCATTACCGAAGGACTCCAGAAACACCAACCCGAAATGTATGCAGCGTGTCAAAGGTGGTTCAAAGTGGCAGGCACGCCCGCGAAGCTCCAGAAGGTGCTGGCCAGGGAGTATCCTGAGCTTCCAAAGATTTCGATCGATTTCGCGCTGATGGAGCATGCTCAGAACGTGATCGTTGCCGATGGCGCTTTCGAATGGGACGACCTCGGTTCCTGGACCGCCCTGGGGCGCCATTTGAAAGCCGATGCCGAAGGCAATTGTGCCGTGGGAGAATTCCTGCATGTCGACGGTGCTCGAAACATCATCTTTGACGCGCGCACAAAGGATCGGCGCACACCGACAGCGGTTGTCGGGTTGCGCGATTCCATTCTCGTGCAAACCGATGACGCGACGTTGCTCGCGCACAAGAGCCAAGCTCAAAAGGTCAAGGAGTTGGTCAAACGATTGAGCCAGGACCCCAAATTGAAGAAACTGACGTAGGACGGTTCGTTTGAAACGTGTCGCCGGTCCTCAATGCCGTTCCTGAAAAACCTGCCGTTGCCACGCGGCCGGACATCAGCCACGTCGTTTTCGATTTTGACGGCACGTTATCGTGGTTAAGACACGGCTGGCCGGAAATGATGGCCGGTTTGTTTCTCAAGGAGATTCCTGGCGCGGCAGCGATCGAAAGCACGCCAATTCACGACCTGCTGCTGCGTGAAATCCTGGCCTTGAACGGGAAATCTTCGATTTACCAAATGCAACGCTGCGCCGAGTTGGTGCGCGAGCATGGCGGACCGGCGCTCGACCCAAATCAAAAACTGGAAGAGTACCAATCCGTGCTTCTCGAAGCCGTGCGCGAGCGCACCGAAAAGATTAAACGCGGCGAGGTCAATCCGGATGAGTACACGGTGCACGGGGCTCGTCCGTTGCTGCAGAAACTGCGAGATCGTGGCCTGGTTCTCATAATTCTCAGTGGAACCATCGAGTCACATGTGCGGGGCGAAGCCGAGTTGCTCAAGATCGCGCCTTTTTTTGGAGAACACATCTACGGCAGCACTGCGAACCTGCAACAGTCATCAAAGAAAGCGGTCATTGCCCGGCTTCTCAGGCAGGAGAGTATTCCTGGAGAACGCCTGCTGTCGTTTGGTGACGGGCCGGTGGAGATTCGACTGACGAAGGAAGCCGGAGGATTGGCGGTGGGCGTCGCCAGTGACGAGGATCAGAATGGTTCCGGGCGGTTGCATCCCCAGAAGGCTCCCCAACTGCTGGAAGCGGGGGCTGATTTGTTAATTCCGGACTACCGCGATCCGGACAATTTGGTAGCATCCCTGCTCGGTTCCTGAACTGTTACTTGGCGCAGATGAAAAGATACCCTGATCCTCTCGATTTAAAGAGAGTGAAGGTTTACCCGCTGGCCCAGAGGGACAGCTTGAATTCCCTGGGCAAAATGCTGGTCGACCCCGAAGCCGCTCCGCGGGAACCAGCCCCCCGAACGCGCGACCTGGTCCTGCGTTGCGCCCGGCAAATTCAGGCCGCCAGGCAGCGCGGCGCCAGCGTCATCCTGATGTATGGAGCGCACCTGATCAAAAACGGAGCGATGCCCCTGGTTAACCTGCTGGTTGAGCGCGGTTTGATTACCCACCTGGCGACCAACGGGGCCGGCACAATCCACGACTGGGAACTCGCGTTTCTGGGCCGCACTGAGGAAAGCGTGCGAAAGAATGTCGCCACCGGCACTTTTGGAACCTGGGACGAAACCGGGCGCTACATCCACTTGGCACTAGCGGTAGGAGCGTTGAGCAAAGAAGGGTACGGCCGCAGCCTGGGCCGATTTATTTGCGAGGAAGGTACGACACTTCCTGCGCGCGCCGAGTTGGAGCGATGTTTGCGAGACGAACCCGCTCACCCGTTGTCGCCGGCCCGCGCGGAATTGCTTCAGATGATGATTTCGCATGGGCTGCCGGAAGGAAGACTGCGCGTCCCGCACGAGCACAAAGAAACCTGCATTCTTGCAAAAGCCTTCCGCGAAAATGTTCCGCTAACCGTGCATCCGGGGATCGGCTACGATATTTTTTCCACTCACCCGATTTTCAACGGCGCGGTCATTGGCCGGGCGGCCGGCATGGACTTCCAGCTGTTCAGCCGCGCGGTGGAAGGCGTGGAAGGCGGGGTGGTCTTGTCCGTGGGCTCTGCCATCATGGCGCCCCAGGTTTTTGAGAAAAGCATCAGCTGCGTCAATAACCTCCGTCTCCAGGAAGGCCGGCCTGTCGTTCACGATCATTCCATCTTCGTCGTCGATATCCAGGATGGTGGCCATTGGAATTGGGATAACGGTGAACCGACCAAGGATAATCCCGCGTACTATCTGCGGTTTTGCAAAAGCTTCGCGCGCATGGGGGGGGCGATGAGCTATGTGCAGTGCGACAACGTTTTATTTCTGCAGCTGTTAATCCAGTATCTTAAGACTGCGTGAACCGCGAACGGTTTCAGAGCATCACAAATCGCTATTTAAAACTGCGCATCGCGGTTCTGGGTGATTATTGCCTGGACCGTTACCTGGAAATCGACCCGTCCAAACAGGAGACTTCCATCGAGACCGGGTTGCCTGTGCATAACGTGGTGAATGTCCGGCCTCAGCCCGGAGGCGCCGGGACCATTGTCAACAACCTGGCCGCGCTCGGCATCCGTGAAATTCTGCCGATTGGCTTTGCCGGAGAAGACGGGGAAGGTTCGGAACTCCGCGCGGCTTTGGAAAAGGTCCCGGGGGTGAGGCTCGATTCCTTCGTTAAAACCCGCGAGCGCCGCACCTTCACCTATTGCAAGCCTCTCATTGTCGAAAAAGGCAAGCCGCCGGTCGAATTGAACCGTTTGGATAGCAAGAACTGGACAACCACTCCGGCCGCCGTTGAGGAAGCACTGATCCGAGGTTTGGATCACGTTTCGGGATCTGTGGATGCCATCATCATCCTGGATCAAGTCGACAAGCCTGATACCGGCGTAGTCACCGGCCGTGTTTTAGAGGCGGTTGGGCAATTTGCCGCAAAGCATCCGCAGGTGCACGTGCTGGCGGACAGCCGCAGGGGGCTTAGCGGATATCCGGCCGTCATTTTCAAAATGAACTCAAGCGAGTTGGCGGCGTTGACGGGGGCCCGTGAGCCATACGATATCGAGTCGGCCGGCAAGGCGGCGCTCGGGCTGGCTCGAAAAAATGGCCGCCCCGTTTTTATTTCGCTCGCGGCCCAGGGGTTGCTTGGCGTCGATGCGGACGGAACCACCTGTCATTTGCCGGCGCTGCCATTGCGCGGAGAAATCGATGTGGTAGGGGCAGGGGACGCGGTATCGGCCAATCTCGCAACGGCACTTGCGGCGGGGGCTTCGTTGGCCGAGGCGCTGGAGTTGGCCAACACCGCGGCGTCGATTGTCATTCACAAGTTGGGAACGACGGGCACGGCCAACGTCAACGAGATCGCGTCTTTGCTCGGATACTGATCCGGACAGAACAAATCCCTAAGCGCTTCCGGTTTTCTGCGACATCATGCGGGATTGGCCCGCCCGGGCTCGCCTCGATAAACGCACTTTGCCGTGCAGGTCTCGGCTACAACGACTTCGACCAGAAGGGGCAGTCTTGGCTTTAACCCTTTCCAAATCCAGATGGCAATGTTTTCGCTCGTGGGGTTTTCGAGCCCGAGCACCTCGTTAAGGTAACGGTGGTCGAGTTTCTCCCATAACGGCTTAAATGCCTTCGTGATGTCCGCATAATCCATGACCCAGCCCAGCTTCGGATCCAAATCGCCTGCTACAACGATTTCCGCCTGGAAACTGTGGCCGTGAAGGCGTCGGCATTTGTGGGATTTTGGAAGTCCCGGCAACAGGTGCGCGGCTTCGAATTGAAAGGTTTTACGCAGTTCCATTATTGTTCCCAATCCGTCCAGGTGATCAGTGTGGCCAAAGCAGGCGCTCCATCGTGTCTCCAGGCCAGGGGCGGGTCCTGCATCTGTCCGAGAGGACAGATGCGTGTGGCGCCCCAGCGGGCAGCCTCCACGCACAACGTCTGGATCGTGTGCTCGGGAACGGCCAACCCAATAGTCGAAACCCTCCCTCGAACAACGTCCGCCGCCTGCAACGCTTCGGTAAAGTCTTTGACCTCTTTCACGTAAACAAAACGATTAAGACACGAAATCTGAAAGCGTGGATCGGATTCGTAAACGACAGTCCACGCCGTGGACTCTTTGCTGCACCAAAGCCTGGTGTCGGGAGAACTGGCGGCTCTCAATTCGTAGATCGAGCGCCGGGAAGCGATATGGGCGGAGGTTTCCAGCTTGACCGGACCTCGTGGCTCGCGCAGTTCGTGTTCGGCCAATTGGTCGGCCAGCATTTCGGCGAATTTCTCCCCAGGCACAGTGCCCCTGGCCTGAACGTAAATGACGTGCGGGGACAGGCAGCCTTGCTGGTCCCACGCCGCGACATCCGCAGCGACACGTTCAACGACTCTCCGCAGATGCACTCCCGTCAGCATTTCGTGGGCGACATACCCGAAACTCACCCGGGATCCAAACCCCAGGAAACGGACTTTCCCTGGAACATTGCATCTAACACCGGCCAAGGATTCGTCACTGCCGGTCGCCGTGACGCAATCGGCCGCTTCGAACAACGTGCGCTCCAACGGATCGTTGCCGCCTTTCCATTCTGCGATTTCAAGACACGCGCCGAATTTGCGTTCGATTTCATAAAGGGAATGAGCAAACAGGCGCGGCAAAAGCGAAGCGCCACTGGCGCACTTAACGAACTGCGCTGAACGGACCAGGAGGCCCAGGACAATGCTCGTCAGGGTTGGATTGGGCAGATTTCCAGCGGCAACATGCGCTATTAACTCCGGGCCCGTGGCGAGCGATGCGCGGTTGCCTTGTTGTTCATGCGTAGTAGACGTGAAATGATCCAGCCGCTCGGCTTTTCCGAGGTCCTGCTCGATCAGCGCCTGAAATCCTTCCGGTGTAAGCCGTTTGAAGTGGCGATCCAGTCCCGTGGCGATTGTGCCGCGAGAAAAGCCTGTCGCGGCTGGACCCTCGCTCAACGCGAGCTTTCGAAATGAAAACTCCGGATCCAGCCAATCTTTGGCTAGCCGAGACAGCACCTCAACAATGGCCTGGGTCGAGCGATGGGCAAGGTAGGTCTCCCGGTTGCGCTTCAAAGCCTGGCAGGCTTCGGTAATCATTGTCGGCCCGATTACCGCCTCGGGCGGCAGATCCGCGAAAAAATAATTCGGCAGGTTCATGTCGAGAGCGCCATCGGATCCGGAGGAACCAGGCCCGGCTTTAGGCCTTCCCGTTTGCGAATAGGATTCAAACACAGCAATCCTGAAAGCGACAAGACCAGCATGAGCGCCAAGACGGCGTAAATGTGGTGATACGAGGCCGGGACGGCTGCTGCCGGTCCAAGCTGTTTTACTTTTTCGCCCACGATCCAGTGCGACAGGTTCCCAATGACGCCCCCCGTCATGACAAAGATCCCAAACACTCGGCCCCGGACTTCGTCCGGCACTGATTCCATGAGCGCGGCCTCGGTCATCGGGTATCCGGCCAGGAAGAAAAAGCCGTAAACAACGTAGATGGGAATAGTCCACCGCTGGGGCACCCAGGGAAAAACCGCGATGAGGGCCGCGGCAATCGAGAGGGCCAGCGTGAGCCATCTTTTTCGACCGCGGTCGCTTAAACTGCCGAAAAGAGGATTGCTGATGGTTGCGGCCAGGTAAATGCCGCTCAAGGCCACCCCGGTTGATTTTGCGTCGTAACCCCGCGCGTTCTGGAGAAACAGAGATCCCAGGCTGCCCATGCTGGCGCCGGCGAAATCGCGAATGCTGAACGCGATGCAATATGCCAGAAAGAAAAACCAGAGAGCGCCCGTTGGAAAAAGGGGAGTGGCCTGGGTTCCCGGCAGAGGGGCTTTTGCGGGCTCTTTTTCGTCCTCAGCAAACCACATGAAAATGGCGGAGCCCAAAAGCCCCATCAGCCCCAGTTCGAGCACCGGCCGGCGCCACGCCGCGGGACCTAAAAGCGGCTCGAGCATGCCGGCTCTCCACCCGCTGTAGATTGGGCCCAGGAAAAATCCGGCGCCTGCCCCGATGCCGACCAGGCCCAGCGCACGGCCCGTGCTTTCCGGAAACAAGCGTGCCACCATGGCTGTTGCCGCGGGGTGATAAAAACTTCCGCCAAAGCCCGCGACGATAACGGCGGCAAGCGCCCACGGGTAGGTTGGTGCCAATGAAAGCCCGATAAACCCGGCTGCATTGATCGCCAAACCCAGGCCCAAAAGTTTCTTGCGATTGAATTTATCGGCCAAGACGCCAATTGGATAACTCGGCGCAAAACAGGCCACCAGCATTACGGTGAGCAGGAGCGTCGCCTCGCCCACGCTGCTGAACTTGAAATCCTTTTGGATCAACAGATACAGCGGCATCAGCGCAACCTGGTAAAGGTGCGTGAACGCGTGCAGAACCCCGGTTAACCACAGTGCCCTGGCTTTGTGTCGCGTGTCGTGCATGCGAGCTAATCCGCTGCCATGAGTGAGCAACCTCGCGGTTCGGCAACTGCCGCGCGCCCCAGCAGCTCAAAACCTTCTCTCCTGGCTATCGCCAGGTCCTCAGTCTGGATCGCTGCGACTGAATAAACATTCGCCAGGTCCAAAATCTTCAACTGGCCCGGCTCGCCGTGTCCCACCCGGTTTCCGGTCTCTGGCGAGACGACCAGCGCCCTTGCCCACGGCGGGAAACGAAAAATGTCCGCGCCGTCTATGGAACCGGGCTCAAACACTCCCGCATACGCCTGCGAACTCAATTCGCTCATCCCATATTCAGCAATGATGTTCGAGCGTTGGACGCCCAGGTACCGGGACATGAGCGAATGCAGTTCCGGCTTTGGCAAAGTCCGGGACCGCCCTTTGTATCCGCCGGTTTCCAGAATTTTCGAGCCGCCTGGGAGGGCCAGGACTTTGCTGCGCTCGCGAAGGTAATCGAGCAAGTGAACGTATGAAAATGCCGTGCCGAGCAACAAGACCGGGCGGTTTGATTCAATCGCTTTTTCAAGCCAACCAAGGGTTGCCGGTATGTTCAAGGTCCATGCGGCATCGTCGCTAATAGTGCCGCTAAAATTGAAGGTTTCAAAATCCGCCCACTTTCGAAGCGTCTCGAACATGTGGACAAGGGATGAGTTGGGGGCCTGGCCACCATCCGGGGTGAGTGCCACGACCAGGCTCGGCATTGGCGCGGGCATGGAGAGTTTGAACCACGACAGCAGTGAAGCTTCGTATACGCGAAGCGAGCCGGCGTGGTGAAAATGTCTGCTGCGGTTTTGCTGCGTTGTGCCGCTGGAAAAGAACACTCTTGAGCGCTCCGCGGCCTCGATGCACGAGAATTCCAGCTCCTTAAAACCGGCTGCGGGGACAGTGGGGATTTGTTTCCAATCGGTAACCGTAGTAACGCGAACGTCTCGGGTTCGGCAAACACTCCGGTAAGCGGCATTCCTTGCGAGTTGGAGTTGGAACAGGGTCAGGGCCAGTTCGTTGAATTGGCCGTCGTCGAGCGCGGCGCCGCTTTCGATTGTGGAAAGCAGGCGCGCGGCAAAAGTCTCGAGGGAATTAACCTGCGTCATGCGGTTTTTTTATCCAGGCTGGTTTTCCGCCACAGCCCGAACCCTTATGTAACTGCCAAACTGGGGTTTGCGCAAGCCGTGATCGTTCCGGCCGGGCAATTTACAGTTTTGTTGCTTTACCGTGACCCGAAGGACTGGCAGAAGGATAGGGTTGAATTATATGCCCCGATTACTGAACTACCTGGGCCCTGCCATGTTGCTGTTTGCGGCGGCCTGTTCGACCTCCGTCCGGCAAAAGCCCATCTTCACTGACCTTCCCATGGGCCGCGGTGCTCCGCCAGGTCCAGCCTGGCCCGGACAGCGGCCTGATGGGTCGGTCCTGCTTCCAAACCAGTGGTCCTTGAACCCCGTGGGCCGGCAAGTCGAGCTTGGAGATTTCCCGGTGAATATCGCGGTGCACCCGCAAGGCCGGTATGCCGCGGTGCTCCATGCGGGCTACAGCGACCACGAGATTCGACTGGTCGACATCGCTGAAGGTCGCGTGGTTGGCAGATACCCAATCAAGGAAGCGTTTTACGGCTTGGCATTTTCAAAAGACGGCAAACTCCTCGTGTGCAGCGGGGCAGGGGAGGAGCTCATCCATGTGTTCACTTTTAAAGACGGGCAGCTTTCGAACCATAACCGCGTCAAACTATGGGAACCCAAGAAGAAAGCTGTTCCGGCGGGCCTGGCGATCAACAAGAACGGCACGCAAGTCTTCTCCGCAGATGTATGGGGTAATTCCGTCGCAGGTGTTTCTTTATTCGGAGCACCCAACACCTTCGAAATCCTGATGAACACGAACGTGGGTCGCGTCGAGTCGGCGCCGATCAAACCTTCAGCTGATTTTGACACTGCAGCCGCCCAGAAGCGCGAACAAGCCGCTCTCTTCGAAAGAGATGCAGCTGGGGCTTTTCCTTATGCTTGCGCGTTGGACGAGGGCCGGCACCGCTTGTACGTGAGTCTTTGGGCGGAAGCTAGCGTCGCGGTAATTGATTTAAACACCCGGAAGATTGTTGCCCATTTTCCAACTGAAGAACATCCGTGCGAAATGGTTCTGACACGATCGGGGAAGTACCTCTTCGTTGCCAATGCGAGCCGCAACACGGTCACCTTGCTGGACACGATGAGCGGCAAACCTGTTGAGCTGATCTCCGCCGCCCTCTATCCCCAATCCCCGCCGGGGTCTACTCCGAACAGCCTCGCACTGTCGCCCGATGAGCAAACTCTTTTTGTCGCCAATGCCGATAATAACACCGTGGCGGTGTTTGATGTGAAAACGCCGGGCAAGAGCCGCAGCCGCGGGTTTATTCCCGTGGGATGGTACCCGACCTCGGTGCGAGTGACGCCGGACGGGACAAAATTGCTGGTGGCCAATGGCAAAGGCCTGACCTCAATGGCAAACCCTTTGGGACCTCAGCCCGGCATTAAACACCCCAAGAACATTACCGAACAATACATCGGCAGTCTTTTTAAAGGCACGTTAAGCATCATCGACCTTCCGGCACACCACGACCTCGACGCACGGTTGGCCGATTGGACTAGCCAAGCCTATCGGTGCAGCCCCTTGCGGCCCGATTTCGGGGTTTTGGCTCCGCCCGAAACCAATAATCCCGTGCCGGTGACAGTCGGGGCGGAGTCTCCAATCAAATACTGTTTATACATCATCAAAGAGAACCGGACCTATGACCAGGTCCTTGGCGATATGCCGCAAGGCAACGGCGATCCGCGGCTTTGTTTATTTCCTGAAAAAGTGACACCGAACTTGCACGAGCTGGCGCGCGAGTTTGTTTTGCTCGACAACTTCTACGTCGATGGCGAGGTGAGCGCCGATGGCCACGAGTGGAGCATGGGAGCGTATGCGACGGATTTCGTCGAAAAAATGTGGCCGCTGGATTATGGCCACAACAAGACCGGCAAATTCCCGTATCCGAGCGAAGGAACATTCAACATTGCGACACCGGCGGGCGGTTATATTTGGGACCGGGCCCGGGCGGCGAATCTGACCTACCGAAGCTACGGAGAATTCATCGCAAATGGGAAAGGCACAAACCAGCCGGGACGCGCGCGGGTAAAGGCGCTCGAGGGCCACTTCGACGAGTGGTTCCGGGGGTTCGATTTAGATTACCCGGACGTCAAGCGCGCCGAGAGGTTCATTGCGGAATTAAAACGGTTCGAATCAAGCGACATGCCGCGGTTGCAAATCCTGCGCCTGCCGAATGACCACACCCATGGCGCAACCATTGGCGTTCGCACACCCACGGCTTTGGTTGCAGACAACGATCTGGCGCTCGGAATGGTGGTGGAAGCTCTCAGCCATTCACGGTTCTGGCCGCAAACGGCAATTTTCGTGGTCGAGGATGACGCTCAGAACGGTCCTGACCACGTGGATGCCCACCGGACCACCGCCTTTGTTATCAGCCCTTATACGCGCCGGGGCGCGGTGGACTCAACGCTTTACTCGACCAGCAGCATGCTCCGAACGATGGAACTTATTCTCGGTCTCAAGCCCATGTCGCAATATGACGCAGCCGCAAGGCCGATGTTCAATTCATTCCAGCCGAACGTTGACTTGCGGCCGTACGACCACAAACCCGCCACTACGGACCTAAACGCCCGCAACCCGATCCTGGCATGGGGTGGTCGGTTGAAACTGAACTTTTCCCGTGAAGACGCCGTGGACGATTTGCTGCTGAATGAAGTCGTATGGCGATCCGTTCGCGGGCCGAACAGTCCCATGCCCGCCCCGGTCCGCGCGGCGTTCTTTCATCCAAATGAAAAATCCGATGACGATTGAGTTGGCCAGGCGCGGAACGCTCTTCCTTAGCGACGCTGTGTAGAGCTGAAGTCGCAGGGGTTGCTTGCCGACCGCGAGCCGAGCCGCGGCTAAAGAGCGCCTGCGGATTGCCCCGCCGTCGTTTTGGGAACGCGCGCCATGTCACCGGGGTCTACCGGAGGGGCGGCAGGAGGAGCTGTCGGTCGGCGTCGGAATTTATTCTGGGCCAGGAGCCGCCACACCATGAAAAAAGCCTCGAACATGATGCTTTTGGACATTTTCGAGCAACCCTGAAAGCGGTCGGTGAAAATGATGGGCACCTCGACGATTTTCATGCCCTGGCGCCAAAGCATATGGGTCATTTCTATCTGGAAACTATAACCGTTCGAAGTAATGGCATTCAGATCGATCAACTGCAGCGCGCGTCTGCGAAAACATTTGTACCCTCCGGTGGGATCGGTGAACGGCATGCCGGTCACCCATTGAACAAACGTTGCGGCGCTTTTGCTGAGCATCAAGCGGCTCAGCGGCCAGTTGATAATCCGGATCCCGTTCATGTAACGTGACCCCAGCACCAGGTCGGCTTCCCGAGCAGCCTGCAAAAACATGGGGATATCATCGGGATTATGTGACATGTCGCCATCCAACTCGAAGACAAACTCGTAGCCTTGTTCCAGGGCCCATTTGAAGCCTGCGAGGTACGCCCGCCCAAGGCCGTTTTTCTCGCTGCGATGCAGGACATGAATCACCGGATGCTTTGCGGCCAGTTCTTCGGCCAGTTTACCCGTGCCGTCGGGGGAATTGTCATCGACCACCAAGACATCTACGAGGACCGGCAGTGCCAGAAGTCTTTGCACCAGCGGGACAAGATTTTCCCGCTCATTGTATGTAGGAACCACGACCAGGGTCTTGTTCATGCAAAGCTGCCCGACATCAATATGCAACATTTCGGCCGAAAACAATAGTTTTCATGGGCATTTTTCGCATGTTTTTGACCTCCTTTTTGGGTGCTTAAACCCATCTCCCCGCCCGGCTGGCGCCCTTCCAAATATTTCAATTTTGCATTTCAAACCCTGCCCGGTAGCCTTGGCCAATGATGGGCTTCTTCATCACGAACCTGCTCAGCATCGAATTTTGGTTCCGATATCCCTTACTGGCGCTTTTATCGGTTTTCCAGCTTTGGATGTTGGTTGATGCCTTGCGCCGGCGCGAGTGGGTTTGGGCGTTGTTTATCGCGATCGGCTGGGGCATCTCCGCGCTTCTTTATTTCTTTCTCGTTTTCAGGGCCGCCCCTTCAACCACTCGGGGCTTTGAGCTTCCCGGCGCCCATGACCGGCGGCGGATCAAGGAGCTCCAGGCCCAGATCCATCACCTCGACAAAGCGCATCATCATTCTCAACTGGGAGATATCTACTTTCAGCAAGGCAAACTGGATAGTTCCGAAGCCTGCTACCGGGCGGCGCTCCAGCGCGACCCGCAGGACATCGACACACGCGCTCATCTAGGACAATGCCTTTTGCGGCAAAACAAAGCCGGCGAGGCCCGGCCGCTCCTCGAGGGGGTCGTCTCCGAGAACCCAAAGCACGATTACGGTCACACCATGATGGCTTTGGCCGAAGCGTTGCGTGCCCAGGGCGATACTCAAGGCGCCATGGCTATGTGGAAACAGGTCACCGAATCCCATTCCTATCCTCGCGCAAAAGTTCAACTCGCCGAGCTCTATGCCGCCGATCAGAAACCGGACCTGGCCCGCGCAGAACTCATGGACGTCGTCGCTGACGACGAACACGCTCCCGCCTTTCAGCGATCGCGCGACCGTATCTGGGTTCGCCGGGCGCAGCGCCTGCTTCGCACTCTGCCCCAGGCTTGATATTTCGCCCCATGAAAGCTCTCGCTTCCGCATCATCCAGCGCGTCTCTCCAGACCGCGATTGAACGCGCCGTCAATCAGGTTCGGCTGACTGATATTCATACGCACCTGTACGACCCGGCTTTCAAGGAGCTACTGCTCTGGGGCATTGACGAACTCCTGGTCTACCATTACCTGGTGGCCGAAGCTTTCCGTTATTTGGAAATCCCCTATGACAAGTTTTGGGCCCTGTCCAAAACCGCGCAGGCCGAGCTGATTTGGGAGCATCTCTTCATCCGTCATTCGCCTGTGTCGGAAGCCTGCCGCGGGGTTCTGACGACCCTCAACCTGATGGGGTTGGATGTAAAGAAACGCGATCTGCCTTCCCTGCGTCGTTGGTTTAACGGTCAAAAAGTTGAGGACCATGTCACCCGTTGCTTCGACTTGGCCCGGATCGAGAAAGTTTTCATGACCAATTCGCCCTTCGACGACCATGAGCGCTCTGTCTGGGAAACTGGTTTCCAGCGAGACGATCGTTTCGAAGCCGGGTTGAGAATTGATCCGTTGTTGCTCGGATGGCCGAAGGCGGCTGCATCTCTCGTCAAATGGGGATATGAAGTCCGGTCCAGTCCCACCCCAAAAACGTATGATGAAGTGCGTCGTTTCCTGGCGGATTGGACGAAGCGAATGAAGGCGAGTTACGTGATGGTGTCACTAGGGCCTGACTTTCATTTTCCTGACGAGACGGTCACGACTCAGTTGATCGAACGCGCGTTGCTGCCGCATTGCCGCGAGTACGGATTGCCCTTCGCCCTGATGCCCGGCGTGCGCCGCGCGGTGAATCCACAATTGCGGCTGGCAGGCGATGGGGTCGGTTCGAGCGACCTGGTCGCGATTCAAAACCTTTGCGCGGGTTACCCTGAAAACAAATTCATGGCCACAATCCTTGCGCGCGAAAACCAGCACGAAGCTTGTGTCCTGGCCAGGAAGTTCCGCAACTTGCACCTTTTCGGCTGTTGGTGGTTTACCAACGTGCCCAGCCTGGTGGACGAAATCACCCGGATGCGGCTTGAATTGATTGGCCTGAGTTTCACCCCGCAACATTCCGACGCCCGCGTGCTCGACCAGGTCGTCTACAAATGGCACCACTTCCGAGAGGTCCTCGTTCCGGTGCTGGTGGACCAGTACACCGCGCTTTCAAGAACCGGCTGGCAAGTCACGCCCGCTGAGATAGACCGGGATGTCAAAGACTTGTTTGGAGGCGGATTCACAAGGTTTTTAGGCGAAGCGGGTAAAGGACCTTCAATCAACGTACGCGGAAGGCGATGCTGAAGCAGGCGAGTCGCTTTCACTCGCCTCGACCGAGACCGATCCCCTGGTCCGGCATCGTCCCAAAGAACCGGTCAGCGTGTGCGTCTCCGGGTGTATTTCGGGGCTTTCGCGCGGTTGTTTTCCGAAGCCTTTCTCGGCTTTCTGACGGGCTCGATTGTTTTTGGGCGCGCCTTCGCGACCAGGACGATCGGGCAGCCTTCGTAACCAAACGCGATTCGCATTTGGTCGCCCAGATACTTTCGGTATTGACTTGAAAAGAGCTCCTCGCGATTCACAAACAGCAGGAACGTGGGCGGCGCCTCTCTCACTTGGGTCGCGTAAAAGAACTTCAAACGATGCCCGTGTGAACTCACGGGTTGACGCCGTTCAATGGCGTCCTGGAGCGTGCGATTCAAAATTGACGTGGGAATCTTTTGCTTTAATTGCGCCGCCACGTACCGCACCGATTCGAGCAGCCGGTCGAGATTGAACCCGGAATGCGCGGAAGTGAAAATCACCGGGGCATAATCCAGAAAAAAGAGATGTTCCTGCACCCATTCCCCAAATTCCGACAGGGTCGTCATGACGTCGGGCCCGTTGCGATTTTCTTTCCGGTTCCGGCGCGTGATCTCATCTTCCCGTGCCCGGCGCACCGCGACGTCCACCAGGTCCCACTTGTTGATCACCACAATGCAGGCCTTGCGTTCTTCGACGATCTTGTCGGCTACCTTCTTATCCTGCTCGGTTATTCCCGCCTCGGCGTCCAGCACAAGCACGGCGATGTCGCATCGGGCAATCGAATCCTCCGCCCGCTTGACGCTGAAAAACTCGACCGAATCGTCCACCCGCCGGGTCTTGCGCATCCCGGCCGTATCGACCAGGACATACGATTGGCGCACTCCATCGGTCTCGATTTCAAACGGAACGTCGATCGAATCGCGGGTCGTGCCCGGAATCGGGCTGACCACGACGCGCTCCGACTGCGTCAGCGCGTTGACAATTGACGATTTTCCAACGTTCGGCCGGCCCACGATCGCGAGCTTGAGAGGCCCGCTCGTGGCTCGACGGGAATCATCCGGAGCGTCGGAACTTTCAGGATCCAGCATGGCGGGTGGAATCGGGTCGGCCGGCAGCAGCGCCACGGCGGCATCGATGAGCGGTTCGATTCCCTCGCCATGGATGGCGCTCACGGGAAAGATCTTTTCGAAGCCAAGTGCGGCAAATTCGACCGCGTTGGGTTCCGCTTTGCCCGTATCAACCTTGTTGACCGCGACCAGCACCGGCTTACCGCTGGTCCTAAGCCGCGCCGCCGCCTCACGGTCCAGCGGCACGAGCCCTTCCTGCACGTTCACCACCAGGATAATCACATTGGCCGCTTCAATGGCCAGTTCCACCTGGGCCAGGGCCGCCTTTACGATGACGTCGTCGGCCTTCTCGCGTCGAAGCAGCCCAATGCCTCCTGTGTCTACCAGCGTGAAGGGTTTGCCCCGCCACTCAGCCTCGGCGCTGACGCGGTCCCGCGTAACCCCGGGCTGATCATGCACAATCGCAATACGCCTCCCCGCTACACGGTTAAAAAGCGCAGATTTTCCCACATTCGGCCGTCCCACAATGGCAATTATCCCAGGCATTTGAACAGAATGGGAAAAGCGCAGACCGGATTAAAAGGAAAAAGGGGACAGAAGGAAACGGAGAGAACGAAGGGAGGGGGTTTGGGACGGGCGAGAATTCTCTGATTGCTCTCTGGACCCTGGACGGGCGGGGCTATTGGTTGGCTCCGGGCAAAATCAGCCGGGTCAGGCCGTCCACGACTCGCGCTTCGTGAAAATTGATGAGCAGCCCGACCGGCACGTCCATGAGCTTCATGTAACTCAGGAGCTGGGCCAGATGAATCGGCAACACCTGTTGAATGGATTTAAGCTCTAACAGCAGACAATCTTCGACCAGCATATCGCAGCGGAGTTATTCCTCAAAAGCGATTCCTTTGTATTCGATTTTTACCCGTTGCTGAGTCGACGCCGCGATATGCCTCAAACTCAATTCCCGCATCATGCAACGCTCGTAAATCCTTTCGATCAGGCCCGCCCCTTTCAGCCTATGCACTTCGATGGCCGCTCCAATGACGGAATGACTCAACTCGTCCGCCCTTCTGAATAACGCATGCACGAGAAGTTAAACTACGCGGACGTCCCTCCCCTTCGTTCCCTTAGTTCCCTTCTGTCCGCTTTACGGTTTGCTTTTTTAACGTTAGCGTAAATTTCTGAAGAATTTTCTTGCGACACCATATGTGGGGTGTAAGATGCCCACATTCCCCAACTAATGGGGTTGACGGGCCTCCTCGTGAGGCCCGAATGTTTCAATACATCGTTTATAGCAGCAAGCAGCAACCAAGCTTCGATTCTTTAGCCCTTCTGAAGGCCGGTCAGCGGGCGACGCGTCGAAACAACCCAGCTAAAAAGGACAACCATGATTGATGCCACGGATGAAGTTGTGTCTGCTCCCACCCAATCGACTCGGCGTCGCGGATCGAGTTTAACCGGAAAGAACGGTTCCCGGCGAAATGCGCCGTCCAAGCGCGAGTTTCTCAAGCTCGAACGTGTTTTTAGTGACCCGAAAATCAAGCCGTTCGACCAAATCGAATGGGAACGGCGCACCGCCGAGATCACCGATGATGCCGGAAAGGTCATCTTCAAACAGGAAAATGTTGAGGTGCCGAAGTCCTGGTCGCTGCTGGCGACCAAGGTGGTGGTTTCAAAATACTTTTACGGCGAGCAGGGCACTGCGGAGCGGGAGACTTCCGTTCGCCAACTCATCCACCGGATTTGCCGAACAATTGCCGATTGGGGGATCCAGGACGGTTACTTTGATAAAGCAGCGGGCGAGTTGTTCTACCATGAGCTGACGTGGCTGTGTGTGAACCAATACGGCGCCTTTAATTCACCGGTTTGGTTTAACGTGGGGCTTTACCACCAGTACCAGGTGGGCAACCAATCCAGCCGCGGCAACTGGTTTTATAACCGCAAGACGCGGCAGACCGATCGCGCCAGGACCCAATACGAATATCCCCAGTGCAGCGCGTGCTTCATTCAATCGGTCGATGATAACATGGAATCGATCATGGCCCTGGCCCACAGCGAAGCCATGCTGTTCAAGTTCGGTTCCGGCACCGGGACGGATTTGTCCCCGATCCGATCGAGCAAAGAAAAACTCAGCGGCGGCGGCCGCCCCAGCGGGCCGTTATCCTTTCTCAAGGTGTACGACCAGGTTGCCAACGTGGTGAAGTCTGGCGGCAAAACCCGCCGCGCGGCCAAGATGAACACCCTGCGCGACTGGCACGGCGATATCGAGGAATTCATCGACGCCAAGCAGAAAGAGGAAAAGAAAGCCTGGGCCTTGATCGAGCAGGGCTACGACGGCTCGTATAATGGAGACGCCTACGGCAGCGTCATGTATCAGAACGAGAACCTGTCGGTGCGCGTGAGCGACGAGTTCATGCAGGCGGCCCTGGACGGGAAAGAATGGTGGACGCGGGCGGTTCTGAGCGGCAAACCGCTTGAAAAAAAGGATGCGGCGGCGTTGCTGAAAAAAATCGCCGAAGGCACCTGGACCTGCGGCGATCCCGGGTTGCAATACGACGGCGCCATCCAGAAATGGCATACCTGCAAGGGAACCGAGCCGATTCATTCGACCAACCCCTGCTCGGAATACGTCTTTCTCAATAACACCGCTTGCAACCTGGCTTCGCTGAACCTGATGAAGTTCAAGCGCGAAGACGGCCGGTTCGACGTGGAACGCTTCAAAGCGGCGGTGCGGCTCTTTATTACCGCGCAGGAAATCCTGGTCGACAATGCCAGCTATCCCACCGCCCCGATCGCGGAGAATTCGCACCTGTTCCGGACCTTGGGCCTCGGCTACGCGAACCTCGGTTCGCTGATCATGAGCTATGGGTTGCCCTACGACTCGGATTCCGGCCGCGCCCTTGCGGGAGCCATTACCTCCATCATGACGGGCCACGCTTACGAACAGTCGGCCGAAATCGCCGGGGTCATGGGACCTTTCAAAGGCTATCGTGACGCTCGGTGCGCCCACGTCGCCAAACCGCTCCGGCCTGATAACGTCGATTCCATGCTTGGTGTGATCCGCCAGCATCGTGAGGCGGTCGAGGCCATCGAGCCCAGCGCCGATTTCAATTACCTGAAGGAAGAAGCCCGGCGCACCTGGGATGGCGCGCTGGCCCGCGGCGGCGTTGAAGGCTACCGCAATGCCCAGGTAACGGTCCTGGCGCCCACCGGCACCATCGCTTTCCTGATGGATTGCGATACCACCGGTGTCGAACCGGACATCGCCCTGGTCAAATACAAGCTCCTGGCCGGCGGCGGAATGCTCAAAATCGTCAATCGCACCGTGCCCGAAGGTTTGCGACGGCTCGGTTACAATGCGCAGGAGATCGAACGGATCACCGCGCACATCGAGAAATACGACACGATCGAAGACGTCGAAGACAGCGGCAAAATCGTCCAGAGCGGACTCAAGCCCGACGATTTGCCGGTGTTTGACTGCGCCTTCAGGGCGTACCGCGGAAAGCGCAGCATTGGCTATCTGGCTCACCTCAAAATGATGGGCGCCGCCCAACCGTTCATTAGCGGCGCGATCTCCAAGACCGTCAACATGCCCACGGAATGCACCGTTGAGGATGTCCGCGACGCCTATGTGCAGGCGTGGAAGATGGGCCTCAAATGCGTGGCGATCTACCGCGACGGGTCGAAGCGATCCCAACCGCTCAATACCAAGCGCACCAACGAAGGCGGCGACAAGACCCCGGTCGAACCGTCCACCCTCGAAAGCCGCATCAAAGAACTCGAAACCGAGCTTGGGCCGTTGCGCCAGGCCAGCGGCAAGCCGTTGCGTCGCCGGCTTTCGGACACTCGCACGGCGGTCACGCACAAATTCGATATTGCCGGCCATGAAGGTTACCTGACGGTGGGCTTGTTCGAGGACGGCAGCCCCGGCGAATTGTTCATTACCATGGCCAAGGAAGGCTCGACCATTGGCGGACTGATGGACGGCATCGGGACCCTGACCAGCCTGGCACTGCAATACGGCGTGCCGCTGGAAGCGCTGGTGAGGAAATTCGCCCATGTGCGATTCGAGCCCTCGGGTTTCACGAAGAACCCCGAGATCCGCAACGCCGCGTCGATCACCGATTACGTGTTCCGCTGGCTCGGGTTCCAGTTTGTCCCCGGCTACCGTGAAGAGCACAGTCTCAACCGCAATCAACCCGAGCTGGCCATGCCCGGGTTGATGGATGAGCTAAAAAAAAAGGTGAACCGTCCCGTGCCTGAGTTGCCCCTGGCTGAAGAGGCCGAAGTCGTTGAGATCAAGGGCGTCGGCAGCTCGAATGGCCATGGCCACCAGGCGACAACCGGTTACGCGGTTAGAAGCCTGAGCGATTCCGTGGCCCATTTCCAGGCAGACGCTCCCACTTGCCCCAGCTGCGGCCACGTCGCCGTCCGCAACGGCGCCTGTTACAAATGCCTCAACTGCGGCGAAAGCCTCGGTTGTAGTTAGATACTTTTAGGTCGTTTCACTCAAAAAAGGAGCCGGAGAGATCCGGCTCTTTTTCTATTCGGGCGGGTTGCTATACAAAAAGCAATTGACCAAAGCGCTCGCGCCCTTATTTTTCAACATGCGGACCGGAATCATTGGTTCATCCGGCCCCGCGGCGTTAAGAATGAAAAGGTTAGAAACAAAGGATTTCCAAAATCACAGTTCGACAGCCCACGTGTGATTTACAAAAACTCGAAGTTCTGGTTAGCTTTCCTGAGTGCATTCCACCCCAAGTCGAGTGCGATCAAAGTCGTCGTTGCCATCGCTGCCCTTTCCGTGGCAGTTTTGGGTTGTGCGAAAAAACCTCACCTCTCGGTTTGGAGCGTTCGAACTATAGATTTTTCAACCGGTGGGGGTATGCGCAGGGCGACTCCTGCTGAAGTGGAGAGCTTTGTCGTGGCCTATAAGGAGGCCGTAGTATCCCCAAATGACATGGAAACCACTGGCGGAGTTCAGGTTGTGGTCACCAACACTGCGGGTGAGGGGGTGTGGATGCGTGGCGGGGAAGAGCCCATTGTAAATGTTTATTTTGGCAAGGACGGTCTTTGCACTCTTCGGGGGAAGAAACTGCTCGACCTGTTTAATGAACTATCTCAGGGTATCGAACCACGCAATGCACGCGGACTTCGCGAGAACGTTGAGATTCCTTATAGCAGGTCCCTGCCGCGGAGCCGGTGATGGAGACCGTTCGGCAAAAAGATCATGAAACTCACCGCTAACGAGTCGAAGCTGATCGAGAGGTTGCGAAAACGTGATCGCCAGTGGCGGTTCACCCGATGGGTGGTCCTAATCGGCGGTATGGCTCTCATTGCTATCTGGGCGTGGATGCTGCACTACGTTTTAAAGTCTGCCTCAGCCACTCGAGATAAGGAACTGCAAGTGCTCATTCAGGCGTTAGCCTATCCCAAGGTGCTTTTCGGTATGATCATCGCCGCCCTCATGATCGGCGTTGCGCTGCGTGATTGGCACGGCAGCGCGACGAGGACCCTACTTTTGAAGCTTCTGGAGGAATATCAAGGCGCACCTGACTCTGCACCGAATTGCGGCCCTGCGACGACCGCGAGTTCGGGCGCCGTGAAGGGCCCCCAGTCGGTAACTTGATTGTTCGACTTGGACCCATGCCCCTCTTTGACACAGTTGACGGCCTGGTCCTGATGGAGGAGGGATCATCGTGCCGCGCGCGAGCCGGGGCGCTAAATTACCTCTTTCGCAATTCCACAGAGGCGCGTGTCACCACGGACTACCTGCGCACACGGAACTTCGTGGGCTCGCGAATCGGTCCTCGCTGGGATGCTCTGAAGACGCACACCCAGACTCCAAACGGGTTGGAAGAATTGGTTCAGGAGATCACGCTTCACTGGATGTATCATTACATCGTCAACGGTTTGCAGGTTGCGGTTTCTGACTCGGATATCGCTCACCCGCAGACACGACGAATAATACGGAAGCACGTTGACCGGATTTTCGGGGAGCTTACTGAACGAGCAATGCTGGCAGGGGGCGTCCTTTTCGACGTCAGCGCAGACGACTTCAAGAAAGGCATTGAAGGTGATGATCGATTTTCAGAAATGTGGTGAGCCTGGGTCGAGCCTGCCAACTGCAGCGAACCCGGCGATGGCATCTCGACGTAATGCTGAGTACCCAAGTCGCCGGTTCGCTGACCTGCGGCGTTGGACATCTCGGCACCGCGTATGAACATCGTGCAGCGACTCAGCCTTTTGTACCGACGTTTCTCTCCACTGGAGGAGCGGCTCCTTGCGGCGGTGTGCGAAGTTTTGCCTCAAAAGGCTCGATCTATTTTCGAGGCTCAGGTCGCTGGCATTACGTTGGTCCAGCGGCTTCCCCAATGGACGGAGATCGATTTGTATCGGAAGCAACACGGCAAGGTCGATTGGAGCGACGTTCCGGCTTTTCCGCGCACCGGTGAGTTCAAACTGGCTGAGGTTAAGTTCAGCGTGGGAGGACGAGGTTACAAGGCTACGCTTACCAGTATCAGCGGTCACATTTTTGACATCACAGTCACACCCAGTCCGAAAGCTATCGCCTTCGCTGATTGGGATGCTGCGCCAGCCGTCGGACTGCTGTCCGATCCGCTAACTGTGACTTCTGCAAGCGAGCCATCGCCGATACCTGAGTTGTGGCGTCAGTTCTTAACTCGACACCAAGCACCTGCTCGCAGCAACTGGACGTTCTACAACTCGGAAACCGCCGTTCGCACAGCAATCGCTGACGCCGAGTTCCTGGTCCTTGCCGAGCGTGAGGGCGATCAGTTTGTATTGCACCGCATAGAGCCTGCGGCATCGTATTTGTTTTACCTGGATTCGCACGATGGAGCGCCCCAGCCGATCAAAGGAGACCTTGAGGATGTCTTCCGTGAGAAATAACAAGACCTCCAACTATACGGCTGAGACGCCGCGTGGATGCTCGAGTTTGCAAGCGGCACCGGGGTGGGCGCCGGTCGAGCGCCTCTGTTGCAATTTCGACGCGTTTGGCCCCGCGCCACTCACTGCCATTGTTCGGTATAAGCGCAACACACATGGGTCTCTTCACGCAAAAAGCAAAAGCAAACCCCGTAGTGGAAACGCAGGGCTTGCGAATCCAATACGTGGGCGTAGATTTCACAATCAAGAACCACGAGATCACAGATGAATCCTGGGGTGATTGAACCGACCCGGCTGCTAAAGTGGACGCGTCGGTTGCGCTCATGTTGCATTCGACGCATTCTTGGCGGCGCGCCACTGACCACCGAGGTTAGACTATCGTCGCGGCCAGAGATCCTGTTTGTTAGGCCCCTTTGTGGCTTTCACGATCCCTTGCACGCGGGCGGCGTCGTTTCAAAGCTTAGTTGGATATCGGCGCCATTAGAGCGCGGTTCATGCTGAGCGCGCCCCTGTTGTTGCCAACGGCGCGGGAACTGAAGTCCTGGAGCTTTGCAATCTCGTCGGCGCTCAGAAAGGAACCGGCTCCGTTGGCGGCGCGCTGAAAAATGTCTTCAAGGAGCTTGAGGCTTTGCTCGCCCTGTTTTTCGAACGCGATGTTGGCGAAATTGAGCATCGGCACTGTTTGATAATCGGCGGGCAAGCCGGCGCGGGCCAGGGCGGCCTGTTCTTCCTGCTGGATGAGTTGGCGAAGCTGGGTAGATTTTTGTTCTTTCTCAGCGTCGTTGCCGCTTAACATGGGTTTAAATTGCTGGGCGCTGAGCGTCGCCAACAGGTTTTTCGTGTAATCCTCATACTGCGCCAAACCGTCCTGGCCGAGTAACGTTTCGATCTGTTGTTGCAAGGCGGCATCCTCCGCGGAGAAAACCGCCTTCATCTGCTCCGGCCCAAGCTTATCCCTGAGGCCGGTTGTGACATGGTCCACATTCTTCATCACGTAATCGGCCAGCAAATCGTTGAGTTTGTCGGATTGCTCCGGGGTAAGCTTCGCCTGCTCGGCAAAACCTTTGTAGATAACCGACATTCCGAGTTTTTGGGCTTCGCGCAATACCTTGCGCGCCTCGGGTGTGGCGGTCGCCTTGCTTAACGCGTTGCTCGAGCCCAGTTGTGCGTTTTCCTGCCTCAACCGTCCCACTTCGCCGCGCAATTTCAGGACCTCGTTTGGGCCGGTCTTTCGCGTGGAGTTCTCATTCGCGACCGCAGCCAGGGCCGCCTTGGCGCTGTCGCGTTCACGCTCCAATTGTTGCCTGGTGTTGTCCTGGGTCGCCTGCTGTTCTCTGAAGGTCTGCAGTTGCTCGCGCAGGTTGTGGGTGGTCCGGGCCTGGTACAGCCCGACTCCAAGCGCACCGGCGACGACGAGGGTGATGATGGCTTTTTGGGAGGTGGTCATGGCAATAGCTTTCGTGATGGTCATTGCGGCTGGTGTGGATGTGCAGGCGGTGAGGGCGCTGATGGCGACGGAAGCACTCAACCCCGCAGGCGCGGCCTGGATCGCGTTTGCTGAAAGGAGCGCCACCAGCCCGGTCGCGCCCACTTTCATTTTGTGCTCGAGGAAAAAATCGCGGAGCCGCTCAACGGCGCGCTGGACGCGCTTTTGCGCCGCGTCTTCACTGGCGCCGAGGGCCTCGCCGACTTCTTTTAATGATTTGCTTTCGAAGTACCGCAGCAGGATCGCCGTGCGATCGGGTTGGTCGAGTGACTCCATCGCTTCATCGAGCAGCGGTTCGATTTGGGTCCAGCTGGCAGGTGTATCGTTCATTTGGGACATCTCGAGGGCGATTTGTTCGCGCGCTTGCCTCCGGGCTTCGGAGCGGATGACATCGATGGCGGCGTTGCGGGTGACCTGGTAAAGCCAGGCGGTCAAGATTGTGGCAGGCGCGAGTTTTGAGGCGGTGCGGGCCAGTTGCGTAAAGACGGTTTGGCAGACGTCTTCGGCCAATTGCGGTG
>Ga0209062_1002218_pt1 | contig 27349 bp, 33 predicted proteins | sample Coa_R2_2_FD_187158 | JGI IMG/M metagenome (GOLD analysis project Ga0209062, IMG submission 187158) | Surface soil microbial communities from Centralia Pennsylvania, which are recovering from an underground coalmine fire - Coalmine... | ecosystem: Environmental > Terrestrial > Soil > Unclassified... | reverse complement strand
CTCGAATGCCACCGGTAAACTCTCAATCGTCGCAGCTCGCTGTGACATGGGGGTGCTCCTCTTGTGGGCTTGGCAGCCGCAGTTGGAGTACCCCTTCCTGCCCCTGACACAGAATCTCTTACGTCATCTCTTACGTCACCATCTCTTACGTCACCGCTCATCCGTATCCAGTTGACAAAAAAAGCGGTCGAGAATAGATTGACCAGTCAAATTAACCGGTTGAATCAGTTCAATGCGTGAAGTTCAATCGTCTGATGCCAAGGCGCATCTGACGCAGCTTCTCGACGAGGTGGAGCGCGGCGAGATCATCATCATCACGCGGCACGGCCGGCCGATCGCGCGGCTCGTTCCGGAAGCGCAACGTCGTCAGGAGGAGATCGACAAAGCGATTGCCAGCCTCAAGGAGCTGCGCAAGCACACCGGCAAGATCACGGTCCGGGAGCTGTTGTCGGCTCGCCATGAGGGCCACAAATACTGATGCCATTCGTGCTTGACGCCTCGGTCGCGCTTGCCTGGGCGTTCGACGACGAGGATCATCCGATGGCGGCATCAGCCCTCGCCCGCATCCGCTCCGATGAGGCACGCGTGCCGAGCCTCTGGTGGTTTGAAGTCCGCAATGCGCTCCTCATGAATGAGCGGCGCGGGCGGCTCACCGAATCCGACACCGCGGCTTTTCTCGGCGCCTTGGCGCGTCTTCCCGTGGTTCTCGACCGTATGCCTGACGAGTCTCAGTTACTCGCGCTCGCCCGACGCCACCGGCTGACGGTCTATGACTCGGCCTATCTCGAACTCGCGCAGCGCCAAGTGTTAGCGCTCGCGACACTCGATGGAGACCTTTCACGCGCGGCGAAAAGCGAGAAGCTCGGCTTGGTCGGGGAATAGGATGCGGGTACGATTATGTTCGCTGTACGCAGCCGAGGCATGACACTCCGACCCCATTTTAGGGGCGTCAGCCGCGGCCGAACAGGCTCCAGACGAGCTGACCGAGCGCGCGGCCGGGGATGAAGGTGAAGATCCCGGCGATGACCAAACCGCCGCCCATCAGCCCTAGCACCGCGCGGCGATGGCTCTCCACCCGGCCGCGGCGCGCGGCGAAGGCGATCACCGGCGCGCTCACCAGCGTCAGCACGGAGAATAGGTGGATCGGCGAGAGGCCGTTCTTGTTGATGGCGTGGATCGCGAAGCTCACCAGGGCGGTGAAGACCATCAGCGCCAGCCAGACGTAGCCCACGATGCGGTGGCGGATGGTGCCCTTTGGCAGCACGAGTTGCGAGAGGCCGAGCGGCAGGGCCGCCAGCACAGTCGTCAAGTGCGCGATCACCGCCAGGTTGCCGAGGATCGGCGGCTTGGGCGCGCCGGCTAGCGCCATGTTGAGGAGCCCCGCCGCCGCCAGCAGGAACACTGTCGCGCCGCCAGCAAAGATCACCGCCTGAAGGGGCGGAATGCGGTCGAGGGCCTTGGGGGCAATCGCGGTCATGCGGCGGAACTTAGACTGAAATCCGATCAGGTCGGCTTGGGGCTTCTATTTGTCGCCGTCATCGCGAGCGGAGCGAAGCGATCCAGAAGCCGTCGAGCTGCGGCGCTGGATTGCTTCGTCGCTTCACTCCTCGCAATGACGAGTTTCCAGCGATGATTCCACCTGTCCTAGTCTAGATTAGAGCATATTTTGTTTGAGATGACTCGAAAGTGATTGGGGAGGGGATTCCCTCGGCTGTGCGGACGCGCGTCCATGCAAGTCTCTGATTGGGAGGCGTAAAATCGGGATCAGAGTAAATCTTCTCTTACGCCGCCCGTGCCTGCGCGTCCAGCCCGATGGCCGCAAGTCTCACCGTCTTCGGCAAGAGGTGCGAGCCGGCTTCGTAGTATCTCCACATACGGGGACTCACCCCGAGCGCCTTTGCGGCTTCCGCTTGCGTCATATGATGCTTCGCTCGCCATGCGCGAAGCCAGGCGCTTCCTTGCTCCAGCGCGAGCCGCCAAAGCGTATCAGAGGAGATCTCAAGCTCGTCGGTCCAATGCGCGCACCAGCCCCATTCGCCTGTGGCTACTTTGCCGAAGAGATCGTGGTTCCTGCGGAGGGGGGCCAAGGCGGCATAGCTTGCGATATGCCGTGACAGATCGACAGGACTCTCAGCCCCGCCCTTCCACGTGATAACAACGGAGCGCCCCTTATCGGCGCGGATAGCTCTGATGTTCGGGGCCTCGGCCGCCATTCTCATCCTCTTCTATTGAGCGCCGCCCAGGCAGCTCTTAATCGCGCGCGGTTCTGCCGCGCCCACTCCATTGCGTCGCGCGCCTTGGCGACGTTTCCGGCTCTCACTTTCGCGCTCTCGATCTCGACGATGGCGCGGAATCCGCGGCCTTCGATGTGGAAATGAGGCGGTAGATGGTCATCGGCATAGATCGCAATCTTGCACCGGGCGAAGCGCTGAACGGTCGGCATAACCGCTTCACCTCAAATGTGCAGATAGGCAACCATTGCCTCTTTGTCAAGAAGGCCCGCGAGCAATGGTCGGGGCGTTACGGCCGCAACAACCCCATGATATCGAACACCTCCCGCAAATTCGGCGCGGCGATCGCCTGCGCCCGCTCGGCGCCGCGGCGGAGGATGCCGTCGATATAGGCGGGGTCGGCGACCATGCGGCGCATCTCGCCGCCGATCTTGCCGAGGATCTCGGCGGCAAGCTCCGAGAGCTCGCGCTTGAAGTCGGAGAAGTTCTTGCCGGCGAATTGCTCGACCGCTTGGCTGAGCGTGAGGCCCGAGAGAGCGGCATAGATGCCGAGGAGGTTTTCGGCTTCGGGCCGCGCCTCGGCCTCGGCGATCGAAGCGGGCAGCGGCTGCGGATCGGTCTTGGCCTTGCGGATCTTGAGCGCGATCGCGTCGGCATCGTCGGTCATGTTGATGCGCGAATAGTCGGACGTGTCCGACTTCGACATCTTCTTGGTGCCGTCGCGCAAGCTCATGACGCGGGTTCCCGCGCCGAAGATCTGCGGCTCCGGCAGCGGAAAGAACTCGACGCCATAGCGGCGGTTGAAGGCGCCGGCGACATCGCGCGCCAATTCCAGATGCTGCTTCTGATCCTCGCCCACCGGCACATGCGTCGCCTTGTAGAGGAGGATGTCGGCCGCCATCAGCACGGGATAGGCGTAGAGCCCGAGCCCGGCATTCTCGCGATCCTTCCCCGCCTTCTCCTTGAACTGCGTCATGCGGTTGAGCCAGCCCAAGGGCGTGAGGCAACCGAGGAGCCAGGCAAGCTCGGCATGGCCCGGCACGGTGCTCTGGTTGAAGATGATGCAGCGCTCGGGATCGATGCCCGCGGCGATATAGGCCGCCGTCACCTCGCGCGTGCTCTGCCTGAGCTCGTCGGGGTCCTGCGGCAAGGTCAGCGCGTGCAGATCGACGATGCAGAAGATGCAGTCGTAGTCATGCTGCAGCGCCACCCAATTGCGAATGGCGCCCAGATAATTGCCGAGATGAAGATTGCCCGTGGGCTGAATACCCGAGAAGATCCGATTCATGAGCGCGGTTATCGCCGCGATGGGCGGACGGGTCAAGCCGGGCGGCGATCTTCGTTACGGCGACAGACCGTGATAGCGTTCTCTCATGTCCCGCGCGCAACGCCTGCTCGATCTGCTGCAAGAGCTGCGGCGCCATCGCCGTCCGGTGAGCGGCGCCGTGCTGGCAGAGGCCTTGGGCGTGTCGCTCCGCACGCTCTACCGCGACATTGCGACGCTTGGCGCGCAGGGCGCGCATATCGCTGGAGAGCCGGGGGTGGGCTACGTGCTCCGCCCCGGCTTCATGCTGCCGCCGCTCATGTTCTCCGAGGAGGAGATCGAGGCACTGGTGCTGGGCTCGCGCTGGGTGGCGGAGCGGGCGGACGCGCCGCTGAGCGATGCTGCCCGCAACGCGCTCGCCAAGATCGCCGCCGTGCTGCCCGAGGATCTGAAGGACGGCATCGATGAGTCGGGGCTCCTCATCGGTCCCGGCGCGCCGCTCGCCGCGGGCGATGCGGAGCTTCCGAGCATCCGCCAGGCGATCCGCCGGGAGCGGAAATTGCGCATCGCCTATGTCGATGCCGATGGCGGCAAGACCCGGCGCACCGTCTGGCCCTTCGCGCTCGCCTTCTTCGACCGGGCCCGCGTGGTCGCGGCGTGGTGCGAGCTCCGCCAAGGCTATCGCCATTTCCGCACCGACCGCATCGCGGCGCTCAGCGTCACCGAGAAACGCTATCCGCGCCGCCGCCAGGCGCTCCTCAAGGAATGGCGCGAGATCGAGGACATCCCGCCGCAATGATCACTGCTGACAGAATCTGACAGTAGTGTCCTATAGGGTCGGTTGCGTCGCCAATTGCGGAGGGCCTCATGCCCGATCCCGCGCGCCGGTCGAATCCTCGCCCAATTTCGCCATGTTCGCGCTGGGCTCGGGCATGATGCTGGGCCTCTGGTCGCGCGGCGATGTCAAGCCTGCGGCCAATGCGGCGCCGGGCGGCGGCGAGCTTGTCTTCTCCGTCGCCGACCGCAACGCGGTCGCGGCGCTCCATGAGGAGTGGCGCCGGCGCAAGCTCACGATCGCGCAGGCGCCGGTCGGCCTCGAATTCGGCTATACCTTCGTGGCGCTCGACCCCGACGGCCATCGTCTGCGCGTCATGTGTCAGCCGCAGTCCTAGCGGCGCGGCTCAGCCGAGATCCTTCTCCGCCGGCAAGGCCGGAGAAGGACTCCGCGGCCGGAAGCGCCGCCTGATCTCGCTCCAATCCATGACGCCCGCGAGGAGCGCCAGCAGGAAATATCCGGCGAGGCCGGCGCCCACGAGAAAAGCGAGCGATGCAAGCTGGAGCGCAAAAGCGCCGGCAAGGGGTGCTGCGAGCGCGGATTCGAGCGCGAGAAGCAGAAGCCCCATGCCGAGCGCGGCTAGCACGATGCGCGGCAAGCCGCGCTGTGCGCGTCGGTCGAGCGCGAAATGACCGCGCCGATGCAAGAGCGCGATGAGCGAGAGCGCATTGACCCAGCCGGCAATCGAGGTGGCGAGCGCCACGCCGACATGGGCAAGCGGCAGGACCAGGCCCAGCAGGATGGTGAAGAGGATATTCACCGCCATGCTGGCGAGCGCGATCTTGACCGGCGTGCTCGTGTCGTGGCGCGCGAAGAAGCCGGGCGCCATCACCTTGATGAGGACGAAGGCGGGGAGACCGGCAGCGTAAGCCGCGAGCGCGGGCGCGGTCGCGGCTGCGTCCGCCGCGCTGAAGCGGCCATGGCGGAAGAGGACGCTCAGGATCGGATGCGCCGCGACCGCAAGCGCGACCGCGGCGGGGAGCGTCAAGAGCAGCGCCAGCTCGAGGCCGCGATTTTGCGTCTCCCTGGCGCCCGCCTCGTCGCCCGTGCGCACCTGGCGCGACAGGGGCGGCAGGATCGCGGTGCCGACGGCGATGCCGACCACGGCGAGCGGGAGCTGGTTGAGGCGGTCGGCATAGTTGATATAGGAGACCGCGCCCGTCGGCAGCAGCGAGGCGATCGCGGTGGAGACCACGAGATTCACCTGCGTGATGCCGGAGCCGAGCACGCCCGGAAGCATCACGCGGAGCAGCTTCTTGACGGCGGGCGTGAGCCGCGGCCGCGGCAGCGACAAGGGCAGCCCCGCCTGGCTGCAGGACATGACGAGCCAGACGAATTGCGCGACCCCCGCCGCCGTCACCGCCCAGGCAAGCGCGTGACCCGTCGGCGGTCGCACGAGGATGAGCGCGGCGATGAGGAAGAGGTTGAGCAGCACGGGCGTCACCGCCGTCGCGGCGAAGCGCTCGACCGAATTGAGCACGCCGCCCTGGAGCGCCACCAGCGAGATGAAGAGCAGATAGGGAAACATGATCCGCGTGAGCTCGGTCGCGAGCTGGAATTTCTCGGGATCGGCCGCGAAGCCCGGCGCGATGACGCGCAGGATCAAGGGCGTCAGGATCTCCCCCGCCAGCGTGAAGAGAAGGAGCGCCGTGAGGAGTGCGGCAAGCGCTTCTTCGGCAAAGCGTTGTGCCGCCGGGCGCCCGTCCTTGGCGATCATGCCGGCAAAGATCGGCACGAAGGCGGCGCTGAAGGCGCCCTCGGCGAAGAGGCTCCTGAACATGTTGGGAAGCCGGAGCGCGACGAAGAACGCATCCGAGACCGGGCTCGCGCCCAGAAACGTCGCCGTCAGCACCTCGCGCACGAAGCCGAGGACGCGGCTCACCATGGTATAGCCGCCGACCGTGGCGACGGAGCGCAGCAAAGCCATGGGCCGAAGGATGTAGAGGAATTCGCGCGCCCGCGAAAGCTTGTCATTTGCCGCGCGCGCCGGTAAAGCGGCCGTCATTCAGCGGGGAGCACGGCATGGCGGAGATTCGCATCGGCATCATGGGATGCGGCGGGCGCATGGGGCGGATGCTCGTGGCGGAGGTGCAGCGCAGCGAAGGCTGCCGCCTCGCCGGCGGCAGCGAGGCGCCGGGCAGCGCCCTTCTGGGCCGCGATATCGGCGAGCTCGCGGGGACCGGCGCGGTCGGGCTCGCAGCGACCGCCGATGCGGCGGCGGTGATCGCGGCATCCGATGTGGTGATCGACTTCACCGCGCCCGCCGCCACCATCGCGCATGCCAGCCTCGCCGCCGAGCGCGGCAAGGCGCTGGTCGTCGGCACCACCGGACTCGATGCCGCGGAGGGCGAAGCGCTTAAGGCCGCCGCTCGGCGCATCCCCATTCTCTGGGCGCCCAATATGAGTCCGGTGGTCACGCTCTTGCAGGGGCTCGTCGAGGAGGCGGCGCGACGCTTGGGCGAGGATTACGACATCGAGATCCTCGAGATGCATCATCACCACAAGGTCGACGCGCCCTCGGGCACCGCGCTCGCTCTGGGTGCCGCCGCGGCGAAGGGCCGCGGCATCAATCTCGCCGGCCACAGCCAGCGCGTGCGCGACGGCCATACCGGGCCGCGGAAATCGGGCAATATCGGCTTCGCCAGCCTGCGCGGCGGCGATGTCGTGGGCGACCACACCGTGATCTTCGCCGGCGAAGGCGAGCGGCTCGAGCTCACACACCGCGCGACGGGCCGGCATCTCTTCGCGCGCGGCGCCGTGCGCGGCGCGCGCTGGCTCGCGGGCCGCCCCCCCGGACTTTACGGCATGAAGGACGTGCTCGGGCTTTAGCTTGGCGCGAGCCGCTGGCGCCAGCGGGTGAGCGCCTCGCGCAGCGCGGTCGCGACATCGCGCCGTTGCGCGGGGCCGAGGAAGCTGCCGAGGACGAGCGAGCGGCCATGCGAAGTCAACAGCAGACGATTCGTATGCTCGTCCCGCTCCTCCAGCGTGACACGCAGCCAGAAGGGCTGGAAGCGCCAGAGGCGCCGCTGGCCGCCCGGGCTCACCCGCGCGACGGTGAGGCTCTCCTCGGTGAGCCGCACCTCCTCGCGCAGCCGCGCGCGGCGATAATTGACGCGAAAAGCGATATAGACGAGAAGCACATCGAGACCGAAGAAAGGCGTCACCGGCCAGGCGCCGAGCGCCAGGAACCCGACGCTGACGCAGAAACTGATCCCGGCGATGAGCAGCATGACGATGGTGAAGCCCCGTGGCGGCAGGCTCCGATGCGGCGCAAGCACGGCATCGAAGAAGACCGCAGGCGCCGTATCGGAGGCGGAGGGGCTCATGACGTCACCTTAAGCGGCGTGGTCAGACGGGTAAAGCCACCGCTTTCCCGCCAACGCCGCCGCCTTTAGAATCGTGCCCATGAAGAAGCAGGACGTTGACGATTTCTTCCGCCGCCTCGCCCAAGAGCGGCCGGACCCCACCACCGAGCTTTCCTTCATCAATCCTTATACGCTGCTCGTCGCGGTGGTGCTGTCGGCGCAGGCGACCGATGCCAGCGTCAACAAGGCGAGCGAGCCGCTCTTCGCTCTGGCCGACACGCCTCAGAAGATGGTGGCGCTCGGCGAGGCGCGGCTTGCGGAATATATCCGCACCATCGGCCTCTATCGCACCAAGGCAAAAAACGTGATCCGCTTGAGCGAGATCCTGTTGGCCGAGCATGGCGGGAAGGTGCCGGAGACGCGCGAGGCGCTCGAAGCGCTCCCCGGCGTCGGCCGCAAGACGGCCAATGTGGTGCTCAATGTCGCCTTCGGCCGGCCCACCATCGCCGTCGACACCCATATCTTCCGCGTCGCCAACCGCACCGGGCTCGCCCGCGGCAAGACGCCGCTCCAGGTCGAAGAAGGGCTCGAGAAGGTGGTGCCGGCGCGCTGGAAACAGCATGCGCATCACTGGCTGATCCTGCATGGCCGCTACACCTGCATCGCCCGTAAGCCGCGCTGCGAGGTTTGCGTCGTGCGCGATCTCTGCGCCTATCCCGACAAGACCCCCGCCCTCAAACCCGCAAAAGCGAAAGCGCCGGCCAAGATGCGCGCCGGCGCCAAGCGCTAAGCGCGATCAGTACCGGTCGTGCCAATAATGGCGATGATAGTAGCCGCCATCCTCATAGACGACGCAGCCGCTCAGGAGCCCGCAGAGGAGCGGCAGGACGAGGAGCGTCAATTTCAGCGTGGTACGCATGCTTTTCTCCCGATCGCGCAGGATGCGCTTGCCGGGTGATAGGCAGGACCGCGCCGACACGCGCCCGATCGTTACAAGAATTTAATCGAGGAATAAGCCGCCGAGCTTTCCGTTGTCGGCGGCTCCGGAAACTGCAAACATGTTCGAAAGCGGGAATCGGCTGATTCCCGCTTTCGCCGAGTGTGTTCGACCTGTCTGCGCCGGAACGACGCCCGGCGCGGCTTTCAGCCCTTCGCTTCCGCGAGAATGGTCGGGCGTGCCGCCGTCACATGGGACTCGCCGGCCTCGCCCAAGGGCTGCGCCTGCACATCACCCGAGATCTGCCCGCCACATTCGATCTCGATCTGGCCATACCGCACGGTGCCGATGACCTTGCCGGAGGCGCGGATCAGCAGGCGGCGGCGGACATTGAGGGTTCCCTCGAAGCGCCCGCGAATCTCCGCATCGTCGATCGAGGCCGAGCCCTTGAAGAGTCCGCTCTCGGCAATGTCGATGTCGCGGCAATTGGCGAGATTGGCCTCGACGCTGCCCTCGACCACCAGCCGGTCGCAGGCGGTGATCTCGCCCGAGAGCGAGATCTCGCGGCCGACGATGAGCTTGCGGATCTCCGCATCGCGCTTGACCGGCGTGGGGGTGGGCGGCGTCGGCGTACGCTGCGCCTCGGCCGGCTTTGCCGGCGCGCTTTCCGCCGCGGCGGGGGTGCGCGGCGGCTCGGCGGGGCGCGGTGCCTCGGGGGCCAGCGGCCGCGCCGGCGTCGCCGCGGCGGCGGCGGGACGGGCGGGCGGCACCGCCGTCACGGGAGCGGCGGCAGGGGGACGGACGCCCGGCTTTGCCGGAAGCCCCAGCTCTTCGCCGAGCTGCGGCAGGACCTTGTCATCATCGCTCTGTTTTTTTCGGCCGAACATGGCAGTAACACCCGGAAAGTTTCGTGAGGAGGGCCCAGACTCGCGCCGACAGATTAACCATCGATTAACCTTATTCGGCGTCAGGTCGCGAAAGTTTCGGCCGTTCCGCTCCGCCGCAACCTCTCGAAGACATGCAGCATGAAAGCCGCTGCCACCAGAGGCGCCACCAGGTTGACGAGCGGCACCGACAGGAGAAAGGCAATGACGATCCCGGTCAGAATGAATCGACCGCGATGCCGCCGCCACGTCGCCCGCGCCGCTCGCCCCTCCAGCCGACGAAGCGCAACCAGCTCGAAATATTCGCGCCCGACAAGATACCCGTTCAATCCATAGTAGATAAAGAGATTTATTCCGGGAGCGAGATAAAAGGGCAGCGCTGCGACATTGAGGATCACCGCGAGCAGGAAGAGGCGGAGCGTGCTCATGAGGACGCTCGCCAATCCGTTGCGTCGCGGCGGCGGCAGCGCGGGATAGCGCCGCCGCTCGATCTCGGCGATGACGCCGTCGAGAAAGAAGCCGAGCATGAGGGCGGTCATGGCGGGAAAGAGCAGATAGGCCAGAACCAGCGCCGCGATGCTGCCGAGGATGGCAAGCGGCGTGTCGAGCCAGGCAATGCCGAAGAGGGCGAGATGGTCGAGGAGCGCCGTCGCGCCGAGCCAGAGCAGCAGGAGCGCCAAAAGCGCGAGCGCGAGGCTCGATATCAGGGCGCGCCGCTCTTTCGGCGCGAAGGCATCCTCGATCGCAAGATGAAGCGCGGTGAGCAACGGATCGACACCTCTCGGTAAAAGGCAGACTTGCCGCGGCGGCAGCGCTCCTTATACTCCGCGCGCTTTTCCTGACCAGAACGGATGCACTCTATGGCGACCGCCTCTCTCGACGTCGTCGGCATCGGCAATGCGATCGTCGATGTCTTGGCGCAAGCCGATGACGCCTTTCTCGCGAGCCAGGGCTTGGCCAAGGGCACGATGACGCTCATCGATGCCGCGCGCGCCCAATCGCTCTATGCCGCGATGGGACCGGCGATCGAGATGTCCGGCGGCTCGGCGGGCAATACCATGGCGGGGATCGCGTCCTTGGGCGGCAAGGGTGCCTATATCGGACGCGTGCGCGACGACGAGCTTGGCCGCGTCTTCGGCCACGACATCCGCGCGATCGGCGTGCGCTTCGACACGGCGCCCTCGACGAGCGGCGCGCCGACCGCGCGCTGCCTCATCCTGGTGACGCCCGATGCGCAGCGGACGATGAGCACCTTCCTGGGCGCTTGCGTCGAGCTGGGACCCCAGGACATCGCGTCCGATCTCATCGCCTCGGCACAGGTGACTTATCTCGAGGGCTATCTCTACGACCCCCCGCTGGCGCAGGAGGCGTTCCGCAAGGCGGCCGAGATCGCCCATGCCGCGGGCCGCAAGGTGGCGCTCTCGCTCTCCGACCCCTTCTGCGTCGATCGCCACCGCGCCGCCTTCCGCGCGCTCCTCGCCGGCCATGTCGATATTCTCTTCGCCAACGAGGCCGAGATCTGCTCGCTCTTCGAGACCAAGGATTTCGACGCCGCCGTCCGTGCCGTGCGCGGCCAATGCGAGATCGCCGCGTTGACGCGCAGCGAGCGCGGCTCGGTCGTCGTCACGGCCGACGCCACCCACACGGTCGCGGCCGAACCGGTCCAAAAGCTCGTCGATACCACGGGCGCCGGCGATCTCTATGCCAGCGGCTTTCTCCACGGCCTCACCCATGGCCGCGACCTCCCGAGCTGCGGCCGGTTGGGCAGCCTGTGCGCCGCCGAAGCGATCAGCCATTTCGGCGCCCGTCCGGAGACCTCGCTCAAGACCTTGGCGGCAAACGCCGGGATCATATGAGGGCGGATTGCCGCCGGCGCCGATCGACCCCATCTAACGCTGTCACCTCATTTTAACGCGAAGGCGCCATTTTGCCGGTCATGGATCTCCGCAACATTGCCATCATCGCCCATGTCGACCACGGGAAGACGACGCTCGTCGATGCGCTCTTGCGCCAGAGCGGCGCCTTTCGCGCCAATCAGCAGGTGATGGAACGCGCGCTCGACTCGAACGATCTCGAACGCGAGCGCGGCATCACCATCCTGGCAAAATGCACCTCGGTCCTCTGGGAAGGCACGCGGATCAACATCGTGGACACGCCCGGCCATGCCGATTTCGGCGGCGAGGTCGAGCGCATTCTCAGCATGGTCGATGGCGTCCTCGTCCTTGTCGATGCCGCAGAAGGACCGATGCCGCAGACGAAATTCGTGGTCAGCAAGGCGTTGCGCCAGGGCCTCAGGCCGATCGTCGTCATCAACAAGGTGGACCGTCCCGATGCGCGCGTCCATCAAGTGCATGACGAGATCTTCGATCTCTTCGCGGCACTCGACGCGACCGAGGAGCAGCTCGATTTCCCGACGCTCTACGCCTCGGGCCGCGCCGGCTGGGCGACCGCCGATCTCGATGACGAGCGGCGCGATCTCCGCCCGCTCTTCGAGCTCATCATCCGCCATGTCTTGCCGCCGGAAGGCGATGCCGAGCGGCCCTTCGCCATGCTCGCGACCACGCTCGAAAGCGATCCTTATCTCGGCCGCGTGCTCACGGGTCGCATTCACAGCGGCGTCGCGCGGCTCAACATGCCGGTCAAGGCGCTGTCGCATGACGGCCGCGTGATCGAGCAGGCGCGGCTCTCGAAGCTCCTGGCGTTTCGCGGATTGGAGCGGCGGCCGATCGAGGAGGCGAGCGCCGGCGACATCATCGCCATCGCCGGGCTCGAGGAGACGACGGTCGCCGACACGCTCTGCGCGCCCGAGGTGACCGAGCCGCTCCACGCCATGCCGATCGATCCGCCGACGCTCGCCATGACCTTCTCGGTCAATGACAGCCCGCTCGCCGGGCGCGAGGGCAGCAAGGTCACCTCGCGCATGATCGTCGCGCGGTTGAAACGCGAGGCCGAGGGCAATGTCGCGATCCGCGTGCGCGAGAGCGAGGACAAGGATTCGGTCGAGGTCTCCGGGCGCGGCGAGCTCCAGCTCGGCGTTCTCATCGAGACGATGCGCCGCGAAGGCTATGAGCTTGCGATCTCGCGCCCGCGCGTCATCTTCAAGAACGATCCCGCGACCGGACAGCGGCTCGAGCCGGTCGAGGAGGTGCTGATCGATGTCGATGAAGGCTTCAGCGGCATCGTCGTGGAGAAGCTGAGCCTGCGCAAGGCCGAGATGACCGATATGCGGCCATCGGGCGGCGGCAAGCAGCGTCTCACCTTCCTCGTGCCGACGCGCGGCCTCATCGGCTATCAGGGTGAGTTCCTCACCGATACCCGCGGCACGGGGGTGATGAGCCGGCTCTTCCACGGCTATGCGCCCTGGAAAGGCCCGATCGAGGGACGGCGCAACGGTGTGCTCGTCTCGACCGGCGCGGGCGAAGCGGTCGCTTACGCGCTCTGGAATCTCGAGGATCGCGGGCCGATGTTCATCACGCCGGGAACGCAGGTCTACCAGGGCATGATCATCGGGCAGCACACGCGCGACAATGACCTCGACGTCAACCCGCTCAAGGGCAAGCAGCTCACCAATATCCGCACCACCGCCAAGGACGAGGCGGTGCGCTTGACGCCGCCGCAGATCATGACGCTCGAGCAGGCGATCGCCTATATCGCCGATGACGAGCTCGTCGAGGTGACGCCGAAATCGATCCGCTTGCGGAAGCGCTTCCTCGATCCCAACGACCGCAAACGCGCGAGCCGCGCGGCCGAGGCGGGGTGAGAGCGAAGTTCTCAGTTCTCAGTTGTCGGTCTTTGGTGCCCGCTCCCCATGGCGAACTGACGACTGACAACTGAAAACTGGCATCGCATCCCATCCTCGGGTAAGGTCGCCGCCATTCTCTCCACCAGCGGCGGATTTTCCGATGATTCGTGCATTTCGCTTTTTTGCGCTTGTCTCTTTCCTCCTTCTCGGCGCCGGCGCGGCGCGCGCGGCCGATCTCGAGAACACGCTCTATCTCGACGTGCCCGCGGGCCGCGTGGTCATCCAGTTGCGCCCCGATCTCGCGCCGATGACGGTCGCACATATCAAGGATCTCACACGCCGCGGCTTCTATGACGGCTTGACTTTTCATCGCGTGATCGAGGGCTTCATGGCGCAGACCGGCGATCCCAAGGGCAACGGGAGCGGCGGCTCGGGGAAGACCGTCAAGGCGGAGTTCAGCCAAGCGCATTTCCAGCGCGGCACGGTGGGATTGGCACGCGCCGAGGATCCCAATAGCGGCGACAGCCAGTTCTTCATCTGCTTCAAGGAGGCGCCGTTCCTCGACGGCAAATACACGATCTTCGGGCAGGTCACCCAGGGCATGGAGTTCGTCGACGCGATCAAGAAAGGCGATCCCAACCGCAACGGCAGCGTCGTCAATCCCGACCACATCGTGCGCATGCAAGTCGCAGCGGACGCGGAAAAGGCGAAGAAACCCTAAAGGAGAGGCGGCATGGCGGATCTCGAAAACACGATCTATCTCGACGTGCCCGCGGGTCGCGTCGTCATCGAATTGAAGCCCGAGCTCGCGCCCAACCACGTCGCGCGCATCAAGGAGCTGGCGCGCGAGGGTTTTTATGACGGCATCGCCTTTCATCGCGTGATCGACGGCTTCATGGCGCAGACCGGCGATCCGCGCGGCGATGGCACCGGCGGCTCGGGCAAGAAGCTCAAGGCCGAGTTCAACGCCGCCAAGCATGTACGCGGCACCGCCTCGATGGCACGCGCGCAGAGCCCGGACAGCGCCGACAGCCAGTTCTTCATCTGCTTCGACGCCGCTCCCTTCCTCGACCGCAAATACACGGTCTGGGGCCAGGTGGTGTCGGGCATGGAGCATATCGACGCCATCAAGAAGGGCGACGACAACGACAACGGCACCGTCGCCGATCCCGATTGCATCATCCGCATGCAGGTGGCGGCGGATGTGGAGGGCAAGAAGAGCTGAGGCGCTTGTCTAACAGACCCTCACCCTTCCCTCTCCCGCAAGCGGGAGAGGGGGAACCCAGCCCGTAGGGCTGGGTGGGTAAGGGTGCGCGGCAAACTCGCATGACCACTCGCTGGCTGCGCGTCTACCGCAAGCCGCGCCTCATCGCGATTCTGTTCATGGGGTTCTCGAGCGGCTTGCCACTGCCGCTCGTCTTCGCGACCTTGTCCTATTGGCTCCGAGAGGTCGGGGTGTCGCGCACCGCGATCGGTCTTTTCGTTCTCGTCGGCCTTTCCTACAGCTTCAAATTCCTTTGGTCGCCTTTGATCGACAGCTTGGCCCTCCCCTGGCTCACGCACCGGCTCGGGCGGCGGCGAAGCTGGGCGCTCGCGATCCAGCTTCCGCTCGGCCTGGCGATCTTCGCGCTCGGCAATACCGACCCGAAACTCCAACTCACGGCGACGGCGCTCCTCGCAGCGGCCGTCGCCTTTCTCTCGGCGAGCCAGGACATCGTCATCGACGCCTATCGCATCGAGCTCCTGGAGCCTGAGGAGCAAGGGGCGGGTGCGGCGGCGACGCAATGGGGCTATCGCTTCGGCGCGCTTGCGGGAAGCACCGGCGCGCTCGACGCCGCGGCTTTCGGCGGCTGGCGCTTTGCCTATAGCATCATGGCGGCGCTGATGCTCGTGGGCATCGTCACCGTGCTGCTGACGCCCGAGCCGCGCTTGCCGGTGGCGTCATCGGCGCGGCCGCTTCTCTCGGCGCGGCTGCGCAACGCCGTCATCCTGCCCTTCCTCGATTTCATGAGCCGGCGGGGCTGGCTCGTGATCCTCATTTTCATCGTGCTCTACAAGCTCGGCGAGGCCTTGGCCGGCACGATGGCGACGCCGCTCTATCAGGAGCTGGGCTTCACCAAGGAGGAGGTCGGCAATATCGGCAAGATCGTCGGGCTCTTGGCGACGCTCTCGGGCGTCGCCCTCGGCGGCGCGCTCGTGGCGCGCATCGGCCTCTTCCGCGCGCTCCTCTTCGCGGGCGTGCTCCAGATGCTCTCGAACCTGCTCTATATCGCGCTGCTGCTTGCGGGCCATGACGATCTCATGCTGGCCCTCTCGATCTTCGGCGAGAATTTCACCACCGGCATGGCGTCGGCCGCTTTCGTGGCCTATCTCTCCGGCCTCTGCAATCTCGCCTTCACCGCCACGCAATACGCGCTCTTCTCATCCTTGGCGGCTGTGCCCGCACGCTTCCTCTCCGCGCCCTCCGGCTGGCTCGTCGATCACCTCGACTGGATACCGTTCTTCCTCTTCGCGACGGCGGCCTGCGTGCCGAGTCTCCTCGTTTTGCTATGGCTGATGCGGCGCCAGGACCGAGCGGCGCCGCCCGCAGAGACGATGGCGATGGCGAAGTAGGATGGAGCTAAGCGCTGGAAGCATGACAAGTCCTTCTCCGCCCGCTTGCGGCTATCGCATTCACACATCTCGGCTTACGATTTTCCCCTCTGCCCTTCAGGGCGGAGGGGTGAGGGGAGGTGGGTGGCAAAGGCATTGAGGACCAGGACGAAGGTGGCGCGCCGCCTGCGCCGGGACGCCGACACATGTTGAGCGCCTTCTGTGGTTCGCGCTACGTGAGCGGCTTCCGGCGTAGAAATTCCGGCGTCAGCATCCGATTGGGCGGCGCGTGGTCGATTTCGCCTGTCCCGAGCGAAAGCTGGCGATCGAGCTCGACGGCGGCCAACACGCGCTTCGCGAGGCAGCGGATGAGGGCTGCAGCGCCGAGCTGGCGCAGCGCGGCTATCGCGTCATCCGGTTCTGGAATAATGACGTGTTGGCCAATCTGGATGGCGTTTTGGAAGCGATCCGCGGCGCCCTCGACGCCGACCCACCTCCCCTAGCCCCTCCGCCCTGAAGGGCAGAGGGGAATTGAGAGGGCGATCAGATGTATGAATCGATAGCACATGGGCGGAGAGGGAGAAGAGCCGACTAAAAATTCATCCTCTGTTAGCTGCGCTCACACTGAGTCCAGCCTTGACGGCACGTTGTCGGGCGGGCATAGGCTCCGGAGGCGCAGTCTCCGGGCGCTCCAGCACGAATCCCCGCGCTTCGCACTCAGCAATGCAGTCGTGGAGATTGTGCAGAAATTCGTCTGAGACCGACCATCCCCAGTGTGAAAAGCAAGCTGCTTTCTGACCCGTGGAAGGGTTTTGAAGATAATAGGGACGCCATTCTCCACACGCGCTCTGCACGCAAGCTATCGTGATGATGGCAACCATAAATCCGCGCAGGTTCGTCCCAAGCTGGCCGCCCACTACCCGATCCTGAGCAGCCACGCCCGGTTTTCGTTGAGCCAGTCGCGCTGGCGCTCGTAATTGGGGACGAGGCGTTCGACGAGCTTCCAGAAGCGCGGCCCGTGATTCATCTCGACGAGATGCGCGGCCTCATGCGCCACGACGTAATGCAGCACCGCCTCGGGCGCCATGATGAGGCGCCAGGAGAAGGCGAGATTGCCATTGGCGGAGCAGCTTCCCCAGCGCGTCGTCGTGTCGCGCACGGTGATGCGGCCGATCTTGCGGCCCACTTGCGCGGCGAGCCGCCGGGCACGCTTGCCCAGCTCCTCCCGCGCGCGCTCCTTCAGGAAGTCGCGCACGCGGCGGGCGATGTGCGCCTCCTCGCCGCTGACGCGGATCTCGCGCCCTTCGATCCAGACCGGGCCGTGCTCGCCGCAGCGGGCGACATGGCGGATGCGGTAGAGCGTGCCCATGACGGGGATCTTCTCGCCATCCTCGAAGACCATGCGCGGCGGGAGCGCGGCCAGCCGGCTTTCTACCCAATCGCGATTGGATTTGAGGAAGTTCAACGCGCGCGGGAGGGGCGTGCGCGGCGGCAGGACCAGTTCGACGGCGTCGCTTTGCGCGTCGATGCGCAGCGCCAGCCGCCGCGCCCGCCGGCTGACCCGGACCCGCATCGGCACCTTGCCGGTGGGATGCGAAAGCTGTGTCGGGAGCGAGGTGCGGGAGGGTGCGGCGGCGGTCATACTTCGTAAATACCCTGACCGGGCCGGGTCTAGCAAGTGGGCAAAAAGCCTAAGAAAACGCGCTCCGAATCGGGTAATCTTGGTTAATTTGGCGGGGTTCCCGGCGCTATTTTTTCCGCTGCTGCGCGCGCCACGCGACGAGCGACGATCCGTCGCGGTTGCCCCAGCCGTCTTTCGCCGCGGCGTCGTAGGAATCGAGCGACGTCATCGCTACGGGAAGCTCGATCGACATCGCCTTCGCCACCTCCGCCATGGTGCGCAGATCCTTGCGCATGCCGTCGATGTCGAAACCGACATCGGGCGCGCCGCCTTCGAGCGCGGTGACGAGCTTGGGCGCGCGATTCCTGAGCGCGTTGGTGCCGCCCGAGCTCTCCTGCATGATCTCGATGAGCTTCGCCGGTGAGACGCCGATATCGCGCACCAGCGACAGCGCCTCGCCGAGCGCTTCCCAATAGACGATGAGCGGCAGGTTGATCGCGAGCTTCATCGCCGCACCGCTGCCATTGGGCCCCAGATGATCGACGCGGCGGCAGAGCTGATCGAGGATCGGGCGCGCCCGCGCGAAATCCGCGGGCTCGCCACCGGCGAGGCCCAGGAGCTTGCCCTCGCGCGCCGGGCCGATGGTGCCGCCGACCGGGCATTCGACGAGCGCCGCGCCCTTGGCGCGGAGGCGCGCCGCGAGGTCGCGGATCGCCTCGGGCGTCACCGTGCTCATATCGATGAAGAGCTTGCCCTTGGCGGCGCGGGTCAGGAGACCTTCGGGCCCGTCATAGACCGCATCGAGCGCGCGGCGGTCGGTCAGGATGGTGATGACGATGTCGTTGGCGGCGGTCTCGGCGGGGCTCTTGGCCCAGCGCGCGCCGCGCTCCAGAAGCGGCTTCGCCTTCGCCTCGGTGCGGTTCCACACCGTGAGGCGATGGCCGAGATCGATGAGCCGGTGAACCATCGCCGCACCCATGCGCCCGGTGCCGCAAAAGCCGATATCCATCGCTCCCTCCCTTTCGCCCTTGTCTTTGCCTCGGGCGAGCGGTAACGCCATTCTCGGACAGGGTCAAGGCGAGGGCGCGCATGAGAGTGATGGCGGCTGTGCATCGATGCGGCGCCGCGTCTCTCATCCTCGGCATCGCGTGCTGGGCCGCACCTCTTGCGGCGGCGTCATGCCCTGCCGGCGCCGCTCAGATCACGCTCGACGCCAGCGCGACGGAACCCACGATCGACAATGACCTCACGCAGCCTGCACTCCAGGCGCTTGCCGGCGGCGCGCATCATCAAGGGCGCACACAAGGGCTCTATCGCGCCGAGTTCGCCCTTCGCTCACGCATCGATTTCGCGCGGACGAGCCAAGGCGACGGCGCCTGCGTGTGGATCGAGAAGCTCGCCGTCGAGCTTGCCATCGTCGAGCGCAAGATCTATGTCGTGCGCAAGCGCCGGCCCGGGAGCTGCGCCTATGAATCCGTGCTCGCGCATGAGCGCAAGCATCAGGCGGTCGATGATGCGCTGATGCGCGAGGAGACGCCGCTGATCCGCCAAGAGCTCGAAGCGGCGTTGGCGGCGCTGCCGCCGGTGGCACCCGTGCCGCCGACGGAGGAGCATGCGGCGCGGGCGCGGCTCGCGACGGCGGTCAAGGCGGCGCTCGCGCGCGCCTTGAAGACGCTCGACGCCGAGCGCAAAGTCCGTCAAGCCGCGATCGACACGCCGCTCGAATACCGGCGCGTCGCGGCGGCCTGCGGATAAGATGGTAAGTGGAGTGGGATCTTGGCGCTGTGGATGAACGCGATCGAGCGAAGCTTGCTGGTGGAGGCGGTGCGGCTCTTGCGGCGCGTCGCGGCGGGGGAAGATATGCGCGCGGCCGCCGCCAAATTCGTCGGCGGGCTCGAGATCCGCTCGACCGGCGAAGCCGACGGTGCCGGGAAACCGGTGGAGCGCGTCTTCCTCAAGCCGCCTTGAGCGGAAGGTCCAGTAGCTCTTCGGCTAAGCGGCTTTGTCCATCGTCATGCGGCTCGCCGGCAGGATGACCCTTGCCTGCGTGCCTTTGCCGGCCTCGCTCGACAGCGTGAGGCGTCCGCCGTGAAGCTCGACCAGCGACCGCGCGATCGCCAGCCCCAGTCCCGTCCCCTCGTGGCGGCGCGCGAGCGAGCCATCGACCTGGAAGAAGGGGTCGAACACCCGCGCCAACTTGTCCTCGGGGATGCCGGTGCCGGAATCCTCGATGCCGATCTCCAATTCGCCGGACGGGGAGAGGTCGACGCGGACGAGAATGCGCCCGCCGGATTCGGTGAATTTGATCGCGTTCGACAAGAGGTTGAGGAGGACTTGGCGCAGCCGTCTTTCGTCGCCGCGCTCCAATGGCAGGTTCGAAGCGACGGCCTTGTCGACCCGCACGCCTTTTTCGGCGGCGACGGGTTCAATGAAGCGGACCGTGTAGGCCACGAGATCGCCGGCCGATACGGCCTCTTCCCTCAGTTTGAGTTGGTGAGCCTCGGCTTTCGACAGATCGAGGATGTCGTTGATGATGGCCAGCAGATGCGCGGCGCTGCGATGAATATCCGCGGAATACTCGCGGCATTTCTCGAGGGTCAGCTTGCCGGTCCTGTCGTTCACGATGATCTCGGAAAAGCCGATGATGGCGTTGAGCGGCGTTCTGAGCTCATGGCTCATATTGGCGATGAACTCGCTCTTCATCCGGCTCGCCTCATCGGAGATCTGCTGCGCCAGACGCAGGTCTTCGATCGCCTTCTCCCGCTCGCTCACATCGTGAAAGGTCAGCGCGATGCCTTTGACCGAGACCTCGTCGAGCAGATTGCAAGCGGTCGCCTCGTAGCGCCGCACCATTCCTTCTCCGTCGCGGATCTGCAAACGATCGACGAACGCAAAGGCGGCATGTGTTTCTTCCGTGGCGAGCACTGCCCGCAGGGTTTCCGTGCCGGGGCCGTCGAGAATGTCGAAGACGTTGCGCTGCTCGAGCTCGGCCGGGGCGAGCCCGATCGCGCGCTGGCTCGATGAGGCCGCAAACTCGATCTTCCCCGAACGATCGACGACGATGATGAGATCGTTGGAGCTCTGCACGAGATTCTGGAACCGCCGCGCGCTCAGGCGCAGGATCTCGGCCTCGCGCAGGCGGAAAGCGCTGAAGCGCCGATCGAGGGTGGCCGACAGCAATTCGAGGCCGAGGATGAAGAGCGCGCCGATGGCAATGGCAAGCGCCAGCGAGCCACGCTCGAAATGTCCGGGTCCCAAAGCGAGGACGGCGCGGCCGGACGTGAAGCAGGCTGCGGCCATGCCGGTATAATGCATGCCGGAAACGGCGCCGCCCATGATGAGGGCGGCGCCCGCGCGCCACCAGAAACCGCCGCCCCGGAGCGCGATCCACAGCGCTGCGGTCGCCGCGACGCAGGCGATGACGATCGAGGCCGCGAAGAGCCAGGGCGTATAGAAAAGCTCGGCCTGGAGGCGCATCGCGGACATGCCGGTATAGTGCATGCCCGCGACGCCCAAGCCCATCACCGCGCCGGCGCCGAGCAGCCGCTGCCATCCCCGTCCCGTCGCGACGATCGCGAAAGCGCATCCCGTCACCACGATCGCGGTCGCGAGTGAAACAAGCGTGGCCGGTACGTTGTATTGAACGGCGACCGGGAGCGAGAACGCCAGCATGGCGATGAAATGCATCGCCCAGATACCGCCGCCCATCGCCGTCGCCGCGCCGATGATCCAGCCGGCGCGCCGCCAACCGAAGGCGGGCCAGATCCGAGCCGCGACATCCAAAGAGACATAAGATGCCGCCGTCGCAACGCCGATCGACAAGAGGACGAGGGCCGGGTCGTAGGTGGGTTGGAGAAGGTCGCTGGCCATCGTCGCGGCTGTCTGAATTGACGTGCGCAGCAAGGATGGCAGGACATCATTCACAACCCATTAAGGAGATGACAAGGTGACGGGCGCCGGGTGAGCGACATGCGGCGCTCGAAACGAGCCCCAAGGCCGGGCTTGCTTGCGGCGGTGGGGCCGGCGAATATTCGGAAAGGTCGAAGCGAGGAGCGGCGATGCGCGGGCATCACGATATGGGCGGGCTGCCGGCCGGACCGGTCGAGCGCAAGGAGCATGACCCTGTTCTCTGGGAAAAGCGCGTCGATGCGATCCGCGCCCTTTTGGCCAAGCGCGATCTGCTGCGCGTCGACGAGCTCCGCCGCAACATCGAGGCGCTGCCGCCCGATGCCTATGAGGCGATGACCTATTACGAGCGCTGGATCTCGGCCATCACCAGCACTCTCTTGCAGCGCGGCGTCATCACCGCCGACGAGCTCGCGAGCAAGATGGCGGAGGTCGAGGCGCGCGAGCGGTCCGGGTCATGAGCGAGGCGGCGCCTGCGCGCTTCGCGCCGGGACAAAGGGTGAAGGTGCGTCGCGCCGACGTGCCCGGACATCTGCGGACGCCCTGGTATATCCGCGGCCATGTCGGGACGATCGAGCGGCTCTGCGGCGCCTTCGCCAATCCGGAAGAGCTTGCCTATAACCGACCCGGCCGCCCGGCGCAGCCGCTCTACCGCGTGCGCTTCCGCCAGCGCGATATCTGGCCCGACTACCATGGCACGCCGCAGGACACGATCGAGATCGAGATCTATCAGCACTGGCTCGAGCCCGCCTGATCCGAGGACATCATGAGCAGCGACACCCACGCCCATCATCCCCACGACCACGCTCATGCCCACCCGCATCCGACCTTGCCCGACGAGGAGGAGCGGCTGACCTATCATCAGACGATGGAGGTGGCGCTCCGCGAGCTCCTGATCGGCAAGGGAATTTTCACCGCCGATGAGCTGCGCCGCGCGATCGAGACCATGGATGCGCGGACCCCGGCGTTGGGCGCGCGCATCGTCGCGCGCGCCTGGGTTGATCCTGCCTACAAGGCACGGCTTCTCGCCGACGGGGCGGCCGCCGCGCGCGAGCTCGGGATCGAGATGGATGCGACACACCTGCTCGTGGTCGAGAACCGCCCGGGTCTGCACAATCTCGTCGTCTGCACGCTCTGCTCCTGCTATCCGCGCATGGTGCTGGGTCTGCCGCCCGATTGGTACAAGAGCCGCGCCTATCGCAGCCGCGCGGTGCGCGAGCCCCGGGCCGTGCTCCGCGAATTCGGCACGGTGCTTCCCGATGATGTCGAGGTGCGGGTTCACGATTCCACCGCCGATATGCGCTACCTCGTGCTGCCGGAGCGGCCGGCCGGCACCGAGGGGTGGAGCGAAGAGCGGCTCGCCGCTCTCGTCACGCGCGACAGCATGATCGGCGTGACCCGGCCGACGCTGGCCTGAACTCGGTTAACGCTTTCGGCACCATTCCTGCCCGATACTGCGGGCATGACGGCGGGAGATCCGGCGGGGAGTCTGATGGTGGCGGGCCGCGCCTTGCCGCCCGAAACCCTCGAGTCGCTGCGCCAGGCGAGCCAGAGCACCGGCGTCGATTTCGACTTTCTCGTCGCACAAGCCCGCGCCGAAAGCGGTTTCCGCGGCGATGTCCGATCGCATATCCGGCATTCGACCGCGGCGGGGCTCTTCCAATTCACCGCCCAGACCTGGATGCAGATGATGCGCGAGCACGGCGCCAAATACGGCCATGCCGCGCTCGCCAGTCAGATTGGCGTCCAGCCCAACGGTCATCTCGGCACCGGGGACCGCGCCACCGACAAGCAGATCCTCGATCTCCGCCAGGATGTCGGCTTGTCCGCGCTCTTTGCCGGCGAGCTCGCGAAAGCCAATGCCGGGAAGCTTCGCAAAGCGCTGGGCCGTCCGGCGGGAGCGGCCGACCTCCACCTCGCCCATCTCCTGTGCGCGACCGGCGCCATCCGCTTTCTGCGCGCCCATCAAGCCGACGCGACCCAGCCGGCCGCAGCCATCGTGCCGGCGGCGGCAAAGCAGAATCCGAGCTTGTTCTTCGACCGCGGCGATCACAGCCCGAACACGGTGGCGGCCGTCTATCGCAATGTTCAGACCCGGATGGAGGCGCGGCTCAAGCATGCCGCGGCGATGACCGCGACCGAGGGGCTGAGGCCCGGGCTCGGGCTTTCGGACGCGCTGCCGCGCCCGCGCCGAAGCGAAGGCATTTAGGAAGCCTCCTTCTTTTTCAGGTAGTGGCGATGCGCCTTGGCCCGGTTGCCGCAGGCGCTCATCGAGCACCAGCGGCGATTGCCGCTCTTGCTGTCGTCGAGGAAAAGCCAGCGGCAAGCCTCGTTGGCGCAGTATCGAATGCGCCGGCGCCGAGGGCCGACCAGCAGATCGGCGGCCGACCACAAGACCGGCGCGAGGCAGGCAAGCGCGCTTGGCACCGGCACCGCGATCCGCCAGCCATAGCCCGTCGGCAGGGGGACGAGCTCGCGCCGAGAGGGCGCCGCCGCCAGTGCCTGGTTGAGAATGTCGAGCTCGGCCCTGGGCTCGGCGCCGCCATCCGCGATCGCGACGAAGATCCGGTAGATCGTCTCGCGGAGCGTGATCGCTCCTTCCAGGACTGCCTGCCCCTCCTCGGGCGATCGATGCCACCGCTCCGCCAAGGCCGCGACCGCGCCTGCCGGAGCCGTTGCCGTCGCCTGGCACCATGCCAGCAAATCCTTGATGTCCTTCAGGCCCTCGGAGGGATCGGGGCTGCCGCGCCAGGACCGGGTATTGGCGAAATCGAGGCATAGCGTATCGCCGCCTGCCGCCACCCATCCTCGTTCTTCATCCTGTGCCATTCCAGCTACATACTAACCATCATGACAGTTGACAAGAGCGGCGTTTCGTATAACCATGTTGATGGTTATGAAAAAAGGAGGCGGGAATGATCGACCATGTATCGATTGGCGTGCGCAACCTTGCGGCCGCGCGGCGCTTCTACGATGCGGCGCTGGCGCCGCTGGGATATCGGCTGCTTGCGGACTATCCGGGGGCGGTTGGCTACGGCAAAGACGAGCCTCAGCTCTGGGTCCTCGAAGTCGAGCGGCCGGTGGCCGCCGATGAGAAATCGGGCCTGCATCTGTGCCTCGCGGCACCCAGCCGGGCGAGCGTCGACCGCTTTCACAAGGCGGCTCTGGCGGCGGCGGGCAAGGACAATGGCGGGCCGGGCGTGCGTGCCGATTACGGTCCCAACTACTACGCCGCCTTCGTGATCGACCCCGATGGCTATCGCATCGAGGCGCATTGTGGCGCGTCGGCCTGAGCGCCGGACCCGCTCAGGCGACTTTCGCGACGGCCGAAGGCCGGCGGCGGAATCGCCAGACCATGGCGGGGGGGAAGTTGCGCCAGACGCGTGCGGCGACCTCCCCCGTCACCGGATATTCCCGTTCCGGGAGCGGCGAGGCGAGGCCGTAGGTAAATTGCACGAGGCTGCCGAGGTCGCCGAGGAGCGCGAAGCTTTGCTGAACAATGCGGTGGCGGAACCGCCGCGGCATGGAAAGCAGCGGCAGGCTCGACACGATCGATGAGACCTGGGTAATGCCCAGCGGGCGCAGCAGCGAGACGAGCCGCGCGGCATCGCCTTGCAAGACCCGGAGGCCGGGAAAACGCTCGCGCAGGAGCTGATGGAGCCGCTCGTCGCGCTCGACGACGATGAGCCGCTCCGGCGGGAGGCCCGTCGCCAGGAGGGCGCGCGTGATGCTCCCGGTCCCGCCGCCCAGCTCGACCACCAAGCGGGCGTGGCGAATATCGACCTGACGCGCCATGGCATGCGCGAGATAGCGGCTCGACGGCGCCAAGGCGCCGATACGATGCGGCGCCTTGAGCCAGCGGCCAAGGAAGAGGGCAATCTCCTGGTCGTGCCCGTGCCGGCGTATTCGTCCCGAACCGGCCTCGGCCTTGCGGCCCCGCATCCGCTCTCGACGGGAAAAGAGCTTGGGGCGCGGAATTGCCGTTTCCTTCATCAACTCCGTCCATTTCCGCGCGTATCGCCGCGCAGCTTATTTACAATTTGATTAACCCCATATCAGTAAAATGCCTCGTACCGCTAGCGCAAATTGGCCCGATTGCCTGTTTGCGCAAGCGACCATTGTGGGTGGCGCCTCTACGAGGATGGAGTGCCGGCATGCTAGGACGTGTCGAACAGCGGAAACTCGAGGCAATCGATGCGGCGGTAGCGCTCGCCGAAACGCGCCTCGGCGGCAATCTCGTCGCCACCGTCACGCGCTTCGTGCACCAATTCTATGACCACGTGCCGCCCGACGACATCGCGGCGCGGCCGGTGGAGGATCTCTATGGCGCGGCGCTGTCGCTGTGGCGCTTTGCCGAGACTCGGCTCCCCGGACGCGCCAAGCTCCGGATCGTCAATCCGCGCCCCGCCGAGGAAGGTTGGCGGTCGCTGCGCACGGTCGTCGAGATCGTCAATGACGACATGCCTTTCCTCGTCGACTCCGTCACCGCCGCGCTGTCGGGCCAAGGTTACACGGTCCATCTCGTCATTCATCCGATCCTGCGGGTCGAGCGCGACGAGGAGGGCCGGCTGACGGCGCTGCTCGACGCGGATGCGCCGGTCAACGGCAAGGGCCTGCGCGAATCCGTGATGCATGTCGAGATCAGCGAGGAGACCGACAAGGAGCGCATCGCGGAACTCGCCCAATTGCTCGAGCGCGTGCTGGCCGAGGTGAGGCGTGCGGTCGAGGATTGGGCGGCGATGCGCGAGACGCTCGCGCGGCTGCGCGCGGATCTCGCCAAGCATCCGCCGCCGCTGCCGGAGGATGAGCGCAGCGAGGGGCTCGATTTTCTCTCATGGCTCGAGGACGACAATTTCACCTTCCTCGGCTTCCGCGAATACCGCTTCGGCGCTGGCGCGCAGGAGGGCGGGTTCGACATCGTGCCGGGAAGCGGCCTCGGCATTCTGCGCGACGATGCCTATTCGGTGTTCGACGGCCTGCGCAATTTCGCGACGCTGCCGCCCGATGTCCGCCAGTTCCTGCGCGAGCCGCGCCTTCTCATGCTGACCAAGTCGAACCGGCGCGCGACGGTGCATCGTCCGGTCCATATGGACGTGATCTGCATCAAGATGTTCGACGCGCAGGGAAAAGCGGTCGGCGAGCGGCTTTTCATCGGGCTTTTCACCTCGCTTGCCTATAGCCGCAGCCCGCGCGCGATCCCGCTCTTGCGCCGCAAGGTCGAGCGCACGCTGGAACGGGCGGGCTTCGCGCCGGCGAGCCATGACGGCAAGGCGCTGCTCCACATCCTCGACACCTATCCGCGCGACGAGCTGTTTCAAATCGGCGAAGACGAGCTCCTCGACACGGCGCTCGGCATCCTCAATTTGCAGGACCGGCAGCGCATCGCGCTCTTCGTGCGCCGCGACCCGTTCGAACGCTTCGTCTCCTGCCTCGTCTATGTGCCGCGCGACCGCTATGACACCGCGCTGCGTCAGCGCTTCATCGGCATCCTCGAGGAAGCCTTCGGCGCGGCGCTCGACACCTTCAACACTCAGCTCGACGATTCGCCCTTGGCGCGCGTGCATTTCGTTTTGCGCACCGCGCCGGGCGCGCTCGCCGAGGTCGACATCGCCGCGCTCGAACAGCGTCTCGCCGAGGCCGGGCGGAGCTGGTCCGATCGGCTGGCCGAAGCGCTCGTCGAGGCGAAGGGCGAGAAATTGGGCCTCGCCTTGCTACGCCGCTATGCCGAAGCCTTCCCGACCGCCTATCGCGAGCGCTTCGCCGCCGCAGCGGCGGTCTATGACATCGAGCGCTTCGAGGAACTGCAGGCGGGCGCCGCCATCGCCGTGGCGCTCTATCGGCCGCTCGAGGCGGAATCCTCCGAGCTGCGCTTCAAGATCTACCGCGCCGGCGCGCCGGTCGCCCTCTCCGACGTGCTCCCGGTGCTCGAGCATCTGGGGCTCAAGGTGATCGCCGAGGTGCCTTATGCCGTCGCGGCAAAGGATGCGGCGCCGGCCTGGATGCAGGATTTCACCCTCCTGGCGCCGGGCGCC
>Ga0209062_1002216_pt1 | contig 27371 bp, 21 predicted proteins | sample Coa_R2_2_FD_187158 | JGI IMG/M metagenome (GOLD analysis project Ga0209062, IMG submission 187158) | Surface soil microbial communities from Centralia Pennsylvania, which are recovering from an underground coalmine fire - Coalmine... | ecosystem: Environmental > Terrestrial > Soil > Unclassified... | reverse complement strand
ACGCCTCGCGCGGGGCAGCGGGTTCGGGCGCCGTGCGCTCGCTCAAAGGGTCGGGTACCCTGGACGTGGCCGCGCGCCAGGCCAGCAGCAAGGCGCGCCGCTCCTCCTCCGAGAGGCTCAGCGCGGTGCAGAGCGCCTCCAGGGTCTGGCGATACGGGCGCGTGCGGCCACGCTCGATCTTGCTGAGCGTATCCACGCTGGCCGCAGCCCGCTCCGCCAGCTCTTCCTGCGTCAGGCCGCACCGCTCGCGATAGCGCCGCAGCAGCGCGCCCAGCGTGTCCCGCCCGGTGTGTTCGGTCTGGCTCACGCCGCGCCTCCCCCGCTCCGTCGCCGGTCCGCCGCGTCCCATTGACGCCATGATAGCACAGCGCGCACCCCGCGCGGCTCAAGAAGCCGCGTAACTCGCCGGGTAACTTTACGGACTGGCCGTGGTGCATGCACCCGCTCGGACCGACAATGGAGCACGGGCGGGAAGGCGCATGGACCTCCCGCCGCCTGTATCAGCCCGTCGCACACACATAGACGACGAGCCATGGAACGCAGTGGAGAAGCCATCATGAACACCGGGGAGAACGTAGGATTTCGTCGACAAGACCACCGGGGTAGACGCTGGCCGTCGTGCTACTGGCCGACGTTGGATTGGCGCTGGTCGGCGCCGGCGGTGTCGTCTAAACGGAACCGCATAAAGGACCTATGAGGAGAACACGATGGTCACCCTTGCCGATGTTGAGCGGGCGCAACGCGTCCTGCAGGGCACCGCGGAGCGCACCCGCCTGATCTTCTCCAACTCCTTCAGCCGCATGCTGGGCTGCCGGGTCTATCTGAAACCGGAGATGTTTCAGCGCACCGGCTCGTTCAAGCTGCGCGGCGCCTACAACAAGATGGGCCACTTACCCCCCGCGCTGAAGCAGCACGGGGTCGTGGCGGCCAGCGCCGGCAACCACGCCCAGGGTGTGGCCGTCGCGGCCGCCAGGGCCGGCATTCCGGCGGTGATCGTGATGCCGCACACCGCTCCGCCGGCCAAGACGGCGGCCACCCGCGCCTATGGCGCTGAGGTGATCCTCTACGGACGCACCTACGACGAAGCCTCTGAGCTGGCCTGCGCGCTGGCCCGCGAGCGGCGCTTGACCCTGATCCCGGCCTTCGACGATGCCGACGTCGTGGCCGGACAGGGCACGGTCGGCCTGGAAATACTGGACGATTTGCCCGCGGCGGACGAGATCATCGTCCCTGTCGGTGGCGGAGGGCTGGTGAGCGGAGTGGCCGTCGCCGTCAAGGCGCGCAACCCGGCGGCGCGGGTCATAGGGGTCCAGGCTGCCGGTGCCGCCTCGCTCGGCGCCTCGCTCAAGGCCGGCCGCCCCGTGACGCTTCCAACCGTCCAGACCCTTGCCGACGGCATCGCCGTCCAGCGGCCGGGCGACCTGCCGTTTCAGATCGTCCAGCGGTATGTCGACGATGTGGTCGCCATCGGCGATAGCGATATTCTGCGGGCGATCGCCATGCTGCTCGAGCGCGCCAAGCTGGTCGCTGAGGGCGCGGGCTCCGCGCCCTTGGCGGCACTGCTCAGCGGGGCCGTCGCGGCGCGCGGCCAGTCGGTCGTCCTCGTGCTCAGTGGCGGCAACATCGATCTCACGCGCATTGGCCCCATCCTGCCTCATGGCCTGGATGTGCGGCACCCGCTCGGCCAGGTCGCCCATGCCGTCAGGAGCTAGCCATGGTGCCTGATGACCTCCTGACCCGCGACGAGCTATGCGGCGCTTTCCCGGCCGGACGCGCGCGCAACCCGCTCTTCCTCATCGCGGGGCGTACCGCCGCTGCCGCGCAGGCGCCGGCCACTAGCCGGCACCGCTGGGCCTTGTCCGCGGTCGGCGGCTGGCTCGATGCGTTGCCGCCCTTCTGGCAGACCTGTGCGTTCATCGCCGCCCAGAGCTTCCCGCAGGCCGCCCTGGCCCTCTCCATCGCCACGGCCGGGATCGGTCCGATCGCCGGCATCGGGCTCATCCTCGTGTTTGGCGTCGCCAACATGGTGACCATCGCCGCGCTGGCCGAAGCCGTGGCGCGCAACGGCGCCATCCGCTACGGTAACGCCTTCCTGGGGCGCGTGGCGGCCGATTACCTGGGACGGAGCGGTTCCGTGGTCATGACCCTCGCCGCCGGCGCCTATGTCTTCCTGGGCGAGATTGCCGCGCTGGTCGGCCTGGCCAAGACGCTAGCCAGCTTCATCGCCGTGCCGGCGGTCGTGGTGGCGGCGGCGCTCTTCGCCGTCAACGTGTACCGCCTGGCGCGGCAATCACTCAAGCTGTCGTTCGCCCTGAGCGTGGTGCTGGCGACCGTGGATATTGGCCTGCTCCTGCTCCTCTCCGTGCTGGCCTTTACCCATCTGCAGGCCGCCAACCTGCGCTGGCTCCCCCTCGGCGGAGGCCACGGAGCGTCGCTCCGACCGCCGCTGCCGCAGGCGCTGCTCGGGGTCTTGCTCACGGCGTACTACGGGCATCTGCTTTTATCGTCGAGGATTGTTCGCATCTACTCGCGGCGTCTTGCTCACGGCGTACTACGGGCATCTGTTCGTCGGACAGGCGGCCCGGGTAGTCCTGCCGCGCGATCCGAGCGGGCGCGCCTTGATCTGGGGCAGCGTGGCCGCGTTCGCCGGCATCACGGTGGTCTTTGCCATCTGGGTATTGGCCGTGAGCGGCGCCGTTGCTCCGCCGGTGCTGGCCCGCAGCGCGAGCACCGTCCTGGTTCCGCTGGCTGTTCGGCTTGGTCCCGTGGCGCAGATATTGGGCGCGCCCATCGTGATCATCCTTTTGGGCCTGGCGTCGCTTCGTTGCGCCGATGTCCTGTTCAACCTGGTGCGCGAGCGGCTGCCCGCCCCCCGCCCCCGGTCCATGTTGGGCCGGCGCGGCCGGCTGGTGCTGGCGCTGAGCCCGGTGCTCGTCGCCTTCCTGGTGGCCGAGTGGCTCTTGCTGGCCGGGGCCGGCTCCTTCGCCCGGCTCATGAGCATGGCCGGGGTGCTCACCGTCTCGCTCTTCGCCGGCATTCTCCCCGTTCTGTTGCTGGTCGCCAGTCGCCGCAAAGGGGTGCGGGTGCCGGCCGCCGTCTACCCGGTCCTGGGGCATCCGGCGGTCGTGGGGGGCATCTACCTGCTCTTCCTGAGCATCATCCTGCTGCACGGCCTGGTCATCTGGCAGGCCCCCGTCGAGCGAGCCCTGGCGTTGGCCCTCGCCGTGCTGGTGGTGGCGCTCACGGCGTGGATGGTGCGCGGGGGCGCCTTCAGGCCGCGGGCCGTGGTGGAGTTGCGGGACGATCGGTGCGCGGACGGGCAGGGCACGTTTGCCGTCACGGCCGCCGGCCGGCCCCTGGTGGCGCAGGTGCATGTCGACCTCCCGGAAGGGGCACGGACTTGCGCCGCGGCCATGGGCGCGGTGCCGAGGTTTGCGCAGTTGCGCTCCGCGACCTTCCACCTGAACCTGAGCGCAACACACGCCAGGGAGCTCAAAGTGTGGGCGCACCAGGTGACGGCGGAGGGAGAGTCTGAAGGTCTGCCCGCCGTGGTGCACGTGACCGATAGCGCCGGCACGCGGCGATTTGACTTGCGGCGGTGCGGTGGACAGGTGGTGGTGCGGCTGCGCCACGCCGATTGCCGGGTCCTGATTACCATGGCCCGCCCGCTTGACGGATTGCAGGAGAACCGGGGTTAGGGACCAGGATGTCGTTACCGGCCAGTACAGAGACGCACGCCAGGGCCTTCGGTTCGCGCGACACAGCCACGCGATCTCGCTCAGCCGGCGGCCATGCGCCCGCACCGGTTAGGCCGGTTAGGGAGCCATCGCGTCCTCGAGCGCCAGGGCGATGGCCTCCTCCAGGCCCAGCGCCTCCCCGGCGGTCCACGCCGCCGCGAACAGCCCCTCGCCCAGTGTCGCCCGTGCCAGGTCCAGCTCGTGCTCCAGCACGAGCCGGTCCTCCGGCGGCAGGGGCGCGCCGATGGCGGCGCGCACAGCCGCCGCGGCGCCCCCCAAGCGCGCGGCCCGCTCCGCCGCCCCGCGCGCCCGCGCCACGCCGACCAGGCCTTCCAGGCACCAGGCGACCAGCCGTGGATCCCCAAGGTCGCGGAAGAGGGCCAGGCTCTCCGCGTAGAGCGCCGCCGCCCGCTCCGTCTCCCCCTGCAAGCGGACGGCGCCGCCCAGGTTGGTGAGTGCGACCGCGACACCGCGCGTATCTCCCAGGTCGTGGAAGAGGGCCAGGCTCTCCGCGTAGAGCGCCGCCGCCTGCTCGTGGGCGCCCTGGTCGGCACGCACGTTGCCCAGGTTGTTGAGCACAGTGGCCGCTCCCCAGACGTCCCCTCCCTCGCGCCGTAGGGCCAGGCACTCCTCATAGTAGGCAATCGCGCGAGTGAAGGCGCGCGTCTGGCGGGCCACGTTGCCCAGGCCATTGAGGGCGATGGCCAGCCCCGCGTTGTCTCCCAGGGTCCGGCGTACGGACGCGCTCTCCTCCAGCAGCGCGGCGGCCCGGCCGGCATCGCCCTGCACGCTGGCCAGCAGGCCGGCCCCGAGGAGGGCTTGCGCCCGCAGCGCAGCCCAGTCGTGCGGCTTCATGTCTGAGGGGAGCCGGGGCGTGGCCGCCAAGGCGTCCTCCAGCCAGCCACGTCCCTCGCTCAGGTAGCCGCGGATCTCCCAGAAGCGCCACAGGGCACCCGCCAGGCGCAACCCGACCGCTCGCCGCCCCGCGCTTTCCTCGGGGCCGATCTCTCGCCCCTGGTCGGGCTCCACGGCCCAGCGCAACACCGCACGCATGTTGTCATGCTCCAGATCGAGGCGCGCTAGCCAGGTGGCCTGCTCGGGCCCGGCCAGCCTGTGCGCCGCCACCTCCGCCACGGTCGCGTAGTAGGCGGCGTGGGCATGCTGCACGCCCGCCAGTTCTCCGGCCGCCGCCAGGAGCTCCAGGCCGTACTCGCGGATCGTCTCCAGCATCCCGAAGCGCGGCTCTCCTTCCGTGTCAGGCTCGACCCGCACCAGATTATTGTTGATGAGCGACTGCAACCCCGAGGGCGCGTCGATAGGTGGGCTGCCCACCCCCGCGCAGACCGCCTCCGCCGCCTCCAGCGTGCCGCCGCCCGCGAAGACGGCCAGCCGCCGGAACAGCGTCTGCTCATCCGGGGCCAGCAGGTCGTAACTCCATGCCAGGGTAGCGCGCAGCGTCTGGTGCCGCGCCGGCAGATCACGCAGCCCCCCCGCCAGGATCTGCAAACGCTGGCCCAGCCGCGCGAGCAGCGCCTGCGGGGAGAGCAGATTGAGGCGCGCCGCGGCCAGCTCCAGGGCCAGGGGCAGCCCATCCAACCGGGCGCAGATCGCCGCCACCGCCGCCGCGTTGGTCTCCGTTAGCGCGAAGTCCGGACGCATCTGCTGTGCCCGCTGCACGAAGAGAGCGACAGCCGGCGCGCGGGCCACGGCCTCCGCGGTTCCGGCAGCTGCCGGGTCGGGCAGAACCAGGGGCGGCACCGTGAAGAGGTGCTCCCCGCGCACGTGCAGCGTCGCGCGGCTGGTCACCAGCGCCGTCAGCCCCGCGCACGTGCCCAGCAGAGCCACCAGGCCGACGGCAGCCTCTGCCACGTGCTCCATGTTGTCCAGCACCAGCAGCATCTGCCGCTCGCGCAAGTACGTGCGCAGGTGCTCCTCCACGCTTCGCCCGCCGTCCTCGCGCAGGCCCAGGGCGTGGCCGAGGGTGGGCAGCACCAGCGCCGGGTCGCGCAGCGGCGCCAGGTCGACCCAGGCCACACCGTCGGCGAACGCCTCGCGCAGGCTCGCCGCGACTTGCAGCGCCAGGCGGGTCTTGCCCACGCCGCCCGGGCCGGTCAGCGTCAGCAGGCGCACGCCCTCGCGCTGCAGCAGACTGGCCACCGCCGCCTCCTCGCGCTCACGCCCGATCAGCGGCGTCAGCGGGGCGGCCGGCAGCCCCCAGCCCAGCGTCCCCGCGACTGACGGCCTCGGCGATCCGTCACCCGTCGGTACGTGCCCCGAAGTGGACGCTGCCAGGGGCGCCGCTACTCCGGCTGGGGACCGCGCGCGCCAGGCGGCGAGCAGCGTAGCGCGCTCGTCGTCAGAGAGGGCGAGGGCCGTGCAGAGCGCCTCCAGGGTGTGGCGGTAGGGGCGCGTGCGGCCGCGCTCGATCTTGCTGAGCGTATCCACGCTGGCGGCGGCCCGCTCCGCCAGCTCTTCCTGCGTCAGGCCGCACCGTTCGCGATACCGCCGCAGCAGCGCGCCCAGCGTGTCCCGCCCGGTGTGTTCGGTCTGGCTCACGCCGCGCCTCCCCGCTCCGTCGCTGCCCCCGCGCCGGTCTATCACCCGTCAGTCGCTGCTCCGTCGCGCCTCATTGACGCCATGATAGCACAGCGCGCGCCCCGTGCGGCCCCAGAAGCCGGGGAACTTTACGGGTAACTTTACGGACTCGCCGTGGTACGCGGGCCCGCTCCGGCCCACAATGGAACGCAGGCGGGAAGGCGCGTGGACCTCCCGCCGCTATCAGCCCGTTGCACACGGGTAGAAGATGCGTCATGGAGAGCAAAGGAGAAGCGATCATGAACACGACGGAGACCATTGAAGCTCGTCGACGAGACCAGCGGAACAGCGGAACGGCGCGACGGCTGCTGCGCCGAGGCGCGCTGGCCACCGTGCTGCTGGCCGGCGTGGGGCTGGCGCTGGCCGGCGCCGGCGCGGCGCCCTCTGCCCGCGCGGCCGGCCCCCTGCCCGGCACCGTGGTGGCCTGGGGCTGTCAATCCGGGACCAATTACGGCCAGTGCAGCGTGCCGGCGGGCTTGAGCAATGTCACCGCTATTGCCGCCGGCGACTATCACAGCCTGGCCCTGAAGAGCGACGGCACCGTAGTGGCCTGGGGCTGCCGCGGCAACTACGATTACGGGCAGTGCAGCGTGCCGGCGGGGTTGAGCGGCGTCACGGCCATCGCCGCCGCCGCCTACCACAGCCTAGCCCTGAAAAGCGACGGCACCGTGGTGGCCTGGGGCTGCGGCATCAATTTCGGGCAGTGCAATGTGCCGGCGGGCTTGAGCGGCGTCACGGCCATCGCCGCCGGCGACTATCACAGCCTGGCCCTGAAGAGCGACGGCACCGTGGTGGCCTGGGGCTGCCAGAATGGCGCCAATTACGGGCAGTGCAGCGTGCCGGCAGGCTTGAGCGGTGTCACCGCTATTGCCGCCGGCGACTATCACAGCCTGGCCCTGAAGAGCGACGGCACCGTGGTGGCCTGGGGCAATGATACTTATGGGCAGACGGACGTGCCGGCGGGGTTGGGCGGCGTCACCGCCATCGCCGCCGGGCTCTACGACAGCCTGGCGATCAAGAGCGACGGCACCGTGGTGGCCTGGAGCTGCGGCTGGGCACCCATATGCAGCGAGCCGAGCGGGTTGACCAATGCCATTGCCATCGCTACCGCAGGAGCCGACGGCGCGGACTACGAACTGGCGCTCAAGAGCGATGGCACCGTGGTGGCCTGGGGCGATGATACTTATGGGCAGACGGACGTGCCGGCGGGGTTGGGCGGCGTCACCGCCATCGCCGCCGGGGCGCGCCATGGCCTGGCGCTGGTCGCCCCGGCCACGGTCACGCTGAGCAACCTGAGCCAGCAGTATGACGGCACAGCCAAGGCCGCCAGCGCCACGGTCGACAACGCCTTTTGCGGCCCGGTCAGCCTGAGCTATAGTCAGAACGGTACGCCGGTCAGCGCCCCCACCGCCGCCGGCAGCTACGCCGTGCAGGCCAGTCTCGGCAACTCCTCGTGCGCCATCGGCGCCGGCGGCACGGGCACCCTCGTCATCAGCCCGGCCCCGCTGACCATCACGGCCACGAACCAGCGCATGACCTACGGCGGCGCGGTGCCGGCCTTCTCTGCCGGCTACAGCGGTTTCGTGGGTGGCGATACGGCCGCCAGCCTGAGTACGGCGCCGACCTGCACCAGCAGCGCCACCAGCAGCAGTCCGACCGGCAGCTATCCGATCACCTGCACCGGTGCGCTCGATCCCAACTATGCGATCAGCTACCAGCCCGGCACGCTGATCATTGCCCCGGCGCCGCTGACCATCACGGCCGGCAGCCCCAGCGTGGTCTACGACGGCACCGTCCCGGCCATCGGCCCCACCTACAACGGCTTCGTCAACGGCGACAGCTCCGCCAGCCTGACCACCGCGCCCACCTGCGCCTCCACGGCGCCGGCCGGTGGGGCGGCTGGCACGTACGCCACTAGTTGCACGGGGGCCGTCGATCCCAACTACAGCATCAGCTACCAGGGCGGCTCCCTGACCATCACTCAGGCGCCGCAGGCCATCGCCTTCGCACCCCTGCCCAATCATGCGCTGGGCGACGCGCCGTTCACCGTCGGCGCGACGGGCGGCGCCTCGGGCAATCCCGTCACGTTCACGGCCGGCCCCAGCGCCGTCTGCACCGCTGGAGGCACGAACGGCGCGACGATTACGCTGGTCGGCACCGGCACCTGCACCATCACCGCCAGCCAGGCCGGCAACCAGAACTACCAGGCGGCGCCGAGCGTGGCACAGAGCTTTACCGTCAGCGCCGCGCCGCTGACGCTGGCGTTGGGCGTGAGCAGCAGCCCGGCCGGCCCCGTCACCACCGGCTCGACCGTCACGGCCACGCTGACGCTGGGCAACCACACGGCGCAGGCGCAGACGGTCAAGCTGAAGGTGACGCTGACCTATACGGGCGGCCACAGTTACCTGAGCGTCACGGTGTCCCTGAAACCCACGCTGAGCGCGGGACAGACGCTCAACCAGTACGCCCGCTTCACCATTGGCAAGCTGTTCCCGCGTGGCACCTACACGCTGAGCGCGACGGCGACGGATGGCAGCGGCGACACGGCCACCAGCAGCGCCGCGCTGACGGTGAGCTAGGGCAGCATCCCGGCGGTCTCAGGGTGTCCAGAGACCGCCGGCAACCGGGCGGAGTACCGGCCGGCGACGGCGACCAGGTGGATCGTTTCGTTGAGACAGACGGGAGCACATCGTGGCACCGTTACCGCGGCGCGCTCGCATCGCAGGGCGGTTCCGTGTGGATCGCGGCAGCACATCAATGAGTACAGGAGTGATACAAGAGTGAAGACAATGAAGAAACGGCTCGCTGTCGTGGCGGCGGTAGCCATAGCGTGTGGCTCGCTCGTCGTCGATAGCGCAGCGCACGCGCACGCCCAGGGGTTGGCCTTTGGCTTCCCGATCCTGATCGGACCCCAGGAGGGTTACCCCCTGGCCGCTGGCGACTTCGGCGGCAATGGTCACCACGACCTCGTCAGCCGGGGCTCCGACGTACCGGGAGACGCACTGACGCTCTATCTGTCAGCGTGGTGGCCAGCGCGGGCGGTCAGCCATATTCCTCGGGCGCATGGACAAACCAAGACGTGACGTTGAGCAGCAGCGGAACCGATCCCGACTCCGGCATCGCCTCGTCGTCCGGTTGCGGCACCACCACGCTTAGCGCGGAGACGGCCGGTACCACCCTGACCTGCACGGTCACCAACACCGCCGGCCTGTCCAGCACACTCCCCTTCACGGTCAGGATCGACAAGACGCCGCCCACGCTCAATCCCTCCGGGCCGCTGCCCATCGTGCTCTTAGATGGCCCCACGACGGTCCAATCCAATGCGACCGACGCCCTCTCGGGTGTCGCGGCCCAGAGCTGCGCGCCGCTAGACACCAGCAGCGTCGGCGCCAGGACAGAGGCGTGTACCGCGACCGATCTCGCCGGCAACACGCTTTCGGCTCAGATGCCCTATACTGTGACCTACGGGCGGCAATTGCGCTACAACACGGCCGCGACGTACCAGAGCGGAGCGCCGGTCACGCTCACGATCGCGCTGTCGGACGCACACAATGCGGTGGTGTCCGCCCCCAGCATCCCCGTGACCGCCACCGCGATCATCAATAGCGCCAAAGTCGTGGTCAGGAGCGTGACGGCGCCCTTCACGTACCTGCACACTCGGGTCTATCAGTACATCGTCGACTCGACGGGTCTACCCAGCGGCCAGTACGCGCTGCACTTCAGGGCCGGGAGCGACCCGCTAACGCACAGCGCGCCCTTTACAATTGGGTAGACCTCGTGCTGCCGGCAGGCCGGGAAGAGGCGATCTTCGGGGCTTTGATCGAAGATATCATCAGCCCTTGACCGACCCTGCCAGCAGCCCTTCGATCAACCAGCGCTGCACGAAGGCGAAGACGATCATCACCGGCACGATGGCCAGCACGGAGGTAGCGGCGATCGCGCCCCATGTCATCTGCTGCGAGTTGCTGATGCGGTACAGGAAGACCGGCAGGGTTGCGGTGTTGTCGCTGCCGGAGATGACGGAGACGAAGAGATAGTCGCCCCATGACCCGGCGAAGGCATAGAAGGCGGCCACGGCCAGGCCGGGGAGCGAAATCGGGAGCACGATGCGTAGGTAGGTGGCCAACCTGCCGCAGCCGTCAATCTGCGCCGCCTCCACCAGTGCGTCGGGCACCGCGTCCATATAGCTCTTGAGCGTCCACATGCAGAAGGGCAGCACACCGCTGGTCTGGGCCAGCATGATGCCCAGGAATGTATTGTTGAGGTTCACCTGCAGCACAAACGTGTAGAACGGCACCAGGATGAGCACGCCGGGAAAGGTCTGCGAAGTCAAGATGAGCATCAGCAGGCCACGCCTGCCGCGGGTGCGATACTTGCTCAGCCCGTAGGCGGCCAGACTGGATACCACCAGGCTGATGGCCGTGACGCCTAGCGCGACGATCACCGAATTGGCCAGGAACGTGCGCACCCCGGGAGTCTGCCAGACGTCCACGTAGGAGTTGAGCGTCAGGTCGCTCAGAGATGGGATGATGTTGCCCAGGATAATCGCGCTGTTCGTCTTGAACGATGCCAGCACGATCCAGAGAATGGGGATCAGGAAGAAGGCATAGTAGAGCAGGAGCAGGGCGTACGCCCCCACCATGCGCGGAACGGAAAGCCGGCCGATCATGCCTCTTGCTCCCGTACCCGCGTTACGTAGAGGACGGTAAACACCAGCAGGAGCAGCATCATGATCACGCCCACCGCGGCCGCCACGCCGGTCTGGTAATTCTGCCAGAACAGGCGATAGACGTAGACCGGCAGGATCATGGTGGTGTCGACCGGGCCGCCACCGGTGGAGATGTAGATGACATCGAAGTTGTTGAAGGTGAAGAGCACGTGCAGGATGACCATGATCATGATGACGTAGGCCACGCCGGGCAGCGTGATGAATAGAAATCGCTGCACTGCCGAGGCGCCGTCGATGGCGGCGGCTTCGTAGCGGTCCTGGGGAATGGTGCGCATGGAGGCAAACAACGCAACGCCGAAGAACGGCGCGTTGCGCCAGACATGCATCATGATGATCGTCGGCATGGCCAGCGCGGGGTTGCCGAACCAGTAGCTATCCCACTGGCGCAGCCCCAGGCTGTCGAGGATGATGTTGAACAGCCCATAATGCGGCAGCGTCATCAGGCTATACATCATCACGGTCGCCACGATCGGGATCACCCAACTGGCCATGGTGATGCTGCGGAAGATCTGGATGCCCGGCAGCTTCAGGCACAGGAGCAGCGCCAGCCCCATGCCCAGGACCAGTTCCAGCCCGACCGCCACCCCGGTCAGGACCACCGAATTGACCAGCGCCGTGCTGAAGACCGGATCGGCAAAGATCTGCTGAAAGTTCTGCAGCCCGACGAACGAGCGCCCGGGCGTCAGGGTGCTGGCGTTAGTAAGGCTGAGGATCGCGCCCTGCACGATTGGATAGAGCACTACCAGCCCCATCAGCAGCAGGGCGGGCAGCGCCAGCACGTAGCCGAACCATTCGCGCTGCGGCGCGCTCAAGATGGCGGTCAGCGCGAGATCAGGGCCGGGCACATGCCCGGCCCTCTTTGCCGCGGCGCTGCGATCCTCGACGGCGGGATCGGAGCCGGGATGCATCGGTGTGCGTCCGACCTAGAGCAGACCCTGCGCCGAGAATTGCGTGAGCTGAGCGTGCAGCGCGGTGGCAGCCTGCGCCGGCGTCGACTTGCCGAAGACGACGGCCTGCATCTGCGTGAGGATTGCGGTGTACACGGGCGCCCAGTTCAGCGGATCGAGCGCCACGCCCTGCGGCAACAGCTCCGCAAAGGCCTTGGTCCACCAGTTACCCGTCGTCACCGGGGACTTCAGGACGTCGTTCCGGGGCGCCGAGAAGCCCTCGACCGTGACCCACTTCTTGATGACCGGGGCCGAGGAGAGGAACTCTATCGTCTGCCAGGCGGCGTCGGGGTTCTTGCTGTACTTGTTGAGCATCCAGGGCTTGATCTCCAAATAGCTGGCCGGTGTGCCGCCGGGCGCAACCGGCATGCTAGTGACGCCGGTGTCGTGGAGGAGGATCTGCTTGGCCAGCGAGCTCTGGGTCTGCCGGGCGATGATCCAGGGGCCCATCGGCACCATGGCCCACAGGCCGCTGACGTACCCGGGATCCTGCACGTAGGAGCTGATGCCGGCGGCGCCAGCCGGGTTGCCCACGGCAGGGTTCGTCTTCGAGCCGAAATACAGGTTGTAATACAGCTCGTAGACCTTGGTGATCTGGGCGACCGTCCCGTTGACCACCCACTTCTTGGTCGTGGGGTTGAGCTTGAACAGGTGCTTGTTAATCTGGAAGAACAGGCCCAGCCACTCCTGGGCGCCGCGGGGGTCGGTCAGGCTGGTGCAGAACATGATCCCCGCGGTGTTCGGTATCTTGGCCGAGATCGCCTCCGACACGTTGATCAGCTCGTCCCAGGTCGTGGGCACCTTCAAGCCGAGCTTCTTCAGGATGCTCTTGCGATAGAGCATGCCGCGGGCGTTGGTGTTGTAGGGCACGCCGAGGAGCTGGCCGTTGTACATCAGGCCATTCAAGGCCGATTGCACGAACTGGCCCTTATCCGCCCAGGCGTTGAAACGGTCGGTGACCGGCAGGATGTCGCCGGCACGGACGTAGGCGACGACATTTTCCAGCAGGCCCTCGATCACGTCGGGGGTGCCTGTGCGCGCCTGCACAAGATACTTGCTCTCCATCTGCGCATAGGGGCCGGGGCCATAGTCGGTGGAGAGTTGTATAGTCGGCAGCGCCTTGGCGATGTTCGCCTGGATGAAGGGGTCCATCAACTTGGCGTCCGGCCCGATGCCGTAGACGAAGGGGCTGGCCCAGACCGTCACGGTGGTGTTGGATGCAGCCAGAGCGCGCAGGCCGCCCAGGGCCGATGCTCCGGCGACCGCGCCGACACCTTTGAGGAACGCTCGACGGGATGATCGCATGGCCTCGTTTTCTCCTTAGCTATGTTATGTCTTCAGAGACATCGCGGGCGAAGGACAACATGCGTGGACGTGAATAGGACTCCACTTCCCTCCTTCCTGGGCGACACGGAGCGCCCGACGTACCGGGCCGGCGATGGCGCCGGGAGCGCGGTTCTGGCTTGGGCATATTGGCTGCCATATCGCGCGCCAAATGGGCCAATGTGCGGCCAGATGGTGACCAAACGTTTGGATAATCGACTGAGGACAGAGTATCACGGCACCACGCGCTTGTCAATCCCCTGCCAGGGCGCTTGAGACCCGGCATTCCGCCGTCCGAGATTGACAGGGCCGGGCAGCCGTGATACACTCTGTCCAAGTTGGCTATCCAAACGTTTGTGCCGGCTTTGGCGGGCGGCGGCCATTCGCCAGCGCGAGGCGCTGCGCGTCGCGCCGATGGGAGTGGCCGGCTTTGGCCGTGCGGCACGCTTGAGAGGGGGCAGATGCGAGAATACAGGACAGCTACGGGTGCAATCCCCCACGACTCTGCTATCGTTTGGGGTAGCAGAGTCTTCTTCAGCAATCGCTCAAACCGCGGCAGATCTGAGGTAATGCGTTGACAGCGACGCTGCGCGATGTCGCCAAAATGGCCGGTGTTTCCATTTCCACCGCCTCACGCGCCCTGACCGATGATCGTTCCCGGCCGGTGGCGGCGGAGACGCGCGAGCGCATCTGGGAGGCCGTGCGCCGGCTCCAGTACGAGCCCAACGACGCCGCGCAGCGCCTGGTGCGCCGGGTGGACAGCCGCGTGCGCCGCACCTACAGCGTGGGGCTCATCCTGGGCCAGGTGTCGTACAAGTTCTCAGATCCGTTCTGGTCGCCGGTCCTCGACGGCATAGATGAGGAGTTGATCCGGCAGGAGTACCATCTGCGCTTCGCTTTGACCATCGACGACCTCCAGCGCCCGAGCCAGCGCGCCCTGTTCAATCGCGCCAACGTCGACGGGCTGATCCTGCTTGGCGGCATCCGTCCGCTGGGAGATATCGCCTTGCCCAAATGCACGGTGATGGTGGAAGGCTCGGACATCCAGGGGCGCTGGAACGAGGACCTGCCCACCGATATCATCGCCATCGAGAAGCGGCGCGCGATGTACCGCATGGTCGACCATCTGGTGGCGCTCGGGCACCGCAGGCTGGGCTTCCTTGGCCCCTCTCCCGACGCCGATGAGCGGGCCGAGGCCTTTGTCCATGCGCTGGCCCGACACGATCTGCCGCTCGACCCGGCGCTCTTCCTGAGGTCGCCCTGGCCGGCCGAGGGCGCCTTTGAGGTCGCCAGGGCGCTCCTGGCCGGAGGTAACAGACCCGATGCCCTGGTGTGTGGCTGCGATACGATCGCCATCGGCACCATGCGCGCCGCCAAGGAGTGCGGCCTGCGCCTGCCGGATGACCTGGCAATCACCGGCTTCGACGATATCTCGTTCGCGCGCGATCTCGATCCGCCGTTGACCACCATCCACGTACCGAAAGAGCTGCTGGGCGAGCTGGCCGTGCGCAAGCTCATCGAGCGCATCGGCCACCCCGAGCGCCCACCCATCGTCCAGATGGTGCCGACAAAGCTGGTGGTGCGCGGCTCCTGTGGTGCACCGCGCGGCCACGCCGTAGCCCCTGACGTGTAAGCGCTGAGAGCATCCAACAACGAGGAGGCTGAACAGTTCATGCCCAAGATTACCTTCATCGGCGCCGGCAGCGCCGTCTTCGCTCGCCAGATCATGACCGACATCATGGCCGTCGAGGGCCTGGACGAGGGCGAGTTCGCCCTGGTGGACATCGATGCGCAGCGGCTGGAGCTGGCCCACCGTATCGCCGAGAAGATCATCGCCCTCACCGGCAAGCGCTGGAGCGTCGTCGCCTCGACCGAGCGCCGCGAGGTGCTGGCCAACAGCGATTTCATCGTCAACAGCATCGAGGTGGCCGGCCTGGCCAATGTCCGTCATGACTACGACATCCCGCTCAAGTACGGCATCGACCAGTGTATTGGCGACACCATCGGCCCCGGCGGCATCTTCAAGGCGCTGCGCACCGGACCGGCCTGGCTGGACGTGCTGCACGATTGCGAACGGCTCTGTCCCGATGCCTTGGTGCTCAACTACACCAACCCCATGTCCATCCTGACCCTGGCGGCGCTGCGGGGCACGACAATGCGCACGGTCGGCCTCTGCCACAGCGTGCAGGGCACCTCGCGGCAGTTGGCCGGGTATCTGGGGGTGCCGTACGAGGAACTGGAGTGGCGCTGCGCCGGCATCAACCACAACACCTGGTTCACGGTGCTGCGCCACCATGGCCAGGATATGTATCCACGCCTGCGCGAACGCGCCCGCCAGCCCGAGATCTACGAGCGCGATCCAGTCCGCTTCGAGATGATGCTGCACTTCGGCGCCTTCGTGACCGAGAGCAGCGGCCATTTCTCCGAATACGTGCCCTACTTCCGCAAGCGGCCGGAGCTGATCGAGCGCTATTGTCGCTCGGGCTACCGGGGAGAGACCGGCTTCTACGCCAACAACTGGCCGGAGTGGCGCCGCAAGAACGACGAGCAGATCGCCGAGATGCTGGCCGGCACGCGCGAGGTGCCGCTGGCGCGCAGCCACGAATACGCCAGTTACATCGTCGACGCGGTGCAACACGACCGGCCGACGGTGATCCATGGCAACGTGCTCAACACCGGCCTGATCGACAACCTGCCCGACGGTTGCGTGGAGGTGGCCTGCCTGGTCGATCGCAACGGCGTGCAGCCCTGCCATTTCGGCCCGCTGCCGGAACAACTGGCGGCGCTGAACCGGGCCCATATGGCCGTCCACACGCTGATACTCGATGCGCTGCTTAAGCGCGATAAGGAGGCCGCCCGCTACGCCTTGCTGCTGGACCCTCTCAGCGCAGCCGTCTGCTCTCCGGCCGAGATCAGCTCCCTCTTCGACGAGATGTGGGAGGCCGAACGGGAGTATCTGCAGCCCTTTGAGTAAGAAGGCCGGCCTGAGGCTAAAGCCTCATGGCAGAGACGCGACCATACGCGACCATAAATGATCCGCGGTGGCCCTTTAGGGCCGGGTACCTGCCATGGTCCCTTCAGGGCCAGGCAAAACGCTCGCCGGTCATGACTCACACCAACCGTTGAGGTTGTCGGTCAGAGGCCAAAAGACTTGAGGAGGAGTGAAGCGTGGAGTATCGGTTTCTGGGAGCGACGGGACTCAGGGTCAGCGAGCTGTGCCTGGGTGCCATGACCTTCGGCCGGGAGAGCAGCGAAGAAGACAGCCATCGCATGCTGGATCGCTTCGTCGACGCCGGCGGCAACTTCATCGACACGGCCAACGTCTACAGCACCGGCCGCTCCGAGGAGATCCTGGGACGCTGGCTTGCCGGCCGCAAGCGCGACGATCTGGTCATTGCCACCAAGGTGCGATTCCCCATGGGCACGGGGCCGAACGAGGTCGGTCTGAGCCGCAAGCATATCCTGGCCAGCGTGGAAGCCAGCCTGCGCCGCCTGCGCACCGACTATATCGATCTCTACCAGGTCCATTGCTGGGACGCCATCACGCCGCTGAACGAGACGCTCAGCACGCTGAACGCGCTGGTGCAGAGCGGCAAGGTGCGCTACCTCGGCGCCAGTAACTTCAGCGGCTGGCAACTGCAGAAGGCCATCGACCTCAGCCGCCAGATGGGGTGGGAACCATTCGTCTGCCTGCAGCCACAGTACAATCTGCTCACGCGCACACTCGAATGGGAGGTCCTGCCCGTCTGCCAGAACGAGGGGCTGGGGGTGATACCCTGGAGCCCGCTCCGCGGCGGCTGGCTTAGTGGGCGCTTCCGGCGCGGCATGGAGGAGCCTCCGTCCGACAGCCGCATCGCGGTCGCCGAGGAGCGGGGCTGGGGCGAGCGCTGGAGCGCCTACAACAACGAGCACACCTGGTCGGTGCTGGATGTCCTCTTCGCGGTGTCCGAGGAGGCCGGACGGATGCCGGCGCAGGTGGCGATCAACTGGCTGCTGCGACGCCCGGCGGTCACGGCGCCCATCATCGGTGCGCGCACTATGCAGCAACTCGAGGCCAACCTGGGCGCCACCGGCTGGGAACTGACACCCGACCAGGTAGAGCGCCTGAATCAAGCCAGCGATCCGGGGCTGCCCTATCCCTACGACCATATTGCCGGCGCACAGGCCAGGCGGTGAGTTAAGGCTAGGCCGGGCCGTGAAACCCCGGACTTCAGTCCGGAGGGTACCCGCTTGCGGGTCCCGTCATGTCCGGCCAAGTGGTGGGCTTCAGCCCGCCTGGAAACGGTGAAGGAGGCAGGTGAGGATGGAGTATCGGCGGCTAGGGCGCGCCGGCATGCGCGTGAGCGCGATCAGCCTGGGTAGCTGGCTGACCTACGGCGGGGCGGTGGAGGAGCAGACGGCCCTCGCCTGCATCCGGCGCGCCTATGAACTGGGGGTCAACCTGTTCGACACGGCCAATCAATACCGCCGCGGCGCCGCCGAGGCCACGCTTGGCCGGGCGCTCAAGGACGTCCCGCGGCATACCTACGTGCTGGCGACCAAGGTCTATTTCGAGGTCGGCGAGGGGCCCAACGATCGCGGCCTCTCGCGCAAGCACATCATGGAGCAGTGCCACGCCAGCTTGCGCCGCCTGGGTACCGACTACATCGACCTCTACCAGTGCCATCGCTACGACACGGAGACGCCGCTGGAGGAGACGCTGCGGGCGCTCGACGACCTGGTGACGCAGGGCAAGGTGCTCTACGTCGGTGTCTCCGAGTGGAGCGCGGTGCAGATCGACGACGCCGTGTACATGGCCCGGGCGCTGAACCTGGATGGCATCGTCTCCAATCAGCCCATCTACAACATGCTTCTGCGCTACATCGAGCCCGAGATCATCCCGCTCTGTGAGCGCGAGGGCATCGGACAGATCGTATACTCGCCGCTGGCCCAGGGCGTGCTGACCGGCAAGTACAAGCCGGGGCAAGCGCCGGAGCCGGGTACGCGCGCCGCCGATCCGCAGTCGAACATGTTCATCGGCAGCCTGATGGTGGATGAGATCCTGAGCGCGGTGCAGCGCGTACAGAAGGTTGCCCAGGAAGCAGGATATCCCCTGGCGCAGATGGCGCTGGCCTGGGTGCTCCGCCATCCCAACGTCAGCTCGGCCATCACCGGCGCGTCACGGCCCCAGCAGGTAGAGGAAAACGTCAAGGCGGCCGAGATCAAGCTCTCTGACGATCTGCTGGCTCGCATCGACGAGGCGCTGGGCGGCGTCGTGCGCTACAATCGCTAGGCCCTCCGGCCATCGGGAGCGACGCCGGGCGGCTCTGCGTGCTCCGAGGGAGCCGCGGGCTGCGCCGCCAGGTGCGCCGTATAGGCGGCCATGGCATTCTGGTTATGTATCTTTATCAACTGCTCCAGCGCCGGGATGTCACGGCGCCGCAGGGCGTCCAGAATGGCATGGTGCTCTTTCTGGGACTGGATGATGCGGTGCTCGACCACGCTGGTGAAGAAGTAGCGCCTGATGCGATCCCACTGGCCCAGGGCGCGCTCCGTCATGTCGTACAGCAGGGGCATGCCCGCCATCTCCGCAATCGTACGGTGAAACTGCGTGTTCAGGTCGCCCCACTCCTCGTGCTCGCCGCCGCGCAGAATCTCGTCCATCCTGCTCACGATAGCCGCCAGCGCTTCCCAATCCTGGTCGGACATACGCTCCGCCGCCGTGCGCGTCGCCACCATCTCCAGCCCTTCCAGCACCGTGAAAGTCTCGACGATGGAGTCGCGCGAGATGGGCGCCACGCTGGCGCCCGTGTGCGCGATGTTGTCGACGAGGCCCTCGGCTTGTAGCAGTTGCAGGGCCTCACGGACGGGGATATGGCTGACGGAGAGCTGCCGGGCAATGCTATCGGTGACCAGACGCTGGCCCGGCTTCAACTCGCAGCGCATGATGGCATCGCGCAGCGCGTGATAGACGAACATCTGCTTGGTCTGTGGTTGTTTGCTTCTTGCCAGAGCGAGAGCCATGGTGGCCCACCTCCATGATGCTAACCGATCGCTCGGCGGCTATGAGAGACGATAGCGCGCATCAACTCGACGGAAGGTTTAGTCATACCCCTTGCTTCTATCATAGAGCATCTCGATCCGCGGGCCGCACCCGCGACACATAGGCCTCGATCGCGGCGCGCGACCATTCTCCGCAGCCGAAGACGACGCGGTAGTTAAGGGCGAGCTCCTCATCCGCCTGCAGCACATACGCCTGGTCAAACATGAACGAACAGCTCACACAGGCATAGGGATCATTGCGCACAAACCACTTGTTCGGGTAACGGGGGTTAGAGGGACGATCCATGAACACGACGGTGGACTGTTCGCCGTTGCCGTCGTGCGACCCAACGAATGCCAGCCACGGCGCCGGCCGGCCCATGATCTCGGGCCCTTCCAGGCCATCGGCGGCCAGTATCTTGCCATCGAGGAAGGAACGCGGCCCGCGCCAGAACAGACTTCCATAGCCCGCCAGGGTGCGCCCTTCCACGGTGGGCGAGCCGAAGACCAGCGGCCGGCCGCCGACATTTCTCAGGCGGAAGCCTAGATCCATGCTCCAGTAGCCGCCCCCTGGGTCGATCTCGCCGACGACGATCTGCCGTTCTTCGTCGATCCACCTCTCGCCATCCCGGGCGATCCAGTCGAGATGCTCGACAAGGCGCGTCTCGGCGTCATCGCTGTGCATGTGCGGCCAATCGCGGTGCTGGATGCGCCCGTGGTCGTCGCGCGGGACGTATCCGATATCGCGCACATAGGTCGGTCCGCCCCAGAAGTTCTGGCCGCAGAGATGCGAGAAGGCCATCGTCATCCCCGTGTGCCACGGATGGTCGTGCGGCCGGAACACGGTCACCTCGTTCCCGGCCAGCGTTCTGAGGGGATGGAAGTAGGGCTTGGGCGACTCGACCGCGGGCGTCCCCGGCTCGTACACGTAGCGGAACAGGGGCTCTCCCTGATAGCGCAGCTCGACATAGTCGTGCATCACGTGAATAAGCGTTGTCTTCACGGCACCTGCCCTCCGGTCACACCGGCGATCCCTGTGGCGTATGTCCCGCCACATGCCGGTAAAAGGGATCATCTGGCCCAATCGAGCCACGGCGAACGGTTTGACCGGCCGCGGCAGCCTTGTATAAACACGTGATGAACTCTATGGTGCGTCGCACCTCGGGCGTGCCGACCGGCGGCGGCTCATCGCGGTCCATGGTGTCGAGCAAGGCCGCGAGTTGAGCCGTGTGTGACGAGGGCACGTCGGCGGGGATGTCCTGCCATCTCGAAAGGGCTGAGCCGTCCGCGTCGTCGGGCACGCTGTAGCGCCAGTCCTTGTTGGAGTAACCGTAGAGGCCGCTCACCTCCACCGTCGCCTTCTGCAAGTCGAAGCGCAGGTAGGTGTGCTGGCGCGGCGAGAGCGCGCTGTTGACGATGCTGCCGAGGGCGCCGTTGTCGAAGCGCACCGTGGCCATCGAGACGTCGTCCACCTCGATGGGCCGGTCGAGCGTAGCGGTCATGGCGGCGACCTCTGACCAGTCGCCGCACAGCCACAGGAAGAGGTCCATGGCATGGATACCGTGTCCCAGGGTCGTGCCGCCCAACTCGTTCTGCCATGTGCCACGCCATGGGACCTGGTAGTAGGCGACGTCCCGGTACCAGGTGGTCTGGCAGATGCCGACCAGCAAGCGGCCCATGGCCTGCTCCCGCATCAGGCCCTTGAGGTGTTGAGCGGCTGAGCCGAACCTCCACTGGGCGACGCTGCTGCAATACCTGCCGGTCGCCCGCTCGGCCGCCTCGATGCGGTCCAGCGCGGCCAGCGAGCCGCACAGCGGCTTCTCGCACCATACCCGGGCCCCGGCTTGCAGGCAGCGTATAGCCAGATCGGCGTGGGTGGCGGGCGGCGTGGCGATATGGACCAGGTCGGGCTGCTCGGCCGCCAGCAGCGCCGTGAGATCGGCATAGGAGCGGGGGATGCGGTGTTCGGCGCAGAAAGCTTCAACTCTACCGGGCTCAACGTCCATGGCGGCGACCACCTGCACCCGACGCCCCATCTCTTTGAGAGCCCGGACATGGCCGCCGGCGATGTTGCCGGTGCCGATGATGGCTACGCGGTAAGGCGTCATTTCGCTGCTATGCCTCCTCTCAACCACCTCGAAGCCTGACACTAAAGTGTCATGGCAGGATACGGGCACTAAAGTGCCGTTGATGCAATATCATCCGACTTCAGTCTCCTGTGCCTACACCCAATCCAGATAGCGCTCGCGCATCAGATGGAGCACCTCAAGCCCGGGCCGATCCCAGATCTCCTGGTTGAAAATCTCGACCTCGATGGGACCATCGTATCCCGCCGCGTCGACGGCCTGCCGGATGCGCCGCAGGTCGATCACCCCATCGCCCATCATGGCGCGCCCCATCAGCGGCTCGCGGTTTGTGCAGGGCCAGTCGTCGACGTGGAAGCCCAAGATGTGGCCGGCAGCGCGCTCGACCTGCGCATACAGCTCCGGGTCCCACCACACGTGGTAGACGTCGATCACCACGCCCACCCACGGCGAGGAAAACCGCTCCACCAGATCGTTGGCCTGGCCCAGCGTCACGATGACCGAGCGATCGGACGCAAAGGCGGGGTGCAGCGGCTCGATGCCCAGCTTGACGCCCCGCTCGGCGGCATACGGCAGCAACGAGGCGATGCCCTCCTCCACCTGCGCGCGCGCACCGTCGAGATCGCGATCCGCCATGCCCCCACACACCAGTACCAACACGTCGGCGTTCAGCGCGGCCGCCTCGTCCACCGCGCGCCGATTGTCGTCCCGGCGGGCCTGTCGCCCCGCGGCGTCGGCAGCGGTAAACATGCCGCCGCGACATAGGCTGGACACGCGCAGCCCGGCCTCGCGGACCAGGCGCGCGCTCTCGCGCAACCCGGTTTCCGCCACTTTGTGGCGCCACAGCCCGATAGACGGGATGCCGGCGCGGGCACAGCCTTCTACGGCCTCGCGCACGCTCCATCGCTCGGTGGTCATCTGGTTGAGGCTGAGGCGGGCGAGGTCCGCCGGCGCAGCAGGCCCCGCCATCTCAGCCAACTCCGGCCAGGGCGAGTACGCGGCGCATGCGCTCCACGGCGAGCTCTGGATCGCGCAACAGGCCGGCGCCGTCTGCCAGCACGAACAGCGTGCAGAGGTGCGGGATGGAACGGGCGCCCTCCAGACCGCCGACCATGCGGAAGTGCCCCTGATGGCCGTTGAGATAGGCCATGAACACCACGCCGGTCTTGTAGTAGCGGGTCGGTGGCGCGAAGATGTGGCGCGACAGCGGTACGGTCGGACCGAAGATGACGTCGTAGCGCCCGAGATCGCCCTCGTCGAGCGCGCCGAGCGCGGCCGAGGCCGCGGGAGCGATGGCATCGAAGATGCCCAGCAGGGCGTCGCTGTAGCCACCGGCATCGCCGCGGATGAGCGCGGGATAGTTGTAGTCGTCGCCGCTATACATGCGCACGCCCGGCGGCAGCCGCCGGCGCATGGCAACCTCGCGGTCGGCGTCGAGCAGCGACACCTTGACGCCGTCAACCCTGGAGGCGTGGCCGGCGATGACCTCCAGGCACACGTCCATGGCCGCGTCGAGGTCGTGGTAGCCCCAGTAGCCGGCGAGGGCGGGGTCGAACATGTCGCCCAGCCAGTGGATGATCGCGGGCCGAGCGAGTTGCGACAGGACGCGGTCGTAGACGCGCAAGTAGTCGTCCGGCCCTCGCGCGCAGCTCGCCAGCGCCCTGCTGGCCATCACGATCACCCGGGCGCCCTGCGCCTCGACAAAGGCGCACTGCTCCGCGTACGCCGCCTCGACATCCTCCAGGCGCAGGTCGGGAGACGGCTCCAGGTGATCGGTCCCGGCCCCGCAGGCGATGTTGCCGCCGCAGGCGCGCGCCTCGGCCACGGAGCGGCGGATCAACTGCTGTGTGGTCTGCCAGGTCAGTCCCATGCCGCGCTGTGCGGTGTCCATAGCCTCGGCGACCGACAGGCCCAGAGACCAGAGGTAGCGACGATAGGCCAGCGTGGCCTCCCAATCGAGCTGCGCCTCGGAGAAGGGGTCGACGTCGGCTAGGGCGTCGCAGACCACGTGCGCCGCGGCGTAGGCGACGCGGCAGCGGGCGGGCCGGCTGGCCGGCAGAACGGGCTCGCGCAGGCCGGCGACGTAGGGCGTGAGTCTACCGTCAGCGTGCGGCAGTAGGATTGTCGCCGGCATCGTTCACCTCCGATCCGATGGTCAATTCCGGCACGTCGAGCCAGCGCCGCTCGTGCCAGGAGCGCAGGCCCAGCGCCGCCAACTGGACGCCCTTGGCGCCTTCGAGCAGATCCCACGGGAACGGCTCATCCCCGGCCACGTGCTTGAGGAACAACTCCCACTGCCTCTTGAAGGCGTTGTCGGTAGCGAGTTGGTCGTACACAGTCAGCCAACCAGCGCGAAAGTCCAGCGGGTTCGGCAGGTCGGGATTCCAGACGGCGCGCGGCGTGTTGGCCCGATGCTGCGCCTTGCACTCGCGCAGGCCGGCCACCGCGCTGCCGGCCGTGCCGTCCACCTGCAGGATAAACAGGTCGTCACGGTATACACGGACATCCCACGACGAGTTGATCTGTGCAACGATGCCGCCATCAAGCTCGAACGTGGCGTAGGCGGAGTCATCGGCCGTGCAGAGGTAGGTCTGGCCCTGCTCATCCACCCGCTCGCGGATGTGCGTGGCGCCCAGGCACGAGACGGCGCGCACGGGCGCGACGATGTTGTCGAGCACATAGCGCCAATGGCAGAGCATGTCGAGGATAATGCCGCCGCCATCCTCGCTCCGGTAATTCCAGGATGGGCGCTGCAGCGGCAGCGCGTCTTCGAACACCCAATAGCCGAACTCGCCGCGCACGGAGAGGATGCGCCCGAAGAAGCCATCGTCTACCAGGCGCTTCAGCTTGAGCAGCCCGGGCAAGAACAGCTTGTCCTGTACGACGCCGTTCTTCACGCCGGCTGCCCGTGCCAGCCGTGCCAGCTCAAGGGCGGCCTCCGGGTCACTCGCCGTCGGCTTCTCGCAGTACACGTGCTTGCCGGCGGCGATGGCGGCCTTGACGGCCTGGGCCCGGCGAGAGGTGGCCTGCGCGTCGAAATACAAGACATCCGCCGGATTGGCCAGGCAGGCGTCCAGGTCGGTGCTCCAGCGCGCCAGGCCATGGACCTCGGCCAGGCGGCGCAGCTTCCGCTCGTCGCGACCGACCAAGATGGGGTCCGGCATCACGGTGCTGCCATCGGCCAGGCAGACGCCTCCCTGATCGCGGATGGCGATGATGGAGCGGGCGAGGTGCTGGTGGGTGCCCATGCGCCCGGTGACACCGTTCATGATGATGCCGATGGTCCGATCAACCATACAGTTCGCTTCTCCATAGATTGACAGCGCCGCAGTCCGGTGCTACACTGGTCTCGACATTATATATTCTATAGGATATACGGCGCAAGGAGGTGATCGCATGGTCAGCCCGGCGATGCGGGCCGGCCCATCGGACGAAGGAACCCGGCGGCCGCGCCGGGCGCCCCCTCCGCCGGCGGGCGTAGCTGGTCACCGCCGGCCCGGTGGGAGCGGTGGGCAGGCGACCCTCCGACTGTTTCTCGCTGCAAACGTTTGGAAGCGAGGTCGCGGGCGATGCGGGCGCAAGTCGCGATTTGGGGGCGTTGACATGGCCCAGAGCGCGTGATACAATCCCACCAACTTAATCCAAACGTTTGCAGGCAAGATCGTGGCCGTGAGTCGCGGTCCCGTACCGCGGATGGACTGGCGCAATCGCCGGGCTGATCGAAGACATGTCCGGGCTCGTGGCGCGTGTGTCGCTCTCCAACAGACTGCCAACATTGAGGAGGTGCAGCAGCCCTTTTCGAAGTTAGATGACACTGAGACCATCGTATCCCTGTTCCCGCGATATTTTGTGATGCACAGGTAGCAGGAGGCATCAACGATGTCAACGATGACCATGAAACGGTCCCTCTCCCTTGGTGTTCTCGCCATGATCCTGGCATTGATGGCCGGCCCGGCCGGCGCCGCTGCGCAGCGCGCCCAGGCCACGGTCACCATCCGCGTCTCGACCTGGGACACGGGCACGGATGGCCTCAAGCCCTACCAGGAGGGCATCGCCGCTTTCGAAAAGACGCACCCCAATATCAAGGTCGAGGTCGAGAGCATCACCAACCCCATGAATACCGACCTCTCCTTCTACATGGCCAAAACGCTCACCGAGGTCGCCGCGGGGAGCGGCCCCGACGTGATGCTCGTGCCAGACGAATACGCCCGGCCATTCGTCACCAGCGGCCAGATCATCCCCCTGGACAGCATCCTGCGGGCCAACGGCGTCAAGGCCAGCGATTTCTACACCAACGTCTGGAACATCGGCCGCTTCAATGGGCATCAATATTACGTGCCGAAGGACTGGGCCGACCTGGCGATCTACTATAACAAGACGATGTTCCAGAAGGCCCACCTGCCGCTGCCCAAGGCGGGCTGGACCTGGTCCGACTTCCTGCGCGACGCCCGCGCCCTGACCATCACCCAGGCCGGGCACCCGGTGCAATGGGGCGTCCAGCTCCCCGGTGACTGGTTGCGCGCCGGCCTGCAGGCGTTCGTCTCGTCGTGGGGTGGCCAAATCCTCAGCCCGGACGGCACAACGGTTGCCGGGTATCTGACGTCTCCGGCCGCCGTGAAGGCCATCACCTATTACCTGGACCTCTACAACAAGTATCACATCAGCCCAACGCCGGCCATCGTCTCCACCTTCGGCTCGCTGGACCTCTTCAACGCGCAAAAGGTGGCCATGATAATGACGGGCCCGTGGCCGTCCAAGACCTATGAGTCGAATCCCAAGCTGAGCTTCGGCGTCGCCCCCATGCCGGTCGGCCCGACCGGCAAGTCGGTCACCCAGCCCTTCTGGGCCGGCTACGCCATCAACAGGACAACCAAGCATCTGGACGCGGCGGAGCAGTTCATCATCTTCTCGGCCAGCAAGCAGTGGGGCACCATCGACGCCACCTGGAGCATGCCGGCGCGCAAGGATGTGGCCCAGGAGGTGAGCATACCCAAATACCCCATCCTCTCCACCTTCTTCGCCCAGGCGGACAACGTGGTGCCGCTGGAGGACACCAAGCCGCTGAATTTCACGGATGTGTCGACGCCCTTGATTCACATGATCGACACGGCGACCTCCAGCACAACCCCGGTCAACGTGCCGCAGTTGATCGCCCAGACCGCCGATGTGATCGACGCCAACCTGTCGGTGCGATTGCATCAGAAATAGGAGAGCGTGCGGCGACGGTGTAGTTCATCAGGAAGGAGGCCAGGAGGGCAACGGCAGTCGCCCGCCGTTGCCCTCTCACCGCCCCATGGCAGTGCCAACCACGACCTCCGGCAGGCCCGCGACCGGCGGCACGCGGGCCATCACACGCCGCCGTGGGCGCACGCTGCAGCAGCAGCGCGCCCGCATGTTCTACATCCTGATCCTGCCCTGGCTGATCGGGTTCGTGCTCTTCGTGCTGGGTCCGATGCTTTTCTCGCTCTGGCTTAGCTTCAACCGGTGGAACCTCCTGAATCTCCCGGTGGCCATCGGGTTCGAGAATTACGTCCGCATGGCGCACGACGCCCTGTTCTGGCAATCGCTCAAGGTCACGACCATCTATGCCTTCGCCAGCGTGCCGCTCGGATTGGCGTTCGCGCTGCTGCTGGCCATATTGCTCAATCAGCGCGTGCGGGGCCTGGCGATCTTCCGCACTATCTTCTACCTGCCGTCGGTGGCCTCGGGCGTTGCCGTCGCCGTGCTCTTCTTGTGGATCTTCAACCCGCAGTTTGGCCTGGTCAATAACCTGCTCTCCTACCTGGGGATACCGGGTCCGGGCTGGCTTGCCAGCGCGGACTGGGCGCTGCCAACCCTCATCATCATGAGCCTGTGGAGCACCGGCGGCACCATGATCATCTTCCTGGCCGGCCTGCAGAACGTCCCCGCCGAGTTGCTGGAAGCCGCTTCCCTG
>Ga0209062_1002213_pt1 | contig 27397 bp, 28 predicted proteins | sample Coa_R2_2_FD_187158 | JGI IMG/M metagenome (GOLD analysis project Ga0209062, IMG submission 187158) | Surface soil microbial communities from Centralia Pennsylvania, which are recovering from an underground coalmine fire - Coalmine... | ecosystem: Environmental > Terrestrial > Soil > Unclassified... | reverse complement strand
ACCTCGGTCACCGTCATGCCGTGCACGCCGATCGCCGTCAGCGCCTGGCGCACCTCGTCAAGCTTGAACGGTTTGATGATGGCGACGACGAGTTTCATGGGCGCTCCCCGGTTTTGGCGAATGGGTCTCTGAGCGACCCCCTCGCGCAATCTGGCATCTTTCTGGGCAATTGGCACAAAAAAGTTGCAAGGTTAAGGGGCTGTTTTGGCCTGTTGGTAAGTCGGCCCTGTACAGAGCCCCATTGGGTCCGCCACAATGGTCCGGCGGGCGTGCAAATCCCGCTGGACAAAACCAAGGGGGGAGCGATGGCCGAACGATCGTGGTTTTATGCGGCGGGCGGGCAGCAGCAGGGCCCCGTCAGCGAGGCGCAACTCCGTGACCTCATGGGCCGCGGCACGGTCAGCGCGGAGACGCTGGTCTGGAGCGATGGCATGGCAGCCTGGCAAAAGGCGGGCGAGGTGCCCGGGCTGTTGTCGGGAGCCGCGACGCCGCCGGCGTTTCCGGAATCTGGCGGCACCATTCCGACAACTGCGGGCTTCGGTGGCGCGAGCGCGCTTTCAGTCGATTTCGGAATTTGGGACTATGTCTGGCGGACGATTGTTGCGTCGATCGGCACCATTCTCGTCATTCCGGCGCCGTGGGCCATTGTCTGGTATCTGAACTGGATGGTGTCCTGCGTCCATGTCCCAGGGCGACCCAATCTGTCCTTCACCGGACAGCCGCTGACCATTGCGCCGTGGTTCTTCGGCGCCATCATCCTTGATATTGCCGCCTATTGGTTGACCGACGACCAGTCGCAGGCGCTGACCAATCTGGTCTCGCTGGTATGGCTCGTGCTCTACTGGCTCTTCATCCGTTGGTTTATCGCCAATCTTGCGTCGAACGGGCAGCCGCTAGGGTTGAGCTTCTCGGGCTCGTTCTGGGCCTATTTCGGCTGGAATCTGCTCGGGGCCGTGTCGATCATCACCATCATCGGCTGGGCCTGGGTTTACACGGCGATGATCCGCTGGTTCTGCCGAAACATCCAGGGCACACGGCGGCAGGTCGTGTTCAAGGGGACCGGCGTGCAATATCTCTGGCGCGTGATCGTCACCGCGATCGCATCGGGTTTCATCATCCCGATCCCCTGGGTGATGCGCTGGCTGCTCCGTTGGCAGGCCTCGCAGACCGAGCTGGTCGAGCGAGGCGCGCTGCCGCGGACGTGATCACCGCCGCTCGCGAATCGAGCCTTCCTGCGCGACGGAGGCTACGAGCGTTCCGTCGGGCTTGAAGATCAGACCGCGCGTCAGGCCGCGGCCGCCTTGCGCGCTCGGCGAGTCCTGGGCGTAGAGCAGCCATTCGTCGGCGCGGAACGGGCGGTGAAACCACATCGCGTGGTCGAGGCTTGCCGGCATCATGCGCTTGTCGAACAGGGTGCGGCCGTAGCGCGCCATCACCGCATCCAGCAGCGAGAAATCCGAGGCATAGGCCAGCGCGCACATATGCAGCGCCGGATCATCAGGCAGTTTTGCTGCCGTCTTGATCCAGACATGGATGCGGCCGTCATCGATGGTCTGGCCGAAATAGCGGCCGAGCTCGACCGGGCGCAGCTCGATCGGGCGATCGGATTCGTAATAGCGACGGATGAATTCCGGCATTTCGCGGAACATCGGCTGCTTCGCCAGCTCTTCCGCCGTGAGCTTTTCCGGCGGCGGCACGTCGGGCATCTTGTCCTGGTGGTGGAAGGCACCCGGCTCTTCGGCATGGAACGACACCATGATGGAGAAGATGGCGTTGCCATGCTGGATGGCGGTGACGCGCCTTGTCGAATAGCTCTTGCCGTCGCGCAGGCGCTCGACCTGGTAAATGATCGGCACCTGCGGATCGCCCGGCAGGATGAAATAGCAATGCAGCGAGTGCGGCAGCCGGCCCTCCACGGTGCGGCAGGCCGCGACCATGGCCTGGCCGATCACCTGGCCGCCGAACACGCGCTGCCAGCTCGTTTTCGGGCTGTTGCCGCGGAACAGATTCACCTCGATCGGTTCGATGTCGAGAATGGCGAGCAGGTCGATCAGGCTTTTGGACATGTCTTTCCTTCGTCTTGCTCCGTCATTCCGGGGCGCTCGCAAACGCGAGCGAACCCGGAATCCAGAGGTTGCGGCGCGAGATTCCGGGTTCACATCCAAGTCGGCTGTTGCCGACTTGGACATTATAGATCCGAACTCGGGTAAACCCGAGGTCGGGGGCGTGCCCCGGAACGACGGCTCCAGGCCCACATTGCCCCTTGTCTCATCCGTCTGTTTCGCCCAGGTATAGTCTGAGGGCAAGACCGGAAGGTGAACAGGCTGATGTCGGGACAGGCAGGTATTTTAATCGGCGGCGGCGGGTTTGCGGGACTGGCGCTGGCGCTCGCTTTGCGCCAGGGCCTCGGTGAGGAAATCCCCGTCATTGTCGCCGATCCCGCGCTGGCGAACCGGCCGAGCCGCGATCCCCGGGCGACCGCCATTGTTGCGGCATGCCGGCGGTTGTTTGCGACCCTCGGCGTCTGGGACGAGATCGCCGGTGAGACGCAGCCGATCCTCGACATGGTGGTGACTGATTCCAAGCTGCATGACGCCACCCGACCGGTGTTTCTGACCTTTGCCGGCGATGTCGAGCCGGGCGAGCCGTTCGCGCATATGGTCGAGAACCGACATCTGGTCGATGCGCTGGTCAAGCACGCCGAGGCGGCTGGCGTTGAGCTGAAGGCCACCGCGGTCGAAGGTTACGAGGCGCGCCCTGATGGGATCGACGTCACCTTGGCCGACGGTTCAATCATCACTGCAAGCCTGCTCGTCGCGGCCGACGGTGCCCGATCCCGCTTACGCGAGCGTGCGGGCATACCGACCCATGGCTGGGACTATGATCAATCCGGCATCGTCGTCACTGTTGGGCATGAGCGTGACCATGGTGGGCGCGCCGAGGAGCATTTTATGCCCGCCGGTCCGTTCGCGATCCTGCCGCTGAAGGGGAAGCGTTCGTCCCTGGTGTGGACGGAAAGGCGTGGCGAGGCCGCCCGCATCACAAGCCTGGGCGAGGCGGAATTCCTCGCCGAGCTCGAGGAGCGTTTTGGCCTGCATCTCGGCGAGATCAAGGTGCTCGACAAGCCGCGCGCCTTTCCCCTTTCCTATTTCGTCGCGCGATCCTTCATCGCCGATCGGCTCGCGCTGATCGGCGACGCCGCGCATGTCATCCATCCGATAGCCGGCCAGGGCCTCAACATGGGGCTGAAGGATGTCGCAGCGCTGGCCGAGGTGGTGGTCGATGCGGCGCGGCTCGGCATGGACATAGGAGAAGCCGGTGTGCTCGAGCGCTACCAGCGCTGGCGGCGTTTCGACACCATGGCAATGGGCGTTGCCACCAATTCGCTCAATTTCCTGTTCTCCAACAGATCGACGTTGCTCCGCACCGTGCGCGACATCGGTCTTGGTCTCGTCGATCGCACCCCGCCGCTGAAAGACCTGTTCATCCGCCAGGCCGCGGGACTGACCGGCGAGGTGCCGCGGCTGTTGAAGGGCGAGGCGCTTTGATGGATGCGCGGCAACACGCGCGATGAATGACTTTGCCCAGGCGTTTGAGACGGCCGCGAGCCTCATTGGTGATTTTGATGTCGAGCTGCGCCAGATTGTCGGTCTGTCGCTTGGCGTGAGCCTGACGGCGAGCTTCCTCGCCTTTCTGATCGGTGCGCCGCTTGGCACGGCCTTGGCGATCTATCGCGTCCGCGGCAAAGCCGGGCTGGTCGTCGTCGCGAATGCGCTCCTGGGACTGCCGCCCGTCGTTGTCGGCCTTGCCGTCTATCTGCTGTTATCCCGGTCGGGGCCGCTCGGGTCGCTTGGCATCCTGTTCACACCGACCGCCATGGTAATCGCGCAGGCCGTTCTCGGCATTCCGATCGTCATTGCGCTGGTGCATCGCATGATGGTGGACGTCTGGGCGCGCTATGGTGATGCTCTCCTTGTCGATGGCGCCTCCCGGTTCCGCGCGGCGTGGCCGATCATGGCCATCGGACGCGATGGACTATTGACTGCGTTCCTCGCCGCATTTGGCCGGGCGATCGCGGAAGTCGGTGCGATCATCATCGTCGGCGGCAATGTGCGCGGCTATACAAGAACCATGACGACGGCCATTGCGTTGGAGACGAGCAAGGGGGATCTCAGCCTCGCGCTTGCTCTCGGCATCATCCTCGTCGTCCTGTCAATGACCGTGAGTGCGCTCAGCTTCCTGATCGGGCGCATTCTGGACGGTCGTTGAAACGTCAGAAGAAAATTGAGTTACAAGGGAACCGCTCACATGAGACGCTGGCTCGGCTCACTTCGCATCCTGGCAACGATCGCCTTCGCAACGCTCGGCGCGCAGGCTCTGACCCTCCAGGCTCGCGCAGAGGATCAGTCGATTGTTGTAGCGTCGACCACCTCGACCCAGGATTCCGGCCTGTTCGGTTACCTGCTGCCGATCGTCAAGCAGAAGACCGGCGTCGACGTGAAGGTGTTGGCGCAAGGCACTGGTCAAGCGCTCGACACGGCGCGGCGCGGCGACGCCGATGTGGTCTTCGTCCATGCCAAATCAGCCGAGGAGAAATTCCTCGCCGAAGGCTTTGGCGTGAAGCGCTATCCCGTCATGTACAACGACTTTGTCATCGTCGGCCCGAAGGAGGATCCGGCCGGGGTCAAGGGCAAGGACGTCGTGACCGCGCTGCAAGCCATCAAGGCCAAGGCCGCGCCGTTCGTCTCCCGGGGCGATCATTCCGGCACCCACATTGCCGAGCTGAAGCTTTGGAAGGACGCCGGCATCGACATCGGACACGACCGCGGGTCCTGGTACAAAGAGATCGGTCAGGGGATGGGCGCGGCGCTGAACATGGCCTCGGCCTCGAATGCCTACGTGCTGTCTGATCGCGGCACCTGGCTCGCGTTCCACAATCGCGGCGACCTCGCCGTTCTGGTCGAAGGCGACAAGCGGCTGTTCAATCAATACGGGGTCATGCTTGTGAACCCGGCGAAGCATCCCCAGGTGAAGAAGGACGCCGGTCAGCGCTTCATCGATTTCCTGATTTCGCCGGAGGGACAGAATGCAATCGCCGGCTACAAGATCAACGGCCAGCAGCTGTTCTATCCCGACGCCAATGATCCCAATGCGTGAGGCATCATGAAATCAGGTGCGGTGGTGCCGCGGAGTTCACCTCTCCCCGCTGGGGAGAGGTGTAACCGAGCCTGCGGTTCGAAATTGAATTAAGCACTAGCGCGCTGCGCCTTCGAGAATGAAGGCGGAGACCTCCTCGATCATGTTGGCGTCGAGCGGCCGGTCGGATTGCCCATAGGCTGCGAGATTGTCAGGGTCATCCTTCACGTCGACCAGGACGTGATTCATCTGCGGCTCCCACGCGGTCTTGGCTTGCGGCGCCGCCGTCGACAGCGCGATCATGTCGACGCGCGCGAGCTGCAGGTCGCGGCCGCCGGCGACGATCAGGATCGGCAGCGTCAGCTTCTGCAGCGGCGTGACGGGATCTTCGTTGAAAGGCGAGGCCAGGCCCGGCTGCATGGTCGGCGGGATCGGCAGGCCCGGCGGCGGCGGATCGACGATCTGTCCAGCCATGATGCTGTCGATCGCCTTGGCGACGCCAGCATAGGCCTCGGGCGCCAGCTTCTTCTCCAGCTGCGCCTTCAGCAGCTCGCCCTGCGTGCGTGCGGCCGTGGCGAGCAGCACCAATCGGTCGACGCTCTGCTGTTGCGCCGTAAGAATTGCGACCAGGCCGCCCTCACTGTGTCCGACCAGGATCACTTTCGAGAATCGTCCGCTGTCGCGCAAATATTTCACCAGCGCCGACGCATCCGTCACAAAGTCCTTGAAGCGGAAATCCTCCGGCTTGCCGAACTCGGGCTTCCAGCCGCCCGCGCCGCGCTTGTCATAGCGCAGGGTTGCGATGTTGCGCGCGACCAGCTGGTCGGAGAGCTTCTTCAGCGTGGCGGGCTTCATCTGCGGCCCGTTGCCGTCATGGTCGATAGACCCCGACCCCGCGATCAACAGCGCAACCGGCGGCTTGTCGACGCCGGCTGGCGTCGTCAGGACGGCGTCGATGGGGCCGACCGTGACCTTGCTCTCGTCGGCGGAAGCGTTGGCCGCCAAGGCGGCAACGAAAGCGACAGCAACGAGAGCGGCGCGCATGGGAAACCTAATCAATCTTGCGCGCCTCTTCCGGCAGCATGATCGGGATCCCGTCGCGGATCGGATAGGCGAGTTTCGCGGAGCGCGAGATCAGCTCCTGCTTCGCCGAATCGTATTCGAGTGCGCCTTTGGTCACAGGGCAGACCAGGATTTCCAAGAGCTTGGGGTCGACGGTGTTTTCAGGACGTTCAGGTGCGGCTGTCATGTCAGGCGGGCTCCGGCTAGCTACCGGCTTCTAGCACAGCTCGCCTGCGCATGTCGTCTTGATGCAGTGCCATCCGCATCAATTCCTCAAGCACAAGCTCCTGCCGTGTCTTCGGCAGCGGCCTGTCGGAGAGGGCGTAGCCAATGAAGGCCCAGTACAGGATTTGCGCCCGCGCCTGCGCGAGCTCTTCCGGAAGCCCGGCCTTGCGCAGCAACAGTTCGACGTAATCCAGCCGTCGGCGGTCGATCGCCTGCACCGCGGCACGGGCCTGCGAATCAAACGTCGCCCAGCTGCGGACGGCCTTTTCCAGCGCCAGCCGGCCGGAAAAGGTCCGACGCAGCAGGAGCCGCAGCGGACTCCCGTCCTTGGGCACACTCTCGAGATCGGCGATGATCCGCTCGGCGGCCACCTCGCGCCAGTGGACGAGGAGGGCGGCATGATAGGCCGCGAGGTCGGCGAAATGCCAATAGAAGCTGCCGCGCGATACCTTGAGCGCCTTCGCCAGCGGCTCCGCTTTCAGCGCCGTGAAGCCGCTTGCGGCCAGCGCTTTCAAGCCGGCGTCGAGCCAGTCTTTTGCCGAGAGCTGATCGGGCATGATGTCGCAACCATACACCAGTGTATTGACAGGCGCCAGCCGTCGGCACATAACCATACAATAGTGTATGGTCTGGCAGATGCGGAGGTATCCGATGCGCGACATTCTGCTGCAATGTGCGGGGTGGCTCGCCATCGCCACCTCGCTGGCCCACGGCGTGCTCGGCGAAACCAAGGTCTTCGCCCGCGCGTCCATCCAGCCCAGGCAGTTGGCGACGCTGCTTCACGGCGTCTGGCAGGCCGGCACGGTGGCCTGGATCGCCGGTGGCGTGCTGCTCATCGCCGCGCCCGGGATGGGCTCAGACGCGGCGCGGCACTGGATCATCATCACCTTTGCCGTGGTGTTTGGCGCTGCAGCGCTCGGCAATGCTTGGGCCCTGCGCGGACGGCATGTCGGCTGGGTCGCGATGAGCGCCGTGGTGCTGCTTGCGTTTGCCGGCTACTGAGGTCGATCGCGTCGCGTCGGTCCAATGCCGCCGTCGATTCCCGGGCTCGGCCGAGCAGGCGACGAAATCTGGAATTCCTTTAATGTGCGATCGCATTGATTGACGCTTTCGTGTGCGCGGGTACAAAGCGCATCAAACAATCTCGCGACCGCAGATGACCGACGAATTCGATGAAAGCCCGGGATCATGGGGGGCGCGGCCAGGCGCAGGCCGGCCGCGCATGATTTCGAGCCGCGACATACTGGGTGACGACAAGGTCGTGATCATCCGCCATGAGGACGAGTTCTATCGATTGCGGCGAACAGCGGCGGGCAAGCTCATCCTGACCAAGTAGCGATCATCAGGCAGAAACGAAACACTTAGCCAGCCACCTGCTTCTGCGCAGGACAGCCAGCCAAACAACCGGGTCCCGGCAGGGACAATCATGGGGCTGGCAATGCTAACATTTCATCGGGCCGCGCTGCTTGCGGCATTACTCGCGACCACGAACTCCGCGGCTGTTGCCGAAGAATCGATATTCGGCTTCGTCTACACCACCGACCTGTTGCCGCAGGGCGGCAAGGAGGTCGAGCAATGGCTGACCTGGCGCCACGACAAGATCGCGGGCACCTATGATCAGATCGAGGGGCGAACGGAATTCGAGTACGGGCTTGCCAGCAATCTGCAGGCTGCGATCTATCTGAACTATGCCTGGACGCAGGCCTATCACAATGGCCCGTTCGGCGCGACGACGCCGCCGGAGCAATTTTCCGACATGGTCGCCGGGCCGGACGATTTCTTCAACGCCAAGCGCTTCACCGGCGTCTCGGGCGAGCTGATCTACCGCATCCTAAGCCCCTACACTGACGGCATCGGGCTTGCGCTCTACACGGAGCCGACGATCGGCAAGAATTTCTTCGAGCTGGAAAACAAGGTCATTCTGCAGAAGAACTTCATGGACGATCTGCTGACGATCGCCTTCAATTTCACCTACGCGCCGGAGTACCGCTTCCTCCCAGGTGACGACGATCCCACCGTGTTCAATTGGCAGGAAGAAACCGACGTCAATTTCGGCCTCGCGGCCTCCTACCGCTTCATCGAGAACTGGTCGGCCGGTTTCGAATTCCTGAACGAGCGCGAGTTCAACAGCTTCGATTTCTCGCATATGTCGAACAGCGGCTACTATCTCGGTCCCACCATTCACTATGGCGGCGAGCGCTTCTTCCTCACGGCGACCGCGCTGTGGCAGATGCCCTGGGCGAGCGCGCATTCCGATACCGTGCCAGGGTCGCTGGTCAACGGCTACGTGCTCGACAATGATTTCGAAAAATTCGCTTCCGGCTCAAGGCCGGCTACACTTTCTGAAGGCAAACATACATGCGCGCATCTCCCTGGATCTGGCTTCCGGCCGCAGCCATCTCCGCATCCGTTTCCACATCCGCCCATGCCACCACTTATCTCACCGTCGAGCAGGCCCAGCGAGCCATCTTCCCGGGCGCGAGCTTCTCTGCGGCGGGCGAGCCCAACGTTTGGCGGGCGTCTACGGGCGGCCTGTTCGTGCTCGATCGCGTAGTCGGCAAGCACGAATTCATCACGGTCGCGATCGGTATCAATGCGAACGGTACGGTGAAGGGGATCGAGATCATGGAGTACCGGGAGTCCTACGGCTACGAGGTGCGGGATGCCTCGTGGCGGGCGCAGTTCGTCGGCAAGGGCGCCGGCTCGCCGCTGCAACTCGGCGAGGACATCAAGAATATTAGCGGCGCGACGCTGTCGTCCAAGCACATTACGGATGGCGTCAAGCGCACCCTGCAGAAATACGCATCCATGGCTAAAGCCAGGGGATGAGACGTGTGCGTCAGTCGTCAATCAACTCTTAGCGCGAAGCGGCAGCTCAACGCGCTTTGAGCGAGCTTGCGCCACCCCTCCGCAAACCGGAGCCACTCCATCTTGACGGTTGGACTGCTCGCACTCTCTGCCATTTTGCAACACTGCTCCGCCTCGTGGCGAAAGTACTCTGCTAGCGCTTCGATGCGATTGCGATCAATCTCGGGCATGTCGGCTGACATCGGAACGTCTAGATGGCGAAGAAGCAATGCGACGGCGGGTCGTCAACGCAGCTCGAGCTTGGTACTGTCATTGCCGCTGTTGAGCCAGCCCTGCATCCAGACTTTGTTCTTATTCTAATTCTAATCTGGAGCGATTCCAGCTCGCGGATCACCTTATCGAATCCAATCGAACCGTCGGCGGTGTTACTTCCCTGGAAGCGCGGAGAAACGAAGCTCCTCCGCGTGGTGGGGGACTCATGTTGTACGATCGCTATTCCGCGCCGGCCTTTCGACGGCGTCACGCCCGCAATCTATTCCTCGCAGCAACCGCCATATCGATGCTGCCGATGAGCACGGCGCTCGCGGCCGATGGCGATGTCTCCAACGAGGCGCTGCTCAAGAAGATGGAGCAGATGGAGCTGCGCATCCAGACGCTCGAAGCTGAGTTGAAGGAGAAGCGGGCCGCCTCGCCAGCCAAGACGACAGAGATTGCCGGCAAGCCGGCAAAATCACCCCTGGCCTCAGCTGCGGGGGCCGCTTCGCCAAAGAGTGATGCGGCCTCCGTGAAAAATGCCAAGGCTGCCGCCGCGGCAGATGTGCTGCCGGATTCCCGCGCCAACAAGGATGACGGAGCCAAGAAAGAGGTCGCCGCCAAGGTTGATGCCAAGCCGGAGTTGAAGCCGCTGGATCCTGCAACGCCGCCCGCCGACAAGCCCATCCTGGGACTGGAGCCCTCGCCAGTGGCGGGCCTCTCGATCGGCGCCTATGGCGAGGTCAAGTTCGGCGGCATGCAGAATCCGGCCGCCGGCGGCGCCTGGCAGAATGGTTTTGACACCGCGCGCATGGTGCTGCTGCCGACCTATGCCATCACCGACAACATCATCTTCAATGCCGAGATCGAGTTCGAGCACGCCGGCTCCGGCTTCGACAATGACGACAAGCTGCACGGCACCGCCGAGATCGAGCAGCTCTGGATCGATTTCAAGATCATCGACCAGTTCAATTGGCGCGCGCCCGGCATCGATCTGGTGCCGATCGGCTACATCAACCAGCACCACGAGCCGACGCAGTTCTATAGCGTCAACCGGCCGGAGCTCTATAACGGCCTGATTCCATCGACCTGGAAAGTGCCGTCGACCAGCGTCTACGGCACCATCACCGACGGCCTGAAATATCAGGTGATGCTGTCGACCAGTAACGAGGACTATGGCGATTCATTCGACAACCGCACGGCTGCCAAGACCGTGCCGCTGCCCGGCACGCCCTACGCTCCAGGCATCGACGGCATCACTGCGCTCGGCTTCTCCAATCCGCCGCTTGGCGATTTCCAGCAGCTCTCCGACGTGATGGCCGTGTCCGGCCGGCTTGATTTCACCCCGAGCTTCGCGCCGGGCTTTGCCGGCAGCGTCAGCGCTTACTATTCGCCGAACGTCGTGCCGCGCGGCGCCCATGACGATTTCGGCAACTATCTCGGCAGGTCAAGCATGAACATGTTCGATGCCGAATTCCGCTATCGCGTGCCGGATACGGGACTTGAGTTGCGCGGCGAATATGTCCGGGTTGGCTTCGGCAATCCGGCGGCCTTGCGTGCCAACAACGATACCGATCCGACCGACAATGTCGGCAAATCCATGTGGGGCTATTCTGGCGAGGTCGCCTATCACGTCCCGATGGGCACGATCTTGAACAGCGATTGGGAGGCGGTGCCGTTCTATCGCTACACCTATGAGAACCTGCAGACGGGCGGCTTTGCCGGGACGGATGCGAACACGCCGACCGGGCAGGGCCAGCGCCAATACCACACCGTGGGCCTTGCGATCTTCCCCTCGCCCAAGCTGGCGCTGAAGGCGACCTATCAAAGGATCATCGACAAGAGCCTCACCGGGGCGCTGTCGGATTCCTTCCTTGGCGGCGTCGGATTTTTCTTCTGATAGCACCGTCCGTCACAGCAAAGGGATATCAAGAGATGCAAAGCCAATGAGAGAAGCATCATGACGCAGTGGATTCGCTACACGCTTCCGGCAGCGGCCATCATCACCGCCGCTTCGCCCGCGTACGCGGTGCGCTACCTGTCGATCGAGGAAGCGCAGAAGCAGGCTTTTCCGCAGGCGCATTTCACCGAGCTGCAGGCGGGACGGGTCTGGAAGGCCGAAGCGGGCGGCAAGGTCGCCGGCTTCTTCGTGTTCGACCGGGTGATCGGCAAGCATCTCTATATCGACTATGCGGTGGCGCTGACCCCCGGTGGCGCGGTCCACAGTGTCGAGATCCTCGAATATCGCGAGTCCTACGGGGGCGATGTCAGGAGTCCGAGCTGGCTTGCACAATTCAACGGCAAGACCAGCGCGAGCCCGCTCAAGATCAACGGCGACATCCGCAACATCTCTGGCGCGACATTGTCCTCGACCCACATCACCGAAGGCATCAAACGGATTTTGGCAACTTATGGCGGCCGCCTCAAATAGACTACACACGAAACTTCGTCGCGCGCGGCCGCTGCTCGGCACGTTCGTGGAGATCGAGGTTGAAGCCGCGCCCGGCGCGGACCTCGACGCCGCGATCAACGCTGCATTCACTGACGTGGCCGAAGTGCATCGCCTCATGAGCTTCCATGAGACGGACAGTGATATCAGCCGCCTCAACCGCGAGGCCCATATGCGTCCGGTCGTGGTGCACGAGTGGACGTACCAGGTTCTGCAGGCCGCAATCGAGCTGAACCGGCGCTCGGGCGGTGTTTTCGACGTCACGGTGGCGCCGGTCCTCCAGGCGAAGGGGCTGTTGCCGCGCCTTGTCGGCGAAGCCGCCATCGCCGGCGCGCCGCCCCCCGACGGACTCGAATTGCTCGCCGACCATGCCGTCCGATTCCGCGGTCCTGAGATCAGGATCGATCTCGGCGGGATCGCCAAGGGGTTTGCCGTGGATCGTGCGCGCGCTGCGCTGGGCCGCTTCGGCGTGACGAGCGGCATCGTCAATGCCGGCGGTGATCTCCTCGTGTTCGGCAACGCGCCGCGAACCGTCCACGTCCGCGATCCACGCGATCCGCGCCGCTTGATCTGCAGCATTGCGCTTGCCAATGAGGCCTTGGCATCGACCGCGCGCAGGTTCGATCCGTTTCAATCGGGGGGCACCGAGGAAACCGCTGTTATCGATCCTGGTACGCGCAGCCCCGCAACGACGTTCGCCGGCGTCACCGTGTGCGCGCCGTCCTGCATGATCGCGGATGCCCTGACGAAGGTCCTCATGATCCTGGGAACGGATGCGGACGAATTGCTCGCCCATTACGGCGCCGGTGCGCTTTTGGTGTCACCCGGCGGCGACGTGCAGGTCACGCCCAATTTGAGTGGTTCAATCAACCGTGCGGCTTAAATCCACATTCCGTTATTGGACCTATGCGGTCTTCTCCGTCCTGCTCCTCACCGGCGCGGCCTGGCTCGTGGCTGACTGGCAAAAGGACGCCGGCGAGGCCTGGCAGCAGGCATCAGCCAACCTGTTGATGATCCATGGCGGCGCCGCCATGCTGGCCTTGATGGCGCTCGGCGCCCTTATTCCGCTGCATCTGCTCCGCGCCTGGCGTGCGCAGAAGAACCTGGTTTCAGGAATCACAGTCGCCAGCGTGAACGCGGTGCTGATCCTGACCGCCTTCGGCCTCTATTACCTCGGATCGGAAGCCGTGCGGCCCTGGATGAGCTGGATCCACATCGCCGCCGGCATCTTTCTCGCTTTGATGCTGCCGCTTCACATCCTGCTCGGCCGGCGCGCGCGGGCGTGACGACGCTACTGCAGCGGCGGGTCGCCGCTGGTGCGCTTCTTGGCGAGATCGATCTGGGTGATGGCGATCAGGATCTCGGCACGGGTCTTCAAATCAGGCGCTTCCAGCATCGCCTGCTTCTCCGCCGGACCATACGGCGACATCATCGCCAGCGCATTGACCAGCGCTTCGTTGGGCGCATTCTCGATGCCCTCCCAGTCGACCCTGAGATTATTGGCCTTGAGAAAATCGGAGAGCACGGCGAGCAGCGCCTCGCGGTCGACCGCGCCTTCGCCCTTGCGGGCGGTGAAGTCGTCGATGAACGGGAAATAGTCCACCTTGCATTGGCGATAGGCGGTCAGGACCGTGATCTCCTCGACCACCTTGAAGCGACAGACGCCGGTCAGCTCGAGGATATAGCGTCCGTCGCCGGTCTCGGCGAGCTGGGTGATGCGTCCGACACAGCCGACGCGAAACAGCTCCGGCCGGTCCTCGTTCAGCGAATGGGCGACGTCGGGCTGGATCATGCCGATCAGGCGGTGGCCGTCGCGGAAGGCGTCGTCGACCATCGCAAGATAGCGCTGCTCGAAGATGTTAAGCGGCATCTGCCCGCGCGGCAGCAGCAATGCGCCGGGCAACGGAAACACGGGGATCACCTCGGGAAGGTCGCCGGGTCCGCGATATTCGGCGTTGATCGGCATTGCCCGCCCCAATGCTTTCAGCTGTCAGGAGAACAGGATGGTCGACAGCCGCTTGCGTCCCTCAATCGTGGCCTCATCGGCGCCACCCCAGGCCTCGAAAAACTGCACGAGCTGCTTTCGCGCAGCATCGTCGTTCCATTTGCGGTCGCGCTTGACGATCTCGAGCAGCTGGCCTGTCGCCTCGCTCCGCTTGCCTGCCGCGTTGAGCGCGGTGGCAAGATCGAATCGCGCCTGATGATCCCCGGGATTGGCGGCGACTTTCCGTTCCAGCTCGTTGACCGGGCCCAATGAAGAGGCCTGCTCGGCGAGATCGATCGCGGCCTGCACGGCCTTCACCGCGGCATCGTTGCGCTTGGCTTCCGGCACCAGCGCCAGCGTCTGCTTGGCCTTGTCGATCGCGTCGGTCGCCACATAGCATTTCGCCAGCCCCGCAAGCGCGGCGATATTGCCAGAGTCATGCGCCAGCACCTCGGCATAGATCTGCGCGGCGGTCGAAATATCGGCCTCGGCAAAGGCCGCCTCGGCCTCCTTGATGATCTCGGCGAGATTGGGCTCGCCCGCCGCCGGCACGCCGCGCGTCAGCTTTTCGATGAAGGCGTTGACCTGGCTCTCCGGAATCGCGCCCATGAAGCCGTCGGCCGGCTGGCCGCCGACAAACGCAATCACGGCCGGGATCGACTGGATGCCCATCTGGCCCGGAATCGCCGGATGCTCGTCGATATTCATCTTGACCAGCTTGACCCTGCCCTTGGCTGCGCGCACCGCCTTCTCCAGGATCGGCGTCAGCTGCCGGCACGGACCGCACCAGGGCGCCCAGAAATCGATCAGCACCGGCTGGCGGCGCGATTCCTCGATCACGTCCTTCACAAAGGTCTGGGTGGTGGTTTCCTTGATCAGATCAGGCGCGGCGGCAGCCGCCCCATTGCCCTGCTCTACTATCGTCACGGGATCCTCATCCGATGTCTGGAATGCGCCTTCTAGCATGGGCCTTCTAGCACGAGCCCGGCGCGGGTTTTGAAATTCTGTGCAGCCTAGATGGCAGTCTTGCCGCAAAATTCAATCGGGTTCCCTGGGTCAGTTGATCGGAGACCGGGTGGGTCGGGCCCCAGGCGCGCCAGGATCATCGCGCCTCGACAAGAGACTGTTGACGAAGACGGCGCGACGGCGAAGGCCTATTGCAGCACCATTTTCCAGCCCCGGACGTCTGGAAAATCGTTCGCGATTTCAATAACTACCCGGCCTGGGTCGGCGGTGCCGGCGAAGGCCGGATCGAGGACGGCAAGTCGGGCGGAGAGCCGTTCCGCCTCCTCTGGCAAGGAACTTCCCAATTCCGGTCCGCAGCAAGGGAGATCGGGCTGGCTTATCGGCTTTGGCTCCGAGATTGGCAAGTTTGGCTCCGAAATTAACGAACTTTGGATGGTTTGACCCCCTTCGCAGGCATTGCATTCGCCAACAGCATTTGCCATACGTCTGCCGTTGCCGGCGCGGCCTCCGCCCGCCGCGCTTCTTTAAGGATGCGGGTGTAGCTCAGTGGTAGAGCACGACCTTGCCAAGGTCGGGGTCGAGGGTTCGAGCCCCTTCGCCCGCTCCAATATTCTCGATCGCCGCAGACGGCCGTAAGAGGGATCGTGACCGAAACACGCGCCCAGTCGCCGGCTGTCATCGAATATCCGGTTGAGTTCCAAGCCCCCGATATTGCCTGTTACGGCGACGGCAATGCCGGCGTGCCGTTCGTCCATAGCTTCGAGGCCCCGCGGCCGGGTCCGCATCTCCTGATCACCGCACTGGTGCATGGCAATGAGCCGGCAGGCGCCGTGGCGCTTGACCGGCTGCTTTCGCAGGGGCTGCGTCCCCCGCGCGGACGCCTTACGCTCGTCTTTGCCAATATTGCTGCCTACGCGCGCTTCGACCCGGCCTCGCCCCGCGCCAATCGTTGGGTCGAGGAAGACATGAACCGCATCTGGTCGCCGGATATTCTCGCCCCACCGGCGCGCAGTGCCGACGTAGCCCGGGCAATTGAATTGCGCCCCTTTGTCGAGCAGGCCGACTATCTGCTCGATCTGCACAGCATGCAGCATCCGACGGAGCCCCTGGTGCTCGCGGGGCCACTCCCACGAAGCCGCGAACTCGCGCGAACGATGGCCCTTGCCGACTTGGTCGTGGTCGACCGCGGCCACGCGCAAGGCCCGCGCATGCGTGACTACGGCGGCTTTGCCGATCCGCAGGCAGCCAAGACGGCGCTTTTGATCGAATGCGGGCAGCACTGGGCGCCCTCCAGCGGCGAGGTGGCCTATGCCGCCGCGATCCGAATGCTGGAGCGTCTGGAGATGGCACCAGCAGCGTTCGACGCGCCGACTGTCGCTCTGCCCGAGGTGCCAAGCCGCTTTGTCGAGATCACCATGCCGGTGACGATCAAGCGCGACTTCGTCTTTGCGCTTCCGTTGCGGGGCGGCGAAATCATTCCGCGCGCCGGCACCGTCATCGGCCATGATGGCGGCGATCCGGTCGTCACGCCACACGACGACTGCTTCGTCCTGATGCCTTCGCAGCGCCTCACCGCTGGCCTGACGGCGGTGCGGCTCGGGCGGTTGCTTCCCAACCCGTGACGACTGCGCAGGGCTTACAGCGGCGCTGATCGAAGCCCGGTATTCTCGCGCACGAACCTGCCGTGCGCGTTTTCCGTGTGCTCGTCCGCCGGAAACATCGATTCCAGCCGCAGCTCTTGCGCAGCGATCGTCTGCGGTGCTCCAACCGTGGTGATCATCGAGAAATAGTTCAGCGTCACGGCGCCCTTCCGGAAGGACAGGGGAATCACCGGCATCACTTCGCCTGAGGCAGGCGTCCGCCATTCGGGCGCGACGTCAGGATATTTCGACAACTCGTCCAACAGGCGCCCGGTCTCGGCATCGATCACGTGGCCCAGCGCCTCGCGATGAACGCGCGCCAGCAGGCTCCTCGCCGTATCCTTCCAGTTGGCGATGAAGGGTCGCATCCCCTCCGGATCAAACATCAGGTGCAGGAGGTTGCGCGGCTCCTCTCGTGCGTTCATGTCGATGAAGCAGTTGAAGAACCGAGGACTCGCCTCGTTCGTCATCAGCACGTTCCAGTAGCGGTCCATGACAATCGCCGGAAACGGCTCGTGCTGGCGCAGCATGCGCCTCAGCGCCTTGGCAATGCTGGTCATGACCGGCGTATCCAGCGGGTCTTGCGAATAGACCGGTGCGTAGCCGGCGGCAAGCAGCAGCGTGTTCTGCGCGCGCAAGGGGATCTCGAGCGCCTGCGCCAGATCCAATAGCGTCTGCCGGCTCGGCGTGCTGCGGCCGCTTTCGACGAAGCTGATGTGCTTCTGCGAGATGCCGGAGTCGAACGACAAATCGAGCTGGGTCTTGCCGCGGCTGCCGCGCCACTGCCGCAGGATGGTTCCCGCCTGGCTGGCCGCGGCTCTCGCTTGGATGGTCGATGTCGCCATGGCTCTCTGATCCGACTTACGAATGGAGGGCGATCGGGCCGGAATGATTCCGGCCCGATTGGGTTGGCATCCTAGCCGAAGCTGACGGGACCTACCGCGCCCAGCCAATGGCGCACTTTGGTATTGTCTTTCTCGTCCATGTAGAAGAAATGCGTCATCGTTGGATGCACGGTCGGACCCAAGCCATTGTCCGGCGTCATGTCGACGGTGCCCCGAAACACCTTCAAGGGCCCGCCGTCCCAATATTCGGTGACGTGGTGCAACGCCGTGAAGCCGGTGTCGATGAAGGCCTTGAGATTGGCGCGGATCGCCTCGCGGCCCTTCCAGTCCGCCACACCGAGATTGCACACGGCATCCTCGGTGAAACACTCAAAACCCTTCCCGAAGGTCTTGTCGTCGATTTCCTTCCACATATCGAGCAGCCATTGCGGCGGCTCCTTCCGGGTGAACGTAACCTGCATTTTTCTCTCCTATGGCCTGGTCCCAAGTTGAAGAATGCGCCCAGGCGTCAATTTGCCGACGCGGCCGGAACGCGCCTCTCGCGCCGGGTGGCATCGCGAGATGACGGTGGCTTAAATGATCCGTATGTGGCGGCCTCTCAATTACATCGGAGGAATATTGCGAGGCCTGCCGCCAAGCCCCCTTTCGCCAGCAATTCGCTCGCCAATTTCTGTTGCCGCGATTATGAACCGGGATCACCGATCTGGAGGGCACGTATTTTGACCAGCACCGTTTTCGATTCCGCCCTCTTTCGTGACATGTTCGGCACGGCGGAGATGCGCGCGGTGTTCTCGGACGAGGCCCTTGTCGGGCGCTATCTCGAGGCGGAGGCCGCGCTGGCTCGTGCCCAGGCCCGCGTGAATATCATACCGCGTGACGCCGCCACGGCGATCGATGCAGCCTCCCGCACCATCGAGATCGATTACGAAGCGCTTCGGCAGGAGACGGAGATCGTCGGCTATCCGATCCTGCCGCTGGTGCGCCAGCTTGCGAAAGCCGCAGGCGAGGCGGGCCGGTATGTGCATTGGGGCGCGACCACCCAGGACATCATGGATACGGCTACCGTGCTGCAGATCCGGGCAGCGCTCGCCATTGTCGAGCGCGATCTGCGCGCGATGCGCTCCGTGCTCGCGGACCTTGCGCGAAAATATCGCGATACGCCGATGGCCGGACGTACCCATCTGCAGCAGGCGTTGCCGATCACCTTCGGTTACAAGGCCGCGGTCTGGCTTTCCTCGATCGACCGGCATATCGAACGTGTCGGACAGGCGCTGCCGCGGATTCTGTTCGGTGAGTTCTCAGGCGCTGCGGGGACGCTGGCCTCGATCGGCGACAGGGGGCTCGAAGTTCAACGGCTGTATTGCGAGGAGCTTGGCCTCAACCAGCCGCCGATCACCTGGCATGTCGCGCGCGACGGCATCGCGGAGGCTGTGACCCTGCTCGGCCTGATCACGGGCACGCTCGGCAAGATCGCAACCGACGTGATGATGATGTCGGCGACCGAGTTTGGCGAACTGTCGGAGCCTTTCGTGCCCGGCCGCGGCGCATCCTCAACGATGCCGCAGAAGCGCAACCCGATCTCCTCTGAGCTGATCCTTGCGGCTGCGAAGGCCGTCCGCCAGCACGTTGCGACCATGCTCGACGGCATGATCCATGATTTCGAGCGGGCGACCGGGCCCTGGCACCTGGAATGGGTGTCGCTGCCGGAGAGTTTTCACCTGACCGCGTCGGCGCTGGCGAATGCGAAGTTCATGCTGTCCGGCCTCGTCGTTCACGAAGACCGCATGCGCGACAATCTCGGTCTGACCCATGGTCTGATTGTCGCCGAAGCGGTGATGATGGCCGCAGCTCCCGCGCTCGGCCGGCAGCATGCGCACGATGTGGTCTATGACGCCTGCCGCAAGGCGATCGAAGGGGGTGGCGATCTCGCCGACATCCTAGCGAAGGTACCCGAAGTGGTTTCGGCGCTGGGCGGCGAAGATGGTATCCGTCGCTGCTGCGATCCCGCTAATTATCTCGGCCTGTGCGGCGAGATGGTGGACCGTGTCCTCGATGGTTTGCCCGATCCCAAGAGCTTGGCGGCTAAAGCGCGATGAAATTTGGACTAATCGTCATCGCGCTTTAGCTCTTTGATTGAGCATGATCTTTTCGGAAAACCGCTTCACACTTTTCCGGATCATGCTCTAAGCGCCTGCCCAACCATTCGGCAACGGTCTCGCCGGATCGATACCGCGCTGCAGCGCTACATTGCAATTGATGTCCGGCAAATCCGCGAAGCAGAAACTTCGTCTCAATTTTTGCTTCGAGCCAATGCGCAATGCGCTGGCCGCTTCTCACCCGCCTGAGATGTGCTAGAGTTTATCGTCTGATCAATTCGCAGACGCCAAAGTTCGTCCCTCGAAACGTTCAAAATAAAACAACGCGGCCCGGCAGGCTGCACCAAGGGAGTAGCGATGAAACCGGCTTTCCATCACATTATTCTTGCGCTTGCGGCCGTAGGGCTGGTTGCTGGCGTGGGCTTTGCGAAGGCCCAGCAAAAGCAAGATTCGAGCAGGGCGCTCAAACATTACGAATCAGGAACCAAGGACTTCTGGACCCATCCGCCGGATGACTGGTTCCTTGGTGACGAGACCGAGCAGCAGAAGGGCCTCGCTCCACCATCGGGGCCGCCGACCGGCGCGTCGGATGCCGAGCTCGCGTCACTGATCAAGAAGATCAAGCTGCCACCGGGCTTCAAGATCGAAGTCTGGGCGCCGGGCGTGCTCGCGGCCCGGCAGATGGCCTGGGGTGACAAGGGAACGCTGTTTGTCGGCTCCTTCGGCCTCGGCAACGTTTATGCCATCAAGGACAATGGCGGAAAGCGCGAGGTCAAGACGGTCCTCAAGGGCCTGAACATGCCGACCGGGCTCGCCTTCAAGAATGGTGCGCTCTATGTGATCGCGGTCGACAAGCTGATCAAATACGACAATGCCGAGGACAACCTCGACAATCTCGGCCAGGGCAAGGTGGTGTATGACGACATGCCGTCCTATGCCGCGCATGGCTGGAAATATATCGCGGTCGACAAGGACGGCTGGTTCTACATTCCGTTCGGACCTCCGTTCAACATCGGCATTCCCCCGACCAGTGTCTCGCAGATCCGCCGTGTCGATCCCCAGACCGGCAATGCCGAGATCAGGGCGCTCGGGGTGCGTAATTCGGTCGGCGGCGACGTCGATCCGCGTACCGGCAAATACTGGTTCACGGAGAACGCGCGCGACTGGTTGAGCGACGATACGCCGTCAGACAAGCTCAACATGATCGACCGTATGGGCGAGCATTTCGGCTATCCCTATTGCCACGAGGGCGATATTCCGGATCCGAAATTCGCGATGGGACACAAGTGCTCGGAGTTCACCCCACCCGTGCTCAAGCTCGGCGCGCATGTGGCTCCGCTCGGCATGAAGTTCTACACCGGCGACCAGTTCCCCGCCGACTACAAGAACAATATCCTGATCGCCGAGCACGGCTCCTGGAACCGGCATAAGTACCAGGGCGCTCGTATCATGCGGGTGATCGTCGGTCCCGACGGCAAGAACGCCAAGCAGGAGGTGTTCGCTTCCGGCTGGATCGACGGCGACCAGAGCTATCTTGGCCGTCCCGACGACATCATCCTGGCCAAGGACGGCTCGATCCTCGTCGCCGATGATTGGGCCGGTGCGATCTATCGCATAAGCTACAGCAAGTAGCGAAGGATTGACCAACGAGAGGCTGCGGTTGTTTTGACACAACCGCAGCCTTTCTGTTCGCTGCTCTCGCCGTCATTCGGCTACAGGAACAGAACCCGTCTTCAACACGAGAAGCGTCCCGGTGGCGCGCGCAGGATGGTCCCGCGTGTCCCACCCAACGACGCCGAGGGATAATGATATGCGGAATGCGTTGATCGGACTGCTCGCGGTCGCCTTCGCCGGAGCTTTGCCTGCCCATGCCGCCGATGATGCGGCGATCAAGGAGAAGGTCGCGGTCTGCGCCGGCTGTCATGGCGAGAACGGCATCTCGCAGACCGAGAATATTCCTTCGCTCGCCGGCCAGCCGGACCAGTACATCCAATGGCAGCTGGTTTTCTTTCGTGCCGGCAGCCGCAAGAACGAGCAGATGCAGCCGATCGTGGAAGGTCTCAGCAACGAGGACATCCGCAATCTCGGGGCCTATTTCTCCGCGCTGACGCCGCCCAAGGCACAGAAGGATGATAATCCCGATCTGTCAAAGAAGGGCGCCCAAGCGGCCGTCGGCCGCCGCTGCGCCTCCTGCCACACCGACAGCTTCGCGGGCACCAAAGCGGTCGCACGCATCGCCGATCAGCGCGAGGAATATCTTGTGAAGGCGCTGCATGACTACAAATCCAGCCGGCGCGTCGGCGGCGGCCAGGCCGTGATGGCCGATGTCGCCTATCCCCTGAGCGACGAGGAAATCGAGGCGCTGGCACATTATCTGGCGCATCTTTAGCCAAGGCAGAGTCTGGCACGACTTGGCTCGTGCACGCTCCCCGATTGCGGCACGCGTGCGGCCAAGTGCGCGGACGCGAATGCTGGCCGCAGCACAATGAAGTGAGGGTCGGCGGCACATCCGTTAACGATCAATTAACCAACGCAGCCTAGCCTGTCGTTACTTTTCGGTTAATAGCCGATCCGTTGTGCGGTTCGTTCCAGGAGAACAACCGATGCCTGTCGAAATGCTGACTTATGCCGCCTTGGGTGCCCGGCTGAAAATCTCGCCGGCAGCCGCCCGTTCGCTCGCTCGGCGGCTCCATCTGCCGTGCTCACTTTCGGATGATGGCAGAGCCTTGGTCTGCGTGGACCTCGCCGAGATAAGACACACGCCACGGCCACGCGCGGCCGACAAACCCCACGACGTCACCCGGCTGGCGGCGGAGGTTGTGTCGTTGCAAGCGGAAATCGCCCGGCTCGAAGCCGTGGCCGCCGGTCATCGCGCGGATTTCGAGCGGGAGCGCGAGCGTGCCGATCGTCTGCTGGCCGACCTGTCGCAGGCGAACGCCGATGCGATGGCAGCCCGGGAGGCGAAAGCGCGGCTCGAAGGTTCCCTGCAAACTGACAACCGTAGTGGTCGCTCGATCCCAAACCACGGTGCACGGCGGTTAGGGCATCTCGCCGCCGAGTTGGTGGAGGCGGACCGCAAGGCCCGACGATCGTAACCCTCTCTCGTCTGATACAGCGGCTTGCCGCAGCAATCGTGAGGCGAAAATGACCGATGTCGCCGAGATCAGCGAGATGAGAGCACGCATTGTCGTGTTCGGGGTCGGCGGCGCCGGCGGCAATGCCGTCAACAACATGATCAGGGCCGGGCTGCAGGGCGTCGACTTCATCGTCGCCAATACCGACGCGCAGGCGCTCACCATGTCAAAGGCCAGGCGCCTGATCCAGATGGGCGCGCGGGTGACCGAAGGGCTTGGCGCCGGCGCACTGCCCGAAGTCGGGCGCGCAGCAGCAGAGGAGGCAGCGGACGCAATCCGCAGTCATTTGAGCGGCGCCCATATGGTGTTCGTCACGGCCGGGATGGGCGGCGGCACCGGCACCGGAGCCGCGCCCGTCGTCGCCAGGATCGCGCGCGAGCTTGGCATTCTGACCATCGGCGTCGTCACCAAGCCATTTCTGTTCGAGGGGCAGCGCCGCATGCGTCTCGCTGAAGCGGGGATCTCGGAACTGCTGAGCGCGGTCGACACCCTGCTGATCATCCCGAATCAAAATCTGTTCCGGGTCGCCAACGAAAAGACCACCTTTGCCGACGCCTTCGCCCTTGCTGATGATGTGCTCTACGCGGGTGTGGCTTGCATCAGCGATCTCATTGTCAAGGAAGGTCTGATCAATCTCGATTTCGCCGATGTTCTCTCCATCATGCGCGAGAAGGGCAAGGCCATGATGGGCAGGGGAGAGGCGTCTGGCGACAAGCGTGTGCTCGAGGCCGCCGTGGCCGCGATCTCCAATCCGTTGATTGAGGATCCCTCGATCAAGCGGGCGAGCGGGCTCATCATCTCCATCACTGGCGGCAGGGACCTCACGCTTTTCGAGGTCGACGAGGCTGCGACCCGGATTCGCGAGGAGGCCGACCAGGACGCCAACATCATCGTGGGTGCGACATTCGACGAAGGCCTGGAGGGCAAGGTTCGCGTCTCCGTGGTCGCGACCGGCATCGACAATCTCAGGCCGGCGGGCCAGTTCGAATCAGCAGAAAGCTCTCTGACGGATCTTGCGGGGAGGCTGAGCAACGACAGTCGCATCACCGGCCGGATCGATCGGTCGCCACCGCTGGTGCAATCGAGGACGCCGCCGTCCCGTCAATCGGAAGCCCGAGCGCCCAAGCCGGCTTCGCACTATGTGCGCCATGCAGCCCCGCCGAGCCGCGATCCCCACGGCCGCGGCTTCACGGCGCGAAATCTGGTCGAGGAAAGCGTGCTGGATTTGCCGGCCTTCCTGCCCCGCACGGCCAACTGAGGCTTCACTTGCGCAGGGCGGAGAGTCCCTCGGTGAAGACCTTGATAGTGGCCTCGTAGCTCTGCTCGTGGCTGAGCGGTTCCAGGAAGGACGATGCCATCTCGTGCAGCACGAAGCCGCGGACGATGGCCCGCATGATCCGCAGCGCATGATGGGCCTGGTCGCCGCGCACGCCGAGCTGACCGAATACGCCAAGCACGACGGCACCGAGTTCCATGGAGGCGGCTCGCCACTCCGGGCTATCCGTCTCGGGCGTGCGGAAGGTGGCCGCGGACATGCCCGGGCGGTCCAACGCGTAGCGCCGCATCGCGATCATCATGGCATGCAGCGCCTCGGCGCCGGTTTTGCCCGCGATCGCCCGTTCCACGGCCTCCCGCAGTTCGCGATAGCCTTTCACCGCGAGGATGCGGCGCATTTCCGGTATGGTCGCGACCTTGTCCGAAACATGCCGCTCCATTTCCGCAGTCAGGTCGGCAGCGATACGCTTGTCCCACCCAGTCAGCGGCTGTTCGAGAATATCCGAGGGCTCCACGAAGAACGTCCGTCACGCCTGTTCAAACTCTGCGCCACATAGCGGACCGTTGGCGCGATTGCCAGCCGAGAATGCAAAGCAGAACTCACATATTCGCCAGCGAAATGATGCAGAAACAGACCGGACCGCGACTCGAAACGTTCATGCTATACAACCAGAGAACGCGAGAAGAAATTATTCCGGCTTATGAAGCGCGCTGGCGTTCATAGGCCTTCAGATGGGTGTAGGCGACGCGGAGCCGCGGTACGGGGACCTTGGCGGCATCGCCGCGCGCGATCAGGTCACCGACGACATGGTCGGCCTCCACCGGCAGCCCGGCCTTGATGTCGCGGAACATCGACGCCGTCAGCGGCGAGCCTTCCGCGCTCAGCATCGCAAGCGTCCGTTCCAGGAAGGGCGCGCGGGGCGGGTAGCCCTCCGCAGAGGCCACCGACTTGCATTCATCGAGGATGCCGAGCACGAAATCCTTGCCGCCGGGTGCGGCCAGGATGTTACCGAGCGAGGCGCGCATCAGGCTGGTCGAGGCCGCGAGCGAGCACAGGAACACCCACTTCTCCCACATGTCCTGCATCACATTTTCGCTGGCCGTGCCATTGAAATCGCCGCTCTTGATCACCTCGGCGATGCCGCGCACGCGGTCGGTCATCCCGCCATCGCGCTCGCCGAAGGTCAGCGACTGCATCGGCTGCAACTGCACCACCTCGCGCTTGTCGTTCAAGGTCGCGGCAATGGCGCAGAGGCCGCCAAGCACGCGCTCGCGACCGAACTCCTTGTCGAGGATGTCGAGATGCAGCATGCCGTTCAGGAGCGGGATGATCGAGGTCTGCGGCCCGACGGCAGGCGCAAAGGACTTGATCGCGTCCGTGAGGTCATAGGCCTTGCAGCTCAGCAGCACGACATCGAACTTGTCCCTCAGCGCGTCGGCCTGAACGGTCGGCGGGTTCTTCAGCGTCGCGTCGCCATTCGGACTCCTGATCACAAGCCCGCTAGCGGCGAGTTCCGCGGCGCGCCGAGGCCGCACCAGGAACGTGATGTCACGGCCGGCCTGCAGCATCCTGCCGCCGAAATAGCCGCCGATCGCTCCGGCACCGACCACGAGAACGCGCATGAGGTAGTTTCCTTGGCTGAAAGAAACTGGCGCGGCCTAACCTAGCGGGTCTGCGGGCGCTATTCACGCCCTTTTATGCCGCTTTTGGCGCAGACGCGGCATGCATCTGCCGTATCTATGATGGTCGTAATATTGCGACGTCCTGCTGCCTGTCAGGTCAGATCAGGCGCTCGATCGCGCGCTTGCGCCAGACCAGCTTGTAATAGGCCATCTGCAGCACGAACATGGCGCAGAAGGTGATGGGGTAGGCGATCCAGATGCCCTCGATGCCCATGAGCCGGCTCAGCACCACCGCGGACGGCACCTCGATCGCTACAATCGCAAAAGCCGAGAGCAGCAGCGGCATCCACACCGTGCCGCTGGCGCGCATGGCGCCGGAGAACACCGTGGACATGCCGAACATCACGAGGCTCCAAAGCACGATGTGGAGCAGGCTCTGGGCCAGCTCCAGCACCGCGGCATCGGTGATGAAGAAACCCATCAGCACGCGCGAGAAGATGTAGGCGATTGCGATCAGGCCACCGGTGAGAAAGACGTTCATCTCGAGCCCGGTGCGGACGATCGCGCCGATCCGGCTCGCGTCGCCGCGCCCGATCGCCTGTGCACCAAAGATCGAGACCGAGATCGCGATCGATATTGCAGGGAATTGCACATAGCTGATGACCTGGTTGACGGCGCCGTAAGCCGCCGTGGCGTTGGAGCCGAAGGTATTGACGAGGCCGAGCAGCACGAGCTCCGCAAGAGACATCACGATCATGCCGATCGCCGCCGGGATTCCGAGCCGCAATACGGTTTTCAGGAGAACGCCGTCGAGCCGCATGGAGCGCAGGAACAAGGCATCGAAGGCCAGCGCATGGCCGCGCCGCCGCAAGTGGATGTTGAGCCACACCAGCGTGACCAGGCTTGACACCGCGGACGCCCAGGCTGCACTGGCCACCCCGAGCTGGGGCAGGCCAAGCCAGCCGCGGATCAGCGCCGGCGTGACGACGAGCCCGATCACCGTCGACGCCGACAGCGCAATCAGCGGCGTCACGGTATCGCCGACGCCGCGCATCATCGCGCTCAACAGGATGAACGTAAACGTCAGCGGCATGGTGATCATCATGATCCGCGCATAGACGCTCGCCGCGTCCAGCACATCGGGCGGGGTGGCAAGTGCAATGAGCAGCTGCCGGCTGAACAGGCCGCCAAGAATCGCGATCAGGCCGGCAATGAGCAGCGCCACCGTCAAGGTCGTGCCGGCGACCGCCTTCACTTTAGCCGGCTCCTTGGCGCCCCAGGCCTGGCCGATCAGCACACTCGCGCCCGAGCTCAAGCCCACCACAAAGGCGACCAGCAGGAACATCATCGGGAAGAACACCGAGACAGCGGCCAGCGCATGCACGCCGATCATCTGGCCGAGATAGACGCTGTTGATGGTGCCGAACAGCGCCTGCAGAATGTTGCTCAGCATCATCGGCGCGAGAAACATCAGGAAGGGCTTTCGCAAGGATGGAACATTCGACATGGATTGACCTATCGGAGCGGAGTGGCCGCGATTGGCGCAAAGCGCGCGAGAGCGATCTGAAAATGACTGCGGTGAGAAATCGCGCCGGCTACTCGGCGCGGTCGGCGTAAGCGAGTTTGACGACGTGATCGCGAATATCGGCGGGCCAGGCCGCGATCAGGCGCGTGAAGCTGCGGCGGTCGTCGGCGAACAGGGCGCGCGAGGCCTCCTCGAAGCCCGGCAAATTACCGGCAATCGCCGACATGAAGTGGTAAGCGGCATCGCGCGCGGCACGGTGCCGCTCCGCATCGCCATTGGCGCGCCGGGCCTGTTCGACCAGTTTGCGAAGCGCCACTGAGGCGCCGCCGGGCTGTGCGTTGAGCCATTCCCAGTGCCGCGGCAGTAGCGTTACCTCG
>Ga0209062_1002209_pt1 | contig 27426 bp, 25 predicted proteins | sample Coa_R2_2_FD_187158 | JGI IMG/M metagenome (GOLD analysis project Ga0209062, IMG submission 187158) | Surface soil microbial communities from Centralia Pennsylvania, which are recovering from an underground coalmine fire - Coalmine... | ecosystem: Environmental > Terrestrial > Soil > Unclassified... | reverse complement strand
CCTCCAGTGCTTTTACATCATGAAAGCGGGAATAATCAATACTGCGTTTGCCGTCTCGTGTTTTCGAGATAATATCGACAAACCGCATATTCCAGAGAATTTCCTGTGGAATAAATGAGTGACGGGTATGGATAGTCTGGGAAACAGTCTCATCAAGTCCAGTAAAAGTCACTAAGAGTTCCATCTCATTTTCAATCATTACCTCCGGAGTGACTCCATAAAGAGGACTATCTTCATCAATTGTATGCATCACAGTCCAGCTAAGGGAGAAGAGAGGGGAATAACTGCGAACCAGTGACATGTCATAAAATCGACGCATCACATCCCCTTCTTTAGAAATTTCGCTACGTACCAAGGTTAAGCGAACTTGTGCTTCTAAAATCAAGTTTTGGCGTTCGTTTGCTACACGAAACATCAGGGTTGGCACGCCATTGTATGGAACAATGACTGCTACACGACTAAACATCACGCGTGCCTTAGCAACAGAGAACCGAGCAAACATGAGTCCAGTCGCCATCGCTATCCACAAAAGACCTATTAATGCTTCAACAGTCACTAAAATATTGGCATAAAGACTTTTAGGATACATTGCTCCATAGCCAATAGATGCCATGGTTTGCACGCTGAAGAAAAACGCGTCAAAAAAGTTACCTTTGCGTGCATTCTCAACACCACCTCCTACTGTGTAGGCCAGGGCGAATAAGGTGTTAACAAGAAGATAGACTACACTAACGACAGCCAGAAACTTAGGCCAAGAAACAGTGTGTAAAAAATGGTATAGATCACGCCAATGGTTGTTAGAAACACCTTTACGTATAACATTAAAGCCTCCATCTGACTTCAGCATACGAGGTGTTGAGGATTGTCTGTAGCTTTTTTTCATTGATCATAGCTAGGCAATTGCTACTCATTATCTTACAGACCAACATAATCTTTAATGGAATGCTCTCTCAACTTGTTCCACTGCACCCAAAGCTTTCAAAGAAGCTTTTTCTGCATCTGTCAGACCAGTAATACCTGTAATTTCCATACGTTCGTAAAGTCGATCAGACTTCATCTGGCGTACTCGAGTGCACTTGTTTACATCCCAAAGTTGAATATTTTCGTCTTCACTACCACTAGCTAAAAGCTGACCATCGGCACTAAAGGCAACTGAACGAATCGCTGCTGTATGTCCACGAGTCAGTGTATCTAAACACACACCTGTACTAACTTGCCATAGCTTGATGGTTTCGTCACCACTACCAGTTGCCAGAGTCTGTCCCTCAGGACTAAAAGCCACTGAGTAAACTGGTTTACTATGTCCTTGTAGGATTTGACATTTATAGCTACTGAGATCCCAAAGTCTCACAGTTTGGTCTTCGCTACCACTGGCTAGAATTTTCCCATCTGGACTAAAGGCTACTGACCTCACTAAGTCTTGATGGTCTCCTAAAGTCTGAATACATTCACCTGTACAGATATCCCAAAGCTTGACCGTGCTGTCAACACTACCACTTGCTAGTGTTTGCCCATTAGGACTAAATGCTACTGTCCACACCCAATGGCTGTGCCCTTCAAAGACTTGCAAACACTCGCCTGTGTAAATGTCCCACACTCGAATGGTTTGATCTTCACTGCTGCTGGCTAGGGTTTGGCCATTAGGACTGAAAGCGACTGACCATACCCAATTTGTATGTCCTTCTAATGTTTTAATGCATTTGCGATTGGTAATGTCTGCAATTTCCCAAAGTTTGACATGATTATCAGCACCACCACTAGCTAGAAGTTGTCCATTTGGACTACAGGTAACTGAGCGGATGCGTCCTTGATGTTCCCCTATTGTGTAACATTCACCCGTCCGCACATCCCATAGCCTAATTGTATGGTCATCACTGCCACTTGCTAAGATGTCACTATCAGGGTTAAATGCTACTGAATAGACACCACGAGTATAGCCTTGCAACACATTGAGGCAATTTCCTGTCGCCACATCCCACAACCTTGCTGTTTGATCATCACTACCACTGATCAGTGTCTGTCCATCAGGACTGAAAGCGATCGCCCATACTTGGCTAGTATGTCCTAGTAAATTTCTTAAATGCTTACTTGTATAGACGTCCCATAACTTGATTGTTCTGTCTTCGCCACTACTAGCAAGGATGTTTCCATCTGGACTAAAGCGGACAGAGTAAACTTTTTTGCTATGTCCCTTGAGAGTTTTCCAAGACGTTCCTGAGGAAATATCCCACAATTTGACACTCTGATCTTCGCTACCACTAGCCAGGAATTGCCCATCTGGATGAAAATTAACTGAATAAACTTTACCAGTGTGTCCTTTAAGAGTTTTTAGGCATTCACCTGTGTTGATGTTCCAAAGCTTGATTGTACCGTCAGCACTGCTACTAGCAAGAGTATCCTCACAAGTAGGACTGAAAGCAATTGAACCTACCCAGCCAGTATGACCCTTGAGAGTTTTTACGCAATCTCCAGTATTCACATCCCACAGTTTAATGGTTTGGTCTTCACCAGCACTTGCTAAGGTATCACCTTCAGGGTGAAAGGCAAGTGAGTATACTTGGTTAGTATGTTCTTTGAGTGTTCGAAGACATTCGCCTGTATGTACATCCCAGAGCCTAATAGTGTAATCTGCACTACCACTAGCTAGGGTTTTACTATCCAGGCTAAAAGAAAATGCCCAGACCAAACCTGTGTGTCCTCTATAAATGCGAAGTTGTCTAATGTCTGAAGTTCGCCAAAGACGAACTTCTCCATTCAGCACACCTGTAGCAAAGTACTCTCCATCGGGGCTGAATCTCACTGATGCGATACTTGACATTGTTTCAGCAAATGCCGAACCAGTTAGGTTAGCATTTGTAAAGCTAGTATCTTGTAAATTGACATCTTTAAGATATGCCTGACAAATCGTTAGATTAGAAAAATCACGTCCACTTAAATCTATTTGTGGCTGATTAATTTGAAGTTGACGCAGCATATTGATCAGGTTGCCAGCGGCATATCCTCTCTGTAGAGGAGAGTGTTGTTGCAAGTTAGCCAGCATTCTACGTAAGTGAGACTCTAGTTCTTTGCTGCCAAATGCACTAGCTAGCCTCTTTGTAACTGGTTCAAGAATGAGTCGCTGTTGTGTTTTGCGAATATAATCGAGCGATCGCGCCTTCATCAGTGAATAGTTGTCAAAAAATCCTAAGCAATTTCCTTGACGCATTTCCTGAACAACCTTTTCGATAAATTGCTCAGTGACATACTCCATTACCACAAACTGCTGACGAAATCTACCAGAATCTGACTCTTTTTCAATGAGAGAGCGACGTAACAAAGACTCTACGGCTTCTAATACACTGACTGCCGATTCTTCTATTGTCAGTAGGTCATCTTTAAGTTCTATCAGAGACACATTTTCACGATGAATTGCCAGCCAGTACATGAGTTGTTTTTCCAATTCTGACAGGCGATTAAATTGCTTATCTAAAATAGCGCGAAAATCTCCGTAAACTGCTGTTTCTTGCTGAATTTGATTTAAAAACTCAGTAATATTATTGCTAAACAAATCATAGACCGTAGTAGCAACGATTTTTAATGCTAAAGGATTACCAGAATACCGATTTACTAGTTCCCTCAACTGAGCATCTGAACAAGAAAACCCTTTATCGTACAACATTGCCCTAGCTTCTTCAAGGTTTAAGCCTCCAAGGTTTAACACCTTCACAGGCAAGTTTTTTCCTTCCAGTAATGCGACTTGCTTGGGCTTTTCTCTACCAATTAGCAACAGACAACTCTTATGTCCAGCTTCTGCCACCTTTTTAAATAAATAGCCGTATTTCTCATACCCTTGTTCGTACTCTCCTGCCCTTTCGTAAGTTCTGCCTTCGCCACTGCGGAGTACGGCTTCTACTTTATCGAAAATCACTAAACATCGATGCTTTTTCAAGGCATCAATTACCCGCAATATTTTGCTATTCTCGTTGTCTGGCAACTCAGGTTCAGCATCTTTAGGTAGGAATTGCAGTAGTTGTGTGAGAATATCACTTAAAGATGGAGCATTATGAAGCGATCGCCAAAAGAGGAAGTCAAAATTTCTTTGGACTTTTTTGGCAACTCTAGCGGCAAGGACTGTCTTACCAACACCCCCTATCCCTAGCACTGCCACTAATCGACAAAACTGTGAATCATCGCCTACAATCCACTGCTCTAACTTTAAAATTTCCGCTTCTCGACCCCAAAAACCATCAACATCAACTGCTTCACCCCAGTCCTCAAACGATGTTGCACTAACTGCTTGGTATTGAGTTAACAGATTTTGCTTGAGGTTATTGAGTTTTTTATTACCACTGCCCTCTATGCCAAATTTGCGGTAGCTTTCTCCTAGTCTCTTTCTCACAGCTGCTTGAGAGATCTGCAATCTGACAGCTATCTGCGCCCCTGAGCAGTCATTTAATGCCATCAGCAAAGCATCTAGCTCTGTTTGAGTAACACCATATCTGGTTGCAACCTCAGTGATGAAACCTTCTGGAAGCTGAGACATATTGGCCGTACTCTCCATTGTATCTGTACTCCCTTCTCACAACATATTAGTATGTGAGCTAAGTTTTATAGTATGAACTATCTAAAGAAAACAGAATTTCTCTTGACTTTACGGCATGATAGGATTCTTGTTTTTCTCTCTATTTCACAGATAAAGATGAGAGTTCACCAATTTGTTTATAACTTAATACACTTTCTTAATGTTATGTTATCTTAACATGTTTAACAGTCAGACTCGATGACAAGATTTTGACACTTACTTACCTAAGTAGTCTCTGCATAGAGAGTGATCAGATATATTGAATACCTGACTTTACCTAATTTTGAGTTTTGTCTGTTAAATGGCTTTATTCAACTTTTTGTATAATGTACTACTATTTAATTATATCAATGTGAGAAATAGTCATACAAAAACTATAAAATGCTTTACAAAAAATCTATATCTTAAGGAAGAGATTGAGTAAAATACAGCAAAATACATTGAAATATACTCTTGTGAGAGATAGAGTATAAATACGTGAGGACGACTTGAATATTAGCGGTTTGTAGCTTTCAATGCCTAAATCGGGTGATTACAGTCAGGATGAATGGTGAACCCTACGGAGCAACTTGATATGACCTTCTCACAATCTCCTACAATTTTCGGCGTTTCTAATGTTACGAAAGTATACTTGAAAATTGAAGATAAACCTCCTGAAGGATTACCTAATGTTCTGGGCCAAAAGCAAGGAAAGTTACAAGCTTATTCAGAACAGCCTCACTTAATTGAGTTACATCCAGTGTTTGCTCATATCAACCTTCTGCTGATGGAAACTTTGGCAATCACACAACATGGTGATTTCACGGCTCGTAGTAAGCAGGGAAAATACCAAACCATCGTTGAACTAGGAGGACACGTGAGCCAACGCTATTGTCTAACCAGAGATGAGCTTAAAAGAGTTCAACAAATATACGATCAAATCTTAGAAGCTTGGATCGGATGGAGGCTATATCAGAGAGAGCCGAGGGAGTGAGTGGAGGGAGCAGGCGGTTTTGGGGGTCAAGAGCAACTGCCGACGAGCAAAGGGACAAGGAGGAGGACAGGGGAGACAAGGGAGACAAGGGAGACAAGGGGGACAAGGGGGACAAGGAGGACAAGGGGGACAAGGGAAGGGAGAAAAGGCTGGCTTGCTGTATTGACATGAGTTTTGGCTCTTTTGTTGCGGATTGGGTTAGTACAACAGAATATCTGCATTGACTAGAACATTTGGCTTTCGATAAACGAGAAGTTTACAAGCCGGTGAGGTGATTCAAGCACTTCCCGGCTTTTTGTTTAGATTGGTTTTTTGTTGTGGAGAAATGCTTTATGAAAAACAAACTATTCATTGTTTTGGCGATCGCTGCCATGATTGCTGCAGGCAGATTCATTTACCAAAAGAACACTGCTGTTGCTGGTCAGCAGCCAGGAGTGTTCAATTCCAAGGCATACATTGCACTAGAAACTAACTCGCCAGAAACTGCTGAACTTAGCCAAAATATTCTCTACAGTCTAGCGCGGCGGACTAAAAACCAATGGACGGCGGTTGATGTCTTTGTGGGAGAAAACGTGCAAAACTTGTATTCCCAATCAGCAAAGCGTCGGGCTTTGGAAGACTTGAGCAAACAAGTTAAAACAACACCATCGTCTGACCATGCTTTGATTCAAGCCTTTCAACGTTTTAAAGATGAAGTTGAGCAAAATAAACAGAAACATGTCTTTGGATTAATCGTTACCAAAGGATCTGGCAATTCTTCATCTTTAGTAGCCATTCGTCAGATTTGCCAAAAGCTTGCTCAAGCTCACACTACTAATATGCATATTGCCATCATTGGTCTTTCACCGGAAAACCGTCTGCTCATGTCTGCTGCTATTTCACCTTTAAAGCCTTATGTGCAATTTGCAAGTACAAGCCAATCAGAGTGGCATCAACTGATTAAGTGATAGGAACAAAATAGATGAGATTTTTCAATTGGTTGTTTCACTGGTTTAGAAGTTTGATGAACTTCGACAGTCCCCAAATTCCTTGGCGGTGGGGAAATTGGGAGGTCGAGAGTTTATTCGACAATCCCCATACCCGACCTCTGGCTATATTTTTGGATACCTTGGAACCTCAATTGTTAGCACAGTGGTATGCCAATGTTGCTCCAGCTGCTGCAGAAGCTCGTAAGGAAGCGATCGCTCTTGATGAGCTTCGCCTGCAAAAAAAGGAAATAGCGGCAAAACTGGCAGATTTAGAAGCGATCTCTGCACATAACTTTGAGGAAAGTCCTAGGAGCCAAAAGCAGACATACATGCATACTGCTAATAGCTGGGAGTGGCTGCTATCAATTGGGTTATCTCTCATGCTCTTTTCAGGGATTGCAGAAACACTACACATTGATGAAGTACAGAATCTGACTGCTGAACAACTACCTTCGTTTAACTTGGCGTTGCTGGGAGCTATTTGTCTCACGGTTGGTGCAAAGCTGATGGTGATTCGTTGGGTGAAAGCTACCCGCAGTGACGAACCCAAACGGAGTTTCTACGATGACAAGCGCTATGCTAACCCAGTGGCTTTTTGGTCGCGTATCTTTTCTGGAGACAGTGCTGTATGGCTGAGTTTGGTGATCATCTTTTTAGAAATCGCATTTGCCGGACCAGGACTCATCAGTATGCTATCTCCAGAGTTGCAAAAACAATTCCTCATTCAGGTTTCAGCTTATATGGGTGCAGGAATTGCCGCTGTGATCAATGTTGGCTTAGCTTGGGGTACGGCTTTGGAGGACATTCGCTCTCACAATGAATATCTATTGGAGTTAAGCACAGAGAAAGTGCAGCAGCAAGAATTAGCTTGGCAACAGGCTCAAAAAAGAAAGTTAGCAGCACAACAACAAGCAGAAGCCACCAAAGTCGCTTTGAAAGAACTGGTGCAAGAACTGGAGGAAAAAAAGCAGTTTGTGCAGGATCTCAGACATCGTGCTCAACAAGAACACAAGCGTTGGGAAGCAACTGTCAAAAGATGCTTTAGAAGATGGTGTAATGCTGAACCTAAAAGATTAGAAAGGTTTATGCAGTTTTACTACCAATTGAATAGACACAAACATGATGACGCAATTATTGGGAACGGTAAGCAAACAGTTTTTACAAAACATTAGGGAGGTCTATTGTCATGAATGATGAGCAACAAGGAAACAATAAGCAGCAGATAAATATTGATTTGCCTAGTGCATTTGGTGGCAGGCGAATACAACAGCTTGATATTCAGGATCGTAGAACTCATCCAGCAGCTGAGTTTAATTGGTATATCCTCAATCAACTAGGTGTACCTGCCAGAATTCCTGATGTGCTCACGGATATACTGCTATGGTTAGCTGCTAGTACATTTGTGGGTTCTGTGGGTAAATCATTGATTCAGTTTCCAGGTGTACCCATGATTGTTTCTGTCATCTGGGCGATCGCAGTTATTTTCTCTGTTTACATCCTCAAAATTGACACAGTGTCAAAAGTGCGCTGGTCTTTGGTTTACCGTTGGTTCTTAATTTGTCTTGGAATATCTTTAGGAGTTCGCTAATGTCTAGAATTTATCTGGCTCAACAACAAAAATGGCTTGATGACTATCATCGCTCAGCTAGAGGAGCGCTAGCTGGATTGATTGCTGGATGTGGGATCTATTTGATTGGGGGATATATTAATACACCGTTAGTGAAATCAACTTGCTCTTTTTTGGCTGTCATTTCCGCCTATTCAGTGATGCAAGTCCGATGGGTTACAAGAAGCAATCAAGCAGTTCTAGAAGCAAGTAGAGATATTTCAGCACAAGCTACTCTTGATCACTTATTTTTAGGGATGAAACCAGAAGAGCTTCAGTCTCAATCTGCTGAAAGTATCAACGGCATGACTATGTTGCCATCATCTCATGGCAGTGACAATTGATTTCTCTGTAGAGACGTTGCGCTGCAACATCTCTACAATTTCATCTTTAACCCTCGACTGACGCCTGTCCAAGTGCTCTTTCGGCTGATTGGAAACCAAGCTTAGCATGAGCACCATCACAAAATGGCTTCGTAGTTGAGCCACCACAACGACAAAGCGCAATCACCTCTCGTTCTGAGGGAAACAAGTTGCCTTGAGCATCCAAGACTTCAACAGCACCTTTAACTATGAATGGTCCATTATCTAGTGTGGTAATCTGTGTTACTTCAGCCATAACGACACCTTTTGTTGTAAGCGGTTGTCATTAGGTTACAAAAGTACAATAAGTGTGTCTAGTATGCACTTTTAAGTAAGCTAGTACCTAAAAAGATACTATTTGGTCGCCGAGAGCTACACTCCCACTGGTAATGATCTTTGCTAAAACACCTGTTTGGGTATGGTGAAAATGCTTTTGCAGTAGAGAAAGCAGTGCAATGTCTCGTTCTCCTGTCTGTGGGTTGACTTGAATATTTAAGCAGCGGTTAATCCGGGCTGTAATGGCAATTCGCGCTGTCCCAAGTTGCATTTCTTTTCCTACCCAGTCAAATTCTCCCCAAGCAGGTACACCTTCTACAACAATATTGGGGCGAAAACGGCAGACATCCACTGGCTGTTGTGCTAACTCACTCAAATGATCAATGGTTGCTCGGCTAACGAGGGAAATGTGTACGATTTCTCTATCAGGATAGCGTGTTTTATTAAACTCGCCTACAAGCTGTAAGGGTGCACGGTTAGGGTGTCTGGCCGTTTGACTAGGATAAATCCCAGCAAGATATCCGGTGAAAAAGGTCGCAATGCGATCACGCCCAGTTGCACTTAATGTATCTGCTACCAATAACTCTACGCCTTTGCGCTTGACTGTTAGAGTACCAATAGTTTCGTCATAGTAGCAATCTAAAGCCGCCAGTCCTGGCCAATCATTTTGCATGATAAAGTTTTGCTTCTTCATCCACGGTACATTTGTAGAGAAGCGATAAGTTGGATCTTCTTGATACATCAAGGCAAAAGTGCGATCGCCAGGTATGCCATGTCCAGCTTCTAGTGGCAAGCGATCATACCTCTGTGGTGATAAACCTTTGATTGGATAGATAAATAACTGCTGAACACGAGCGTTGTTCATTGTTAGTTTGTAGTGGTTTTATTCACTGATAATACGTACAAAATTGAAAACACTTCGCCAAACATCCGAAATAATACGAATGCCTTTATATTGTTTAAATCTCTAGAATATCGAGTATACAGGTGTGCATTTACGCTTTTGAGTTTTTCATAGCTTAGTACTTTTGTTATTAGGGAATTTTGTCACGTGACCTTGAAAGGGTCACGTTTTCATTTACGTAAGTAACATAACTATATCAAATTTTTTGTTGATTTTTACAACTCATTTAGGACTGCTATATGCAGCAATCTGGTCTCTAGAATTGACAAATTTAGTACTTAAATAGAATTTCCATATTAATTCGTATTTTCTAAGTGATAATCTCAGTTTTTTGTTTGTTGGTTATCTCCCTATATTTTCTGATTACATTTAAAACTTTCACAAGTTAAGCTATCACTTACTCACACTGATGAATTAGTATGTTAAAGAAATTCGTACTCTCTTCCTTTGTTACTTTATTTTCTGTGTTACCTGTCCGTGCAGAAACTTGGATACCGATTAGCGCCCAGTCAGATGGAATGTCCCCGTATGTAGACGTAGACTCAATCCAAGAAAAAAATGGTGATTATCAATCGTGGGTGTTTTATGCAAATAAAGATAAAAGTCAAAAAATTCACTACTCAATAGCTTGTCGAGAAAAAACAGTGAAACTACTAGCAGTGCAATCATATTCTTCCGAGGGTCGTTTGCTGACAGTATCTAATGAGCAGCAGGAAAAAACTATGCCCATACTTGCGGGAACAAATGAATCACATATTTGGGATTATCTTTGTCGTTGATTTTTCTTACTTAACTTTATAGTTTTGGTGTTACTGGCTGATTTTTATTGCTAGGAGTATTTGCTGGTGTGATGCTGCGGAAATACAGACCTCCTACGGTTAATAAAAATATAAAATATGCTATTGCTTGCACGAGATACAGATGTTCTCTATAGCCCAATAGCGATTTTAGAATAATGCCAGGAAACTGTTTTTCCGGTAGGATATTGGCCGTATTCCAAACAATTGGACCTAAAATACAAGAGTGAATTTCGCTAAAGTGATCGTAATAGAAGCAGAAGTTTTCTGAAGCACGATGACTGAGGTTAACAATGGCAACAGCTTTGTCAATGTTTCTCAATGTTGTTACGACTAATCCAGCAACAATCAAAACCAAAAAAACGCCCATAACCTGGAAAAATTGGCGAATATTAATTTTGATGCCCCATTTAAATAAAAGCACCCCTATTGCTGCTGCCACTGCAATACCAGCGATCGCGCCAATACTGGGAATGAGTCCCTGTTGAAAGTTAGCAGAAATAAACAAGACAGTTTCAAAGCCTTCACGAACAACAGCCACTAAAATCAAACTAAAAACTCCCCAACCAGCATTTGAGTCCTGTTGTAAAGCTGATTGTACTGCTCCCTCAACTTGAGCCTTCATCGATTTAGCCTGTTTGGTCATCCAGATGAGCATCCAGCTGAGCATGACAATTGCTAGGATGCTAAACACACTTCCCAAGATAGGCTTGACCACTGCTGTGTACTGAGGATTAATTGTGCTCAGCGTTTGAATCAGCCAGTTGAATAGCAAACCAATCAAAGCACTAACAGCAATACCAACGCCAACACCAGCATATACCCAAGGGTTGAGGCGAGATTGTTGGGCTTTATTCAACAAAGCCAGCACTATTCCGACGACTAGGGCAGCTTCTACTCCTTCTCGAAGTGTAATGACAAAAGTGGGTAAGGCAGTACTAAAATTCATTGTTTTTATAACTGAGTCCAAAGTCTAGCCTAGCTTTTTTAAGAGATCTGAGGCACATCTTTAAGGGTTTCTATCTAGCCTTCCTGATAATTGATAGCTAATTGGGCTTAGACATTATTACCACAGGCAGACTCCCTCATCAGGCTTCCAATGTTTACTAATATTAGGATTTGTAAATGTTGTTTGTAGCCAATAAATCATTGAGATCTTTGTTTGCAGTTATAGCTAAGGAGTAACGTCATGGGATATCAGCCGATCCATAACTATGGTCTCATAGGCAACATGTATACAACTGCTTTGGTGGGGCTGAATGGGTCAATTGACTGGTTTTGTTTTCCTTCCCATGACTCACCCAGTGTATTTGCAGCGTTACTCGATGCATCCAAAGGTGGATACTTTAAAATTTCACCCATAACGGACGAAGTGACGCACAAGCAATTTTACTGGCCAGAAACTAATGTTCTAGTGACTCGCTTTCTCACATCAGAAGGAGTTGGAGAAATCACAGACTTTATGCCTGTGGGGATAAAAAAACAAGACCCAGGCTTTCAGTGGTTAATCAGGCGTGTCAGGGCGATCCGTGGGAAAATGGATTTCATTATGGAATGCTGTCCTGCTTTTAACTACGCGCGAGATCAGCACCAAACCACAATCAGTTCTTGTGGCGCGTTGTTTGATTCGCCTTCCTTTAGTCTTGGACTTTCGACAGATATCCCACTACAACTAAAAGGCAGCGGGGTTCAAGCCAAATTTACCATTGACTCAGGAGAGACAGCCGTATTTGTACTGCGTCCTCCAAGCAAAGCAGAAGGTTCTTGTGGATTTCCCCTCTCTCAGTCACAAGCAGATGCTTTGTTTAAACAAACTGTTGAGTACTGGCGTCACTGGCTTGGGCAATGCACTTACAGAGGTCGGTGGCGTGAGATTGTCCACCGTTCAGCGTTGGTGTTGAAGCTACTCACCTATGAACCGACAGGAGCAATTATTGCATCGCCTACCTGCAGTTTACCAGAAAGGATTGGTGGCGAACGTAATTGGGATTATCGCTACACTTGGATTCGGGATGCGGCTTTTACTGTTTATGCGTTGTTGCGACTCGGTTTCACCCAAGAGGCAAGTAAATTCATGAATTGGATGGGTTGTCTTTGCCAGAAGCGTAACCCTGACGGTTCCCTGCAACCTATGTATGGAATTGATGGTCGTTGCAACTTAAGTGAGGAGATCCTAGATGATTTGGAAGGTTACAAAGGCTCTAGTCCAGTTCGTATCGGTAACGGTGCTTACAACCAGTTACAAATGGATATTTATGGCGAGTTGATGGACTCAGTATATCTTTACAACAAACATGTATCGCCAATATCGTATGGTATGTGGACTGAACTACGTGGGCTCATCAACTGGGTTTGTGACAACTGGCAACGTCAAGACCGTGGCTTGTGGGAAGTGCGAGGTAAAGACAGAAACTTCGTATATTCTAAGCTTATGTGCTGGGTAGCAGTGGATCGAGCTTTACGTCTAGCTGATAAACGCTCTTTTCCTGCTGATAGGCAGAGGTGGCTTTTGGTTCGAGACGAAATCTACGAAGATATCATGGCTCATGGATGGAATGCATCCCGTCAAGCTTTTGTGCAATCTTACGGCAGTGATACTCTAGATGCTTCTAACCTGATCATGCCCTTGGTATTCTTTCTCTCACCAACAGATCCGCGAATGCTGGATACTATCGATGCCATTAATCAATCTCCAGAGCGAGGAGGGTTAGTCTACAATAGCCTGGTATATCGATACAATGTAGAAGCATCACCTGATGGTTTGACAGGAGAAGAAGGAACCTTCAATCTCTGTACGTTTTGGCTAGTTGAAGCATTAGCCCGAGCTGGAAAAGTAGATAGCGATCGCCTTGATGAAGCTCGACTCATTTTTGAGGATATGCTAGGTCATGCCAACCATTTGGGGCTTTTTGCTGAGGAAACAGATCCTAGTGGTAGGGCTTTAGGAAATTTTCCTCTAGCTTTAACACATCTATCTTTGATCAGCGCAGCATATAACCTCAATAGAGCGCTTGAAACTCGATGCTAATTACGGAGTGGGTTTAAAGGCGTTGAATAGTGCAAGATCCTAGAAAAGAAACCGTTCAGGGTCATATACTTGCTTGCACCAGTCAATTAACGAACTGTTTCCCGTAATGCCTCAGCATCAATTGGTTTAATTAGATAAAGCAGTAGCAGATTCCAAATAATTGCGGTTACTAAAGGAAGTTTGCGGATAAGTTTTACAAATTTGGGTTGAGTACTGCAGTCAATCTCCACCAATTTCAAGTTGTAGTCCGAGCAGCGTTGCAAACGTGGGAAAAAATCTGGATGTTCGGTATTCAGCATTACGGGAAAAGCGCGACCAGCCGTTTCGTTTGTGTTGCAGACCACTTGACGATCAAACTCCGTTGCATCGAGTCCCAGTGAATGGTAAAAGCCAGAGCGTTCGTGAACCGTTAGCGTGTGGGTAGCAAAGACCGATAACAGGAAAAAGCGGCTCCATAGTCTAGCTTTCCAGGTTTTCCAGAGTTGCGGTTGTGAACGTAACAACGCTTTGAATATGTCTCCGTGACGATTTTCGTCCTGACACCAGCTCTCAAAGTAGCGGAAAATGGGGTAGAATTGGTTCTCTGGGTGTTTTTGCAAATGGCGATAGATAATGATATAACGCCAGTAACCAATTTTTTCTGATAGGTAAACAGTGTAGATTACCCACTCAATCGGGAAAAACGTATAGGTACGGGTTTTAGTGACGTGAGCCAGGTCGAGCGAGAGTTTAAAATCGCCCATTGCTTTGTTAAGAAATCCAGCGTGACGCGCCTCATCACGAGCCATCAACTGAAACATTTCAGCCAAAAGTGGATTGCGACCTTTCAGCCTCCGGGATAGTTCTTTGAACAACAGAAACCCAGAAAACTCTGAAATGCAGGAACGTTCCAGATATTCCATAAAGGAGCGGCGTGCCTCTTCGTCAATGTGTTCCCACGACTGCTCAAATGTCTCATCGCGGACAAAATGGTGACGATTGTAGTCTGCCCGCATTTCTTGGAGCATTGCTTCTAACTCAGTTTCCTGCGCAGACAAATCCAGACTAGCAGCAGTTTCAAAGTCTGTAGTGTAAAACCGGGGAGTCAGTATCGTTTCTTCGCTTGGATCTTTAACTCCGGCTTTTGGTTGTTTGGGGGCAGACTGAGGTAGGGTATTTACCATGATTGCTCTGTTACTCAACTAACTTTCTTTATAACTATAAAGTCATATTAATTATAGTTCTTTCAATTTCTACATTTCTTCAGCAAAGTTCACAGTTAGGTAGATCGGTGAGAATAAACGATGATTTTTTAAGGTTGGGCATGGGGAAGGCATGCCCCATTAATCTCAACGAATCATACTCTTAACAACAGTCGGTCCTACTGGATAACGGTTGTTAGGTGAAGACTCTAGCGTCACGAAGAAACCTGAGACTCCTGCATCATAGAAATCTGCAGGCATAGAAAACTTTTCAACAATCTTACCCTGCGAGTTAGCACTGAGTTTTCCACAAGGGATTTTCTCTCCATCAACAGTTGCCCAAAGTCGGTAAACATATCCTACAGGTGGATTGGGAAGATTTTTGATAGCAATGATTCCTTTTTGTTGCTCGAGGTTGAGTATAAAGCTACCAGAAGCATGGCTTGCTGCATTTACACCCTGCAGGGGATACAGATGGGTTTCAGAATGCTGTAGGAGTGTGTTTATATCTTGAGCAAGCCTGAGGTCATGTCGCAATCGGTAGTTATCTATCCCCAAGAACAGAACTAATAATGCCGCTACACTTCCTAAAATTTTAGGCCATGGTAAGGAGCGCTGTTTCAATATCTGAGTTGGATGGGTTGGGCTTGTTGCAGCTGAGAGAATAGCAGTTTTGAGATGTTGTGGAGGTTGTACTTCGTTTAAACCATACAATACTTGTTCTAATACGTCTTGTAATTGAGCCACGTCTGCTGCCAATTCTGGGTTTGCCTGGAGAAGCTGTTGAAATTCCAAAGCTTCTTCAGATGCCAGGTTCCCTACGACAAAACCCGCTGCTAACTGTTCTATATGATTAATATATTCTGGTTCAGTCATAGGATCACCAATCTATATAGCCTTTTAAAATTTGCTTTAGTGTCAACAATCCTTGGCGTGTCAAAGTTTTGACGGTTCCCAATGGTTTATTCAACTGTTGAGCAATCTTTGACTGACTGAGACCTTGGTCATACGCCATTTCAAGAACCTGACGTTGTTGTTCAGGAAGTTGCGCTAAAGCATCGCGAACATACTTTGATCGTTCTGTGAGAGAAGCCGCCTCAAAAGGAGTTGAAGTGGGTGATTCTGCTGTGAATGTTTGACCAATGCGTTGTAACAGGTTTATATTTCTACTACGAACCCGAAGTTTATCGATCGCCCGTGACCGAGTCATCTTCACCAAATAGGGAAGCAAAGAACTGGTATTAAGATTGATAGTTGCATTTCGCCAGATTGCTAAAAAAATTTCTTGGGTGAGGTCTTCTGCTTCTTGAGGATTTTGCAAAACTTTCAATCCAATTCCGTAGACAAGACCTCCATAACGATCATAGAGAATCCCCAATGCCCAAGCTTGTTTAGACTTGAGAGCATGGAGCAATTCTGCATCTGTCAAAGAAAGCTTTTCTGGCGATGGGTTATCGGGAGAGCTAGACTCCATACTGGCACACGAGTATACCTGGGTTGATAGTAGGTTTGACAGTCCAAATACCTGTTTCACAACATTTGTATAACAAATCAATTGAATCTTTCTATGTGTTAAACGATTGGCAAAGCTGATTGGATTTATGCCAAAAAAAGTTTCAATCCAAAATCAAAGTTGATTCGTCTTGAAAACTAGAGGGGAATCGTTGGGCTATCTGAATGAGCGCTCAATACTCACCCACACAGCATTAAAGATCATTTTTTATTTAGTACTAAGTTTAGTACTAACCATACTCAATTTTTGCTAGTAAGCGTTTAGGTACTTACTACATTTATTATGCACAGAACACAGTAGGAACACATTACGAAAGATTTATGCGAGTAGCATTTCGCAAATACCATCGACTCATTGCCATTACAGTCTGTCTTCCTCTGATTGTCACTGCAGCCAGTGGAGTTGCCATGACATTAACAACCGAATGGTTCCATCAAAATGAGTCAACTGAATTTCTCCTCAAAGTTCATACTTTTCAAATTTTTGGACTATCAGCAATTTTCCCCATTTTGAACGGACTGGGGTTAATTTGCTTAATTTTGACAGGACTGAGTATGACAAATTTATTGTCCCGACGACGTAAACCTAAGCAAAGAAGCGAACTTCCATGAAATACATTTCCTATTTCGTAATGGCAATTGCCAGTGCATTACTTGTCATCTTGTTGTCATTATCATCTTGCAGTCCCAATTCTCAATCTGCAACATCTACAAACCAACACACTGAACTATCCAAAATCAGCACCCAAACCCAAAACTCCAACACTACTGTTAAAATCCTCAACTTCAAATATATGCCAGACAACCTCAAGATAGGTACAGGTGAAACTGTGCAATTTGTCAATCAAGATGAAGAACCTCACACAGTCACTGCATCTGATCACTCTTTTGATTCCAAAGCGCTTGATACACAACAAACTTGGACACATACCTTCACTAAATCTGGTAGTTTTCCATACTTATGTTCCATTCATCCTTATATGAAAGGAACGATCACTGTCATATCTAAGAGGAAAGAAAAATGAAACGCAGAAAATTTATTGAGCATGTTGGCTGGACTGGTCTTGGTATTTTGTGGGTTGTGGGTGAGAATGGTGTGCTTACCTCATGTAAGATTGGTAACTCTCAAGAACAAAAACTGTCTAATTCAAAAGCTTTATCTTTCGTCCAAATTAGCGACACGCACATAGGCTTTGATAAACCGGCAAACACACACGTCAAAGAAACACTCACCAAAGCCATTAACGCAATCAATGCATTACCTACACAACCATCGTTTGTTATCCATACAGGAGATATCACCCACCTTTCTAAACCTGCAGAGTTTGATCAGGCAAAGCAACTTTTTGCCCAATTGAAAGCACCACTGTTTACTCTACCAGGAGAACATGACACGATTGGCGATGGAGGTAAAGCTTACTCTGAAGCATTCAGCCAAAACGACAAAAAAGAAGGTTTGCAGTCATGGGATGATGCTGGCGTGCATTTTGTCTCACTGACAAATGTGCTGGAATTTGGTGAAGCAGGAAAAGGCAAGTTAGGTCAAGCGCAACTTGATGTACTCTCTAAAAACTTAGCAGCGCAAAAATCAGATACACCGCTAGTGGTGTTTAGCCACATTCCTTTGTATGATATTTATCCGCAGTGGGGTTGGGCAACTGCAGACTCAGCAAATTTACTACCACTATTGTCGCGATTTTCTTCTGTCACTGTTCTCAGTGGTCATATTCATCAAGTTATTCAACATACAGAAGGCAATATTCGTTTCTCTACGGCTGCATCCACAGCTTACCCCCTACCCTCTCCCGGAAAAGCTGAAAAACCTGCTCCAGTCAAGTTACCAGAAAATGATTTACTAACTGCGTTGGGTTTCCGTAGTGTTGAACTTGTTCCTAAAAATGATGTGAAAATTGAGCAACATTCTTTGGCTTAGTACGGGATCGTACAAGTAGTTCTTGACATACTCACCGCCCTAGAAGTGCGGTGATTGTTGACGGCTCACAGCAACCGACTACCGAAGTATTTCTTTAGATCTGTTAGCATTATATATCATATCGATATACAATGCCATGAATAAAAGTATATTCAGTAGACTAACACAAGAAGAACTAGCACATCTTGAAGAGTATTGCCTGTTGTGTGGAAGAACAAAATCTGATGTACTTATGGAGTTGAAATGAAAGTTAAAAATCAATAAAAAGCCTTCCCAGAAGGACGGGGCTTGTATCCCATTATTTTTGGTCAACCATTAAGTGGAGGAAAGTTTATTTCCTCCCCTACTGACCAGCAAGTGATTTATGGAGCAGATAAGGACGGTGTAGCGCACTTTTAATTTCTATACCGCACTCTCTGAGTTTGCGAATCGTTCGGGTGAGTTTTTGCGGAATGTCGTCACATGATTTGCTGTGTTCTTCCATAAATACGGATAGCAAATCTGTCAACTCGTCTCGTCTCCGTGGTTTTTCCGCCAGTAGTTTGAGGATTTCTAAGGCGAAGGCGATTTGATTGTAATGGAAATTAGTGGTCGGATTGACCGAGTTGCACGGGAAGAAATCAGACAGCAATTAGAAAACGCAACCCAACCTGTTTTGGTTGTTAGTACGTCAGCGATAGACGGGAGTCCATTTTCGCATCTTTAATCATCAATAAGTTACTGTATTAATCAAATAATTACTTGACTTGTTTTGTTAACTTAAATCACTTCTTTCTGTATGCATGTATACATATTTTTTGTCAAGAAAAAGCTTGATAAATTTTAATTTGTTTGCCCTGTGATGTTTCTTTATCTTAATTCGACATTTTGCTCAAAAACCAATATGAAATCATTTACGGTTTTTTTGTACTGAAAACCATAATCTAACAAAGCTTGCTTTATTTGTCTCAACTGAGATTCTTCGAGTTGATTTTTGAGAGCTATCTCAATAGCTTCCTGATTTACTGTAAAACTAAAATAGTCTTTGAAATCGTTATAATCCCAGTTTAATTTTCTAGCTGTATTTAACTCAATGGCAGCTAATGTATTATCAAACTTATTTTTAACCATAACTTTGCCTCTCGCATGAGCTTAACTACATTCTAACAGTTACAACAGAGAAAACACTAACTAGAACAAGTTGAAACAAAAACCTATGTAAAGATAAGTAAATACGCATAATGTATTTACCAAGCTATTAGGGATAGTGGGGCTTTTTCCCAGAGAGTGTTTTATGACAGTTCTATACACAACCCTTAAAAGGGTGCTTTGGATTCATTGATGCGGTGGGTTGGCCGAACCATAATCATTACAAATACTATCTTTACAAGATTACTACCAGTTTTTGCAACACAACCATAAATGAAATACTTTGCCAGATTTTAGTTATGTATTCGTGTTTATTAGCTGGCTCTTATACTCAAATAATTATCACCAATGAAAGCCACCCTGAGGCATAACAAAAGGTGGCAAGCAATTAATGAACTAAAGTCAATCTTTATTTTACCTTGGCGTCTTTTTAATAAAACCACCCTTTAGAGGGTAGTAATTATTGCAAATAACTAACTTATATTTTATCCTTTGCTATATGACTTATAAATACCACTCTGCAATTGCAATAAGGTAGCTAGTAAATAATTCGAAGCTGCTTATTCTAACCTTATTTGTACATTTGTGCTTGAAAACTAGATTTTATCAATCATTACCTATGAAAATCACCCCGTGCATAACAAAAAGGTGGCAGATAATGAATTGCTTAATTCAGTGCCCTTATCTTATCTAACCTATTGCTAATAAAACCACCCCTTATTAGGGTGGTAAGTGCACAAATAAACTATATCTACTCCTATTCTATAACCGTGGCAGTGGGTTAAGAAGGCAAAAGTACGAAGGGTGCGACTCGTTCTAGAGCAAACACATAACTCTAGGTGAGAACGTCAAGGACAGAACCTTGAAAAACTCATAACTGATTTATGGATGGAGGTGAAAGCCCTCCTCTGTAAGGGACACAGTAACTCCCAATCTGCCCACAATGACTAGACTCGGAATTCTAGAGGTTGAAGCTGGGGTCAGGGCGCAATCAGAGCCAAAGCAGATCAGGCACACTGGCGCTAAAGGGGAGACGGTATGGTTAAAACATAACCTAAAAAAGCGTCTTAACTTCATTCGGCAATCTGAATAAAAAAAATGCTGAAATGACATCCTAATCTCGCGGGAGTATCCTTCGACTACCCGCTATCCCTATGAGATGGATGTAGGCGAAGTGGTTAAACCTAACCCGTCAAAACAATCTGAAAATCGGAACGAGGAAAAACGATAGTGAAGTCTTGGGACAGGTCGAAACCTAAGTAGGCGAGACGAGACGCGGAAATCTTCATATCGGGTAGGACGAAGCGTAACTGCTTCGAGGCATTCAGAACACAGCAAGTAAAGTAGAGTATAGTTAGACACATGACTGATATCAGACATAGTGAACTTTGGAAGAATATACCTTGGCGCAAACTGAGGAAAAATCTTTTCCGCCTACAATGCCGACTGTGGAAAGCCATTCGAGAAGGCGACCGGAAAAGGGCGTTGAACTTGCAAAAGCTAATACTGAAGTCTCGCAATGCTAGATTACTGGCTATTCGTCAAGTGACTCAGTTAAATGCTGGCAAGAAAACGGCTGGCGTTGACGGTAAAGCATCCCTATCCTTTAAGGAAAGGTTTGAACTCGAAGAAATCCTGAAAGCCACTGTTCATCAGTGGAAGCACGGAAAACTTAGAGAAATTCCCATTCCCAAAAAAGATGGAACCAAGAGAATACTCAAGGTACCGAAGGTGTATTCATATTGCACCTCAATTCAAGGAAGTTTAGGGATATCTTGTTGAACCAAGCGTATTTGCCTATGGTAAAGCTTTTATGCTCAAAGCACTCAACAGAGAAAGGAAAAAATGAGGTTGTGTTGGTAGGATGAATGTGCTACTAGTGAGCGACTATCAGTTTTGCTAAAAACTCTGAATCAATATCCAAGGGCGATTGGCCGGAGGCCAGTGCCCTTTGGGGCAATCGCTAATAATAAGTAATAGATAGACATCTAGTTGAGAGATGGCGGGTATCTCTTAACCGCTTCGCTTTCAGTCGTCGGTCAACCTCTGCTCTGGAATTCAGGATCTTGGCATTGCAATTGTTGGCTATCTCCAGAGCAGAGGTTGCCGCGTCTGAATTAAGAGATACCCTTAATTGTGGTGGTGTAAGAGTATAAACCACTAAGTGAATCACCAATAAGCGAAAAGAGAGATATCAGAGTTGTCTCACCCCTTGAATAGTGAGCTACTGAAGGTGGATTCTTTTCAGAAGCAACCAATAAAAAAACAAGTAGCTTACCAATAGATTACTAGTGATTCATCTAAGGTTAAACTACAAAGAGAAATAAAGATATACCCTTTTTTATGGCAACAGAAAATCCGCGTGTAGCCGCCTACCCACCGCAGTTTGTTTATCAACGTCTAATTGAATTTAAACGGGAGCGAGGGTTGAAATCAGATTCGGCGGCAATTGTCGCAATCCTTGAAAGTTATTTTTTTGGTGACATACCTTCAGGACATAGTGATACACCTGCAGTGACCGAGCGCATTGGCGATTTAGAGGTAAAGTTACTAGCCTGCTTGAAGAAGTAGCATTTCTCAAGCAGGCTATAGAGAGTTTCCCATCAAGTTGGAGTGAGTCACTGAAGACGGATGCTAAAGCTAAAATAGAGAAAAAGCAATCTGACGTAACTGTCGATATTCATAAAAGTGAGTCACTAGGATTACCGAGTAATTTAGTGGTACCAAAGCAGAAAAACACTTCTGAACCAGATAAATCTTCAGCAAATGTATCATTTGAGCTACTTAGTGAGTCACAAAATGAGCTAAATTTAATTGATGTATTCTCAGGCGGAGAAAATACAGAAGAGCTTGTCAGTAAGCTACCAGAACTATGTACTGAGCCACTAGAATCTGAGACTCAACTTTGTCATGATGATTGTTCGACAAGTGAGCTAGATAGTCTCTCAGGTGAGCGAGTGTTGAGTGAGTCAAACAATCAGCACAAAATCCCACTGGAGAATAGTGAGTCACTTAATGATTTACTAAGTAGCTCAAACGCTGTAGATGAAAGTAAAGATTCTCTTCCTGAACCAGTTCACCTTACAGGTGCAGCTTTAGCAAGAAGATTAAATGTATCCCCCAGCACGCTTCGTCATAAGAAAAATGCTCGAAATTTTGGACAATGGACTAAAGCACATGATCCGGATAGTATTGCCTGGTATTTTGATGGTCAAAAATTTGTTTCAGTCTTAGGGAGATCCAAAAAATAAAATGTCCAGCCTTTGTTTGTTAATTTATCGGCGCAGTAGGTTATTCGTTGTAATAAGGCTGGACATTTTATTACTGGCAAGTGCCTTACCACACCATCAAAGTAAAACCCTTTGAATAAAAAATTACTCAAAGGGTTGAATTGTGTTTAAAATTATGACCTTCAAGCTACATGCAAGCGTAAAAATTATTCGGATTTGACAGGTACACGGTGGATTTTTACACGTAAAGCCTCTAAAACTTCGGGTGTAACTATATGCCACCAAGGGCTTTTAGGAGTTTCCTGGAAAGCTTGAATAATTCCTTTTTCTCGCCAGTAATGAATGGTATGAATTCCAACACCCAGTTTTTCTGCGAGGGCACTGGTGGAATAGTAACCCTCTGAACTGACTCCAACTTTTGCAACATTTGGGTCACTTAAAGGCTTGTCAATACCATATTTCCAACGAATCCAGGCTATACCTTTTTTGGTAAAAGCCCGCCCATTCGCATTTACTAAACCTCGGAGATTCAGTTCATTAGCAATTTCGGTATCAGTTCGACCAATGGCTAATTCTTCAATTAGTTGAATAACTTCGGTAGGTGTTCGGAATTTATCTGCATTTGTTGGGCGTGTTGCAATTAACTCACTTGTAGCGCCTGTGTGCCAGAGTATTTGAATACGAGTAGAACGCTTTGGAGCATCGATTGGGGTGAGAGCAACTTGTTTTACCAACAGTCCCAATATCTCTTTTCGTTCTTGGTTTGTAGTGGTAGGAGCGTGCCAAAGTGTTGGAATATCGCTGGCCAATTGTAAAATTTGTTGGCGCTGTAGTTGTGTTAATTCCAACCTTTGTACTTGGTGGGCCAATGAGTATGCCTCTTCTAATTCTGCTAAATGCTGTAATTTTTCATTCCAGCGTCTTTCGAGTGTACGAGCGACTAAACGATTCTCAGGCTCGGTTGCATCATATTGCCGGAAAGCTCTGTCAGCTTCATAACGTGCCCTTTCCAATCTCAACTGCCATGTTTTATCTGTAACAGCTGCTTGATTTTCCAGTTCCGCAAGCACAGCAAGAGAAATATCGAGTTGTTCAGACGTTAGAGCTTCAAGCACATGAGCAACGAATGCTACGTCAATAGCAGCTCCGGCCACACTCCAACAAACACCCATATTACCATCTTGTTTACGAGCTTGATTACATTCGTAAGCAGCTCTACAGCCACCAGTACCGTGATACCTTGGACTCATTCTTCGTCCGCATTTACCACAAATTACTAAACCTTGGAGGAGAGCAAAGCCAACTCTTGGTCTACTAGGAGATCCATCAGAGATGGAATTTGGGCTGTTTTGTCGAAGTTGCTCACGGTTAGACAAATACTCATCCCAACTAATGTAAGCAGAGTGAGCATTGTGGATGACGACTTTCCATTCTTGTTGAGGTAGAAGTTGGATTTTAACTTTCTTTACTTGCCCATCCTCGATGACATTCAGACTGCGTCGTCTACCATACACGTATGTTCCCGTGTAAGTTGGGTTGTGCAGTAGGGCTGTTATACGGCTAAGGTTGGCGGGTCCCCAATGAAGTGTACCAATATGCCCAGATCCCCAACGTCTTCTTGGGAAAGGAATTTTGTTCACACAAAAGTAGCGCATTACCCCAAAAGCAGTTCCAAGAATGCGAAATTTTTCAAATGCTAACTGTATCGCCGCAACTACACCCTCATCTGGATCTAGCACTAATTTTCCTTGAGGGTCGTATACGTAACCAGTAGGTGGAGAACACCGCAGTTCTCCTTTTTTGGCTTTATTGAGCTTGGCTCCTTGCAAGCGTAGACGCATACCGTGTAATTCCGTATGACTCCACGTTCCCTTAAATCCCAATATCACTCTGTCATTAAAATCATTTGGGTCGTAAATCCCATCGTGGTCAATTATCAAGGTATCTGTCAGGGCACAGATATCTAAAAGTTTATGCCAATCTGCCATTGAACGTGAAAATCGTGATGCTTCCAAGGCAAAAACTGCACCAACTTCTCCTAACCCGACAGCAGCCATAAGTTGATGAAAATCTTCTCGCCCTGCCATAGTTTGACCACTTTTCCCCAAGTCCCCATCCAAAACTTTGATCAGGCTTGTATCCCAACCCAAAGCACTAGCACGGTCAGAAGCGTGCATACTGTCTTTGTGTACTTTCACGATTCAATTCTACTTGTATTTGTGTTGATTGTCGTAAGTAAACTACCGCACTCCGTTCCAGATGAGTTGTTCTGATTTTAGTGTTCATCATTTTTACACCTCTTCTGGACATCCAGTGGCAAGGCTTGTGGAAGTATTTTGTCCACCATCTGGGAAGTCAGTTTTATCAGGCGTTGCATGCGTTCTGAGTTGTTTTCTGGTAGAACGCACTTTTTTGTGTTTTTTTGTGTCATTCGTTTTCTTGTGTGAAGCTTCTTCATCTTCTGGAACACAAGAAAATTTTTCCGATACTGATTTTGAACGAGTTGCCACCCACTCGGAAAGGCGCAGTAATTTCTCTGGGTCAAATAATCGGATTGTATCTGCTCTCATCACACCAGAAGTTGGATATTCTAGGGTGGTTTCTTCTGCTGGCAGGCACAAAAATCCACCGTCTGGATGTTCTACGGTTATTTTAATCGTCAAGCCAACTTTCCGCACCTGCCTCACTACCACGCTCTTACCATACAACGGATGAATCGGATTCGTGACAGTGACTTCAGTTCCCAAAAGTGTATTGAACTTTTGTGCAGTCTTATTGTATTGTGCCCTTAATTGGAGACAGGGCTTGGCAATGCTTAATCAAATACGCGCTCGAACCTGCACACGAAGCGTTGTTCCATGCAAGAAGCTACGGATTTAGAGCAGGGCGCTCTGCCCACGACTGCCAAAAAATGGTGTTTCAAAATCTTAATTCAACCAGCAATGGCAAAAACAAGAAAATCCTAGAGCTTGATATCGAGCGATGCTTCGACAGAATCGGACATACTTCACTAATGTCTATGATTATCGCTCCACAGAGCATAAAAACAGGACTTTGGAAATGCCTAAAATCGGGGACAAATCCTGATTTCCCAGACCAGGGCACGCCACAAGGAGGATGTATCAGCCCATTATTCGCCAACATAGTGCTAAACGGGATAGAAGATATCCACTCTTCGGTAAGATACGCCGACGATATGGTGTTCTTTCTCAAGCCCAATGATAACGCACAACTAATACTAGACAGAATAACCAAATTCCTAGCAATAAGAGGACTAAACGTAAAAGCAGCAAAGACAAGGCTTGTATCCGCGACAGATGGATTTGACTTCTTAGGCTGGCATTTTCAAGTCCAGAAAAATGGAAAGTTTAGATGTGTTCCCTCTGAGGATAACTTCAAAGCTTTTAAAGCTAAGGTCAAAACCATTGTCAATAACTCGAATTATGGAGCCAGGGTCAAGGTAGAAAAGCTCACCCCCATCATTAGAGGATGGAGAAACTATCACCGCTTCTGCAAAATGGACGGTTCTCGTTTCTCCCTTTGGTTCATCAGCTACAGAACGTTCAAGGCGTTTCTAAAAGAACCCAAAATGAATCGATATGAGGCGGAAAGAATGGTTAAACAGGCATTCCCGACAGTATCTTACGCCGAAAATCGATTTGTAAACGTTAAAGGCGACGCCTCACCGTTTAACGGGGATATCGTCTACTGGAGCCAACGTGAGTCAAAGCACTATGACGGCATAACTGCCAAAACCCTATTAAGGCAAAACCATACTTGTGGATACTGTGGATTGAAATTCGCAGACGGTGAAAGGATACACCTCCACCACATGAATGGAAAACATGACGATTGGAAACCTAGTAATCTTTTAGCCATCCACCAGTCATGTCACCAATATATTCACATGAGCAAACGCAAAAAGCCAAGAATGTCGAAAGCTGGGTGCGGGGAAAACTTGCACGCCCAGATTGAACAGAGAGGTGCGACGGGTAATACCGCCCATCGACTCTAACCAGTCCCAATGAAACAAGTTTCACGAGCCTTGCCATGAAAGTGGTATTTTCCCCACTCCCCACTTTCAAGTTAGAAGGCAGCTAGTATCCCCATAAATAGATTTTAGGGGATTTAAAAAGGACACCATAGACGCTTGCGCACTTTCCGCGGTTGTGTAACCAACTAGCCGTTCCATAACAGACATTAGATGAACAGCTCAGTCAGTACCTGCCTACTTACATTTTTGATTGAGGAAACAGCACGACTTTCTTCGCGAGTCCCAGAGTCTGCAAAACTTTAATTGCCCACCAAGTCATATCAATTTCCCACCAATGACATCCAGCTTTTGCTACATTTGGGAAAGCATGGTGATTGTTATGCCAACCTTCGCCATAGGTTAAAAGCGCTGCCCACCAAAGATTCCGAGAACTGTCGTCTGAGGAAAAATTACGATAGCCGCGCCAGTGAGCTGCAGAGTTGATTAACCAAGTGCTGTGCCAAAGTAAGACGATTCTGAGCACAACACCATAGACGACAAAAGGCAATCCGCCCACAGCATACAATAGGACAGCCACAGGTATTTGGAGCAGTAAGAAGTAACGACCTAACCAACGGTAAAATGGGTCACGTTCTAAATCTGGGGCAAATTTTTTGTAGGTGTCGTAATCAAAAAATTCTGGACGAGGATAGAAAACCCAAAGCAGATGGCTCCACCAAAAACCACGTTGGGATGAGTAAGGGTCTTTATCCCAATCTTCTGTATATAGATGATGCAATCGATGTGCTGCTACCCAAAAGATCGGTCCTCCTTGCATGGCGAGAGCGCCTACAGTCGCAAGCACATACTCCAACCACTTTGGCACCTGTAAACTGCGGTGAGTTAACAGCCGATGATAGCCTAAACAAATACCAATGCTGCCTAACAACCAGTGCAAAAATACCATCACTCCTAGCGCAGACCAAGAAAAATA
>Ga0209062_1002208_pt1 | contig 27440 bp, 20 predicted proteins | sample Coa_R2_2_FD_187158 | JGI IMG/M metagenome (GOLD analysis project Ga0209062, IMG submission 187158) | Surface soil microbial communities from Centralia Pennsylvania, which are recovering from an underground coalmine fire - Coalmine... | ecosystem: Environmental > Terrestrial > Soil > Unclassified... | reverse complement strand
TCGATTCCCATGCCGAAGGGCAGGGTGATCGAGGTCAGTTCATCGAGCGAAAAACTGCCCAGTTCGGGATAGCCGAGATCGGCGAGGCCGAAGAGCGTGTCGCCGTCCGCGTCCAGCTCGGTCGCGAGCCAGACGCCTTGGCCCAGCGGGTTGAAGAACTTGACGACGGGCACATGGTCGGCGCCACGATCACGCCCATTGGCGAGCAGGCGCTCGAGCAGGTCGTCGGTCAGGAGGATCATGCCGCCCTCCTGTCGTTCGCGGATTCGCCGGCCGTGCCGGTTTCGGGTAGGAACGCGAGCAGCCAATCGGCGGCCTTGCTGGCCTGCGATGCGGCGCGGACGATGGCGCGATTGTCCTCGCGCAGCACGTCCAGCCACGAGCCGATGTAATCGGCGTGGCGCACCGTCGGAGTGATGCCGAGCGAGGCGCAGCAGAAGGCCGCGTTCATCTCGGCGACGAGTTCCTCGAAGGCGTACTTCTTCGAGCCGTAGGAGCCCGACAGGTCGCGGCCGAGGCGGGACGCGTGCCCCGTCGCATGACCGAGCTCATGCAGGGCCGTGCGGTGCCAGTTGATGGTCTCGAAATACGCCTGCGGTGGCGGCACCTGGACGTAGTCGTGCGCCGGCACATAGAAGGCGCGGTCGCCGCCGATGCGGAAGTCGATGCCCGTCGCCTTGATCAGCGCCTCGACGCGCGGCTCGATCAGGCCGGGCTCCGGTGCGGGCCGCGCGACAGCAAGATCGTCGGGCAGATCCTCGCACTGCGCGACGTTGAACACGGTGAAGCGCTTCAGGAACGGAATGGCCTGCGCTTCCTCGCCGGTCTCCTGCGCGCGCTTCTTCTCGTCGTCTGGAATGAAGCGATCGGCGTAGACGACGGTGGTGCCGCGCTCGCCTTTGCGGACATGGCCGCCGAGCGATAGCGCCTGGCGGAACGTCAGCCAGCTCTGGACCGGGAAGCCATGCTCGACGACCGCGCCCCACAGGATCAGCACGTTGATTCCGGAATATTGCCGGCCGGTCGCAGCATTCGCCGGCATGGCGAGCGGCGCCTTCGCCGCCGCCGTCCCCCAAGGCTGGACCCAGGGCACGCGGCCGGCCTCCAGCTCGGCGATGATCTTGTTGGTGATGTCGTCGTAGAGACTCGTCCGGTCGGCGCCGGCGCGTGCTTTGCTGTCGTGTCTGGACATCGCGGTTCTCCGCGACGGGCGCCGGAGGCCTCTCCTCCAGCCCTCAACCCGTCACGGCAAACCCGGTCCGCACTCTCACTCTCTATAGGCGGGCGTTGCGGGGGCTCCCCGAGCGACAAGGGTCGGCCGAGACCTTGGCTCGGCCGCATGGGAAGGCGTTCCCTTCATTTAGTTAGTTTGATGCGGGATATCGTAGCCTGGCTACGATCCAGCCAGTGAATTCAAGCTTGCCGATTTTTGAATTTATTCGTACAGTCGTAGCATGGCTACGACTCAAAGAGACAAGCTAAACAGGCTCTATACCCGCCTGGTGCCAGGGACACCGCTGACCTCCGAGGACCTCGCCGGCCTCGGAATATCGGCCGACCTCGCGGTCCACTATGTCCGGGCGGGCTGGCTGGAGCGGCTGGCGCGCGGGGTCTTTTGCCGCCCCAATGATCCGCCCGCCTTGCATCCCAGTGTCGCGTTGCTGCAGCGGAGCTTCGAAGGCCTGCATGTCGGCGGCAAGTCCGCGCTGGACTGGCATGGCATCCGCCACTACGTGGCGCAGCGGCCCGTCCTTCACCTCTACGGCTGGAAGGCGGGACGCCTGCCTGAGTGGTTCACCCAGCGCTTTCCGGCCGAGTATCACCGCAAGCGGCTGTTCGAGGAGCGCCCCGGCGCATTGCTGTACGTCCGCCCCTTCGAGAACCGCAAGGGCGCTCCGCTCGTCTCCGCGCCGGAGCGCGCACTGCTGGAGGTTCTGAGCGAGGTTGGCGTCCGGCAATCGCTGCAGGAAGCGCGCGAGCTGGTGGAGAGCAGCTACAGCTTCCGCGCCGACGTGCTGCGCGAGCTGCTCAAGCACTGCACCAGCGTCAAGACCGTGCGCCTCTGCCTGCAGCTCGGCCGCGAGCTCTCCCAGCCCTGGGCCAGCAAGCTCGATCCGTCCCAGTTGCCCAAGGGCAGCGACCGGCCGTGGGTGTCGCGCTCGGCTGACGGCCTCCTGGTGCTGAAGCCGTGAACCAGATCTATTTGGACAGCGCCCGATTGCTGACGCGCGTCGCGCCGCTCGTGCTCGTCGACGACACGTTCGCGCTCAAGGGCGGCACGGCGATCAACCTGTTCGTGCGCGACATGCCGCGGCTCTCGGTCGACCTCGACCTGGTGTTTCCCGACTACACAGCGCCGCGCGAGGAGGCGCTCAAGTGCCATCCGCCAGTCCGTTGCACGCCTGAGGAAGCAGGGCTTCCAAACGCATGCGCCAACTTCTGCTGTAACCCGCAGAAATCCGCCATTGTCAGTTTCAGCATGTGGCAAAATTCTAACGATCATTATGGAAAGAGCATTGCTGCGACCCTCCAAAACTGTAAGTCACAGTGACGCGCCGTGCATCACTCTGTTGCACCAAGGGCCTGAATCGGGTAACGTGAACATACAGAGAACGCGCATCGGTGTCCAATGAAGGGAAAATCGAGAAAGTTCGAGCCGCGGCTGACCGTCAGTCTGACCCGTAGCAACTACGATACCCTCAATGCGCTCGCCGAGAAGGATGACGTGTCCGTTTCGTGGGTCGTCCGGCGTGCGATCGACGAGTATCTGCGCAAGCACCGGAAAGAGATCGGTTCTGCCCTGGCCGCCGCGAAGCCGCGCGGCGAGAGCGGAGCGGCTTCGCGATAGTGCAGTGTAAACGAGAGGGGGACAGAGTGACAAAGCTTCGGCGCAATAGAATCGGTAGCAAGGCATCGGCAGCAAGCCGCGAACTGGAGGCTCTTTACGCGCGTGCGTTGCCGGCCAGCCGCACCGGCCCTCTCTATGGCGCTTTTCCGTATCCAACCAAGATTTCGCCCGAGGCCATCGCGCTGTTCATCGCCGCTCACACCAAGCCAGGCGATACCGTGTTCGACGGATTCGCCGGCAGCGGCACGACAGGACTTGCGGCGCTGCTTTGTGAGAATCCGACTCCGCAACTGCGCAATGAAGCCAAGAGGCTGGGCCTCAATGTGCAATGGGGCGCGCGCAACGCCGTTCTCTATGAGTTGGGCGCGCTCGGCGCCTTTGTCGCGCAAACTCTGACCAACCCGCCCGATCCCAAAGCCTTTCGGCAGGCCGCCGAGAAGATTCTCCGCGAAGCGGAGCGTGACGACGGCTGGATGTACGCGGCAACCGATCCGCGAGGGAACGAGGGCACCATAAGATATCTGATCTGGTCAGATGAATTACGCTGTCCTGCGTGCGGCCACCAAGCCAGCCTCTGGGACGCGTGCGTCTCCCGCGCTCCCGCTAATATCGCATCGGTTTTCACCTGTCCTTCCTGCACCCGCCGGGCGCCACTTGATGAAGTGGAGCGCGTCACCGAAAGACGCCGCGACAAGGTGCTCGGAAAACGCATCGAAAAGCGGGCGCGCCGCGCGATCTGGATGTACGGCGCAAGCGGCAAGAAAGCATGGTCGCGCCCTGTGACAGACGACGACCTTGTTCTTCTTGAGCGCATCGCCGCCGAGCCGGTCCCCGATAGCGTGCCCCGCGTCGCGATCCCGTGGGGCGATCTCTACAGGCGCGGCTATCACCAGGGCATCACGCATCTTCATCAGTTCTATACCCACCGCAACCTGATCGTATTCGGCAGGCTATGGGAACGGACGGAGCGCTACGCGCCCGCATTGCGTGACGCCCTGCGTTTTTGGCTGCTCAGCTACAACGCATCGCACGCGACACTCATGACCCGTGTCGTCGCGAAGTCCGGCCAAAAGGACCTTGTCGTCACGAGCGCCCAGCCGGGTGTGCTCTATGTCAGCGGCCTTCCTGTAGAAAAGAACCTGATCGCCGGCCTGCGCCGGAAGCTGGCGACCATCGCGAAAGCCTTCGCGTTGATCCGCGGCCGTGAAGGCCGCGTCGAGGTCCACCAGAAATCGAGCTGCCGCGTCGATCTGACGGACCGCAGCATCGACTACGTATTCACCGATCCGCCTTTCGGCGGCAATATCCCCTACGCCGAGATAAACTTCCTGAACGAGGCATGGCTTGACCGTTACACCGACCGGGGCGACGAGGCGATCGTCAGCAACGATCAGGAAAAGGGTCTTGCCGAATACCAGGAGCTTCTGACAACGGCGCTCTCCGAGGCGCGGCGAATCCTCAAGACCAAGGGCAAGGCTACGCTGGTCTTCCACTCGGCATCGGCCGATGTCTGGAACGCGTTGCAGACCGCCTACACCGAGGCTGGTTTCGGCGTCGAGTGTGCCGGCGTTCTCGACAAGACGCAGGGGAGCTTCAAGCAAGTAACGACGGCCGGCGCCGTGCGCGGTGATCCCGTCCTTCTTCTCGGCAAGAAAGCCGCAGCCGCGGAGACGAGTGTTTCATCTGTCTGGCACGTGGCCGAGCAGTTGCGCCGCGAGGCAATTCACGCGCTCGATCCCGTGGAGCAGAGTGCGCAACGGCTCTATTCGCGCCTTATCACTCACTACCTTTCGATTCACCAGCAAGTGCCGCTGGATGCCGACACGTTCTACCGTTGGCACGCGGAACAGCCCATACCGGAGGTGATTGCCGGTGTTTGAAGCTGAGGCGCGGGGCGCCATACGAAATGCTGCCCGCGCCTATGAAGAGGCGCTTCCCGCCGGGAAGCGCAAACAGCTCGGCCAGTTCTTCACGGGGCTGCCGCTGGGCAAGCTGCTGGCTCATCTTGCGCTCGAAACCCACACAACAACTATCCTTGATCCTATGGCCGGCAACGGCGATTTGCTCGACGCCACCTGGGAGGCGGCGGCCCAACAAGGAATCCCCCTTGAACGGCTGGACGGTATCGAGATCGATGCGCCCACCGCCGCAGCGTGCCGGCGCCGGCTGGAGCAAATTACGAGCGGGGACCTGAAGCGTCCGGAGCTTGGCATCGTCGCTGGAGACGCTTTCGATCCCGCATCTGTTTCGGCGCTGCCATGCCGCCTCTACGATCTTGTCATTACCAATCCGCCTTACGTTCGCTATCAGGCGCGCGGCACGAACGGCAGCAAAAGCGATCCTGTCCGCGCCGGCGTTGCCGCGACGGCGCTTTCGTCTGCCGGCCCGGCGGCCAACGTCTGGTCCGTGCTCATCGAAAGCTATTCGGGGCTTGCGGACCTTTCGGTTCCGGCCTGGCTTCTCGCCGCATCCCTCGTGCGTCCGGGAGGACGCCTTGCTCTTGTCGTACCCGCCACCTGGCGTTCGCGGGATTATGCGGACGTGATCCGCTACCTCATGCTCCGATGCTTCGACCTTGAATTTATCGTCGAGGACACGCAGCCGGGCTGGTTTTCCGATGCGCTTGTCCGCACGCACCTGATCGTCGCTCGCAGGCTGGAGTCCGGCGGCGCTCTGCCATCGCTTGCACGCCGGACAAACTGGCCATCCGCGGTGTGGCTTCAGGTTGCGCCGGAGGCCGCCGGCGGCGATTGTCTGGTCGGCTCTGCCTTTGACGGCGATCATTCCGAAGCGCAGTTCGCGGGATGGGCACGCGGCGACCGGGCATCTTCCGCGCGCGGTATCAGCGCGCGGCCGTTTTCATCGCAAGAGGAATGGGCGTCTCTTGCGCCGCGGATCAGAAGGCGGCGCTGGTATCACGCGCTGGAAGGTGCCACCGACGACCTGCCGTTGTTCGCTGCGCACCAATCACCGGCTCGCATCATTGTTCCCGAGCCGCTCCGCGATCTTCTGCCCGCCGGATTTGCACCGGGAGGACTGCGCACGCTCGCCGAACAGGGCATCCAGGTGGGCCAGGGCCTGCGAACAGGATGCAACCGCTTCTTTTATGTCACCGCCTGCGGCTCCCCGGATCGCGGCAGGGTGAGTGTGGAAGCGTCCTCCCTTTTTCAGCATCGCCGCTTTGCCGTTCCTTCTGGCGCGATTCGTCCCGTGTTGCGGCGGCAGGCGGAATTGCGCGTGCTTGAGGATGGCGACATTCCCGATGGCCGCGTCCTTGATCTGCGCCGCTGGGTGCTGCCGGAGGATTCGGAAGCGGTCGCCGCGGCAGCCGCGCTCTACGCAGCGTGCGGCGAGGCGCCGCCCGAGATCATGCCGGACGACCTGGCGGCCTATGTGCGTGCGGCGGCAGCCGCATCAACAGATGATGCGGGCGGAAAGCTTATCCCGCAGCTTTCGGCCGTCGCGACCAACGTCCGGATTGCCAGGGGCGGCAATATAACGCCGCGCTTTTGGTACATGCTGCCGGATTTTACGCCGCGGCATCTCCCTGCCGCCTTTGTGCCGCGGATCAACGATGGTGTGCCCTGGGTTGAGTGCAATCGCGATCCTGCTCTTTTGATCGATGCGAATTTCTCGACATTCTGGGCGCCGAACGGCGAGTGGCCGCGCCATGCCCTCAAGGCTCTTCTAAACAGCACATGGTGCCGGGCTTTCATGGAAGCCATCGGCACGCCGCTCGGCGGCGGCGCGCTGAAGCTTGAAGCAACGCATCTGCGCCATCTGCCCGTGCCGGTCCTCTCCGCTGCGGCCAAGCGCGACCTCGAACAGGCCGGCAGACAACTGACGCGGGATGCAGCCGACACGCTACTGCGGATCGACGGCATTGTTCTCGGTGCCGTTCTTGAAGGGGCGCCGGCAAACGTCGCGGCCTCGCGTTTGGCCCAGGCCCTCACCGAGCGCGCGCACAGCCTGTCCGCTGCGCGGCAGAGGGCCGCCTGATGAGCGCCGATATCGCACAAGCCAGGGAAGCGATCCGCCGGTGCCGCGAACACCGCGAGGCAGCGAAGGTCGAAGCCGTATTGCGAAGCGAGTTCCTTTCGCGCCTGCGCCTGATCTTCCCTTCCGCCGCGGATGAAAGCTGGATCAATCACTACAGCACCGGCACGGAAGCGCATACCAAAGTCGGCAAGGCCGGCGGCAAGACGGCCGACCGTTTCATCGACAATCTCATCGGCTGCACCAGCATCGAGTACGAGGCCGACTTGCGCATTGCGGCCAAACGCGACGAAGGCTTCGCGCAGGTCAAGGACCATGCCGCCGGGCTCATCCGCAGCGGCGTGCCGGCATCGCAAATACGCGGCATTCTTAGCGATACGGTGGAGTGGTACGCCTACGATATCGCGCTGCCGACCACAGTCGATCCGGCCGCCTGCACTGCGGATGACATCGCGCTCTCGCTCGCGGACGAACTTCAACTCGCCACCGATGATGATCCATCGGCAGAGCGGCTCATCGCGTTCGTCCGAAGGCATCTTGCCCGCGAGCAGTCGCGCCCGCTCAAAGCTGATTTTCTCGCACTCGATCTCGGCCTTGACAGCGGGCCGTATCAGCGCAGCGCGGCGCCTTTGCTAACGCTCGTTACCGACGGGCGCACAGCCGATCCGTCGATTGCGCTTGCGACCGACCTGTGGTCGGAGTTTGTCGATTATCTTGAAGGCGTGGCCGGCGGCTTCCGCGCCGCGGCCTACACAGACGAAGTCTATCTGTGCGTTCTCGCGCGGCTCCTGAGCGCGAACGTGCTTGCCGACCAGGCCCTGTTCAGCACCGATGATGAACTGAAGGCTATCCTTGACGGCTCCTACTTCCGCGCCCGCTACCAGCTCGCCAACATCGTTGAGCCGGATTATTTCGGGTGGCTTACCACGCCGCAGCACATCGACAAGCTCGTGCCGGTCGCGCGCGAAATTCAGCGCGACCTTTACGCCTATGACTTCAGCTACCGGCCCGAAGAGGACCTGTTCGGCAGGCTCATGGCCCAGCTCGCGCGGCGCAGCCAGAGGAAGCTGCTCGGGCAGGAATGGACGCCTGCGTGGCTGGCCACTCTGCTGGCGGACCGCTGCCTCGCTGGCCTGCCCGCAGGCGAAAGCCCGCGGATCATCGATATGTGCTGCGGCTCGGGTTCGATCCTCGCCGAGATCCTGAAGGGGGCCAAAACGAAGTGCGGACTTACCTCGATAGCAGACTTGCATGAAGTTGCGACCGGGTTTGATATCGATCCGCTCGCTGTGACGTTGTCAAAGACAACATGGGTCGTGACTCTCGCCGCAGAAATCAAGGCGGCGGCAAGCCCCATAGTCGTTCCCGTCTACCATGCCGATTCGCTGTTCGCGGTCACACCGGTTTCCGCTTTGCTGCCGTTTCTGGGAGAGGAAGAGGCAATCGATGTCGCGCTGGACGGAGTGACGCTGAAGCTGCCGCACGCGATTCTTCAGCCCGCTTACCGCGACCTCTTCGATCGCATTGTCGATTGGGCCTATGATGAGGCGCTAGACGCGCAGAGGAAGGGGAAAGCGCCCTCGATTTCCCCCGGCGACGCAAAGACGTTTTTGACAGGAGCCGCGGCGGCTGTCGGAGCCAGCCTGCCGGCGGACCTCGCCGAAACGCTCGCCGATGTCGTGCATGCGCTCGTAAAGCGCATGGCTGATCTGGCCCTGTCGAACCGGAACGGCATCTGGGCCTTTATTTTGCGCAACACGTACCGGCCGGCGCTACTGAGCGGGCAGTTCAATGGCCTTGTCTCGAATCCGCCCTGGCTTGCCATGAGCGGTCTTGCAGACAATCCGTACCGGGAAGTTCTCACCGGAAGGGCCAGACTCTACGGCATCCGTCCGTCCGGTCAGTCCTTCCTTCATCTTGAACTCGGAACGACGCACCTGCTGCATGCCGTGGACCGCTATCTCAAGCCCGGCGCTTCCGTTGCCTGTCTGGTGCCGGGCACGATCTTTAACGGCCATCATCACGAGCCGTTACGGCAGCGCCGGTTTCTTGCGAGCAAGAGGCCCGTCGCATTCGAGATTGCCGAAATCTGGCAGGTTGCGCCCGGCACCTTCAAGTATCCCGGCGCCGCCATCATCGGGCACAAGCGGGAGAACGTCGCGGCCGTAAAGACGGCGCCGATGACGGGCTTTCTTGCGAGTCCGGACGGTCTTGTTCAGGCGGATTTGTCGGTTCGCGCCATTGGCGCGGAGCGGACGGCATGGGTTCTGGAGAAGGAAGGTCTGCCGCTTGCTTCCGGCGGCATGAAGGAAATGCCGCAGCAGGGGGCCGACCTTATGCCCCGGACTGCCGTGTGCATTGAAATCACCAATCAAAGCGGCGTCGAATACCGGGTCGATACGCCGCGGCAAGGCTCGCCTTGGGGATTCACCGTCAAATCCGCGAAGGAGCTGAAAGGCGAGCGGTTCCCCGGTCACGTCGCCCCGCGCTTTATCTATCGCATCGCGCAATCAGAGAATTTACTGCCCTTTGTGCTTGGTGAGCATTGCGCGCCGATGGCCCTGCCGGCCGGGCGCGACGGCGGCGTCTGGCAGGTATGCGACGAAACCGACATCCGCCGCATGGGGTACACCGAAACGGCGCGGCGCTTTCAGGCGATCAACAAGAAGCTCAAGGCAATCGGGCAGGGCAAGACGCTTCAGGAGCGGATCGACGAACGCGGCAAGCTCACAAAGCAGGTCTTCGGCGCCGACGGCCATCTCAGCCTCGCTGGCGCCGGCGGCAAGCATATCTGCGCCGCCTGTTTACCGGTTTCGGATGCTGCGGACTTGGTTATCGACCAGACCCTTTACTGGAAAGTGTTCCAGAATGAGGATGAAGCCTGGTTCTGCACCGGGATGCTGAACAGCCAGGCGATGACGCAGGCGATCATGCCCTTCAACCCGAAGGGCGCATTCGGCGAACGTCATATTCATGCGCTGCCCTACCGTCTGATGCCGCCCTTTGATCCGACGAATGACGACCACCTTCGCATCGCCGCGCTGGCGCGGGAGGCCGCCGCCATCGCGCGGACGATTGTGGCTGGAGATGCTTACCTTGCCGATCCCAACCGCGCCCTTACAAGCCGCAGAACCAGGCTGCGCGGCAGCTTGAGCAAGACGGATCAGGTCCGCGAGCTGGAGACTCTCTGCGCGGCGGCGCTCGGCACAAGCGCTCTCACCGAAGACGCCGCGGCCGAAGCGGACGCCGGGGACGACGAGTCATGACCGGGCCGGCAATGACGGCAGCCGCGCCCGCTCCGGAGACATCTCCGGCGCCCGTGCTCAAGGAGCTCAAGTATGTCCAGAATGTAGGACGCTTTGAAAAGGCCGGTCCCACGGGCGATGCAGGGTTCGGATCATGCACACTTGTCTTCGGCGAGAACGGGTGGGGCAAATCCACCCTGGCGGATATCCTGCGGTCATTGACCACCAACAACCCCGCCATCGTTATCGGCCGCAAGACGCTGGCGGGCGGCCCCGATCAGAAGGTCGTGCTTCGTGTCGGTACGCAGCAGGCTGTCTTCGAGCGCGGCGCGTGGACGGGACCGAGGCCGCAGATCGCCATATACGACAGCGTCTTCATAAACGAGAACGTGTTTTCGGGCGACCATGTCTCCGCCGATCATCTGAAGAACCAGTACGGGCTGGTCGTCGGCGAGGAAGGCGTCCGCCGCGTGCGCCGGATCGTGGCGCTTGATGAAGAAAACCGCGACATCAACGCCGCCGTCAGGGCGCTCGAATCCCAGCTCGATGCCGTCATCCGAACCGCCGCGCCACCGGGCATGAAACGGGATGCCTTTCTGGCGCTCCAGAAGCGGGACCATATTGATGCGGCGATCACCGCGAAGGAAACGGAGGTGCAAAGGGTTCGGCGCGCCAAGGAGCTTAAGGCCGCCGCCGAGCCGCAGCTCTTTCCGGTGCCGACGGAAACGCAGAGGCTGCGCGACTTGCTCGGCAGCACCATCGAGGACGTCGCCGAGCACGCCCTTGCCGCTGTTCGTACGCACGTAGCGGCGCACCGTGGGGCCGGCCGCAAGAGCGAAACCACCCATGAAGCGTGGATTGAAGCCGGCCTTGCCTTTGCCGATGGCGATGACTGTCCGTTTTGCGGGCAGGAGCTGACCGACCGCACACTCGTCGATGCTTACAAGGGATTTTTCGGCGACACCTACAAGACGCTTGCCGCCAGCATCAGGAAAACCCGCGAGACGTTCGCCCGCTATGCGAACGGTGACTTCCGGAAGACCGTCGAAAATCTCGTTCGGCAGAATGCCGGGCATTTTGGCTATTGGAGTGAGGCGGCGCAGGTCGATCCGCCTGCGCTTGCCGATATCGCAACGGCGATTACGGCGATGGAAGCTGCTGCTGCGCGGCTGGATACCGTGTTTCAGGAAAAGCAGGCGGACCTCACCGCCGCTCTTGCGGGAGCGGCGGTTGACGATGCGCTCGCGGCGTGGGAAGACGCGCGCAACACCATCGTCGGCGCGAATGCTGCCCTTGAGACTTACCTGTCCCGCGTCAAGGCGCTCAAGGATTCGATTGACCCCGGCTATCTGCCGAGGCTCGAAAACGAATTGAAGACGCTGCAAGCCACGAAGCGTCGGCATGATCAAGACATCGCTGAAGTCGCCGCCAAACTCGACACGCACGCGTCAAGGAAAGAGGCGATAGCGACGGAAAAAGCCGACCTGCGCAAGGAACTCAACGATCACGGGCGGGCTATCACCACAGAACTCGGCAAATCCATCAACGCCTATCTCGGGCGTCTGAATGCAGGATTCCGCATCGACTACCGGGAGCCCGACTATCGCGGCAAGGAGCCTTCGGCGAGCTATCAGATCCTCATCAACGACGTGCCCGTAACCCCCCGGAGTGCCCCGGAGGCGCTGCACGAGCCGAGCTTCCGGAACACCCTCAGCGCCGGCGACAAGTCCACTCTCGCGCTCGCGCTGTTTCTTGCCCGCATCAACGCGGACCCCGGCCTCAAGGACACAATCGTCGTTCTGGACGACCCGTTCACAAGCCTCGATAACTTCCGCCGCCAGTTCACCGCCATCGAAATCAGGAAGCTCTGCGGGCGCGCGGCGCAGACGATCGTCCTGTCCCATGACAAGAATTTTCTTCGTCTCCTCTGGGAGAAGATCGATCACAGCACGCTCCGATCGATTGCGCTGCAAACGGGCGCTCCCGGTGTCACGACCATCGCTCCCTTTGACATTGAGGCTGCCACGCAGCCGCGGCACGTTACGGAGCGGATGAAAATCGAAGAGTATGTCGAGGGCGAGCTTCATGCGCCCAACTACATACGGTCAAGGCTCCGCACGGTATGCGAGGATTTTTACCGCAAAGGTGATCCCGGCCTGTTCCACGAGGCCGCGAGCCTCGAGGAGATCATCCGGCTTCTCGATGCAGCACCCGCCGACCATCCGTACAAAGGCGCTCTCGAAGACCTGAGAGACATCAATGAATATTCGCGCGGCGACAGCCACGCGGCCATTGGCGGAAACCCGTCCGAAGAAACTTCCGACGAAGAATTGAAGGGCTTTTGCCGCAAGGTGCTCGCGCTGACTCGCGGCATGTGACGACTGACCCGGCGGCCGTTATGGAAGAAAGCCTGCGATCCGGTTGCTGTTCCGGCCGACCCGGAATATCAGCTCCGCCCGTCGTGAGGCTTCCACGTAGGCGCGCGCAGAATCCGAGTCCCAGGGATAGACACGCAGCTCGAAGGTATTTGCCGCGACGCGGCGGAACAGGATCAACGCGTTCTCGTACTCAAAGCCGCCCATCGCAAGCGAGGGCAGGTTAATGCGCTCCATCGCGTTATCGCCGTGCCACGTCAGCGGGCGGTCGCGCCATCGTCTGCGCCCGGACACCAGCACGGGCTCCGCGATATGCTCGACGCGCGCGAATTCGTAGTCGTCATACGCCGCCCCGAAAAAGCGGTGAGAGCGCCGCGGCAGCTCAAGCTGCGTGCGCGCACCGCCCTGCATCCCGCGCGATTGCACCCACATCTGGGTATAGGCGCCGGGTTCTATGTCGGCATCGGCAAAAGGCGCATAGCGGCCGGCGGGTCCGATGGCCGGCGCCGGCACGGGTTCCGTTTCTTCCGTCGGAACGGCGCGCGCAACCCGCCGCCGCAACGCCCGGTATCTATTGAGAATGTCCTGCGTGAGCGGGACTGCCATTTGCACGGCCGCATCCCATGCCGCGCCAACGCCATCCCCATCACCGTGATTGCGTTCGCACCACGCGACTTCGCTGTTTATGGTCAGCCCTCTGTTGGTGAGGTTCGCCGACCCAACCATGCTGCCCACGATTCCGTCCGGCTTGTCGAACACATAGAGCTTCGGGTGAAAAGCTGTGTGCGGAACGAGATTGCCCCGATCCAGCAACGGCACCCCGGCTACCAGGACATTGCACTCTGGCATACCTGCCCAGAACTCCAGCGCCTCCGGATCAGTTAGGCCGAAATCCAGCGAGGTTACGACAGTCTTGCGCACGCGCTGCGCGTCGCCGTTCGGCGCCGAGCGGCGGATGCCGTCGAACAGAATTTCGCTGCCGGATATCGTGATGTAAGCGCTGCACACGCGCACGCCCGCAACGCCGTCACGCATCAGATCGTAGAGGGCGTTCTGTATTTCACCAGGATGCCCCTCATTCTGAACGATGAACATAGCCTTGTCCCCCCGCGGCAGTGGCCGCCGCCACGATCATGCGTTTTTGTGTGTTTACTACCGCGGCAACCAGACCCGGCTCCCACTCGCAGATTGAAAATTCCGCCCGCGCCCAGGGGAGAGACATGACTTTCATCCGAAAGTCGCCTGGAAGAGGTATTGCCGGCGATGGGTGCTCAAGCACGGCCGTTGTTTCCGGAAAGGTTGCGATGATCGCGCTTGCCTTCGTTTCCTGACCAAAGCGCCCACCGTGGCCCATCGGCGTGATCTTCTGCCGATGGTCCCACATAGAAGCGAATTCCACTATTGGATCGTGTCCCATCGGTTGGTGTAGCTTCGGCGGCGTAGCCGCTTTGATCCTCGGCCAGGGCCGGATCGATCATGCTGCCATGGGTGGCAACGTGACGAGCGGATCATCGCTCAACTGGGCGACGCTTTCCACCGTCATGTACCGAGCGCGCTGGACGGCCCACTCGTCATTTTGTTCAAGCAGGATCGCGCCGACGAGGCGAGTGATGGCTTCCTCGTTCAGGAAGATGCCGAGGACTTCGGTTCGCCGCTTGATCTCGCCGTTGAGGCGCGCTTCTTCGCCGGTCTCCTGCGCGCGCTTCCTCTTATCGTCGGGAATGAAGCGGTCGGCGTAGACGACGGTAGTGCCGCGCTCGCCTTTGCGGACATGGCCGCCGACCGACAGGGCTTGGCGAAAGGTCAGCCAGCTCTGGATCGGGAAGCCGTGCTCGATCACGGCACCCCAGAGGACCAGCACGTTGATCCCGGAGTAGGCGCGGCCGGTGGCGGCGTTCGCCGGCATGGCGAGCGGCGCCTTCGCCGCCGGGGAGCCCCAAGGCTGCACCCAGGGCACACGGCCGGCCTCCAGCTCGGCGATAATCTCATGAGGCACGGGCAGCCATTTTTGCGTCTTGCAGCCAGTGATAGAGTGATGCGGTTGGGACAAGCTCGGCTTGTTACGTCGCTCGGAATTGGGCCTCAGAGATCGGAGTCCGGTTTTCCCCACCCCGCGCGATTTACGCTTTAGGCGCCCCCAGTTGAGGAGAGAGCCATGGCAAAATCATCGGAGGTGGACGACCCAGGCGAGTTAGCTCAGGTCGAACCAACCAGGGCCGCCCGCATGAAAGCCCGTCCGCCGGACCTATTTGGGGTGCCGCCGCTCGCCAAGGGACAACGGCGCGCCGACGTCGAGGAAGAGCTTCGGCGCTGGTATGCCCTGACCGACATCCAGCGTTCGCAAGCGTTCGCCGACGCGACGCGCGGCGCGCGGGATTGGAGTGCCGAAGTCTTCGTTCATGCGAGCGTTCAGGCCTATGCCGAAGGCAACCGCCGCAAGCTGAACATGGCCTTCGAGGCCTTCGCGGCCCGCGCCACACCGCTCTTGCTCTCCCAAGCCTGGGGATCGGCGGAAAACGAGGAAGAGGACCAGGTCCAGGAAATTCTCCTGCACACCTGCAGGGCCATCGTCGCCGGCACGGCGGACTACGCGGAGGTCAACTTCGCCGACTTCGCCAAGAAGAAGGCGATCTCCCTGCATCGCAGCCGCGAGAGCCGCTTCGAAGGCGCTTTCGACCAGGTCGAGCCCGAGCCGGATTCCGACCCGCTCGACCATGTGGCCGACCGCGTCCCAACCCCGGAGGCCCGCGCTCTGCTTGCCCAGTCCGTCGGCAAGCTGACCGGGCGGCTCCGGGAGGTGTTCATTCAGTATCACGTGTTGGAACGGACATACGAGGAGATCGCAGAGCAATACGAGGTCGACGAAAGCGCAGTCCGCCTTTGGATCAAGAAGGCAAACGCCATCGTCGGACTCCAAGGAGGAAGATCATGACCGCCATGCCCAAAACCAAGCACAGCCTGGACGATGTGCTCGCGGAAATCTCGGCGCTGCCCATCCCGCCGAACGGTCGAGAGTTGCGTGAATGGCTGCGCCGATATCCCGCATTCAAGGCGGATATCGTGCAGTTCGTCACCGCGTGGATCGATATGGAAGCAAGCAATGTCGCGCGCGAGGTTACGCCAGAGAAGGTGAACCGCGTTGTCAACCGCACGATGAGCCGCGTTCAGCAGCTGCTCGACGAAAGCGAGCAGCCAGCCGAGATCACCGACTTGACGGAAGAGATCACGACGGCCGGGCACACGCTTGAGTCATTTCAGCGCGCGCTCGGCATCGATCATTCGATGCTGACATGCCTTGCCGAACGCATGATCCGGCCAGCAACCATCCCCCTGCGCCTCGTGCGCGAGATAGCGGAACAGCTCCGACGCAGCATCGAGCTCGTGCGCGCGTATTTTCGGCGGCCGCCGCAGCTGGCGGCTGCCTATAAGGCGCGCAGGAGGCCTGCGCCCGCGCAAAAGGATTTCTCGTACATCGTTCAGCATGCCGAGTTGCCCGAGCCGGAAAAAACGAAGTGGCTCGCGGAAGCACCCGATCCTGCGTTGCGAGACTAGCGATGGACAGCTTCGGCACCGTCAGGGCATTTGCGCGCGAGAAGCATCAGGCCCTGCGGGCTGCGGCTGAGGGCGGTAGTGCGCCGCAGCTGCTCGCAGCAGCGCGCAAGGCCACCGGCGTCAAGGTTACACGGGTGCCGCCCGACCACCCATTGCTGGCCGGCGGCGATGGGGCGCTGCACCGGAACCCAAATGCCGTCTACATTTCCGAGGCACTCGGCGCGGACATGGCGGCGTTCGTGGAGGCGCATGAGTTCGGGCATTATTGGATCGAAACGCCATCAGAGCCCTTGGTCGTTCCGCGTGGATCCGATCCCGGCATCCCTGAAGAGGCCACGCCGCTTGGCCTCAAGCGTGTCGAGGCCTATAGCCCGGAAGAACTGCGCGAGCGGTTCGCCAACGTGTTTGCGCGCGAGTTCCTGCTTCCGCGCTTCGAAGCGCGGCGGCTGTTCGTCGATCTCGGCCAGGCCGCTGAGACGATCGCCCATGACCTCACGCTTCCGCTCGGCCTAGTTCATCAGCAACTTGCCGCGTCGCTGCTGTTGCCGGAGCCGGCTGCGCCTTCGGAGGCAAAAGATGGTCCGGGCGAACGGCCAGGACTGGATGAATCGCAGCGTGCCGCCGCCGAGCATGAGGGCGCGCCGCTGCTGGTCGAGGCGGGACCCGGCACGGGAAAAACCCGAACACTGATAGCGCGCTTGGAATTCCTCCTCAAGAAGCACCACGCCGCCTCGATCCTGGCGCTGACGTTTTCCAACAAGGCCGCGCGCGAAATCCGCGAGCGCGTTGCCTGGAGCATGCCCAAGGCGGCTCCCGAAATCTGGGCCGGGACCTTCCACGCGTTCGGCCTTGAATTGCTGCGCAAATACGGCCACCTCGAAAATATCGCCCAGCCCGTCCGGCTCCTCGATCAGGCCGATCTTCTCGCCATGCTGGAGGACGACCTCTTGGACCTTGGGCTCGATCACTATTTGCGCCTGCACGAGCCGCTTTCGGATCTGCGCTACGTGCTTGGAGCGATCAGTCGCGCCAAGGACGAGGTCAAGTCGCCCGAGGACTACGCGTGCGCGGCCGAGCGCATGGCACGCGCGGCCAAATCCGAGGATGACGCGATCAAAGCCGCTAAGGCCGCCGAAGTGGCGCGCGTCTACAAGCACTACGACACTAAGATGCGCGCGGCGGGCTGGGTCGACTTTGCCGACCTGATCAATCGCCCGGTGGAAATCCTGCGCAAGCATCCCGAGGTGCGGGACGAGCTCCGCCGGCAATATCAGCACGTGCTCGTGGACGAGTATCAGGACGTCAACCGCGCCTCGGCGCTGCTCGTCAAGGAGCTGGCCGGCGAGGGCGAACGGCTGTGGGTCGTCGGCGACGCCCGCCAGTCGATCTACCGCTTCCGCGGCGCGGCGCCGACCAACACCCGCGATTTTGAGCAGGACTACCCGAAGGGCCAGCGCAAGCCGCTCACGGTCAACTACCGCTCCCGGCAGCAGATCGTCGAGACGTTTGGCGCCTATGCGGGCACGATGAAAGTCGGCGGCAAGACGGTGGTCCAGCTCAAGGCCAATCGCGGACCAGGGCCAGAGCCGGTCGATTGCAACGTCGCGCGCGACCGCAACGCGGAAATCCGCGGCATCGTTGACGCGATCAAGAAGCACCGCGCCCAGGGCATCGCCTACCGCGACCAGGCGGTGCTGTGCCGGGTGCATGCCAATCTCGAAAGCATTGCGTTAGGCCTCGAAGCCGCGGGCGTGCCAGTGCTTTATCTCGGCGACCTGTTCGAGCGGCCCGAGGTGTGCGACCTGCTAGCGCTGATCTCGTTTGTGTCCGAGCCGCACCGGGGCGGGCTGCTGCGCGTCGCCGAGCTGCCGCCTTACCGCACCGCGCTCGCCGATGTGCGAACATTTCTGGCTTACGCGGCCGAGGCCGACAAGACGCCCTTCGCCGCGCTCTCGGATGTGGCCAGGATTCCCGGCTTGTCGGAGGCCGGCCGGCTAAGCCTCGGCCGCCTGGCCGCCGATCTGGAGGGGGTGGCGTTCAGGACAGGACCCGGGGCGTTCCTGTGCCATGTCCTCTTCAATCGCGGATCGCTGCTGCGCGCCTATCTTGCCGGCGACACGCCCGCCGATCAGCAACGCCGCCTTGCGATCCATCAGCTCATCCAGTTCGCCATTGAGAACAATGCGGCTCCGGGCGATCCGAAGCGCGAATTGTTGCAGTGGATCCGCCGGCTCGAAGTGTTCGGTGACGAACGCGCCTTGCGCGAGGTGCCCACCGCCGTGGAAGGAATCGATGCCGTGCGTCTGATGACCGTGCATCAAAGCAAGGGGCTGGAATTCAAGGTCGTTCACTTGCCTATGCTAGGCGCCGGCATGTTTCCCTTGCGCTGGCAGGGCGAGCGCTGCCCGGCGCCGGAAGGGCTTCTGCCGAGTTCGGCGAGTGACGATCACGAGCAAGAGGAGGAGTGCCTTTTTTATGTCGCCTCGTCGCGCGCGCGGGATCATCTCTCACTCTCGCGTGCAGAACGCTATTCCGAGAGCCAGGGCTCAAAGCCGTCGAAGGTGCTGCTTGCGATCGCGAACCGCCTGCCGCGTCCGCCGGATGCGCCAGCGAACTGGGTGCAGCCGTTACTGCTCCCGCCGCCCGCCAGCGACCGTCCCGATCTTAAGGTCGCGACTCTTGAGCATGACGGCCGGGACATCGAGCTCTATCTCGGCTGTCCGCGCCGGTATCTCTACCAGCTGGTGCTCGGCTTGAGCGGCGGCCGCGAGGACGCCGCCTACGTTCGCTTTCATCGCGCCGTTTACCGGGTGCTCGAATGGATGCGCGCGCAGCCGGGCTCAATCGAGGCGGCCGCGCTCGCGGATGAGCTGGAAGCCGCGTGGAAGGATATCGGCCCGCACCGCGACCCTCTCGCGCCGCTGTTTCGCGCGTCCGCCGAGCGCATTCTGGACCAGGCCCGGAGCCGGCCGCGGGGCGGCATCGAATTCGGACGCGTCATCGCCCTGAAGATGGGAACTCACACCATCAACCTGCCCATCGACGAGATCGAACGCACCGGCAGCCAACTCGTGGTGCGCCGCATCCGCACCGGCCGTCCGCCCTCCAAACCGGACCAGCGCCATTTGCACGCGCTGATGTTGGAGGCGGCCCGGCTCCAGGTCGGCCAGGGCGCGCGGTTCGAGGTGCACTACCTCACCACCAATGAACCGGTGCCGGTCGCGCTCGACCGGGTCATGGAAGACCGCCTCACCGATGTCCGGGAGGTGCTCGATCAGCTCGCCCAGGGCGGCTATCCCGCAGAGCCCAAGAACGCCGAAGACTGCCCGCGCTGTCCGCATTACTTCATCTGCCCGAGGGTGCCGCGCGCGAGCTAGGCGCGCTCCGGTTTTCTGCGCGGGCTGCGATTAACCCCTTAGAGCGCTCGTTTCCAGTCACGGGAACAGCCCATCGAAAGGGTTACCGATGAAGTCCATCGACGTTTTCTTGCAGGGCCACGGGCTCGCCGACATCGCAGTGCTCGCGGCCAAGCCCGACGACACGCTCGCCGAGATCGTGTCCAAGGCCAATCTTTTGGGGCCGAAGGAGGCACGCCTCCTGTTTCTCGAAGACATCGACGGCCCCATCGACGACCACGCGGTCGTGGAGGAGCTGCTGCCGCTCCCGACCGACGGCGAACCCATTGGGCCGCTGCGTCTGCATGTGGCGCGCTGCCGTCACGTCGAAGTGGCGGTGCGGTTCAACGGGGAGGCGGCGAAGCGGCGCTTCACGCCGAGCGCCACCGTCGAGCGCGTGCGCCGCTGGGCGGTGCGGCGCGCCTTCCACCTTCCGCCGCGCGACGCCGCCGAGCACGTCCTGCAGATCCAGGGCACCAGCATCCGGCCCGACCGCGATGTTCACATCGGCACGCTCACCCAGGGCCAAGCCTGCGCTATCGCCTTCGATCTCGTGCCCTGCCAGCGCGTGGAGGGGTGAAGTGAGCGCGCCCGTCTCGCCCGATGAGGCCGTCTTTCGCGCGCATCTCGCCGGCGGCCGCTTCCGCAGCGGAGCGGCGGCCGGACGGTGGCGGCTGGTCGCGGTGGCGTGGCCGCATGCCGTCTTCGGCGTGCGCGCCGCTGATGGCGCGGAATATGGTCTGCGCTTCGAATGCTCGGACTATCCGCGCACCCCGCCCACCGCGGGCCTGTGGGACCTCGAGCTCAATGCCCCGCTCGCCGTGAACAAGTGGCCGGCCGGGCGCGACCGCATCCCGCTTGCCTTCAATCCCGGCTGGAAGAACGGCGCCTGCCTGTACCTGCCGTGTGACCGCATCTCGATCGAAGGACATGCCAATTGGTACCAGCAGCACCCGAGCCTGGTTTGGGACCCCGCCATCGGCATCGCGCACTACCTGCGCGTCGTTCACGACCTGGTCAACTCCAGCGACTATGGAGGCCGCCGTGCCGCCTAACCCGACGCTGCGCCTTCCGCGGGCCTTGTGGCTGGAGATGACCGGCGAATTGCACCGCCGCACGGAGGGCTGCCACGAATCCGGCGCCTTCTTGCTCGGCCGGCGCAACGGCGCCGAGCGCGAGGCGACGGCGGTGATCTACTACGACGACCTCGACCCCTCCGCCTATGAGACGGGCATCTGCGTGCTGCGCGCCGACGCCTTCGGGCGCCTGTGGGACCGGTGCACCGAGCGCGCGCTCACGGTCGTGGCCGACGCCCATGTGCATCCGATGGGCGCCTGGCAAAGCCTCTCGGATCGCGAGAATCCGATGATCGCGCGCCCGGGGCACCTGGCGCTCATTCTTCCCCGGATGGCCACGCCGCCCGTACGGCGCTGGTCCGTCGGCCTCTACGAATATCTCGGCGACCATTGCTGGCGCTCCCATGGCGGCCGGCATGTCGCGCGCGTGCTCAAGTTCGAGGATCGCTCATGACCACCCTGGAAACCCTCTCGGACGAGCTGCACCGCACCGTCAAACTCGCGCTAGACACCGGCGAAGCGGCTTCCGTCGACGACGCCGTCCGCATCTTCTCGGCTTACAGGGTTCAGCTTGTGCTCGGCCCGGAGGTCGCCGAAAGCGCAAGCCTTCAGGCCGCCCTGTTGACGGCCGTGAACTGTGCGGCGCGCACGCTCCTGGGCGGCGTGTCTGTCGTCGGTGCCGACGGCCCGCTTCGCGTTAGCCTGCCGTCCTTCCATAATCTTGGCGACGCGGTCGAGGCGCTGGGCGCCAGCCTGGCATCGGTGCCAAACCCTGACATACCGTCGGTTGTGTTCGGCACGGCGCAAGCCCAGCGTCTTGAGCGGCTCGCCCTGCGCGTGGTCACGCGCGGCTGGTGCGGCGGCGTGGTGCCGCTGTCACACAAGGTGGCGCCGGACACCACCACCGAGATCACGACCGCGGGCGTGCTCGCGGGAGCCCTCGCGGTTTCCGAGATTTTCCAGCGCCTGCGGGGGCACGCTATGGCCTGCCGGCGCCCGGTCGGCCTCAATCTCTGGCGGCCCGAGCAAGATTGGCGCACCGGCGACCATGGTCCGGCGTTGACCCGCTTACCTGCCTCCGCCTGGCTCGTAGGGCTCGGCAATCTCGGCCAAGCCTATTTATGGACGCTCGGCCTCCTGCCTTATGGCGCAGAGCCCCTCGACCTCGTCCTACAGGATTTTGATGTGCTCGCCCGGTCCAACCTCAGCACCTCGTTGCTGACCACGCCGGTGCTCATCGGCCAGCGCAAGTCGCGTGCGATGGCGGCGTGGGCCGAGCGCCGCGGTTTCCGCGCCAGCCTTGTCGAACGGCGCTTCGCCGGCGACTTCCGCGTGAGCCGGCATGAGCCGTCGGTCGCGCTTGTCGGCGTCGACAATGCCCTGGCCCGCCAGACCATCGAGGAGGTTGGGTTTCAGCGCGTCATCGAGGCGGGACTCGGCAGGGGGCCCCAAGATTTCCTCGGCATCGATTTGCATACGTTCCCGGCCGTGACGCCGGCCGCCACCATCTGGAGCAGCACGGATGCAGGGGATGCCGAGATCTCGCAGCCGGCCTACCGCGACCTTCTTGAGCGCAGCGGCGACCGCTGCGGCACGGTGCGTCTTGCGGGCCGGACGATCGGAGCGCCGTTTGTTGGCGCCGCGGCGTCGGCGCTGGTGGTCGCCGAACTCCTCCGGCTGGTCATCGGAGGTCCCCGCAACGAGCTTATCTCCTGTCATCTGCGCGACCTTGGCGCCCGCAGCGTGATCCGCGGCGCGCCGTGGCCGGCCTTCAATCCCGGCTCGGTACCGCTGCCGCCTTCGACGGCCCTTCAGGCGCTTACAGCGCCCGCTGACATCGAGACGGTCGCGAACCGAGCCTCATGCCTTTGCACCTCATGATCACAAGCGCAAAACAAGCGCTTGTTCAACCTCATGGCTAAGGCGAGCGGTTGATGGCAACGTTTTGAAGCGAAAGGATTTGAGCATGCGATTCGTTCATTCCGCCGACTGGCAGATCGGCAAAGTCTTCAAGCAGTTCGGCGCCAAGGAGGAGGCGTTGCGCCAGGCGCGCCTCGCGGCGATCGAGCGGCTGGGCGACTTCGCCCGGGCCAATGGCGCAGCACATATTCTGGTCGCGGGCGACGTCTACGACAATGAGGCGCCGAGCCCGGTCACGTTGCGGGCGCCGATCGAGCGCATGAAGCGCTTTCCGGATATCCATTGGCATCTGCTCCCGGGCAACCACGACCCGCACCGCCCCGAAGGACTTTGGGACCGCTTGGTGCAGCTCGGATTGCCCGCGCATATTCACCTGCACCTCACGCCGGTACCGGTTGCGCTCGACGACGCGGCCTTTCTCTTGCCGGCGCCGCTCACGCGCAAGACCGAGCTCGATGACATCACCGCCTGGATGGACAAGGCGCCGACCCCGCAAGGCGTGCTGCGCATCGGGATAGCCCACGGCTCCATCACCAATTTCGGCAGCGAAGGCGAAGCGGCCAATCCGATCGACCCGGGCCGCCCCAAGAGCGCCGGGCTCGACTATCTCGCGCTTGGCGACTGGCACCGCACGCTGCAGGTCGGTCCGGCCGCTTGGTACGCCGGAACGCCCGAAGCCGATCGGCCCGGCAGCCAGGAGCGCGGCAGCGCGCTGCTGATTGAGATCGCCGGCGCCGGCGCGCCGGCCGCGGTGACGCCCTTTGCCACCGGAGCCTACCGCTGGGTCACGCGCACCGAGCGCTTGAGCGGCGGCAACGAGCTCGCCGACCTCGAACAGCGCCTGCGCCATGAGCCCGATCTGTCGCAGCTGATCCTGCGCCTTCAGCTGGAGGGCACGTTGCCGATTTCGGCTTATGCCGAGCTGCAGCGCTGCCTGTTGGATCTCGAGGCCGCGGTCTTCCACCTCGATGTCAATCAGAGCGCGTTGGCCGCGCGTCCGAGCGAGGCCGATCTTGAAGCGATTGATTTCGATGGCGTGCTGCGGCGCTGCGCCGACCGACTGCGCGGCATGATCGACGATCCGGCGCAGGCAGATGAAACCCGCCGCTCCGCCGAGGAGGCGCTCGTCGGCCTTTATCTGCGCGCCGTCGACTCAAAGGAGACCGCCTGATGTTCATCAAGGCTCTCGCGGTTGAAGGCATCGGGCGCTTTGCCAACGGCGCGCATGTCGAAGGATTCAATCAAGGCGTCAACGTGCTGGCCGCCGGCAACGAGGTCGGCAAGTCCACCTTGTTCAAGGCGATCCGCACCTGCCTGTTCGCTCGGCACGACAGCAAGACGACGGATATCCGGGAGCTGGCCTCCGATGGCAGCCAGCTGCCGGCGACCGTGCAGCTCACCTTCGAACAGAACGGCCGCACCTACGTCATCCGCAAATCGTTTCTGCGCTCGCCGAGCGCCACGCTCAGCGAGGATGGTCGCGAGATCGCGCGCTTCAAGCAAGCCGACGAGGCGGTATGGGACCTCCTGGGCCTGCGCCCGGGTAGCGGGCGGACCCTGGATAACGGCGCCTTCGGGCTGCTGTGGGTTGGGCAGGGCGCGTCCTTTGCCCCGCCGGCTCCGGGGGCGGCCGCCACGTCGCTACTCAGCACCGCAATCGAGTCCGAGGTCGGGGCGCTGGTCGGCGGAGAACGGGCCCGCCACGTTTTCGACGACGTCACCTCGGGCCTGAGGCGCTACCTCACCGCTTCCGAGCAGCATCCCAAGGCCGATGGGCCGTTGCATGCGGCCATGGGCAACGCTGAGAAATGGCGCGCCGCCGAGGCGGAGCATCAAAAGAAACTCGCCGCGCTGGAGATGCAGTTTGAAAAGTTGCGGCGCCAGCGCCGGCAGCTCCGCGATTTGACCGATCCGGTGGCGGCCGAGCAGCTCACCCAAGAGCTGGCCAGCGCGCGCAACGACCTCGCCGAGGCCCGCTCGGCCGCACAGGAGCTCCGCACCTGTGAGGCCGAGGAGACCAGCGCGCGCCATGGCGTCGAAAGCGCCGCGCAGCGTCTCGGGCAGCACCGCGACTTGATCGCCCGGATCGATTGCAACCGCCAGGCCGAAGCCGCGCTCGCGCAGGAGCTTCCCCAGCTCGAAGCCCGCGAACAGGAGGCGCGTAACGCCGCCGCCCGGACCTTGGAGCAAATCGCCTGCGTCAAAGCCGCGCTTCAAACCCTTTCCACGCGCGAGCAGCAGGCCGCACGGCTCGATGCCGCGCTCATCCGCGCGCAGCGGCGCAACGAGGTCGCGCGCCGGCTCAAGACATTGGAGCAGGCGGCGCACGAGCTGCGGGATGTCGATGCGCGGCTCGCCCAAATCCGTGTCAAGCCCAAGACGGTCGACGATCTCGATGATCTGGAACGGCAAATCGCCTCCCTCGATGCCCAGCTTGCCGCTGCCGCTGCCCAGCTCGCGATTGAGGTGAAACCGCATGGCGCGGGGCAAGTCCGTATTGGCGGTGCCCGCGCGAAAGCCTCCTACAGCGCGCCGGTGCTGACGCCCATCAGGGTGTCCGTCGCCAACATCGCCGAGATCACCGTGACGCCCGCTGCGAACGCGCGCCATGACAAACGCCAGAGCCTCGACGAGGGGCGCGCCGCGCTGTTGAAGGCCGTCGGCGTTGTCAGCGTCGCCGAAGCGCATGCGCTGCTTTCGCAGCGGCGCGAATTGGAGGCCACGCGCAAGGCGGTCCTGGCGCAGCTCAGGACCTTCAAGGTTTCGGATGATCCCGAAGCTGCCATCGGCAAGCTCAAGAGCGGCCTCGCCGAGACCGAGGCGGCGATCGCCGCCGCGCTCGCGGCCGCCGGGCGCGAACGCCTCCCAACCGAACAGGAGCTCGATGCGGAGAAGCTTGCGCTGGGCCAGGAGCGCAACGCGCTCGAGTCCCGCCGCGCCAATCTCGAGCTGGCGCGCGAGCAGCAGCAGGAAGCGCTTGAGAACGCGGTCGAAGCGCGCAGCGGCGCGGTGTCGAAGTTGGATCTCATCCGGAACCGCATAGCGGAGGATTTGGAGCTATGCGCGGACGCCGACCGCGCCGCGCGCGACGCGGCCCTGGTGCTTGAAGTCACGCGCGCTGAAGCCGCTCACCGAACGGCGGCCATCACGCTCGCCGCGATGCGCGAGACGGCGCCCGATCCCGCCGAAATCGAGCGCCGCCAGACCCGCTGTGAGCGCCTGGAGCAGGCGCTCGCCAACCGCAACGATGAAATCAGGCAGCTTGAGCACGATATCGGCCGATTGACCGGCCAGATCCAGGCCGCCAGCGGCGACGGCGTCGGCGAGGCCTTGGTCGCAGCGCAGGAGCAACGCGCCTTGGCCGAGCGGGAATACGCGCGCCTTGAGCAACATGTCGCCGCGCTGAAATTGCTGCGCGACACGGTCGCGGCGTGCCTGGCCGAGGGGCGGGAGCACTACTACCAGCCGGTCCGGCGCCACCTGCGGCCATTCCTCAATGACCTGTTTCCAGGTTGCGAGCTCGAGCTCGGCGACGGGTTTGCCATCACCGGCATCAAACGGCAGCGCTCCGAGCTGTTCGAACGCCTGTCGGACGGCACCCAGGAGCAAATCGCCGTGCTCGTGCGCCTCGCCATGGGCGCCATGCTCGCCGAGCGCGGGCAAGTCGTGCCCATCATCCTCGATGATGCGCTGGTCTATTGCGATGACGACCGAATCCAACGCATGTTCGACGCGCTCAGCCGGGCGGGAAAGCATCAGCAGATCATCGTTCTGACTTGCCGGCTGCGCAGCTTCGGGCCGCTTGGCGGTCATACGCTGCGCATTCGCAGCGATTGCGAGACTGGCATGGCCGCATGAACGGTCGCAGAGCGACATCTCAAATGACTCAGCCCGCCCCTGACTGGATTTCGTTCGAAGCCGACAAGACGGAGGGGCTCGATCTGCTGGGCCTGCGCGCACCGGTTCAGCAGATTGGTAACCAGCGCTTCAATGGCGTCACCACCGTCACGCCGAAGCTGCGCTACCTATCCGTCCTGACCTGGATCATCTGGCGCTATTCCCATGCGCGATTGCCCAACGCTTGGCGGCCGTTCGAACGGTTCATCGAGGCCCAGGAGGCGCTGATTGTGCTCGCCAACCGTCTCAAGAGCCGTGAGATCGGAAATCTCGTGGGGGTGACGAAAGCCGATGAGCTCCTCGACAGCGGCCGCCAGAATTTCCCGCTGCAACGCCTCGTGCAGCAGACCGCTTTCAATGTGTACGTCACCACGAGCCGCCAGCTGCACCTCACCCATGACGAGACCGATGGCGTGCTCCCTGGCCTCACCAAGGAGCACGGCCTGAAGCTTGCTCAAGCGTTCGATGCCGTCATTCGCGACACCGCTTATGGCCGCCAGCTCGAACGCCGTCCGACGATCGACCGGGCATCGCGGGACGCTGTGGAAGAACTCGCCGACGGGGTGTTTCTTGATCGCATTCCGCGCGGCGAGCGCGAGATTTTGATCGATGCGATCATGCCGCAGACGCCTGAAACAGAGCCAGAGCGCAACCGGCTTGCCCAGTACGCGCTCCTTCTGTGGCTCGCGCGCGCAAAAGGCGGGGAACCGGAGGAAAGCGACGTCTTCGATGCAGCACGCAAGCTTCCGCGCGCCTTACCAAGAGCGCTTATCCCCGTTCTCGACGACTGGCTCGAATACATCATACGCGACGTGGTTGCCGTCACGCACGAGGCGGTGTTTGACGCGGTGATGCGCGAGGTTGATGTCGCCAGTGCGGAGCGCGGCGGGCCGGCGACGGCGGAGCGCGTCGTCGCCGGCCTTCTCAACGAGTCCGACGAACACAACGCCATTCTCCGCCAGCTCGATCTGCTCCGGCGCAACGAGACGGCGCACTCGATTTCCTTCGCCACCCTGCGCGACCGGGTCCACCGTGTCTGCAGCGATGACGAAACAGTGAGCTCCGGATTAAGGCGCTGGCGCGACGGGCTCTCCGAAACCACGCTCTACAACATGGCTCTCGCCTCGGGCCGCGCC
>Ga0209062_1002207_pt1 | contig 27465 bp, 20 predicted proteins | sample Coa_R2_2_FD_187158 | JGI IMG/M metagenome (GOLD analysis project Ga0209062, IMG submission 187158) | Surface soil microbial communities from Centralia Pennsylvania, which are recovering from an underground coalmine fire - Coalmine... | ecosystem: Environmental > Terrestrial > Soil > Unclassified... | reverse complement strand
TCAGCCGGCGGCGCTCGACGGGATTCTGTCGACCCACACCCACATGATTCCGAGCGAGTCGGAAGGGCGTCTTGAAACGGCGATACGGCGCGCGCTCGATGAGGTGCTCGGCGAGGCTGGCCGGATTGGCGCGCGGTTTGAAACGACAAAGTCCGCAAACGGCCGTTCCGCCTGGGCCGTCATACCCAGTGGAGAGAGCATCGCGCTGTGGGTGCGAAAACATTTTCCGGAGCAATCCGAGGAGATTTTCCACCGCGCGCGGAAGCACTATCGCGAGCTCGCGCCGGTGTAGCGGCGCGCGGCTGGCCGCCGCTGCCCGCTGTATACTGGGTGCAGATCGGTGAGGGTATGCGTTCTTTTCTAACGCTCGGTCTGACAGTTTTTGTTTTCACGGCGGCGCTTCCCGCGGCCCGGGCGCAGCAAGATACCGTGAACATCACTCCCCGGCACGGGCCGGAAAAAGCGGCGGAGACGCGGCCGGAGCGGGGCGCCAATATCCGGATCGATTCGACTCTGGTTTTGATCCCGGTCGCTGTAACGGATCCGATGAGCCGTTTCGTCACCGGGCTCGATAAAGAAAATTTCAAAATCTACGAGGATAAAGTCGAGCAGGAGATCGCGCAATTTTCGAGCGAAGACGCTCCGATGTCGGTAGGCATCGTGTTTGATACCAGCGGGAGCATGGGGGCGAAGCTGCAAAAGTCGCGCGAGGCGGTGGCGCAATTCATGAAAACCGCCAATCCCGAGGACGAATTTTTCCTCATTCAGTTCAATGACCGTCCGGAGCTGGTGGTGCCGTTCACCGCCGATACCGAAGAGATCCAGAACCGGCTGACATTCGTGCAGTCCAGGGGCCGCACGGCGCTGCTGGACGGCGTCTACATGGCAATAAATCAGATGAAGAAGGCGCGCAATCCGCGGAAGGCGATTCTGATCATCTCCGATGGCGGCGATAATTCGAGCCGCTATACTGAGAGTGAAGTGAAGAACGCGGTGCGGGAAGCCGACGTCCAGATCTACGCGATCGGGATCTTCGAGCCGCTGGCATCGCGCGGGCGAACGCCGGAGGAACTTTCGGGTCCGGCGCTGCTGAGTGAGATTACCGAGCAGACCGGCGGGCGGCATTTCGCGGTGGATAACCTGGCGGAGCTGCCGGACGTGGCGGCCAAAATCGGCATCGAGCTGAGGAATCAGTACGTGATCGGCTATTCGCCCAAAAATAAAAACCGCGACGGGAAATACCGGCGCGTGATGGTGAAGTTGGTAAAAACGACGGGTTTGCCTCAGCTCAAAGCGGCCTTCCGCACGGGATATTATGCGCCTTCTCAGTAGCTCCTTCCTTTTTTTCCCCAGTTTTTTTTTGAGCTGTATTTTGGCGGCGCAAAATCCGCCGGCCGCCGCGGCGCAGGATGAAACTCCAACTTTCCGGACCGGAACCAACCAGGTGGTTTTGCACGCCACGGTGGCGGATAAGAACGGAAAGCTGCTCACCAACATTCCTGAATCGGCGTTTCACGTTTACGAAAACGGGCAGGAGCAGACGCTGAACCTGTTTCGCCGCGAGGATGTGCCGGTCTCGATGGGCATCATCATCGATAACAGCGGCAGCATGCGGGAAAAACGCGCGAAAGTGGCGGCCGCCTCGATGGCGCTGGTCCACGCCTCCAATCCGCAGGATGAGGTGTTCATCGTCAACTTCAATGACGACGCGTATCTGGATTGCCCGCTGACCAGCGATCCGAAAAAACTCGAAGAGGCGCTCGATAAGATCGACGCCAAGGGCGGAACGGCGATGCGCGACGCCATCAGCATGTCGATCGATTATCTGCGGGAGAACGCCAAGAAAGACAAGAAAGTCCTGCTGGTGGTGACCGACGGCAACGACAATACCAGCAACGAATCGCTGGAGCAACTGGTGCGCAAGGCGCGGCAAAGCGAGGTGCTGATTTATTCGATCGGCCTGCTGAACGAGGAAGAGCCGCGCGAGGCATCCAAAGCCAAGCGCGCGCTGAAGGCGCTGGCCGAGGCTTCCGGCGGCAATATTTATTATCCGAAGGATCTGCCCGAGATTGACCGGATCACGCCGCAAATCGCGCATGAGATTCGCAATCAATATATCCTCGGCTATCTGCCGTCCAATCCCAATATGGATGGAAGCTTCCGCAAAATAAGCGTTCTCGTCAAAGGATTTGGCAACCCCACGGTTCGCACCCGCAATGGATATTACGCGACGCCGGAGCCGCCGGCGCGACCGAAGCCGGGCGCATCGCTGGTCAAGCAGTGATCTCTCTGCTGTGGATTTTTAGCAAAGGCTATCGACTGCGGCCGTGGCGGAGCCCGTATTTGCGCTGGCGGATCGAGACTTATGAAGGCTGGCATGCGGAAAAAATCACGGCGCGCGATTTTTGCCGGTTCGCGTGGCGGAATCGGCGGGAGCTGCTGCGCTACCTGCGATGGGCGGACCGGATGCGGAGCGGCCAAGGTTTTCGCCGGCCGGCCATTGCAAGGTGACGCGGCTATGTTAAGGTGACAGAGAAATGTCCTCTGGATTGCGATCCGTTTCGCTGATTTTGCTCGCTTCGGCGATGGTTTTCGCGCAGACCGCGCCGCCCCGGGAGGTTCGCGCCGAAGGAGTCCCGCCGCGCGCCACTCCCGGCGATTATCAGGCGCACAAGGATGTCGGCAAGATCACCATCGCGGCCGATTTTGCCGGACACTTTGTCACTACGCCTGAGAAAATGCTGACCACCGACGACTGGGTGGTGGTCGAGGTGGCGCTGTACGGTCCGGAGGGGACCAAGCTCCAGCTTTCCCCGGATCAGTTTTCGCTGCGCATCAACGGCCGGAAACCGATCCCGAGCGAGCCTTCGGTGCGGGTCAACAGCAACCTCCGCGATCCGGATTGGCAGCCGCCGGAGCAGCAGGGGGCAAAGCAATCCAAAACCTCCATCGGCGGCACGGGCGTAAATCAGGAAAACGGACCGCCCCCGCCGGTCCACATCCCGCTGGAGCTTCAAAGGTCGATGGCGGAGAAAGCATTAAAAGCGTCGCTAGAGGAAGGCGAGCGCCAGCTCCCGCAAGCCGGGCTGCTGTATTTCCGCTATGGCGGAAAATCCAAGAGCATCCATACGATCGAGCTGATCTACAACGGTCCGGCGGGCCAGGCCACGCTGGAATTGCAGCCGATCGGTTAGCCGCGCCCCGATTGTGGCATTTTCCCAGCGAAGAACTTCAATTTTGTGAATACAATTTTCTCGCGCTACACTATATCCAACCGTGGCGCGATATCGCAGTTTCCGCGACCTCGATTGGCCGTTGCTGATCATTTCCCTGATCATCTGCGGCCTCGGCGTCCTGCAAATTTACTCGGCCACGCACGCCACCAAATGGCATAACGCCTGGTGGAAGCAGATTGTATGGATCGGGATCGGTCTCGCCCTGATGTGGATGGTTACTTTTATCGACTATCACACGCTGCTGGGCCAGGTTCCGCTTCTTTATTGCGCTTCGATCGGCGCGCTTCTGCTGACGTTCGCCATCGGCGATGTAGTATTTCATTCCCGCCGGTGGATCACGATTCCGGGAACGGGCGTGCAGATCCAGACGTCTGAGTTCGAAAAAATAGTGATAATATTACTGATAGCCCGCTACCTCTCGGAGCTGAAAAGCGAGGGGATCGGTCTTCGGGATTTACTGAAATTAGGAGGCTTGGTCGGGATTCCCACGGCGCTGGTGATGAGCCAGCCGGATTTCGGCACCGGCAGCACCTATTTGCCGATTCTGGCCGGAGGGGTCCTGCTGGCGGGGATCCGATGGCGTTATCTGGCAGCCGTTGCGGTCATCGGCGCGCTTGCCGTTCCCGCGTGCTGGTATGTGTTGAAAGATTATCAGCGGGCGCGGCTGACCACGTTCGTCGACCCCTCCGCCGATCCTCGCGGGCGGGGTTATCAGGTGATCCAGTCGAAAATCGCGGTGGGGCATGGCGGGATGTGGGGAACCGGCGTGACGCAGGGCACGCAGACGCAGCTTCGTTTTTTGCCCGTGCCGCACACGGATTTCATTTTTTCCGCCTTCGCCGAGGAACATGGATTCGTCGGCGTGGTGGTGGCTTTAGGATTGTACTTTCTGCTGTTGATGCAAGTGGTGCAAAATGCGCAAACGGCGCCGGATCGGGCCGGAATGTATATTTGCATGGGCGTGGCTACGCTGCTGCTGTTCCATGTGCTGGTGAACGTGGGGATGGTGGTGGGGTATATGCCTGTAACGGGTATTCCGCTGCCGCTGATGAGTTCGGGCGGCTCGAATACGTTTTCGGTTTTTATGATGCTGGGGCTGGTGAATAACGTCCGGCTCCGGCGGTTTGTAACTTAAGAGGATTTTGAAAGAGTCCTGGCGCCCTGGTTTTTGTGAGGGATGGGTGCGGGAACGGGAAGCGATTTTCGGTTCAAGGTTTTTTTAAGAAGCCGTGGAATGGAAGAGAGCGCAGAGCCGATGGCGGCGCGTCGTTTGAATCTGAGTTAACCCTTCCGTGATGCGATCTTCTTAACGACTGGCCGGGCTGGCGGTACAGCCGGGTGTATGGCAGCCGAAGCTGCATGAAGAGGCAGGCTCCGCCCGACGGCCAGAGATTCATCCGAGCCGCTTCTTTATCACCGCGCGCCTCCTGAGCGTCAGGCCCCCGCTGAGGGAGGGTGATATGAGCAAGGAACTGGTGATCTCGTCCAACCGGCACGAGACGCGCGTGGCGCTGATCGAGGACGATCAGCTCGTCGAAGTTTATTTCCAGCGCGCCAATGAGTATTCGCTCGCCGGCAGCATCCACAAAGGACGCGTCACGCGGGTGCTGCCGGGCATGCAATCGGCATTTGTCGATCTGGGTCTGGAGCGCGACACGTTTCTCTACGTTTCGGACTTTCTGGAAGAGCATGAGGACATCGACCGGGTAACCGGCGAAGAGCGCCCGCCGCGCGAACGCGAACGGCGTCCCCCGCCGCCGGCGCAGGGGGCCGAACCGGTCCAGGCGCCGCCGGGGGAAGCGCCGCCGCAGGCATCCGAACGTCCGGAGCAGGGGCGTGATGATCGCGGCGATCGCCGCGGCCGGCGCTCGCGCCGCCGAAGAAATCGCGGGCGCGGATTCCCGGAATCAAAATATGCCCCGGAAGGCGCGCCCTCCGATGTTCAAACCCCGGCTGCGGACGTCGAAACGGAACCGCAAGCCGAGCCGGCCGGGGAGGAGTCGGTTCCTTTGATTCTGCCGGGCGAATCGCTTGCCAAGTATCAGGGCGCCGCAAGGCCGCAGCCGGAAACCGCGCCGCAATCGCTAGCCGTGAACGGCACGGCGGAGCAAGCCGAGATCGCTGCCGAGGACGCCGAGGAAACGGTCGAGACCGAGTTCGACGAGCCGCTGCACTATCCGCCGGAGAATGCTTTACCCGACGCTCCGGCGCATGAGGCGCGCGAGGTGGTGCTCGGCGAGGGTCCGGCGCCCGCGGCGGAGGAAGCCGAGCACATCGAAGAAGCGGAAATGGAAATTGCGCCCGCCGTCGCGCCACTGCTCGATGAGGAAGAGGACCGCGATATTCAGGAAATGATCCTTAGCCATACCGAAGGGGCGGAAGAGCTGGTTGAGGAAACCGAGGAATCGGGCGCGGACCGGCCGGCCGAAGCGGAGCCGGAAAGCGGCGCCGCCGAAGTGCGCGAGCGCGGCGGGCGCTATCCGCATCGGGTTTCGCGAAGAATGCGGCGGCGGATGCGCGGCGGGGAAGGCGGCCGCGAACACACCCGCGAGCCGCGTCCGGCCACCGAGCGCACGGTGACGCGGCCACAGGGCCAGCAAATTTCCATCTCCGACATGCTCAAGGAAGGGCAGGAGATCATCGTTCAGGTCGCCAAGGAGCCGCTGGGGCAGAAAGGGGCGCGAATCACCTCACACATCGCGCTGCCCGGACGCTATGTCGTCTACATGCCGACGCTCGAGCACATGGGCGTCTCGCGAAAAATTTCCAGCGACGAAGAACGCCTTCGCCTGAAGCGCATTTTGCAGGCGCGCCGTCCCGGTCCCGCCGGCGGGTTTATCACGCGCACCGCGGCCGAAGGCCGCAGTGAGGAAGAGATCGCCGCCGATATGGCGTTTCTCTACAACCTCTGGCAGGATATCAAGGCGAAAGCCGAAAGAAAACCGGCGCCGGTGCTGCTGCATCATGATCTCGATATTGTGCAGCGCATTCTGCGCGATCAGCTCGCCGACAGCTTCAAAGCCATCTGGATCGACAACGAAGACACCTACGAAAGCGTGCTGCGCTTTGTCGAGCGCTTCCAGCCGGCGCTGGTCGGCAAAGTGAAGCTGTACACGCGCGACGCCCCGATCTTTGACGCCTTCAACGTCACGGCCGAGCTTGAAAAGGCGCTGCGTCCCAAGGTCTGGCTGAAGTCGGGCGGCTTTATTGTCATCAATCAGACCGAGGCGCTGGTGGCGATCGACGTCAACACCGGCAAGTACGTCGGCAAGACCAATCGCCTGGAAGACACGATCGTCAAAACCAACATGGAGGCGATCAAGGAGATCGTGCGGCAGATGCGGCTGCGCGACCTGGGCGGCATCATCGTGATCGATTTCATCGACATGGATGAGCGCAAGAACCGGCAGAAGGTCATGCAGGCGCTGGAAGAAGCCATGCGCGCCGACCGGGCGCCATACAAGATCCTTCAGTTTAACGATTTCGGCCTGGTGGCGATCACGCGCAAGCGCGTCAAGCAGTCGCTCGAACGGACGCTGTGCTCGCCATGCCCGTACTGCGACGGCGCCGGATACATCAAGAGCGTCCAGACCGTGGTGAGCGAGATTCTCACCGAAGCCCGCAAAGTCGCCGGGAGCATCGAAGGAAAGGACGTGATGCTGCGCGTTCATCCGGATGTGGCGAAAGTCCTAAAATCGCATCAGAACAAGTACCTGGAGGAGCTCGAAGAGGTGCTGCGGCGTCCGGTGCTGGTGAAGAGCGATCCGCTGCTGCATCACGAGAAATTCGACCTGGCGTAATCGGAAACCATGCCGTAGGCCGCCGGATCTTGAGTTATTCTGAAACTTGGACCCCCACCGCGCCGAGCGTGTCTCGGAAAGCATACGCGAAGAGCTCGAGGAGCTCATCGGATACGAAATGTCGGATCCGCGCGTCGGATCGGCGACCGTAAGCGAGGTTCATCTTTCGCCGGATTTTCGCCACGCGCACGTGCAACTGGTTCTGCGCGGATCTAGCCAGGAGCAGAGCGCGACACTGGATGCCATCAATCACGCCAAACAATTCCTGCGGCGGCAGTTAGCGGAGCGATTGCAGCTCTTCCGCACGCCGGATCTGCACTTTGAGGCGGCGCTTCCCACCGCTCTTGGCGAGCGCGTCCCGCAAATCCTGAAACGAATCCGCCGCGGGCGGCCCCGGGACGGGGAAGGGAACGAAAAAAAGACGATTTCCTGAAACGTGATGTGCTAACTTTGTTCTTGGGGCGACACTTACCCGTCTTGCAATGTCGGCCTGAGGAGAAGAATGTCTCTCGCGTCTTCTCTAAAAAGACCTAACATACCGGGAGTAACAGGATGCGCGTTGCGACAATGAACAGCCGCTTTCTCGACGCCTGCCGACGCCGGCCGACCGATGTTCGTCCGGTCTGGTTCATGCGGCAGGCGGGGCGCTATATGAAGCAATACCGGGAGATTCGCGCCAGGCACACGATTCTCGAAATCTGCAAACGCCCCGATCTGGCGGCCCAGGTCACGCTACAGCCGGTGGAAATTCTCGACGTCGACGCGGCCATCATCTTCGCCGATCTGCTGCTGCCGGTCGAGCCGATGGGATTGAAACTGAAGTTCGTTGCCGGCGAAGGCCCGGTGATCAGCAACCCGGTCCGCAACTCGAGCGATGTCGATAGCCTGTCGATCTCCAATACCGACGACCTCGGTTATGTCGGCGAGGCGATCCAGCTCGTGGTGAAGGCTCTGGCCGGGCGCGTGCCCGTCATCGGTTTCGTGGGCGCGCCGTTCACCATGGCGAGCTATATGATCGAGGGCGGGGCGTCGCGTCACTTTCTTCGCACCAAGCAGATGATGTATCGCGATGAGACGCTGTGGCGGCGGCTGATGGGCAAGCTGGTGGACGTGCTGGGCTCCTTCGGCGTGTTGCAGGTGGCCGCGGGCGCGCGGATCATCCAGGTTTTCGATAGCTGGGTGGGCGCGCTCGGCCCCGACGATTATGTGCGCTTCGTTGCGCCGTACAGCCGCGCGCTGATCGAGCGAATTCGCGCGGCGGGCGTTCCCGTGATCCATTTCGGCACCGGCGCGGCGGGTTTCTTCCGCGAGCTGCACGCCGCCGGCGGGGACGTGATGGGAGTGGACTGGCGGATCAATATCGATCAGGCCTGGATGGATATCAGCTATCGCAGCGCGGTGCAGGGCAATCTGGATCCCGCCGTGCTTTTCGCGCCGCTGCCGGAGCTTCGCCTGCGCGTTCACGAACTGTTGAAGCGCACCGGATCGCGGCCCGGCCACATTTTCAATCTGGGCCACGGAATCCTGCCGGAAACGCCGGTGGAGAACGTGAAGGCGTGCGTCGAAATCGTCCGCGAATTCAAACCCTGACCGCCGTTTTTCATTGAGGTTTTTGTGACTGGCTCGAAGCGCGTCGTGATCGTTGGCGGCGGCATTTCCGGTCTTACCGCGGCCTACGATCTGAAGCGCGCCGGGATCGAGTGCGTCGTTTTTGAAAAACGCCCGCGGCTGGGCGGCGTCATCGAGACGCGACACTGGGAAGATTGCACCTTCGATAACGGTCCGGACAGTTTCATCTCGCAAAAGCCCGAAGCGCTCGCGCTGATCAAGGAACTGGGGCTCGGCGAGGACGTGATCGGCTCGAACGACGCGCTGCGAACGACTTACATCCTGAAAAAGGGACGGCTCATCGCGCTGCCGGACGGCATGATGATGATGGTGCCGTCGAAAATCATGCCGGTGCTGAGATCGCCGCTGCTGAGTTGGGCGGCGAAGATCCGGATGGGGGCCGAGTTGCTCCGCCGGCCGGGGCCATCGACGGACCGCAGCGTGGCCGATTTCGTGCGCGATCACTTCGGCCAGGAGGCGCTCGACTATCTGGCCGAGCCGCTGCTTTCCGGCGTTTACGGCGGCGACCCTGCCCGGATGAGCGTCGCGAGCGTTCTGCCGCGATTTTTGGAGATGGAAGCGAGGCGCGGCAGCCTGGTTAGAGCCGTCCTGAGCGCGAAACGCCCGCCGGCGGGCGGCCCGCTCTTCCGCACGCTGAAGGGTGGATTGAGCGAGATGGTCGAGGCGCTCTCGCGAGGCATCGACGTCCGCCACGAGGAGGTGCAGACGATCGAAACAGGTTTTCGCGTTCGCGCGGGCGGCGGATGGATCGAAGCCGGTCACGTGATTCTGGCCGGTCCGGCGTGGTCGGCGGGGGCGCTGCTCGGCGAAATCGATCCGGAACTGGCGCGGCTTCTGAAGGAAATTCCGTACAGCTCGTCGTTAACGCTGACCCTGGTTTATCGCGAATCCGAATTTGACGGAATGCGCGCCGGATTTGGTTTTCTGGCGCCCAAACGCGAACGTCAACGGCTGGGCGCGGCGACGTTTGTCAGTACGAAATTTCCGTTTCGCGCGCCCGCCGATCGAATCCTGCTGCGCTGCTTTTTCGGAGGCGTGAATGACGAGGCGATGCTCCAGGAGTCCGATGAAGCGATTCTGGGAATCGCGCGCGGCGAGCTGAAACGCATCCTCGGCGTCACCGCGCGGCCCCTTCATCAGGCGATTTCGCGCTGGCCGCAAGCGATGGCGCAGTACACGCTGGGCCACATCGAGCGGTCGGCGGAGATCAAGCGGCGATCCGCGGCGATCCGCGGGCTGCATCTTGCCGGGAACGCTTACGAAGGCATCGGCATCCCCGATTGCATCCGCATCGCCCGCGCGGCGGCAAAAGCCATCATTTCGGAAAGCGGGATCTGATCCCCGCCGCGGAACCGGCATTTAAAAACACCTGTCGCGCGCGGCGGGCTTGTTAAAATTAAAATTCCCATGGAGAGTCAGCCGACCCTGGATAAAGTATATGAGCCGCGGCGCTTCGAGCCGTATTGGGCCAACTGGTGGGTGGAAACAAATCTGTTTCACGCCGAAGCCCGTCCCGGCGAGCCTTATTTCTCGCTGGTGATCCCGCCGCCGAACGTCACCGGCGCTCTGCACATCGGCCATATGTTCGAGCATTCCATCATCGACGCGCAGGTCCGGTGGCGGAGAATGCTCGGCGTAAACACGCTTTGGCTGCCGGGCACCGATCATGCCGGAATCTCCACGCAGATCATGGTGGAGCGGCAGCTCAAGGAGGAAGGTCTCACGCGCCAGGACCTCGGCCGCGAAAAGTTCGAGGCTCGCGTGTGGCAGTGGAAGGAGCAGTACGGCGGCCGGATTCTCGAGCAGATGAAGCGCGCCGGCGTGAGCGTCGACTGGACGCGTCTTCGATTCACGCTCGATCCCGGCCTTTCGCGCGCGGTTCGCGAAGCGTTCGTGCGGCTGTACGAAAAAGGGCTGATCTATCGCGGCGAGTACATGGTGAACTGGTGTCCTCGCTGCCAGACCGCGCTTTCCGATTTGGAGGCGATCCCCGAAGAAAGCGATGGATTTTTGTGGCACATCCGCTATCCGGTGATCGGAGGCGGGACGAGTTTAACGGTCGCGACGACGCGGCCGGAGACCATGTTGGGCGATACGGCGGTCGCGATCAATCCGAAAGATCCGCGCGCGCCGGAGCTTGCGGGCCGCAAGGCGGCGCTGCCGCTGGCCGGTCGCGCGATTCCCATCGTGCTCGATGAGATGGCCGAATTGGGCTTCGGCTCGGGCGCGGTGAAAATCACGCCGGCGCACGATCCCAACGATTTTGAAGCGGGAAAACGCCACAATCTTGCCGCGATCCAGGTGATCGATGAAACCGGCCGGATGACCGCCCAGGCCGGAGCGTTCGCCGGCCTGGACCGCTTTGAAGCGCGCAAGCGCGTTGTGGAGGAACTCGACCGGCTCGGCCTGCTTGAAAAAATCGAGCCGTATAAAGTGAATCCGCGAAAATGCCAGCGCTGCAAGACCATCGTCGAGCCGCTGGTCTCCATGCAATGGTGGGCGCGGATGAAGCCGCTGGCTGAACCGGCGATCCGCGCGGTGGAGGATGGGCGCATCAGTTTCGTCCCCGCCAATTGGGCCAAGACATATTTCGAATGGATGCACAACATCCGCGACTGGTGCATTTCGCGCCAGCTCTGGTGGGGGCATCGCGTGCCGGCGTGGCATTGTCCGGACAAACATGTGACGGTCGCGCGCGAAACGCCGGCGCGCTGCGGCGAGTGCGGCTCGACGGAGCTTGCGCAGGATAGCGACGTGCTCGATACCTGGTTCAGCTCCGGGCTGTGGCCGTTTTCAACGCTCGGCTGGCCGGAAAATACGGTGGATCTGCGCGCGTTCTATCCGACGTCGCTGCTGGTGACCGGCTTCGACATTATTTTTTTCTGGGCCGCGCGAATGATCATGCTGGGAATGGAGATGACCGGCGAAGTGCCGTTCCGCCAGGTGCATATCCATGGTCTGGTGCGCGATGCAGAACGGCAAAAAATATCGAAAACCAAGGGTAACGTGATCGATCCTTTGGTGATCAATGAAAAATACGGAACCGATGCGGTTCGTTTCGCGCTGCTGGTGAGCGCCGCCCCCGGCGCCGATATCGCCTTGAGCGAGGAACGCATCGACGCCGAGCGCGCCTTCGCGAACAAGATTTGGAACGCGTCCCGGCTGCTGTTCACCAAGCCGCGCGAAGGCTTGGGCGAGCCGGCATCGATTTACGATCGCTGGATTCGCAGCCGCTTTAATGAATGCGCGCGGCTGTGCAACGCCGCCTTCGCCGAACACCGGTATCACGAAGCCGCCAACGCTCTTTATCACTTCTGGTGGGATGAATTCTGCGACTGGTATCTCGAATTTAAAAAATCCGAGGCCGATTGGAGCTTCGCTTACGCGGTATATGAGCAAGCGCTGCGCCTGCTGCATCCGGTGATGCCGTTCATCACCGAAGAGCTGTGGCAGCGGCTCAAAATGCCCGGAAAATCCATCGCGGTAGCGGCTTATCCGCAGTTTGATGAGGCGCTCGCCGATGCGCGGGCAGAGCTTGATCTTGAAATGCTCAAATCGCTGGTTGGCGGCATCCGCGCGCGCCGCGCCGAGGCGTCGCTTGATCCGAAGCAGATCCTGAACGTCGAAGTCACGGCCGCGGGAGAGCGCTACGGGCTGCTTGTTTCGCAAAAAGCGGCGATCGAGCGGATGGCGTCGGTTAAGCTGGACGTCCGCCAGGGCGATCCGGGGAAAGCGCAACAGGGCGCGTGGAATTATTTAGGACCGGACGGCGGCGGCGTAATTCCTTATTTCAGCGCGATGCTGAATATTCCGGTGAATCGCGATCGCCTGGAAAAAGAGAATATGCAGCTTGAGAAGCTTATCGCCGAAAAAGACCGCCAGCTTTCAAACGACGCGTTTCTGAAGCGCGCGCCGGAGCACGTCATCGCCAGCATGCGCCAGCAGCGCGCCGAATATCAGGCGAAGTTGAATCAGAACCGCGCGGCGCTCGGATAATGTTCGACATCTCGCATCCCGACGTCCGGCGCGCCATTCAGAATGCCTTGGACGAAGATATCGGCGGCGGCGATATTACGACGAACGCCTGCGTTCCGGCGTTGAAGGCGCGCGCGGAATTTGTCGCGCAGCAGGATTTGACGCTGGCCGGCGTCGAACTGCTGGCGCTCCTTTTTTCGGACGTTTCGCTGGCGCGTGCGAGCGGGGATCGGGTCGCGGCGGGGGAAAAAATTGCGGAGGCGCGGGGGGCGGCGCGCGATCTGCTGACGCGAGAACGGGTCGCATTGAATTTCTTGCAGCGGCTTTCCGGCATCGCGACGCTTGCCGCTAAGTTTGTCCTGGCCGTGGAGGGGACCGGCGTGCGCATTCTCGACACGCGGAAAACCACGCCCGGTTTGCGCGTGCTCGAAAAGATGGCGGCGGCGGCGGGTGGCGTGGTGAACCATCGCATGGGGCTCTACGAGGCGGTGCTGATCAAGAACAACCATATTCGTCTGGCGGGCGGCGTTCGCGCGGCGATCGAAGGGGCGCGAAGCCTGAACCGGCCGATCGAGATCGAGACGCGCACGCACGCCGAAATCGAAGAGGCGCTGGCGTGCGGAGCGGCTCGCCTGCTGCTGGATAATATGACACCGGAGCAGGCCGCCAACGAGATCGAATTCATCGGCCGCCGCGCGGAAACGGAAATTTCCGGCGGCGTGACGCTGGAAAACGTGCGGGCCTACGCCGAAGCCGGCCCGGATTTCATTTCAAGCGGGGCGATAACGCACTCGGCCGCCGCGGTCGATATCAATTGCGGGATTTACGCGTTCTAATGCCACCTACAGCCACCATTACAGCCACACCGGCGGAAAATAGCAGGAACGTCCCCGGCTCAGGCGCGGTCAGCGGTGTGTTGAACGTGATCGCGTAATTGGGATCGGTGGTTCCGTTCTCGGTCAAACCGATACAATACTGCCCGGGAGCGAGATTTCCGGCGCCAATTGTGCCGCTATAGCCGTCACCGGCATTCAGTGTTTGCGAGCCGATCGAATTACAGGACCCAGCGGCTCCGGCCGAGAACTGAAATGACGTTCCCGCCAGAGCATTCGTGATCGAGGCGCTTGCAGCGAAGGCTCCGCCGTTCCAGTAAAAGGAATAATAATCCTGGGCGTTATTGCCGGAGATGGTGCCATTCACCTGGCCGAGCGGCGTGGTCTCGGTCAGGACCACCGGCGCAACAATCGGGCCGCCCTGATTCGTAAGGCTGGTGGTCAGGATTGCGGAAAAACTCGCGGCGACGGTGATAGGCGGTTGCTGCCGGGCGAAAATGAGAGCGCCGCCGGTGGTGGGGAACGTGTTTTGTGTTCCTCCCCCATTTCCCAGGCCTCCCATCCCGGAGAAGCTGAGCGAAGCGGCCAAGTTGTAACCCTGTACCTCGGCGAGTGCAACCATAGTATCTTGAGTCGTGTCCAAAATCCCGGCGGCGTAGAGGCCGTCAAATGGAGTGTTCAAAGTGGACACGGCAGCCATGGTATCCGTGAACGCGGCCGCGCCCAATCCGGAAATCACCAGCGTTGCCGCGCCCGGGTTTGCCAGGCTGAAATTTTGAGTTGCCGGATTTAGGGATACAATTCCCGAAGTATCTCCGCTCAGAGCGACGGTGAGTCCGGCGCTGGTGAATGGCACGCCGTTCAAGGTCCCGCTGGCGGTCGTTTGAACAATATAGGTGATGGGGACTGCTCGTGCTGGAATTGTACCCAGCAAGCAAGCCGCCGCCAGCAGGCTTAGTCCTTCGAAGCGAATTCGCATCTTACCTCCGGTAGATCGTGAGTTCAATTTCCAGATTGTATACTTATCGCACACTCTGCACGGAAAATACAAGAGTCCTTATCATAATGGAAGTGCTCCGAGCAGCCGGGTGTTGCCAAGTTCCACATGCCGATTGATGTAAAGCGATTCCGGGACCGATTCGTCGAGTGGCACCGAAGCATCGGCTCGACCATGAGCCGCGCCGCGCAATTGGCGCGCGAAGGATGCGCTTCGGGCTCCGTTATAGGGGCCGATGAACAAACCGCCGGGATCGGACGCCACGGCCATAGCTGGCACTCCGAGAAAGAAGCAGGTCTATATGTTTCCATCATTCTGCGCCTTGCTTTGCAGCCGAAGGACCTGCCGGTGATCATGCTGATGCTCGGACTGGCGGCGCAAAAGGCGATCTCCGAGACGAGCGGTCTGGCTGCCGATCTGCGCTGGCCCAACGATGTTCTGATCGGTGAAAAAAAATGCGCCGGGATTCTCGCGCAGTTCGAGGGCGGCGCGGTCATTGCCGGCATCGGCGTAAACGTGGCCCACGCGCGCTTTCCCGCCGCCATCGCGCCGCTTGCAACCTCGTTGCGCATCGAGGGCGCGGAGGTGAAACGCGAAGATCTGCTGGAGGCGCTGCTGCGGTCGATCGACGAGCACGCGAACGTCCTCGTGAACAACGGCGGGGATGCGATTTTGCGCATGTTCGCCCGCGTTTCGAGTTACGCACGGGGTCGCCGCGTGCGCGTCGAGCAAAACGGCGCGGCGATTGAAGGAATCACTTGCGGATTGGATCGTTCCGGGTTCCTGGTGGTGCGCGAAGATAACGGAAAGGAGACGACGATACTCGCCGGCGGCGTTCGCCCGGCCTGACCTCTATGCTGCTGGCTTTGGATGCGGGAAACACGAACATCACCATCGGCGCCTTCGACGGCGCAAAGCTCACCGGCCGCTGGCGCCTGCGCACCATCCGGGAACAAACCGCCGACGAGTGGGGTATTCTGATGCGAAATTTGTTTTCGCTTTCCGCGCTGGATTTATCGGCGGTGAACGGCGTGATTATTTCAAGCGTGGTCCCCGCCGTCGATCAGCCGTTGACGGCGATGACGGAAAAATATTTCTCGCGGCAGCCGATGTTTGTAAACCACCGGACCGATCTCGGAATCAGGGTGTGCTACGACAATCCGCGCGAAGTCGGCGCCGACCGGCTGGTGAACAGCGTCGCCGCCTTCCGGAAATACGGCGGGCCGTGCGTTTCGGTGGACCTGGGCACCACCATCAATTTCGATATTGTTTCCGCGCACGGCGAATTCCTCGGCGGAATCATCGCGCCGGGAATCGGCATGTCGATCGGGGGACTGTTCGCGCGCACGGCGCGCCTGCCGATGGTCGATTTTCGCGAGCCCGAAAAGCTGATCGGCTCCAACACCGTCGGCAGCATCACCTCTGGGTTGTATTACGGCTTCATCGGGCTGATCGATGGAATCGTCGAGCGCGTCATCGCGCAGCTTGGACCTGAAACCAAAGCGATTGCCACCGGAGGGCAGGGATCGCTGATCGTGCGCGATTCACGCTTTGTGAAAATCTATGACGAGGACCTAACGCTCGAAGGATTGCGACTGATCTGGGAGAGAAACCGGAAGTAGACTGCCGCGTGGCCGAGAGTTATTTCAACTACTTCACCGAAATCGAAGAGCATTTTCAGCGGGCGCGCGGCACCGGACTGTTTCTTTTATCGCCGCTTGACTGGGCGCTGATCGAGGCTTGGAAAAATTCCGGAATCCCGCTCGAAGCGGTGTTGCGTGGCATTGATCAGGCGTTTGAGAAATGGCGCTCGCGCCCGGCTCGCGCGCGCGCGCAGATGGTCAATTCGCTGGCTTATTGCGCGCAGGCGATCGCCGCGGAAGCTCAGGCGATGGCCAATGCGGCTCCAGCGCCGCCGCGCAAGGAGATCAAAGCGCTGTTTCCGCTCGAAGACGTTCGCGCGTTTGTTTTGCGCAACGCGGCCGCGCTGAACCGCGCCGGTCAGCAGGATCTGGCCGCGGCTCTCGAATCGCTCGACCTCGATGTTCTGTATTCCGATCTGGAGCAGCTTGAGCAGCGGCTCACAGCGATCGAAGAGAAAATGATCGCGCGGCTCCGCGCTTCGGCGAGCGAGGAAGCGCTGTTTGAAGCGCGCCGCTCGCTCGATCGCGAATTGAAACCTTATCGCGGAAAAATGTCGGCGGAGCAACTCGCGCGCCTGGAAAAGCAATTCCTGGAGCGGCGCCTGCTCGAAGCGGCGGGACTGCCGCGGTTGAGTTTGTTTTATCTGTAATTTCGCCCTCCATGCTGCTATCATTGGACCCCATGAGAACCGCCGCGCTTGTATTGGCACTGCTGCTGGCCGGATGCGCGAAGAACGATCCGGCCTGGAACAAAATTGAAGCAATGATCCCGGCGCGCGACGGCGTGCGGCTGCACACGCTGATTTTTTCGCCGAAAAACGCTTCGGGAAAATTGCCGTTCCTGATCGAACGCTCGCCCTATGGATTCGACAACGGGCGCGCGGAGCGCACCCTGGCCACGCGATACAAGGAGCTCGCCCAAGAAGGCTTCATTTTCGTCCTTCAGGATATTCGCGGGCGCTACGGATCGGAAGGAGAGTTCGTCATGCAGCGCCCGGTGCGCGACCCATCCCAACCGAACTCGATCGACGAGGGAACCGATACCTACGACACCATCGACTGGCTCCTCAAGAATGTTCCGGAGAACAACGGCCGCGCCGGCCTGCTGGGAATTTCTTACGGCGGATGGCTCACCGCGATGGCGCTGATCGAGCCTCATCCCGCGCTCAAAGCCGCCAGCGAGCAGGCCTCGCCTGCCGATATGTTCCTGGGCGACGATTTTCACCACAACGGCGCGTTCCGGCTGAGCTACGGATTCGAATACGTGGCGCGCATGGAAACCGGCAAGACCCAGGCGTTTTTCGATTTTGATAAGTACGACACCTTCGACTGGTATCTTTCGCTTGGGCCGCTATCGGAGATCGACGCGCGCTATTTTCACGGCCAGAAACCAACGTGGAATAACTTCGTGAATCATCCCAATTACGATTCGTTCTGGCGCGGGCAGGCGGTGCAGTCCATTCTGACGAAAACCACGGTGCCGAATCTGAACGTCGCCGGATGGTGGGATCAGGAAGACTTTTGGGGGCCGATGAAGATCTATGAAACGCTCGAAAAAAACGACGCGGATCACAAAAATTACCTGGTGGTGGGGCCGTGGCGCCACGGCGGATGGGGAGCGGATGGAACGCACCTCGGGCCCATCGATTTTTCCGGCGACCAGTCCAAATATTTTCGCGAGAAGATCGAAGCGCCTTGGTTCGCCCATTGGTTAAAGGACAAAGGCGCGCTGCATCAGCCGGAGGCGATCGCGTTTGAGACCGGCCGCAACACGTGGGAGCAGTACCGCGCCTGGCCGCCCGTCGAACGCATTGACAAGCGCAAGCTGTATACCGCCGCTGGGGGCGCGCTTTCTTTTGATCCGCCGCGCGGCGACGGCTTCGACGCCTATCTTTCCGATCCGGCGCATCCGGTGCCTTACCGCCATCGGCCGATTCCGGCGACGTACTCTCCCAACTCCGGATGGCCGGAGTGGCTGGTGCAGGATCAGCGCTTCGTCGATCAGCGGCCGGATGTGGCAAGCTGGCGAACCGAGCCCCTCAAGGACGATGTGGTGATCGCGGGCGACGTGGTGGCGCATCTGTTTGCTTCGACCACCGGTTCCGACAGCGACTGGATCGTGAAGCTGATCGACGTTTATCCCGAAAATGATCCTAAGCTTCCGGGGTATGAATTAATGATCGACAATGAAGTGTTTCGCGCGCGCTTTCGCAACAGCTTCGAGAAGCCGGAACGCCTGGAGCCGAATCAGGTTTACGAATTTCCCATCGACATCCATTCCGCCAGCCACGCGTTTCTGCGCGGGCACCGCATCATGCTGCAAGTGCAGAGCACGTGGTTCCCGCTGATCGATCGCAATCCACAGACGTTCGTTGAAAATATTTATAAAGCGAAGGCGGATGATTATCAGCCGGCGACGCAGAAAATTTATCGTTCGGCGAAGTTTGCGACGTACGTCGAGCTGCCGGTCCAGAGATAGTTTCTTAACCCGCGGCAAACTTCATCCCATTTTCCGCGAACGGCGAAGGTTAAAGTCGCGCCGCCGCCATGCCGAAGAAGAAGTGTGACGCGCTCTCGCCCGCTCCGCGCCGCCCTGGCGGCCAGTGTAGCCGTCGCGATTTTTCTCTGGTGGCTGGCGGGGCGGCGATACCTGGCCAGCAACGATGAAGGCATTTTTCTCGAGGGCGCGCTTCGCATTCTGCGCGGGCAGGCTCCCTATCGCGATTTCTTCATCCTCATGGGGCCCGGGGCGTTTTGGCTGGAAGTGCTGGCGCTGAAGGCGTTCGGAGTTTCGCTCGCCGCCTCGCATATTGTGACCATCGCCGATCTGAGCGTCATCGCCGGATGCGTCTGCTTGCTTTTGGCGCGATGGACCAGCGCGGGCTGGGCGGTGTGGGTCGCGCTCGCCTCGATGTTGTTGCAAATTGCCGATCCGGCAATGGCGCAGGCGAATCATCGCCTCGATAGCGCCGCGTTCGCGATCGCCGCCGTCACGCTCCTCACCGCGACGCGAAAGAACGGATTCATCGCGGGCCTGCTCGCGGGCTTCGCGGCCTGGATTACGCCGAGCGTGGCGCTGGTCGCGATGGCGCTGCTCGCCTGGCTGTGCTTTGCTGAGCGCGGCCGCTTCATTCCGTTTCTTTCCGGATGCGTGGCCGTTTCGGCGTGCTGCGCCGCGGTGCTCGCCAGCCAGCGCGCGCTCGCGCCGATGCTCGATCAAATGCTTTGGACGGGAAGAAATTACGGCGGCGCGAATTTCATGCCGTATGGCAGCCGTCTGGGCGGCTACGCGGCGTTTTTTGAAGGCGCCTCCGGCGGGGATATTCCGTCGCGCATTCTCGTTCTGCTGGCGCTCTCGATGCCCGCGCTGCTTCCGCCCATCGTGCTGCTGTTGTGCCGCGCCGGCCGGGCGCGGGAAAATCGCGAGCTGGTTCCGGTCACGATCGGCGCCTTCGCCTTGCTCCTGGCGGCCTATCCGCGCTTCGATGTTCCGCATCTTACCTACGCGGCGCCTCTGTTCTACGTCATCGCGGGATTCCACTTGAGCCGGGGAAACGCGGCAGTACGCCTCGGGGTTTTTGGACTTGTCTGCGTGCTTGCGGCGATTCCGGCCGGCTTTGGGATTTTTCTTCGCATGCACATGGTCCCGGTCGATTCACGAGTGGGCCGGATCGTCGCCATGCCCGCCGATGCCGAGATGATTCGCGCAATCGAGCGGGACGTTCCTGAAGGCGCGCGCGTGTTCTGCTTCCCTTATCTGCCGATGTTTTATTTCCTTACGCTGGGCGAGAATCCGACGCGGTTTTCCTATCTTCAGCCCGGAATGATGGAGGAACGCGACGAGCAGCTCGCGCTGGCAGAGTTGCGGGCGCGGCCGCCGGATACGATCCTCTATCAAAATGTCACGCCGGAGATGATTCTGCGAATCTGGCCCAACTCGGATCCGCGCCGCCTGCGTCTCGAAAAGATCGAAGCCTTCCTGCGCTGCGGCTATCGCCCGATTTCGGCCATATCCTACAACGGCGTTCCCGTCCGGGTTCTGCGGCGCGCCCCGGATGAGAGCATCGGCCGCTAATAAGCAACCATAACCCCGCGGCGGCGCGCGAAATGTATCCTTTATGTATGCCTTTCTCCCGTTTGCTCACCGTTCGCCAGCACTTCCCGGATCGCGGCATCCACGATATTCCCGCGGCGATCTCGCGCGAGCTGGCCTCGTCCGGCATCATGGACCCCCTGCCGGCCGGCGCGCGCGTGGCCATTGGCGTTGGCAGCCGCGGCATCGCAAATCTGGCGATGATCGTGCGCAGCGTGGTGGAAAACTTCAAAGCGCGCGGATTCCGGCCATTCATTTTCCCCGCCATGGGCAGCCACGGCGCCGCGACCGCCGAGGGACAGGCCAGCGTGCTGGCGCATTACGGCATTCATGAGACGGGCGTCGGATGCCCGGTGATCAGCGCTCTGGACGTGGTCTCGCTCGGCAAGACCGAGGACGGCATCGAGGCTTTCATGGATCGCAACGCTTTCGAGGCGGGCGGCGTGTTTCTCATCGGCCGCGTGAAATGGCATACCGATTTCGCCGGAAAAATCGAGAGCGGCCTGTTCAAGATGATGGCCATCGGCCTCGGCAAATTCGCCGGCGCGCAGCGCTATCACACCTACGCCTATCGCCTGGGTCTGGAGCACGTGATCCGCAGCGTCGGCCGCCAGGTGCTCAAGAGCGGCAAAATCTTAGGCGGCCTGGCGATTCTCGAGGACGCCAATCATAAAACCGCGCAACTGACGGCGGTGCGGGTCGGCGAAATGGAGCAGAAGGAAGAAGAGCTGCTCGCGCTGGCCAAATCGTGGATGGGGCGGATTCCGATGCCGCTGAATATTCTCATCCTGGACGAAATCGGCAAGAATTTTTCCGGCGCGGGAATGGATACCAAGGTGGTCAATCGCAGCGTGATGGGCGACTACAATCCATGGGATACAGCGCCGGTGATCGATCGCATTTATCTTCGCGGGTTAAGCCAGCACAGCTACGGCAATGGCGTCGGCGTGGGCCTGGCGGATGTAATTCACGACCGCCTGCTGCGCGCCATCGATTGGACGCCGACCCAGATCAACTCGCTGACGGCCTCCACCCCGTCCGCGATTCGCACGCCGATTCATTTTCCAAGCGATCGCGAATGTCTGGAAAAAATCTGGCCCTGCTGCGGTCATTTGGAGCAACGGGACGTGACCATCGGCTGGATCGCGAATTCGCTGGAGCTGGGGCTGATGCGCCTGACCGAAAATTTACGGCCGCAGATCGAGGCCAATTCGAATCTGGAAATTCTCGGCGAGGCGGAAGAGTTTTCGTTCGACCAAGACGGCAATCTCGCGGGCATTCTGGAAAGCGCCGCCGTGGCGCATTGATTACAACCGCGCTTTTCCTTGAGCCAGCTCGAAAATCGCGAATCCGGCGGCGTTGCCGCCGATCACCACGCCCGCGATTTTCCCGCCGAAGGTCCACCAACTGCTCACCTCGATAATCGGGAAGATCGACAGGACCACGTAGAGCAGCGTCATTGCGAATCCGGAAGCCGCGGCAATCTTGACCCATGTCCCCGCGCCTCCGGCGAGCGGCAGCGCGAACATCACCAGGTATGGCAGCGCATAGTAAATCCCCGCCGCGTTTTCGAAAAGCTGCCAGGCTTCCTGGCTCGCCACGCCCAAAATTCCCGCGACGCCAAGCGCCGCCGTCATTCCGCCGACGAAAAAAATCGAATGCGCCGGCGTTTTAAATCGCGGATGGAGTCTGGTGAACCACTGGGGCAGCAACCGGTCCCAGGCCGCCACCATCGGCAGCCGCGCGGTCGCCGAGAAATTCACGCTGGTCTGCGCGATCCTCATTCCCAGCACCAGGAGAATCACCACGCTCGCGATTCGCGCGCCCAATCCAAAGGGCCGCGTGGCGATGGACAGGACCTGCGCAACGGGCGAGATCAAATCGATATTTCGATCGCCGACAAACCAGAGAACCGATCCCGTGCTCAGGATGAACAGCGCCGCGATCACCGGAGCGGCGATGATCACGCTGCGGCCGATGAGCTTCGCCGGGTCCTTGCACTCGCCGGCGAAGATGGCGACGTATTCGAATCCTCCCAGCGCGCCGAATCCGAGCTTGCCCAAAATATTCAGATTCAGCAGCGTCAACGCCGGAAGCGCGAACGAGAACGGACGCGCCTGGCCGTGCCCGCCGCGCAGCCAATCGAAGGCGGGCAGAATCACCATCGCCGAAAGCACCAGCACCATGGCCAATCCGCCGCCGCCGTGCAGCCATTTACCCGCGCCCAGTCCGATGGTCGAGATAACGGCAAGCGCGCCGAGGACAAGGCAGCTCGTGCCGGCGATGAACCATTTGTTTTCCACCATCCACGCCGCGCCCGGACCAATCGCATAGGCCAGATTGGTCGCCGTCTGTACGCCGATCGAGGACATCAGAATCATCGCGTAGATCCATAAATTCCACGCGACCAGAAAACCGGTCCGTTCGCCAAATCCGATCTTCGACCACTGATAAAGACCGCCTTCAAGCGGATACTTACGGCTGAGATGCACGACCACGATCGCCGAGGGAACATAAAATAGTCCCGCCGCCAGCAGCCAGAAGATCACATGCGAGGCGCCCAGCTTCGCCGCTGTGCCCACCCAGCTCAAGCCCATCACGAAGAGGATCTGCGTGAGGACGAGATTCCCCAGGCCGAGTTCCTTCTTAAGCTCGCGGCTGTGCGATTGGACGTCTTTGCGGGAAAATTGCATACGCAGCCGCGCGGAGCGCGTTGCCGGAGCGGTCCGGAAATGCTGACCGCCAGTTTACAATTAGAATAAAGATAATGTCCACACACGTAGGCCCGTCGCCGCGCCGCCGCTCCGCCGCCGTCAAGATCGGATCAGTTACGGTTGGCGGCAATCACCCCATCGTTGTGCAGTCCATGACCAATACCGACACCGCGGACGTGATGTCGACGGTGAATCAGGTGATGGCGCTCGCCAACGCCGGCTCGGAGCTGGTGCGCGTCACGGTCAACACGGAAGAGGCCGCGCGGGCCGTTCCGAAGATCGTCGAAACGGTGGAAAAATTCGGCGTTCGCGTGCCGATCATCGGCGATTTTCATTACAACGGGCACATTTTGCTCAAAAAATATCCGGAAATGGCGCGCGCGCTGGCCAAGTACCGGATCAATCCCGGCAACGTGAATATCGGGAAAAAACACGACGATAATTTTCGCGTAATGATCGAGGCGGCGATCGAATATGACCGGCCGGTGCGCATCGGCGTGAATTGGGGATCGCTCGATCAGGCGCTGCTGACGCGCATGATGGATGAAAACAGCCGCCGTCCGGAGCCGGCCGACGCCAAGACCGTCACGCTGCGCGCGATCGTCGCCAGCGCGGTGGAATCGGCCAAAGCAGCGGAGCGTTACGGGCTGGCGCACGACAAAATTATCCTCAGCGCGAAGGTCAGCGGAGTGCAGGATCTGATCGCGGTGTACCGGATGCTGGCTCAGGAAGGCGACTGGGCTCTGCATCTGGGCCTAACGGAAGCGGGACTTGGATCGAAAGGCATCGTGGCCACCACCGCGGGCATCGGCGTGCTGCTTCAGGAAGGCATCGGCGATACGATTCGCGCTTCGCTGACGCCGCTGCCCAACGGTGATCGCACCGAGGAAGTGATCGTCTGCCAGCAGATTCTGCAAGCGCTCGAACTGCGCAGCTTCACCCCGCAGGTGACCGCCTGCCCCGGATGCGGGCGCACCACCAGCACGTTTTTCCAGGATATGGCCGATCAGATCCAGACCTATCTTCGCCAGCAGATGCCGATCTGGAAATCGCGCTACACAGGGGTCGAGGAGATGAAGGTCGCCGTGATGGGTTGCGTAGTGAACGGGCCCGGCGAATCCAAACACTCTAATATCGGAATCTCGCTGCCCGGAACGTTTGAAGAGCCGGTAGCACCCGTCTACGTCGACGGCAAATTGAAATGCACGCTCCGCGGCGACGCGATCGTCGCGGATTTTATTGCAATTCTGAACGACTACGTGGAACGGCGCTATGCCGCCAGCACCCTCGAACCCGTCCAGGCCTGAACCTTCATCTATGCTATTAGGCAGAGGAAAAAGTGGCGAAAATATTTGAAAAATCCGTTTCTCGCGTAAACTTTTCGGAAATACGCGCATCTATTTGTTAGCCTTCGGGTTATTCAAGAATTAGCATTGCGGCGGTAGCACGTGTAATAGAGGACAAAATTCTTTCGAGGAGCAATGGGGCGGATCCAATGAGGATTTGCGTATTGGGCGGTGACGGTTACTGCGGTTGGGCAACGGCGTTGTATCTTTCAAGGCGCGGGCATCGCGTTGCCATCGCCGACAATTTTTTGCGGCGGCAGTGGGATTTCGAGCTCGGCGTGCAGACGCTGACGCCGATCGCCCCGCTGGCCGAAAGATTGCGAGTCTGGCAGGAGTTAACCGGCGAAACCATCGATCTGTTCACCGGCGACGTTTGCGACTACGACTTTCTTTCCTCCATGATCGATGCGTTCCGGCCGGAGGCGGTGGTCCATTTTGCCGAACAGCGGGCCGCTCCGTATTCGATGATCGACCGCAAGCACGCCGTGTTCACGCAGGTGAACAACGTGGTTGGCACATTGAATCTCCTGTTTGCGATTAAGGAGATCGTGCCCGATTGCCACCTGGTGAAGCTGGGTACGATGGGCGAGTACGGCACGCCCAACATCGACATCGAGGAAGGTTATATCAAAATCGAGCACAATGGCCGCAGCGACGTTCTTCCGTTTCCGAAACAGCCGGGCTCGTTTTATCACCTTTCCAAGGTTCACGACAGCCACAACATCATGTTCGCCTGCAAGATCTGGAAGCTGCGCGCGACGGATCTGAATCAGGGCGTCGTCTATGGGACGGTGACGGATGAGACCAGCCTGGATGAAACACTGATCAATCGCTTCGATTATGACGACGTGTTCGGAACCGTGCTCAATCGCTTCTGCGTGCAGGCGGCGACGGAGCATCCGCTTACCGTCTACGGGCGCGGCGGCCAGACCCGCGGATTCCTCGATATTCGCGACACGGTGCGCTGCATCGAACTTGCGTGCCTGAATCCGGCCAACCCCGGCGAATGCCGGGTCTACAATCAATTCACCGAGCAGTTTTCGGTGATGGAACTGGCCCAAATGGTGCAGGCCGCCGCGCGGAAGCTCGGGCTGAACGTCGAGATCGATCACCTGCCCGCGCCGCGCGTTGAAGCCGAAGCGCATTATTACAACGCCAAGCATTCGAAACTGATCGAGCTCGGCTTGCGGCCGCATTATCTGAGCGATTCTCTGCTGGATTCGCTGATGAATATCGCCATCCGGTATAAGGACCGCATCGATATTTCCCTCTTTCTGCCGCAGGTGAACTGGCAAAACTCGCGCAATCAGCGCGCGCTTCCGCTGGCGACCGCGCAGCGGAAGACGCCGGTGGCGACGCCCGGCGGCGATTAAGCGATGCCGTGCGGGGCGGTTTTCCGCGCGCCAATCGGGTGATGATCCGGCGCGCCATTCTTTACTCTGGACAGGCGCCGCACGCTTCCGCTATGATTTTGTGGGGGTTTGTAGCTTTGCCCGGATTCGTGCGGTGGCGCCAGTGAAGCAGCAGGCGCCTGAAATAAAACATTTCTGGCCGCTTTTGATTGTTGTGGCGTTCGCGGCCGCTATTTATCTCGGCTGCATGGTCTCGCCGCCGCGGCTGATGGACGACGTCGACGCCGTGCAGGCGCAGATCGCCGTCAACATGATCCATACGGGCGATTGGGTGACGGCGCGGCTTGACGGAGTCGCCTACCTTGAAAAATCGCCGCTGATTTACTGGCTGATGGCTATCTCCTATAAGATTTTCGGCATTCACGATTGGGCCGCGCGCATTCCCGTGGCGCTCTCCTCGATCGCCCTTGCCTGGCTCACCGCGGCGTTCGGAATCTGGGCTTTCGGAGGCCGGGCTGGCTTTTACGCCGGCCTCTCCATGGCCACCTGCACCGGACTTTTTCTTTTCACCCGCATCCAGATTCCGGATGTGATGGTGGCGGCGTGCATGACCGTCTCCATGTGGTCGTTTCTGCGGGCGATCGAGGAAGAGGAACGGCGTCCCCGATTATGGGCGGCGATTCTCGGGGCGAGCATCGGCGTCAGTCTTCTGCTCAAAAGCCTGATCGGTGCGGTTTTTCCGGTCGCCGCCGCGCTGGTTTATCTTTATTACACCGGGCAGATCGCCCGGCGAAAAATTTGGAAGCGGCTGCACGTTCCAAGCGGTGCCGCCATCGCGCTGGCCATCGCCGTCCCCTGGCACGTGCTGGCGACGCTGCGCAATCCGCCGTATTTCGACTTCTCGATGCGCAGCATTCCGGGCGAGTATCACGGTTTTCTCTGGTTTTATTTCATAAATGAGCAGGTGCTGCGCTTCCTGAACCTACGCTACCCCCGCGATTATAATACCGTGCCGCGGCTGTGGTTCTGGCTCCTGCATCTGATCTGGCTGTTTCCCTGGAGCGTCTATCTTCCCGCCGTCGCCAGGCTTTCCTTCCGTCCCATCGATCGCGCCGGGCGAACCCGCCTGCTGGCGCTGTGCTGGACCGGATTCATCCTCGTCTTTTTTACGTTCTCGACCACGCAGGAATATTATTCGATGCCGTGTTATCCGGCGCTCGCGCTGCTGGTTGGCTCCGCGATGGCGGCCGGGGGAGAGTGGATCCGGCGAGGCACGCGCGTTTTGTGCGTGATTCTCGCCTGCTGCGCGCTCGCGGCCGGCGGCCTGTGGTTCGCGGTGAGAAATATTCCCACCCCGGGCGATATCGCTTCCGCGCTCAGCCCGCATCCGGACGCCTACACGCTTTCGCTCGGACACATGGAGGATTTAACCGTCGCCTCGTTCGCCTATCTGCGCGGGCCGCTGCTGATGGCGGCGATCGCGTTCTTCGCCGGCGCGATTGGCACGATCCGCTTCACCGGCCGGCGGACGTTTCTCGCGATTGCGGCGATGGCCGTGCTGTTCTTTCAAGCCGCGCGCATGGCGCTGGTCGCTTTCGATCCCTACATGGGATCCTACGCGCTGGCCCAGGCGATCAACGATGGGCCTCCGGGAAAGCTGATCGTCGATCATCACTACTACGATTTTTCCAGCATTTTTTTTTATACCGGCAAGGATGCGCTGCTGCTGAACGGGCGCTATAACAATCTGGTTTACGGCTCCTATGCTCCCGGCGCGCCCGACGTGTTCATCGATGATCAGCAGTGGACGGCGCTGTGGCGCACGAAGGATCGTTACTACCTCGTTG
>Ga0209062_1002203_pt1 | contig 27485 bp, 4 predicted proteins | sample Coa_R2_2_FD_187158 | JGI IMG/M metagenome (GOLD analysis project Ga0209062, IMG submission 187158) | Surface soil microbial communities from Centralia Pennsylvania, which are recovering from an underground coalmine fire - Coalmine... | ecosystem: Environmental > Terrestrial > Soil > Unclassified ... | reverse complement strand
AATAGCACGTTTGGTGGCAGCGGCAGCTATGCCAATGTCGTCACCGGCGGCCTCGGTGCCCGCGGCGGCAACGCCGGCACTCCGAAAGGCGTCCCCGCCAACAACGGTGGGGCGGGCGGCAACGGCGGCAGCGTGGCCGGCGGAAACGTCTACATCGCCAGCAATACCGCCAGCTTCATCAATGACACCATCGTCTTCGGCCAGGCGGCCGCGTTTGGACTTGGCGGCTCGGGCGGCGGCGGCGCAGGACCGGGCGGGCAAACCGGCCCCAACGGCGCCAACGGCACCGGATTGGGAGGCGGCTACTTCGCTGTTACCGGATCCACCAACACCATCGGCAACACGATTATCGATCTCAATATTGCCGCTGCCGACCCCGATGTCTCCGGTGTGTTTGTCAGCGCGAACAACGCCGGCCACAACATCCTCGGCAGCGCCACCAGTTCGCAGGGCTTCAGCAGCAGCTTCGGCGATCAGCTCGGCGTAACGGCGGCACAGTTGAACCTGGGACCGCTGCAAGACAATGGTGGGCCGACCTTGGGGCAGTCCAACGCTAGCAGTCCCACGCTGACCCAAGCTCTGGGGTCGGGCAGTGTCGCCATCGATACCGGCAACAACGCCCTGGTGCCGTCCTCGGTCACGACCGACGAACGCGGCGCCGGTTTCGTCCGTATCTTCAACGGCACCGTCGATGTCGGCGCCTTCGAGGTGCAGTCGCCGCCCTCGCCGCCCTCGCCGCCGTCGCCCCCCGGACCTCCGGCCCCGACGCCCGGCTCGCAGGGACTGGCGACGATCATCACGATTGTCAGCGTCCAGAACACCTATCCGGGGCTGATCCAACTGCAGACCGTGACCGCCGACGTCACGAATCCCAATGGCTTTGTCGTCAATGAAGGTATCGTTACCTTCCAGGTCAACGGGCAGACCATCGTCGCCCCGGTGGTTAACGGCGTGGCCACCGTCACCTTCGCCACCGGTCTGTTTGATTTCGGCGCGCTGTTCGATCTGTTCTTCGCGCACTCCCTAACCGCGAACTACAGCGATAGCTCCAACACCTTCGCGCCGTCGGGCACGGCCACGACGGTCCCCGCGATTTGGCTTGATTTCTTCTTGACTTTGCTCGCGGGGAACGCATTGACTCAATTGCAGATCGTCTAAGGAGACGAATAAACTGCGGCGATGTGCCGGATACAGGATGCTGGCGCTCGCCGCTTGGAATAGCATAAGGAAATGCACGCGGACAGGATGAGCGACAAGTTGTCCCTTGCAGCTCGATCGTATGTATCCGAGCCTGATGCGTTAGCGAAGGACTGAATTGCTCAGGCTCGGATGCAAACGAGTATCTGAGCCTGAAGCGTAAGCGAAGGCGTTTCTTCGCTCACGCTTCAGGCTCGGATGCAAACCAGCTGCAAAAGCTTGGGAACAAGATTGACGGCGGCAGCGTCCTAATTACACAGCGCGGACATTACGTCGCGCACGACAGGACGAATTTGCCGGCCCAGATATGATAATACGGACAAACGCAGCCCAAATCGGCCCAACGAATAAGGATTGATTCTTTCTCGATCTCATGCTCGACCGTGGGAACGAGATTAGCCGAGGCTCGCAACCAGGCAAAAAAAACACGGTAACAGAAAGCGGACGCCCCCCGCTCGCCGTCTATAAGGCAACAACGGGGACAACGGTTTGGTCCGGTAGTTCGATGGTACTCCTAGGAATCTTACCATGAAACGAATTATCTGGTCGCGATTTTTTCGCCAATGTTTTTCAATCCGCGGTGCGGACAGAACGCGGATAGCGAAAAAACGGTTGGCGCGGGCAAGGGTGCTTCCACGCTTGGAGCACCTGGAAGATCGCACCCTCTTTTCCGCACAGATTTTCACCGTCAATACCGCCGGCGATGCGGGCGTCGGCTCGGGCACGACCGGCGACATTCGCTACTGCATCGACAAGGCCGATCTCACGGCCAATGCCGGCAGCACCATCCAATTCGATACCAAGGCCATCGGCAGCAATACCATCACGCTCAGTCACGGCGAGTTGGAAATCTCCGACAATATGACCATAACCGGTCCGGGTGCCAGCTCCCTGACCATCAGCGCGAAAAATAGCAATGGGGCCGCCAGCCGTATCTTCAACATCACGGCGCCCCAGGCGGTTGTCACTATCGCCGGGCTAACCATCAGCGACGGCAACGGCTCGCCGACGACGGCCACTTTACAGGGCAACCAGGGCGGCGACATCTTTAACGGCGGTACCCTGACGCTCACGAATGATGTAGTGCAAAACGGCCACGTTCTCGGCGCCGTCGGCGGCCCCCCCGCCCGCGGCGGCGGCATCTTCAATGCCGAGGGCCAGAACGGCGCTGCCGGTGCGACTCTGACACTCGACAATACCATCGTCAAAAACAACGTGGCCCAAGGCGCGGACGGACTAAACTCCGCCTACTTCGGTTTGGCCGGCGGTGACGCCGGTTTTGGCGCGGGCGGCGCCATTTACAATGACTCGAACGCCACTCTCAACATCCAGAATGGCAGCCAGATCATCGACAATGAAGCGCTGGGTGGCAAGGGCGGCAATGGCTTGAACGGACTCAACGGAGGAAAGAACACTCCCGGCCAACCCGGCGGCGCGGGCGGCGCTGGCGGCGCGGCGCTGGGCGGCGGCGTCTTCAATAATACCGGCGGCAATCTGAACATCACCGGCACCAATTCGTTGTCCATCGTCATCTCGGACAATATTGCCCAGGGCGGCACCGGCGGCAACGGCGATTTCGGCGGCAACGCCGGCAATGCCTCCCCCAAATCCCTAACCGGTCCCAACGGCGGCGCCGGCGGCGCCGGCGGCAACGGCGGCTCCACGCTGGGCGGCGGATTGTACAGCACGGGATCGATCCCCAGCTTACAATACACCCAGTTCGCAGGCAACCAAGCGCTGGGTGGGGTCGGCGGTCTCGCCTCCAACGGCGGCAATGGCGGCGCGGGTGGGTCAAACGCGCCGGGCGGCCCCGGCGGAGCAGGAGGTGCGGGCGGCCAAGGCGGGGGCGCCGCCGGCGGCTCCATCTATAGCGCGGGCAGCGACTTCAGCATCCTCAATAGCCAATTCACCACCGATTCGGCGGGTCTCGGCAATCAGGCGATCGGCGGCGCCGGCAATAATGGCAGCAATGGCGGCACCGGCGGCAACGCCGGCACCAGCGGCAAGCCGGCCTTCCACACCGGCGGCCCCGGCGGAGCCGGCGGGACGGGCGGCCAAGGCGGCGCTGCCCTCGGCGGCGCTGTGTTCAATGGCAGCGGGAACATCACCTTCACGAACGTCACCACCACGGCGACATTAGCGCAGGGCGGCGCGGGCGGCATTGGCGGCGTGGGCAACATCGGCGGCAGTGGCGGGGCGGGCGGCGCCGGTGGTCCCGCGGGCGAAGGCGGCGCGGGCGGGATCGGCGGCGCGGCTCAGGGCGGCGGCGTGTACAACAGCGGCGGAAGCGTGAGCTTCAGCAATTTCGCTTCCACCAATAGTCGGGCCATCGGCGGCAACGGCAACGTGGGCGGCCTGGGCGGCGTCGGCGGCCACGGCGGCAACGGCGGAGGTGGAAACGCTTCCACCAGTTCCCGCTCGGCTTTCGGTGCCACCGGCGCGGTCGGCGGCAAGGGCGGCGCGGGCGGGGCCGGCGGAGCGGCCCAGGGCGGTGGGTTTTATAATGTCGGCGGCACCTTGTCCATCACCAACAGCCAGTTCACCAAAGACTCCGTCACCAGCGGAACCGGCAGTACCGGCGGCAACGGCGGCCAGGGCGGTGTCGGCGGCAAATCGGGGAAAAAAGGCCTCTTCTTTCCCCGATTTGGCGGAGGGCCGGGAGGGATCGGCGGGGAGGGCGGAGACGGCGGGGATGCCGGCTACGCCGAGGGCGGCGGCGGCGCCAACGCCGGCGGCAACGCCACCATCACCGGCAGCACGTTCACTAACGACGTGGTCCAGGCCGGCAACGGTGGCAACGCCGGCAACGGCGGCATCGGCGGCGAAGGCGGCGACGCCAACGTCAATAGCATTCCAACCTCCGGCAGCGGCGGCGACGGCGGCATGGGCGGCAAGGGCGGCAGCGGCAGCACCGCCCAGGGCGGCGGACTTTCCGTCACGAGCGGCACCCTGACCATTTCCACCACCACCTTCGGCGGTTCTTCCGCCCTGGCCGATCAGGTACTCGGCGGTTCAGGCGGCGACGGCGGCGAGGGCGGCGTCATCAATATTAGCGGCGCACCCAATCACGCCTATGGCCCGCTCAATTCCGCGCCGAAGCCCAACGGCGGCAACGGCGGCCAAGGCGGCGCCGGCACTAGTGTCTTCGGCGGCGGTCTGGCTGTCAGCCCCAGTCCCCCACCCGTCAACATCAAAGTGCTCAGCAGCTTCCCCGGAATCGATATCCTCACCAGTGGATTCGAGCCGCCCGACACCCAGGGCGGCGCGGGACCGGATTCCTACGTCGAGACGGTCAACGCCAATGTCGCCATTTTTAGCCCCAAGAACGCCCAGAAGCCTTCCACTGTGATAGATACGCTGGACCATTTCTTTTTCACGGTGGGCGGTGTGCCCCAAATCAACGGCGCCTTTTTGGGAGACGCTTTCAGCACCTACGACTCCCTGGCGCAACGTTACGTCGTCGGCGACATCTACACCAACCTGGGCGGCTCGGACGCGATCGTTCTCGCCGTCTCCAAGAGCAACAATCCGACGACCCTAACTGCTTCGGACTGGTATTTCTATGAGATCAATACCAGCGAACCCGGCATCGAAGTTCAGGATTATCCCGGCGACATCGGCTACAACGCCGATGCCCTGGTCATCACGGAGAATAGCTTCAGCGGCACCACCGGATTGATCGCGCACACCCTGATCAACACCATTTCGATCAGTGCGCTAACCAGCGGCGGTCCACTGGTCCAGTCGGGTGCGGGACAGAATGTTTTCCAGACCGATTACGCGCTCGACGGTCTGCGGCCGACGACCATGACGGACGCCAAACCCGGCGATCCGATGTGGTTTATGCAATCCGACGGGACGCAGGGAGGCACCCCCATCCCAGCCACGGGCACCAACACCATCACCGTGGTGAAGATGAGCAACGTCCTCTCCACCACCCCCACCTTCACCGCGACGAACCTGACCGTAAACCAGTTTTACGAAGCCGTCCCCGAGCTTCAGCCGGACGGCAGCCCGACCACGTTCAAAACCGATTCGCGCATGATGAACGCGGATGAGCTGAACGGGATGATCGTCACCGATCAAATCGTCTCCAATGCCGCCGGCAACCTGGACAACGCCCGCTGGTATGAGATCGACGTCAGCAGCGGCACGCCCGTGCTCAAACAACAGGGAGACGTCAGCGGAGGCGCCGGCGTCTACGATGCCTACCCTGCCATCGCGATCAACTCGCAGGGCGCTATGGGCATGAGCTTCATCCAGTCCGGCACTTCCTCGGGCCAATTCATGTCCATGTATGTCACTGGACGCCTCGCCTCCGATCCGGCGGGCACGATGGAGAAGCCGATCCTCGTTTCGGCCGGGACCGGCACGGCAAACTACTTCGGCTCTCGTGAAGGCGATATGAGCGCCATCAACGTCGATAGCGACGGCACTTTTTGGGCGGCCAACGAATTCGCCAACACCGAATTCGGCGGCGGCTGGGGGACGGCTATTGCCCACTTCCAGCTCAAGGCCACTCCTCCTCCTGTGCGGACCGTCACCCTTACCGACGTCGTCTCCGACGACAACATCCTTGTGGCCGGCAACGGCGGCATGGGCGGCAAGGGCGGCCTGCTTCCGAACCTTGTTTACCGCCCCAGTACGGCCGCTACCTACTTCCCCGTTGGCGGAAACTGCGGCGATGGCGGCAACGGCGGCGCGGCCCAGGGCGGTGGAATCTACCTCTTCGCTTCCGCCGCTCAAATGGCGACGTTGAGCGGCGTGGATGCTTCGGGCAACAACGCCAGCGGCGGTGTGGGCGGCCAGGGCGCTGTCGCCGACCAACAGTCCCCCCTTGAACCTGGTAAGGGCGGCTCGAACTCGGGTGCCGGCGGCGACGGCGGCTCCGTTGAAGGCGGCGGTCTCGCCGTTTTCAATTACAACTTAACCGTACGCCCTTCCTCCAAGTCCGCCTCCACGTTCAACACCAACATTCTCACCGGCGGCGCGGGCGGAGCGGGCGGCGGGGAATCCCTCACGGACCCCAACACGGCAATAGGCGGCGCCGGCGGCAACGGCGGATCCGTCGAAGGCGGCGGCATTGCCTTCGAGAACGATTTAGCGGCTACCCTGGCGCTCAGCATCACCGGCACGACAGCGTCGAACAATCAAATGACAGCGGCAGTGGGCGGGGCCGGCGGCGGGGCCGGCGCCTGTGGCCACGACCATCTGCTCGGTGGTTCGGGCGGCGCCGGCGGGCAGGCGCTGGGCGGCGGAGTCTACATCTTCTCGTCCAACATATCCGCGAACACGAGCACGCTCGACAGCGACGCTTTCAACGACAACATCTTGGCCGGCGGCGACGGTGCCCAGGCCGGCGCAGGCTCTTCGGCAACCTCTGGGGCGGCTGTCGGACCGTATGACGCGGGCGGCGACGGCGGCGACGCCGACGGCGGAGGCGTGTACAATACCAGTCTTGATACGGCCCTTGCCAGCACCCTGACTATCAGCGCCAGCGAGATGTCCGGCAACCAGCTGACCAGCGGCAACGGCGGCATCGGCGGCAACGGCACGACATCCAACGGCGGCCCCGGCGGCAACGGCGGCACGGGCGGCAATGCCGACGGCGGCGGAATCTTCGGCGGCGACAACACCACTTTGACCGTCGTCAACACCACCATCGGCGGACTCTCCGCCGATCCCACTAACCCGACGGCCAACAGCAATGTGCTCAGCGCCGGCGACGGCGGCTCCGGCAACAACGCCGGCACGCCGGCCGGAGTCACCTCCGCCGACGGCGGCAACGGCGGCACGGGCGGCAATGTCGAAGGCGCCGGCGTCTACATCCCCGGCACCAGCACCGCCAACTTCGTCAACGACACCATCATCAATAATCAGGCCATCACCAATGGCCTGGGAGGGGCGCCCGGCGCCGGCGCCGGTACCGGCGGCAAATCGGGCAAACAGGGCGCTACCGGCACGGCCGCCGCCGGCGGCTATTTCGCCGCCTCCGGTTCCTCCAACACTGTCGGCAACAGCATCCTCGCGTCTAACGCTTCCCTCACCGGTCCGGATGGAGCCGGCGCATTCACCAGCGCGGGCAATAACCTCCTGACCAGCACCGCCGGCACCACCGGCTTCAATACCACCACCGGCGGCACCGACAAGGTTGTCACCGCCGCCCAGCTAGATCTGGGACCGCTCCTGGACAACGGCGGGCCGACCATGACCGACGCCCTGCTCAAGGGCAGCGTCGCCATCGATGCCGGCAACAACGCCCTGGTAACAACGGCCCTATTCGGCTCCTCACCCACCGATCAGCGCGGCACGGGATTCGCGCGCATCTACAACAAAGTCGTGGACGTGGGCGCCTTTGAGTACCAGGTGCCGACGATCACCAGCCTCAGTCCGGATTCGGGCGTCGAGGGCAGCACGGGGATCAACATGACCATCACCGGCGTCGGCTTCGTGCCGGGCGCCACCGTGGATTTCAACGGCACCGTCTTGACGCCCACTAGCGTCACCGGCACCAAGATAACCGTTACGATCCCCGGACCGTTGCCCCTTGACGGCCCCGTGAACGTCACGGTCGATAACCCCGACGGCAGCGGCGTGGCCGGGCAAACCGTGAATTCGGCCCCGGCGACCTTCAACGTCACCGAGGCGCCCTTCTCCCTGGACAATCCCGGCAAGCAGACCAACGATGCCGGCGATCAAGTGTCCCCGCTGACCATCACCCCCGCCGCGCCGGACACGGTGACCCACGTCGGCAATTTCACCGACATCGTTGGCGGCCAGAGTACTCTGCCCCCCGGACTGACGATCGATGCCACCACCGGCGTCATCTCCGGCACTCTCGACCTGAGTGATTCGGGCACTTACACGGTCACGATCCTCGCCTATGATGGAGCGAAATCGGACAACCTTACGGCCAAGGTCACCTTCACCTGGGTCGTCAATCCCTTCGCCCTGCAAAGCCCCGGCGACCAGACCAACGACGAAGGCGACAAGATTTCCTTGCAGATCAACACATCTTCGGGCCGCCCCGCGAGCGGCAACTTCACCGTCACGGGATTGCCCCCCGGCTTGAGCATCAACACGAACGGCCTCATCTCCGGCACCATCGATCGGCGCGGCGAGGGTACCTACAACGTCACCATCACGGATGACGACCAGGGGGTGATCTCGCCTCCCATCAGTTTCAAGTGGGTCGTGAATGATACCACGCCGCCCGACATAACCAACCCGGGCAATCAATCGAACTTCATCGGAGACACCGTTAACCTGACGATCAAGGCCGTCGATGCGGACTCGTTCAGCTATACGGCTCTTCCCACGGGCCTGAGCCTCGACTCCAAGACCGGCGTGATCTCCGGCACCATCGCCCCCAACTCGCAGGGCACTTACCAGACCACCATCACCGCCACGGACAACGGCCATTCGTCCAGCATTACCTTCACCTGGGTGGTAGCGGTTCCCTTTAGCCTGGATAACCCTGGCCCGCAGACCAACGATGAAGGCGATAATGTGTCGTTGCAAATCTCTCCGGCCATCGGCTTCACCGCCACGAACTACAACGCGACGGGACTACCGCCTGGCCTGAGCATCAACGCCAATACGGGTCTGATCTCCGGCACCATCGATCCGCGCGGAGAGGGCGACTACAACGTCACGGTCAAAGCCTCGTACAACGGCCAAACCGCCACCATCAAGTTCACCTGGACCGTGAACGATACCACGCCTCCGGCGCTGACCAATCCGGGAACCCAAATCAATACGGCCGGGGACACGATCCAGCATCTCGCCATCCAATCCGTGGATGCGGATCCGGGCAGCTTCACCGATATGGTCAACGGCCAGCACACCCTACCTCCGGGGCTGACCATCAACGCCAATACGGGCGTGATTTCCGGCATCATCGTCTTGGCCGCGGCCGGCAACTATACGGTGACGATCCAGGCGGCCGACGGCTCCGTCCAAAGCGCCCCGATGAGCTTCTTGTGGTCGGTCACAGCCCCGCCGCCCAGCCCGCCTTCGGGCGGTTCGTCCTCGTCGCCGCCTTCGCCTCCGGGCATTCCGGCCGGCATCACCGGGTTGACGACGAACACGACCATAACCTCCGTCCAGAACACCTATCCGGGGCTGGTCCAACTGGAGACGGTGTTCGCGTCGGTCAGCAATCCCAACGGCTATCCCGTCAATGAAGGGTTCGTCACCTTCCAGGTGGATGGCCAGACCGTCGTCGCCCCAGTCGTCAACGGCGTGGCCACCGCAACGGTTGCCACCGGCTTGCTCGATTTCAGCGTCCTGAACGACTTGCTGTTCTCGCATGCGTTGACGGCCAGCTACAGCGATAGTTCCGGCATCTTCGCCCCGTCCGGCGCGGGCATTACCGAACCGGCGATTTGGATTGATTACTTCATGAGTCTATTGGCACAGCAACTAACACAGTTCCAGGGTTGATTTAATCCGTAGTCCGTAGTCCGCAGTCCGTAGCCAAAAACAACGAGGGGTTTTTGCTACGGACTACGGACTACGGATCACGGACTCAGAGGAGAGCGTCTCATGCAGCGCAGCATTTGGTCACGTATGCTTCGTCAATGGCTGTTCCGTTCTAATCCGGCGAAACGTCCCCAGCGCAAGGGAAGGGGCAAAAACTCGGTGCGGCCGCAGCTGGAAGGGCTGGAAGACCGCACGCTGCTATCCCATACCTACACGGTCAATTCCACCGTCGATTTCACGAATGTGCAAGTCGCCAACGGCGCGGGCCAAACGGGGCCTTTCTCCGGCGACCTGCGCTGGTGCATCTTCCAGGCCGATCAGCCGGTCAACGCCGGCAGCACCATCGTTTTCGACATGAAGGCGCTCAACACCAACACCATCACGCTTCAGTTTGGCGAGCTGCAGATTTCCAAAGGCACGGCGTCGAACCCAACGGTCATTCAGGGGCCTGGCCCCGACCCAAGCGCCCTGAGCATCAGCGGCGGCGGCATCAGCCGCGTCTTCAACATCACCTCGCAAACAGCCTACGTGAGCATTTCCGAGCTGACCATCACCGACGGCAATGCCTCGCCGGCCATCCTCCCCGGCAATCCCCCGGGCAACCAGGGCGGCGACCTCTTCAATAGCGGCAACTTGACCCTGACCAATGTTATTGTCGAAAACGGCCTGGCCCACGGCACCCCAGTCGGACCCCAGGGGCGCGGCGGCGGCATCTTCAACGCCGAAGGTTCCAACGGCGTGGGTGCCACCCTGATTCTGAACAACACCATTGTCCAGAATAACAAGGCCCAAGGCGAAGACGGCGCGGGTACGTTAGGTATAGGGGAAGGCGGCGGCATCTACAACGATACCAACGCCACGGTGACTCTCAATGCCGGCACCCAGATCATCAACAACCTGGCCGTGGGCGGCAACGGCGGCAACGGCTTCAGTGCCACCGGCACCGGCGCCAATGGTGTGAGTCCCCCTGCCCCAAGCGCCCCTCCTGGACAGAACGGGTTTACCGGCGGGACGGGCCTCCAAACGAACGGCGGCGCTGGCGGAGACGCCGGCGGCGCCGAAGGGGGCGGTCTTTTCACCAATGGTACCCTGGTCATCATTGGGATCGCTTCCCAGCAGGTCCTCGTCCAAGGAAACACGGCCCAGGGCGGATTGGGCGGCAACGGCGGCAACGGCAACAATGGCGGCACCGGCGGCAACGGCAGCGGAGGAGTCGCGGGTTTCACAGGCGCCACCGGCCCCGTAGGCCAAAACGGCGGCAACGGCGGCAACGGCGGCACGGGCGGCCTCGGCGGCCACGGCGGAGACGGCGGCAACGCCGGCAAAGGCGGCGATGCCTTCGGGGGTGGCATTTACAGCGACACGGCGGGCACCATCGCGAGCATTTCCCAAGCCGACATTTCGAAAGACTCCGCGCTGGGCGGATTGGGCGGCAATGGCGGTCAGGGCGGCAATGGCGGCAATGGCGGCGCGGGCGGCGGGGGGGCCGCAGGCGGCGCGGGCGGCGCGGCGACCCAGGCCGGCTTTGCAGGCGGCAATGGCGGCAATGGCGGCCTGGGAGGCACGGGCGGCGCGGGTGGCCGCGGCGGCAACGGCGGCAACGCCGGCATCGGGGGCTCGGCCCAGGGCGGCGGCATCTTCGTCTCCGGCAGCATCGTCGCCGGGATTAGCAATACCTCCATTACGAATGACACCGCTCAAGGCGCCAATGGCGGCCAGGCGGGCAATGGGGGCACCGCCGGCAACGCCGGTGCTGGCGGCAATGGTGGCGACGGCGGCGCCGGCGGCGCGCCCAAGAACAACACGCCCGGCCTTGGCGGAAAAGGCGGAAATGCCTCCGCCGGCGGCGCCGGCGGCGCCGGCGGCACGGGCGGACTGGGAGGCCAGGGTGCCGCGGGCGGCTCAGCCGCCGGCGGAGCCATCTACGCCCACAACAGCAACGGCACGGCCTTGATCGGCGGAATCAACCAAGTCGTCTTCGCCAACAACACAGCCCAGGGCGGCACGGGTCAAGGCGGCGGCGCGGGCAACCTGGCCGGTGCCGGCGGCACGGGCGGTACCGGCGGCGGCGGCGGTGCTCCGGGTACCCCCGCCAATCAAGTCGGTGCCAATGGCACAGGTGGTGCTGCCGGCCTCCCAGGGGTAGGCGGCGCGGGCGGCACAGGCGGCGCGGGCGGAAACGCCCAAGGCGGCGGCCTTTTCGTTGATACCATCGGCACCAACGGGATCACCCAGACTTCGCTTACCAATCAGACCGCCTTGGCCGGAGACGGCGGCGACGGCGGCGGAGCCGGCAAGGGCGGAACCACGGTGGCTGCCGGCAAGGGCGGTAAATCAGCCAATAACCCGTTCACGGCACCTGGCGGCGCGCAGACCCTGGGCGGCCCCGGCGGGTTCGGCGGCGCGGGAGGACTCGGCGGAACGGCCCAGGGCGGCGCTGTGCTTAACATGGTCGGAGCGCTCACGCTGGCCGGCGATACGTTCAGTAAGGCTAGCGCCACCGGCGGCGCCGGCGGGAACGCCGGCAGAAGCGGTGACGGCGGGGACAGTAACGGTGGCTTAGGCCCCCGGGGTAGCCAGAACGGACTCGCGGGCGGCGATTCCGGCCCCGCCGCGGGCGGAGCCGTCTATTATGCGGGAGGCGCCGGCACTGGTTTATCCATCTCCAATACAACCTTCGCTTCGAACCAGGTGACGACGAAGAACGCCGGCAACGGCGGCAACGTCGGCAATGGCGGTATCTTCCTCCCTGGCAGCCCTCACGCTCCCGGCGGCACTGGGGGTGCGGGCGGCGATGCCGGCGGCATCCCCGGCGCCACTCCCGCCACGCTTGCTCAGAACGGCGGCGCTCGCGGCGGCGCGATCAACATCATCGCAGGCGCGCTGTCCATTTCGTCCAGCACCTTTGGCACAAGCAGCTCCACCGCCAATCAAGTCACGGGCGGCAACGGCGGCAACGGCGGTACGGGCGGCAACGATGGCCTCGTCGAGCCTATCGTCATCGCCTACGGTATGGGAGGGGCCGGCGGGCGCGGATCGGGGGCCTACGGCGGCGCTATCTCCGCCAGCGATAAGGTGACGAACATCACGTTTAACGGCACCCCCGCGTTCACCATCCCCGTCGAAGATAACTCCATCAACGCGGGCGGCGGCGGCAACGGTGGCAACCCGGGACGGGATCCGACTCCGGGAGTCCTCCCCAGCGCGGACGGCGGGAATGGCGGGGATGCCGGCGTGGCCGAAGGCGGTGGATTGTCCATTGTCAAGTATGGCGGCACGGCGAGCCTAACTGTGGCCAACGGCTCGTTCACCGGCAACCAGATCAATCAGGCGGGACCGGCTAGCGGCGCGGGCGGATTGGGAACCATCGGCGGGGCCGGCGGCAAGGGCGGCGACGCCCTGGGCGGCGGCATCGCGGCCAACAACAGCAGCGTCCAAATCAGCAACAGCAGCCTGGATAGCAACACCAGCACAGGCGGCCTGGGCGGCCGTGGCGGCGACGGCTGGGCACACGGCGGAAATGCCGGAGCCGGCGGCACGGTGCAAGGAGGCGGCCTGTACTTCAATAATTTCTCCAATACTACCCTGAATGTCGGCTTCACCTCCAGCACGGCGTCGAATGAAGTGATGACAGGCGGCGAGGGCGGCGACGGCGGCAACGCCGGAATCGGTGGGGCAATCAATAACGTGCCCAGCGGCAGCGGTGGGGCCGGCGGCAACACTGACGGCGGCGGTCTCTTCCTGTTGACCGCCGGGACTTCGGTTAGCCCCACCAGCATTAGCTACGCCTCGTTTAACTTCAACACGCTCAACGCCGCCTTCGGCGGCCGGGGCGGCGCCGGCTCGTCCAATAGCGTCCTCGGCGCGACCAAGGTTGGCGCGTTTGCCGCGGGCGGCCAGGGCGGCGCGTCCCTCGGCGGCGGCGTGTACGTCAACGACTTCAACAAGGCGACGGCCAGCACCGCCTCCGTCTCCTACACCACGATGGCCGGCAACCAGCTCAGCGCCGGCCAGGGAGGTCTGGGTGGCACCGGCACAACGGCCAACGGCGGACCCGGCGGCAACGGCGGCGTCGCCGGCATGGTCGCCGGCGGCGGTCTCTTCGAGAACAATGACATCGAGCTGACCGTCTTCAACAGCACCTTCGGCGGCGTGACCAGCGGCTCCGGGAACACCAACTCCAACGTCCTCACCGGCGCCAACGGCGGCCGCGGCGGCGATGCCGGCACCGCCGGTCATACGTTGGCCGCCGCCGACGGCGGCAGCGGCGGCGCGGGCAGCACCGTTGAGGGCGCCGGCGTCGCCGTCCTGAGCGGCACCGCCACGTTCATCAACGATACCATCGTTGCCAACCAGGATGCCGTCTCGCTGGCCAATGGCGCGGGAGGCAAGTCCGGCGGCGCCGCGGGCGCCGGCACGCCCGGTGGTGTCGGCCCGAACGGCACGGCCAACGCCGGCGGTTACTTCGCCGGCAGCGGTTCCACGGGCAATGCCAACAATCCAACGGTCAACCATGTCGGCAACACTATCATCGACCTGAATAGCTCCACCACCAATTTCACCGGCACTACCGTGAACACCACTCCCGACGTTGCGGGAACGTTCGCCAGCCAGGGGACCAATATCCTCGGCACCACCACCGGCGCCACCGGCTTCAACACCGGCAGCGGCGGCAGCGATATGATCGCCAACGCCACCCAGCTTGATATGGGGCCGCTCCTGAATAACGGTGGACCGACCCTGACCAACGCCCTCTTGCCCAACAGCGTCGCCATCAACGCCGGGAACAACACACTGGTGCCGTCCGGCGTCACCACCGATCAGCGCGGCACCGGCTTCTCCCGCAAGGACGTTACCAAGAACGTCGTGGACGTAGGCGCCATCGAGTTCAATCCGCCGGTCATCTCCGCGAACGGACTCAGTCCGACCTCGGTCGTCGAGGGTAGCACGGACTTAACGCTGACCATCACGGGCAGCAATTTCGGCGGCACCCCCAGCGTGTCGTTCGGCAACAACGCCCTGACGCCGATCAGCATCAGCGGCACGCAATTGGTCGTCGTCGTCCCGGCCAAGCTCCTGGCCACGCCCGGCCAGTTCAATGTCAGCGTCAATGTTCCCGACGGCAGCGGCATTGCCGGCGAGAACATTGCCTCGAACTCCGAGGTGTTCACGGTCGAGCAGACCCCGTTCACGCTAAACAACCCCGGCACCCAGCAAAACAACGTGGGTTCATCGGTGTCGCTGCAAATCACGCCCGCCACGGGCTTCACGGCCAGCAACTTCACCGCCACGGGTTTGCCGTCGGGGCTGAAAATCGACAGCACCACCGGCATCATCTCCGGCACGCTCGCGGCCGGCGATGACAGCGGTAGTCCCTACACGGTCACGGTCTCGGCCACGGATAGCCAGAATGTTAAGGCCAGCGTCACGTTCACCTGGAACGTCGGACCCGCGCTGCACCTGCTCAACCCCGGCACCCAGACCAACGACGAAGGCGACCCGGTTTCTCTCCAAATTACCGCTCAAGCCGGCTACACCCCCAGCGGGTTCATCGCTACGGGGTTGCCTCCGGGATTGACCATCGATACCACCACGGGCCTGATCTCCGGCACCATCGACCCGCGCGGAGAGGGCACCTACACCGTCACGGTCACGCCCGCGAACAACAACGGACAAGGCGGCATCACGTTCCAATGGGACGTGGCGGATACCACGCCGCCGGCGTTGACCAATCCCGGCAACCAGACGGGCGCCGCCGGTCAGACGGTTAAACTGGCGATCCAGTCCGAGGATGCCGATCCGGGCAGTTTCACGGCCACGGGTTTGCCCACGGGACTAAGCATCAATGCCAAAACCGGCGTGATCTCCGGCACCATCGCCGCCGGCACCAAGGGCGTCTACGCGGTGACGGTCGAGGCGGCCGACGGCACGGTCAAGAGCGCCCCGCTGTCGTTCATCTGGAACGTCTCCGGCTCAATCTTGCCGCCTCCGCCTCCGCCTTCGGGTGGGGGTTCGGGCACGTCCGGCTCCGGATTGGCCACGACCACCACGGTTGTCAACGTCTCCAACGTCTATGAGGGGATCATTCAGCTGGAGACGGTGACGGTGGATGTCACCAATCCCAACGGCATCGCCGTCAACGAAGGCGTGGTGGCCATTCAGGTCAATAACCAAACCGTCATGGCCGAGGTGCATAACGGCGTGGCCACCGCCACCGTCGCCTCCAGCTTGTTCGATTTCAGCTTGCTGGCGGAGCTGTTCTTCCCCCACGCCTTGACGGCCAACTACGACGATAGCAGCAATGACTTCGCGCCTTCCGGCTCGAGCATCACGCTGCCGCCGATTTTGCTCGATTTCTTCCTATTTGAGCTTGCACAACAGTTCCAAACTCAAACTCTCTTGGGCTAATAGCTAGCCCGCAGCGCCGGCAAGGAATCCCTTGCCGGCGCTGCGGGCTGGTAAAGCAAAGTTTGCTTGAAGGGGCTTAGCACGATGAGAAGTTATTTATGGTCTCGTTTTCTCCGTAATATGTTCGCGCGTCGGGGTCGAACGACGACGCGTCAGCTCCCGGCGCGGCCGCGCCGCCCCTCAGCGCGGCCGCGTCTGGAGGCGCTGGAAGACCGTACGCTTTTGTCGGCGCAAAACTATTTGGTCACCGTGGGCGGCGACGCCGGCGTAGCCGATCCCACCGACCCGACGGGGCGTTCCGGCGACATCCGCTATTGCATCGAGCAGGCCGATCAGACGGGAAACGCCGGCAGCACCATTAATTTTTCCGGTACGGTAGGCAATCTCATCACGCTGACGCACGGCGAGCTGGTGGTGTCGCAAAACATGACCATCACCGGACCCAGCGCCAGCGGCTTGACCATCAGCGGCGGGTACAAGGTAACCACCATCAATGGCTTTACGTTTATCAACCCCGGCAGCCGTGTCTTCGATGTGACCGCGAACGGGGAAACCGTGACGATTGCCGGTCTGACCATCGCCGACGGCGACGCCTCGCCCTTCCAAACCACGACCCCGGGCAACCAGGGCGGCGACATTTTCAACGGCAGCACGTTGATCCTCAATAACGACGTTGTCAAGAACGGCCTCGCCGAGGGCACCATCGGCGGACCGGACGGCCGCGGCGGCGGCATCTTCAACGCCTCGGGCACCAGCGGAAGCACCGGCGCGTCGTTGACGCTCAACAACACCGTGATCGAAAACAACGTCGCCCAGGGTATCGGCGTATTTCAAGGCAGCGTTTACGTCACCGGCGCGGGGCAGGGCGGCGGCATTTACAACGATGTCAATGCCAGCGTGGTGGTATCCGGCGGCACGCAGATCCAGCAAAACCAGGCGCTGGGCAGCCTCGGCGGCAGCGGCGGGGCCGGCGGCGTCGGCGGGACGGGCGGCAGCATCGTGGGCGGCACGGGTCCCACGAACGGAGGGGCCGGCAGCCCAGGGACCAACGGGGGATTAACGGGCGCGACGGGCGACCCCGGTCAAACCGGCAATAGCACCACGAGTGCCGGCGGCGATGGCGGCGCCGGCGGCGCGGGCGCCGACGGACTGCCGGGAGGCGTTGGCGAGGGCGGAGGGGTTTTCAACAAAGGGACGCTAACGCTCAGCAGCACGACTTTTTATGACAACGTCGCTCAGGGCGGCGACGGTGGGGCCGGCGGCGCCGGCGGCAAGGGTGGCTTGGCCGGCAAAGGCACCCCAGGCGGCCAAGGCGGCGCCGGCGGCAAGGGCGGCGACGGCGGCGATGCAGGCCTCGCCCAGGGCGGAGGCGTCTTCAACACCGGCACGCTCGCGGTTATTTTCCAGAGCCAATTTACCGCCAACATCGCTCAGGGCGGCGTCGGCGGCGCGGGCGGCGTCGGCGGCACTGGCGGCACCGGCGGCACCAACTCGGCCCTCAGCGCGGGAGGAGCGGGCGGCGTCGGCGGACAGGGCGGCAAAGGAGGGGCCAGCGGTTTAGCCCAGGGCGGCGGCATTTATACCATGGCCGGCAGTCTGAGCATCAATAGCGGCCAGTTCTATGCCTCCAATGTCATCAAAGGCAATCAGACCATCAGCACCGGCAACGAGGCCATTGGCGGCGTCGGCGGCGCGGGCGGTGTGGGTGGTGGGGGTGGCACCGGCGGTAAGTCAGGCGGTACAAATGATCCCGTCGGCGTCGCCGGCACCGGCGGCACCGGCGGCAAGGGAGGCGATAGCGGCATGGCTGCGGGCGGCTCAATTATGAACGCCCAGGGCGCCGGCAACGTGTCCCTTAACGAGACCACGTTTACTTCGAGCCTGGCCAGCACGAGCATCGGAGGCGCGGGCGGAATGGGCGGCGGCAGCGGACTGGACGGCAACGGCAACGTCACAGGTATTAACGGCAACGGCGGCGATGGCGGCTCCATTGGCGATGCGTACGGCGGGGCTGTGGCCCTTGCTACCGGCGATCTGAGCGCTGCTTTCACCACGTTCGGCGGCAAACTGACCGGCAATGGCAACGAAGTGCTGGGCGGAACGGGGGGAGCAGGAGGCAATGCCGGCACGGCCAACACGAATGGCGCCGGCAACCGCGGCGAGGGCGGAGCGGGCGGCAGCGTTTACGGCGGCGGAATCGCGGCCTTTGCCAACGCCGGCAGTCTCACCATCTCCAACAGCAGCTTCATCGACAATAGCATCGTCTCCGGCATCGGCGGCGCGGGCGGCGGCGGCACTTTCGGCGGCAGCGGCGGCGATGGCGGAAATAGCGGCAAGGCATGGGGCGGCGCTCTGTCGTACCTGGCCGGCTCCAGCAACACCAGCGCCAACAGTATCTCGATCACCACGACGCCGTTCACCGGCAACACGGCCAAAGCCGGGGACGGCGGCGCGGGCGGCAATGGCGGCGCCGGCGGCTTGGCCGAGGATGTGCGCGGCGGCGCCATCTCCATCGACGATCCCTATGGCGTTCTCAGCCTCTCCATCGCTTCCAGTTCCATTGCCAGCAACTCCGTTACGGGCGGCGTCGGCGGCCGATCCGACTTTGGCGCCGCCGGCGCCGGCTCGGCGGTCTACGGCGGCGGCATCGATTTGCAAGGAGCGACCACGGCACTGGGAAGCGCCACGATAACCAGCACTCCGATCACATCCAACACGGCCACTGGAGGCAACGGCGGCCGAGGCAACGCGGCCGGCGATGGCGGCGATGTTACCGGAGGCGGTCTGAGCAGCTTCGATTATAGTTTGTCCCTGACCTCAAGCCCCGTCTCCGGTAACAAGGCCACCAGCGGCACGGGCCACGATGGCTTCCTCACCGGCGGCAACGCGGGGGTGGCCAATGGCGGCGGCATCGCCGCCAATGCCGATAACGCGAAGACGGCCGTCTCCTATACGCTGGCGACCAACGACGTGACCAACAACACGCTCACGCAGGGAGCGGGCGGCAATTCGCTCGGCGGCGGCGACGGCGGCAACGCCTCGCCGGGCGCCGGGGCCGTGCCCTTGGGCGTACAAGGCGCCGGCATTAGCTTCATCAACGGCAACGTCAGCATTACCAGCTCGAACGTCAGCGGCAACACGGGCGTGGGCGGCGCGGGCGGCCACGGCGGCGACGGCTCCGGCGGCAACGGCGGCTCGGGCGGGGCGGCGCTGGGCGGCGGCGTCTTTTTCTTCAACGACCTGGGCGCGACCCTGAACTTCAGCTTCAGCGGCGGCTCCGCCTCGAACAACACCTTGACCGGCGGCGTCGGCGGCCAGGGCGGCCATGCCGGCACGTCCGGCAGCAAATACGTCACCGGCGGTAAGGGCGGCGCCGGCGGCTCGGCCGAGGGCGGCGGCTTCTTCCTCGCCGCCGATTCCAAGAGCCTCAACAATATCGGCACCGCGTCCGGCACGTCCGGGAACATTGGCATTTTCGGCGTCACGATCATGGGAGACACGCTGGTCGGAGGCCAGGGCGCCAACGGCGGCGCCGGCTCGTCCTCGACCGGCACTCCCACGCCGGGAACCTTTGCCGCCGGCGGCGCGGGCGGAAACGCCCTGGGCGCCGGCGTCTACAATAACAGCCTCAACACCAACGCGGCCGGCACGCTCTTTATCACCGCCAGCACTCTGGCCAACGACCTGGGCACCGGCGGCGCCGGCGGCAACGGCGGCGTCGGCACCACCGCCAACGGCGGTCCCGGCGGCAACGGCGGCGCCGGCGGCAACGCCTTCGGCGGCGGCGTCTACGAGGGGGATAACACCACCCTGACTGTGGTCAATACTACCATCGGCGGTCCCGGCGCTTCGAATGTTTTGACCGGCGGCCTGGGCGGCAACGGCGGCGACGCCGGCACGCCCAACGGGGTGCCCTTCAACGACGGCGGCAACGGCGCTACCGGCGGCAGCGTTGAGGGCGGCGGCGTCTACGTCCACAGCGGCTCCGCCTTCTTCAATGACGATACCATCGTCTCCGACCTGGCCTTGGCTTCGTCGCTGGGCGGTTCCGCCGGCGCCGGCGCCGGCAACGGCGGCGTCGCCGGCAGTGCCGGGGTCAATGGCAACGGCAGCGGCGGCGGCTACTTCGCCGTCTCCGGCTCCACCAATACCGTCGGCAACAGCATCATCGACCTTAACCAAGCCGTGGTCGGGCCGAATGCTAACGGCAACTTCATCAGCCAGGGCGGCGCCGGCCACAACATCCTCGGCGACAGCAACCGCGCCCTCGGCTTCAGTACCGCTTTCGGCGATCAGATCGGCGTTACGGCCGCCCAGCTGAACCTGGGAACGCTCCAGAACAACGGCGGGGGTACCCCGACCGCCGCCCTGTTGCCCGGCAGTTTCGCCATCGACGCCGGCAACAACGCACTGGTGTCGTCCACCCTCACCTTCGATCAACGCGGCAAAGGCTACACGCGTACCGTCAACAAGATCGTTGACGTCGGCGCTTACGAGGTCCAGGCGCCGATTATCGCTTCCTTGAGTCCCGATAGCGTCAATGCGGGCAGTTCGGACCTCACCTTGACCATCTTCGGCAGCAACTTCTACGCGGGTCCCAGCCTCGCGTCCAGCTCCGAGGTGGACTTCGGCGGCGCGACCCTGACGGCCTCCAGCGTCGGCAACACGGAGATAACGGTCGTGGTGCCGGCCGCTCTGATCATCGCTCCGGGCAATATCACCGTCACGGTCCTCAACCCCGACGGGACCCGCGCCAATCCGCAACAGGTCTTGGCTTCGAATGCGGTCAGCTTCACCATCAACGGGGTATCGCCTCCGCCGCCTTCGCCTGGCCCCTCACCCTCGCCGTCGCCCTCACCCTCGCCGTCGCCGAGCGGCAGCTTGTCGACGACCACGTCGATCATTAGTGTCTCGAATCAGTATCCGGGATTCGTGCAATTGGAGACGGTGACCGTCCAGGTCACCAATCCGAGCGGTTTTGTCGTCAACACGGGCGTGGTCACTTTCCAGGTCAATGGCCAAACCATTACCACTCCGGTGATCGATGGTACGGCCACCGCGACCTTCGCCACCAGCCTGTTTGATTTCGGCGCGCTGCCGTATTTGTTCTTCGCGCACCCGGTGACGGCCACCTACAGCGATACCGGCGGCCCGTTCACGACCTCGGGAGGCGTCGAGACCGTGCCGCCGATTTTGTTGGATTACTTCTTCGCCCAGATCGCGCTGCAACTGGTGCCGTTGAACCAGTTCAATGGGTAGATTTCGACCATCCCGCAGCGCTGGCAAGGATACCCCTTGCTGGCGCTGCGGGATGTTATTTTCACGGATGTGATCCTTCTTGCGACGCGCAGGACGCGGCGTTATGGCATCTCGAAGACTTCGCCTCCCTGGATGATCGGCAGAGTCATTTAGCCAACAATCATTTCCCCCACTGCAACACGACCTGTGAAACTCTTCGACTCGCTTCGGGGTAGGATGATGTGAAACAGAATCGTCACCATTGCAGCAACACCACGGGCCATCTAAGTGATTCGAGGTATTATGTCTATTTAGCCCACCGGCTGAGAAACCTGGTCCACAATAAAAACGTTCGGCCGACTTCCCATTGCGAGAGGGTTGGTTCACTGCTCACCCTCGCGGATCCGAAGGGTTGCTTTAGAATCTGTTCCGTAAGTGAACGGGCAACCTGGCGCCACGGCTGAAACAGCCGTGGCCTCCCCTTAGAGCGCTTTCGAGGTTGCTCTAGCGGCTCGTTTTTGTAGGACGGCCTTCCTAGGCCGTCCGGACCAGATCCTCCGGACGGCCTAGGAAGGCCGTCCTACAGCAGGGACGCCACACGAACCTCGAAAGCGCCCTAGGGAACGGACTCTAGAACCTTGCCCGATGCCAGCATACAAGTTTGCGGGCCTCCGGCTAATGGAGTTTTGCGTTCAGCGCGCTAAGAGGAATAGGGAGAGCACCTTGGACGATACAAACAACGTGAATGCTGATGGGAATAGTGGAACTAGGCATCGACGAGCAGTGAGCCGCCGTTTCGTTTTGAAAGGTGTTTCGGCCGCCACTGTGGCTGGTGTTACGACGCTCTCACAGGCTAACACGCTCGCCCAAAGAGCGCAGGATCGTGAGAAATCTCCAATTGTGGCCGCCGCTCGCCAGGAGACTGCCCCGCGAGATCCTCGCGTCGAAGCCCTTCTCAAAAAGATGACGTTGGCGGAAAAGGTGGGTCAGCTCAATGTCCCACTCGTCCTGCCGAAGATGCTCTTGGGACAGAATTCCACTTCTCCTGTTGGCTCCCTCAAAGATCAGGAACGATTTGTAAAGGGAGAGTGGGTTGACTACCTTGGACCCGGCGGCGGCTTATTCAGCCTTATGAATGAGACAGTGTCCGGTCTCATTCCTATTGCCAAGGTCCGCAAACCTGCCGAACAGGCCGAACTCTCGAATCATTTACAGCGCCTTGCACGAAAGACACGGCTAGGCATCCCCTTGCTACTAATCGGTGAAGGCACTCACGGATCGGTCGCGCCAGGAGCGACAATCTTCCCCGAAGGACCGGCTCTGGCGACGTCTTGGAATATGCCCTTGGTCGGCGCCGTATATGCTGCCGCAGCCAAAGAAGCACGCGCCGTCGGAATCCACGCCTTGAACACAATTCTCGCAGAGATTGTTTGTGATCCTAGGTTTGGCCGAGGCTGTGAAGGATTCGGTGAAGATCCCTACCTCATCGCAGCGATGATCCGTTCTCTTGTCCGCGCTATGCAGGGTTCGGACCTCGCATCGCCAGATAAGGTGATCGCGTCCTTGTGTCACTATCCAGGCCAAACACCCAATACAGGCGGCCTTGAAGGCAGCCCAGTAGCGCTTGGGGCGCGGGAGTTTCGCCAAATCCACCTGCGTCCCTGGAAGGCGGGTTTCGCTGAGGCCGGAGCGTTAATGACGGAAGCGAGTAGTCCAACGATGGACGGAATTGCTGCCCACGGTTCCGAGTATCTCCTCACCGATCTCTTGCGCGGGGAATTGAGGTTTCGAGGCGTGGTCATCAGCGAAGGAGGTGGATTCGGGTCTCTGGTCTCCGAACATATCGCCGCAACACAGAAGGAAGCCGGCGCACTGTCCATTCGAGCTGGTGTCGACATCGGTATCACGTGGGAATCCGCTTATCTCGACGATCTGATTAAATCCGTGAAGGATGGGACTGTCCCCATCGAGCTTGTCGATCGTGCCGTTCGACGTGTATTGGCTCTGAAATTCAAGTTGGGTCTTTTCGACAACCCGTTTGTCGATCCGAAGCGCGCGGCGCAGGTCGTGAATTGTAAAGAACATCGCGAGGTTGCTCTTCAGGCAGCCAGAGAAGCCATTGTGCTTCTCAAGAATGACAAGAGCCTCCTGCCGTTAGGGACAAAGTTCAAACGGATCGCTGTCATCGGCCCCAATGCCGACGAACCAGATAACCTACTGGGGGATTATTGTGCAAACCCAGCCCAGCACCCAGTCCCCTCGATCCTGTCAGCCATTCGTTCAACGGCGCCAAGCGATGTCTCAATCTCATACGCCCGCGGATGCGGAATCCTCGGGGATGACCGGAGTGGGTTCGCGGAGGCTGTCCGCGCTGCTCGGCGTGCGCAGGTTGCCGTCGTGGTAGTCGGCGAACAGACCAAAGGCGGCTTCCTTGGTGTGGGAACCACCAATGGTGAAGCTAGAGATATTGCCAGTCTCGACCTCACTGGGCCGCAACAAGCTCTTATCGAAGCGGTGCATGCGACGGGAGTTCCCACCGTAGTCGTCCTGATCAACGGCCGACCACTTTCTATTCGATGGGTTGCGCGACACGTTCCAGCTATTTTGGAGGCGTGGCTTCCCGGCGAACGTGGAGGAGAAGCGGTCGCCGAAGTTCTCTTCGGCAAAATCAATCCCAGTGGCCGCTTGCCAATTACCATTCCAAGACATGTCGGACAATTGCCCGTGTACTACTATCAGAAGCACGCACGTGCGAACGCCGCGGCTTACGTTGACATGCCGGCGTCGCCCCTCTACGAGTTCGGATTCGGTTTGAGCTATACGGAATTTCGTTATAGCAACTTGCGTATTTCACCCATACAAATCCGATCGAATGGTGCAGTGGAAGTTCTAGTAGACGTATCCAATGTTGGTTCTCGCGAGGGGCAGGAAGTCGTTCAGCTTTACGTGATGGATGTGGTTTCCAGTGTTTCGCTTCCTGCGAAACAACTGCGCGGCTTTTCGAAAATCGCTCTCGCGGCGGGTGAGACGAAGACGGTCAAGATGATGCTTAAGTATAGCGACCTGGCACTTGTGAACGCGAAATATGAAACAGTGGTGGAGCCGGGCGAGTTTGAGGTTATGGTTGGATCCTCTTCGGCAAGAATTCATCTTCGAAAACGATTCACTGTTGTCGAGGGGTGAACCGCCTCTTGCGTGACTCTCGTCGCTGCGGGCTGGTATTACCGCTGCACGTGGGCCGATACGCCTTTGGCCAGCGCTTCCACTTCATCCAGTCGCGCCATCGTCACGTCGCTGCGATCCTTGGTCAGAAGCGCCGCGTGCGCCCATCCCAATCGCAGTGCTTCCCTCGGCAAGGCGGCCCGCGAACAGGCCGTAGATGAATCCCGAAGCGAATCCATCGCGCCCATCACGGTGCCGGCAATGCGCCGCTTGATTGTGGTTAGCGATGCTTCGCAGAAGCGTGAGACAGATGCAACGCTTCTGCGAAGCGTCGCTAACCGCTACTTGAGCTGCTTCCGCAAGCGTTTCGCCTCCGCCAACAGAGGCTCTGCTTGGCGATGCTCTCCCCGTTGGATCAATACATCAGCCAGGTTTTTCAAACTGTATGCCAGGTCATCCGGTTGACCGGCCCGTTCTTTCCGCGCCACGGTCAGGGCATCGCGATAGTATCGTTCGGCCTGCGCCAATTCTCCGCGTCCCCGATACAGGCGGCCCGTCGTGTCCAGTACGGTCCACCGCCTGGACGGATGCTGCTTGGATAACTTCTGGATGCGTTCGCAGATCGGCTCCGCTTCTGCGTAACGCTTTTGATCGATGAGTGCCAGAGCCAGCGTGTCCAACAAATCGACTACGCTCACACTGTCGCGCCCGGAATGCTCCTCGACCAATGGCAGCGCCTCGCGGGCCAATTGCTCCGCTTTCAGGAACTGACCCAGACGCCAACAAGAAAACGCCCAGCTACTCAGGTTCAGCGCGAAGTATCGGTTGCGCGTCCCTTTGGCTTTGCGGAACAGGCCGTCCGCTTCCTGACGCACCTCAGCGGAGCGGCGCGAGTCGTTCCGGTCGCTGAGAAAGGCGGCGTAGGCGGTGAGGGCCACGGCCACGCGGACGCTCTCTTTTCCATAACGTTTCTCATTGGCCTCGCGCAAACGATGAAACAAACGTTCGCCTTCCGAAGCACGTCCCCGTTTGGCCAAGACGCGGGCCAGACTGGCAATCGGATAGACCGACTTGGGATGGGTCAGCCCGACCTGGGTGCTCGCCATCTCCAGGCATTCTTGGTAGGTCTTCTCGGCCCCGGCAAGATCGCGTCGTTTCTCCTGCGTATCGCCCAGCTCATGGAGGACGAGCGCGACATAAATGTGCTGCTCGCCCAATGCTTGGCGGGTCAGTGTCAGAGAGTGCCGCAGGGCGTGTTCCGCCAAGGCGAAAGAGCGGACTTCACGGAGAAAAATGCCCGATTGGAATTGAATGACCGCCTCGCCGATTTTCCCCAATTCTCCTTGGGTCAGTAACGTCTTCGCTGCCTCCATTATGAAGGGCACGGCCTCGGCAATCCGCTGTCGATCGATCAGAAAGGCGGCCAGGCCGGCCTGAGCGATGCCGATGCTGCGATCGCTGTCCTTGAGGCGGCGACGCGTGGCGATCACTTCGCGGAGCAACTGTTCGGGCCGCGCCGATTCGCCCGCTTCGGTCAAGACCCAGGCCAGGCCGAATTTGCTCGCCGCCACCAATAGATGCTCTTCGGTCCGCAGAGCTTTTACACGCAAGGCGAGCGCTTCCTGATACATCTGCTCAGCATTGACGTAATCGCCCTTTTCGTGATGCCACCAGGCCAGGTGATACAAGCTGTCGGCCACATCAAGGGGAACTTCGTCGGGCAGCTCGCGTCGTAGCGCCAGCGCCTGACGCAGAAGAGGTTCCGCCCGATCGTACTCGCCGAGACTGCGATAGGCATTGCCGATGGCGTCCAGGAGCAATGCCAGAAGCGCCGGCTCCCGCGCGAATTTTTGGCGAATCTCGCTGAGCTTGCTATCGAGCATCTCGCGCAAGGCCCGGCGTTCGTCCGGGCTTCGCCGCGAAGAAGAAGCGGTGCCGCTCAGGATGCCAACGGGGTCGGAGGCCTCGAAGAGGTTGGCGAGGAGGGAGGCCGCATTCTTGGCCGTGTAGGCCGTCATGCGTTCCTTCTCCGCTAACTCTTTGTAACTCTCCGCCAATTCCTCCGCCTTTTTTCGTTGGCTGCGTTCGCCGTCGCGCGATTGGGCGATCCGCGCCGTGGCCAGGAAAGAGCCGGCTAACAACACGATCACCAGCAAGACGACGACAGCCGACAGGGCCGCCACACGAGGCGAACGTCGCGCCCAGCGCATCATCCGTTCCAGGACATGAATCGGCCGAGCCTGGATCGGCTCGTCGTGCAGAAACCGATGCAGGTCTTCCGCGAGGGCCAGGGCCGAGCTGTAGCGCCGGCTGGGATCCTTATGGAGGCACTTCAAGCAAATGGTTTCCAAATCGCGGGGCACCTTCGGTTGCAACTGCCGCGGGGCCACCGGCTCGGTCCCCACGACCATCTGCAACGTGTCCCAGGCCGATGTGCCCTTGAAGGGCGGCCGGCCGGTCAACAATTCATAGAGGATCGCTCCCAGTGCGTAGATGTCCGCAGCCGGCCCGACTACTCGGGTTTTGCCCTCCGCCTGTTCGGGCGCCATGTAACTGGGCGTGCCCAGCACTTGTCCCGTGGCCGTCATCCCCGAGTCGCCCTGCTTGGCCAGACCGAAGTCGGTGAGCTTGGGAATGCCGTCGGTCGTCAGCAGCACGTTGGCCGGCTTGAGGTCGCGATGCACAATCCCCTGAGCGTGCGCCGCTTCCACCGCGCGGGCTAGCACCTCGGCGGTTTGTGCCGCTTGCATGGGCGGCTGAGGTTCGCCCCGCAGCTTGTCGGCCAGGGAGCCGCCTTCGAGATATTCCAAGGAGAAGAACGGTTTGCTTTCGTGGCTACCGAACTCATGGACCTGCACGACATGCGGGTGCTTCAAGCGCGCGATCGTCTCGGCTTCGCGAAGGAATCGGGCTATGGCTTCTTGGCCGGCGTGCGAGCCAGCCAGGATCATCTTCAACGCCACGATGCGGTTCAAACTTGCCTGCCGCGCTTTGTA
>Ga0209062_1002201_pt1 | contig 27544 bp, 32 predicted proteins | sample Coa_R2_2_FD_187158 | JGI IMG/M metagenome (GOLD analysis project Ga0209062, IMG submission 187158) | Surface soil microbial communities from Centralia Pennsylvania, which are recovering from an underground coalmine fire - Coalmine... | ecosystem: Environmental > Terrestrial > Soil > Unclassified... | reverse complement strand
TACGGGAAACTACTGCATCATGTTTCCCCAGGACTATATCGAGCTGCTGGGGGTGGTCGATCCCGCGCAGGGCACCGGCGCACTCGGCGACTTTCTTCAGAATGCCGAGGGTCCGCGCGGCCTCGCCTTTGCCACGGTTTCGGGCGACGAGACGGCGGCCGAGCTTGCGCGCCGCGGGCTCCATCCCGGCGCGCCGCGCGATCTGGCCCGCCAGTTGGAGCTGCCCGAAGGCACGGTTTTGCCGCGCTTCAAGCTGGTGTCGTTGCCCGCGGCGGAGACCCCGGGCCTCTCCGCCTTTGTCTGCCAGCATCTGACGCCCGAGCTGGTGCGCCGCCAAGCCTGGCTGGCCCATGCCAATGGCGCCGTGGGGCTGAGCGGCGTGACGGTGATGGTGGACAATACCGATGGGCTGGCCGATGCCTATGGCAAGCTCTTCGGCGCGGCCGTCAACACGACCGATGATGTCGTGACGGTGCATTGCGGGCCGCATCGCATCATCTTCGCCACGCCCGACGACGTCGCGGCGCTCTACCCTGAAACCGATATCGAGTTTCACCAGAGCTTGCCCGCCATCGCCGTGGTGACGCTGCGAAGCGGCGATCTCACGCGCACCGCCGCGCATTTGACGCAGTGGCAGGTCCCTCACGAAGAACTCGCCGACGGCGCGATCGAAGTTTCGCCGGAAGCAGCAACGGGAGCGCTGCTGATCTTCCGGCGCGCGTGAACGCCTATCCCACCGTTTCCCCGAAGAATTTCAGCGTACGCTCCAGCGCCAGCTTGGCATTGCCGGCGCTGTAATCCGCGCGTTCGTCGCAGTTGAAGCCATGGCCGGCATCATAGACATGGATCGGCACCTCGGGCCGCGCCGCCTTCACCTTTTCGACATCGCTCATGGGGATGCTTTTGTCGTGCTCGCCGAAATGCAGCATGACGGGAACCTTGGGCCGCTCTTGCGCGTGAGCGGCGATCATCCCGCCGTAATAGCCGACGGCACCGGCGACGCCGCCCAGCCGCGTCGCCGCCAGGAAGGCGAGCGAGCCGCCCCAGCAATACCCGACCACGCCGACCTTGCCGAAGGATCTGGCATAGTCGATGGCAGCTTGAAGGTCGGCCAATGAGCCCTCGAGCGCGATCTTGCCGCGGATCGCACGGCCTTCCTCGATGCTCTTGGCGTCATAGCCGAGTTCGGTCCCTCGTTCCCACCGATCGAAGAGGGCGGGCGCCACGGCGATATAGCCCTGGGCGGCAAAGCCATCCGTCGTGCGACGGATATGCGCGTTGACGCCGAAGATCTCCTGGATGACCACGATCGCGCCACGCGGTTTGCCGGCGGGATCGGCGCGATAGGCTTGGAATTCGTGCCCGTCTTTGGCGGAGAGCTTGATCGTCTGTCCCATGAGTCCCGGTCCTCCCTGCGTCCGCTCGCACTTTAAGGAGGAGCGGGCGGACAGCGCAACCGCGTCGCCTCGCCCGATTTACGCTCGCGCGAGTCGCTTCCGCAGCGCCACGCGCACATATCCATCGAGCTCGGTACGGCGATATTCCGCGTAGCCGAGCGTCTGATAGAAGCGGAGGCTCCGCGTCATGGTCACATGCGCCTGAAGCCGAACCTCGGCGTAGCCGCGGCGGCGTGCCTCCTGCTCGATGAAATCGATGAGATGACGGCCTCGCCCGCTGCTTCGGCGCGACGGCGCGATCACGAGGACGCGCACGGAGAGATGATCCTCCGCGGCGTCCAGAACCGCGACGCCGCTGATCTCGTCATTCTCCACCAGCACCCAGGCGAGCCCTTGAGCCGCCGCCGCGGCGTAATCGTCGAACATGGGCGTCGGCGCACGTCCGATCAGCGGGATGAACTCAGCGAAACTGTCATGCACGATGCGTGCGATGGCAGGGACGTCGATGTCAGTGGCACGGCGAATCTGGACATCTGGCATTGCTTGCTCGCGAGTGGCCCAGGCTCGATCGCATAAGCGTATCAGCATCGCCGGTGATTCGCACCTGCTTCTGCGCAATTCTCCATCGAATCACACATTGAAGCGGAAATGCAGAATGTCGCCATCCTGCACGGCGTACTCCGCGCCTTCCAGGCGCATCTTGCCCGCCTCCTTCGCCCCTTGCTCGCCGCCGGCAGCGACGAAATCCGCATAGGAGATGGTCTCGGCGCGGATGAAACCTTTCTCGAAGTCGGTGTGAATGACGCCCGCGGCCTGCGGCGCCTTCGTGCCTTGAGGCACTGTCCAGGCATGCGCTTCCTTCGGTCCCACCGTGAAGAAGGTGACGAGATCGAGGAGCCGATAGCCCGCGCGAATGACGCGGGCGAGCCCGGCCTCTTGAAGGCCGAGCGTCCGCAGAAAATCGCGCTGCTCCGCTTCGTCGGAGAGTTGCGCGACCTCGGCCTCGATGGCGGCGGAAACGACGACGCTCACCGCGCCTTGCGCCCGCGCATAGTCGGCAACGCGTGCCGATTGCGCATTGCCGCCCGCCGCCGCGGCCTCTTCGACGTTGCAGACATAGAGAACGGGTTTGGCGCTGATCAGTTGCAAGCTCTTGAAGATCGGCTTCTGCTCAGGCTTCAGCGGCACGACCCGCGCCGGCATCCCCTCGCGCAAGGCCGCGAGTACCGGTTCCATAACGTCGAGCTGCGCCTTCGCTTCCTTGTCGTTGCCGCGCGCCTTCTTTTGCGCGGCGACGATGCGCCGCTCGAGGCTCTCGAGATCGGACAGCAGAAGCTCGGTCTCGACCGTCTCCGCGTCGCGGATCGGGTCGATCGAGCCTTCGACATGCGTGACGTTTCCATCCTCGAAGCAGCGCAGCACATGCGCTATGGCATCGACCTCGCGGATGTGGCCAAGAAACTGATTGCCCAATCCCTCGCCGCGCGACGCACCGCGGACGAGGCCGGCGATGTCGACGAATTCGAGCTGTGTCGGAATGATCTTCGCGGATTTCGCCAGCCGCGCGCATATCTGGAGCCGCTCATCCGGCACCGCGACGCGGCCGATATTCGGCTCTATCGTACAAAAGGGGTAATTTGCCGCTTCTGCCGCGGCTGTCGCGGTGAGCGCGTTGAAGAGCGTCGACTTCCCCACATTGGGCAAGCCGACGATGCCGCAATTGAAACCCATGTCACTCCTTGTTGTCCTGGATTTGGCTCTCTGGCGGCGCGCGGGGCGGTTTGGGCGGGGGCGGTTTCAGGATCAGCGCCACCTTCGTCATGAAGCCCTGGGCGTTGTCCTCGACCAAAAGAGGCAATGCCTCGGCCACGGCCGCCAGAAGCGGCGTGATCCAGGACCACTCATCCGCGGCGAAGTTCTGCAACAGGTAGGGTTGCACCAGCTCCTTGACACCGGGATGGCCGACGCCGAGCCGCACGCGCCAATACTCGCTGCCGATCGCGTCGTCGATCGAGCGGATACCGTTATGACCCGCCGATCCACCGCCGAGCTTGACCTTGAGCTTGCCCGGTTGCAGATCGATCTCGTCATAGATGACGGCGATCTCGGAAGGCGGGATCTTGTAGAAGCGCGATGCCGCGCCGACGGCGTCTCCCGACAGATTCATGAAGGTTTGCGGCTTCAGCGCAAAGACGCGCTCGCCCGCGACGGTGCCTTCGGCGATTTCGCCTTGGAACTTGCTGCGAAAAGGGCCGAATTCATGGCGGCGGACAAGCGTGTCCACCGCCATGAAACCGAGATTGTGCCGGTTGCGCTCATAGCGGGCTCCGGGATTCCCGAGCCCGACGATGAGGCGCATCTGCCGCGGCTCAGCTCTTCGCCGGTGCCGCGCCCGCAGCCGGCGCCGCGCCGGCCGCGCCCGGCGCAGCGGGTGCCGCGCCCGGTGCCGCGCCCGGCGCCGCGGCGGCGGCTTCCGGTGCGGCTGCCGCGGCGGCTGCGGCCGCCGCTGCTGCCGCGGCGGCTGCGGCCTGTTCTTCGCGAACCGCTGTCGGTGCGGCGACCGACGCGATGGTGAAGTCGCGGGAGATGGTGGGCTTCGTGCCCTCGGGCAGGCTCACCGAGCTGATATGCACGCTGTCGCCGATATCGAGATTGGCGATGTCGACGATAATGCGCTCGGGAATCTTGTTGACGGAGCAGACGAGGTCGATCTCGTGGCGCACGATGTTGAGAATGCCGCCGCGCTTGATGCCGGGCGCTTTCTCCGAGTTGGCGAAGACCACGGGAACGGCGACCGTGATTCTCGTATCCGCGCCCACGCGCATGAAATCGACATGGACGGGCATGTCGGTCACGGGATTGAGCTGCACGTCGCGCGGCAGCGTTCGAAAGGACGCGCCGTCGAGATCGACATTGAGCAGGCGCGCGAAGAAGCCCGGCTTGTGGATGTGGGTCGCGAGCTCCCGCGGATCGACGCTGATCAGGACCGGCGGTTGCTTTTCGCCGTAGATGACCCCGGGAACCCGACCGGAACGACGGGTAGCCCGGGCGGCCCCCTTTCCGGCCCGGTCGCGCGCTGCGGCGCGGATGGTGGCAATCTCTGCCATGACAGACTCCTTAACAAAAGAGCGGACCCGTGCGCGATGCGCGGGTTTCACCGCTTGCGAGCGCCGGCCTCCAGGGGTGCCATGCGCCGCGCCGCCGGACGCGCTGAGCCTCCGGCGGAAACCGCAAGGATCTAATCGAACAAGCTCGACACCGATCGCTCGTCGCTGATGCGGCGAATGGCCTCGGCCATGAGCGGCGCGATGCTGAGCTGACGGATGTTTTGCGCCACGCGCATCGCTTCGGTCGCGAGGATGCTGTCGGTGGTAATGAGCATTTCCATGGGCGATGCGGTGACGCGCGCCACGGCTCCGCCCGAGAGCACGCCATGCGAGACATAGGCCGACACGGCCTTGGCGCCGCGCTCGGTCAAGGCTTCGGCCGCATTGCACAAGGTGCCGGCGCTATCGACGATATCGTCGATGAGGATGCAGCGGCGGCCGTCGACATCGCCGATGATGTTCATCACCTCGGAGACGCCGGCGCGCTCGCGCCGCTTGTCGATGATGGCGAGATCGGCATCGAGCCGGCGCGCGATGATGCGCGCGCGCACGACGCCGCCGACATCGGGCGACACGATGACGAGATCCTCGCCATTGTAGCGCTCCTTGATGTCCTTGACGAAGACCGGCGCGCCGATGAGGTTGTCCGTCGGGATGTCGAAGAAGCCCTGTATCTGCCCGGCGTGGAGATCGAGCGTCAGAACCCGGTCGGCGCCCGCGGCGGTGATCATATTGGCCACCAGCTTCGCCGAGATCGGCGTCCGCGGTCCCGATTTCCGATCCTGCCGTGCATAGCCGAAATAAGGGATGACCGCGGTCACGCGCCGCGCCGATCCGCGTTTCAGCGCGTCGAGCGTGACCAGAAGCTCCATCAGATTGTCGTTGGCGGGATAGGAGGTCGATTGGATGACGAAGACATCCTCGCCGCGGACGTTTTCGTGGATTTCGACGAAGACCTCCATATCCGAGAAGCGCCGCACGCTGGCATTGGTGAGCGGCGCGGCGAGATAGGCGGAAATCGCCTCGGCAAGCGGCCGATTGCTGTTGCAGGTGAGAATTTTCATAAGGATCTTCGCCGGTAAACGGGTGCCGTGCCCGGATGTGCCCGTGCCAGACGGCGGCGACTGTAACAAAGCCGTCCCTGACCCGCAACGGGCATCGAAGACGCCGGGAATGGCGCTTCAGGACCTCTCGGCGGCCGCGGCTTGCGCGCGCTCGATCAGCGCGGTGATGCCGGGTACGGCGGCGCTTGCTACCGCATAGGCGACATCGCCCCAGACGTGGTCGAGGCTGCCGGCGGGGACCGCATTTTCTTGATTGACTTCGCCGATCTGGCTGCCGTCCGGCCGCAGCAGCGTCCAATTGACCTTGACCTGCTGCTTACCCGATTGGGGGCGAGACATCAGGACGGTGCCGGCGAGGACGAATGTCTCGTGGTCGGCGGGTTTCTCGGCCAAAGCGACATTGGCCCGGCGCAAGGCCTCGCCCATGGCGCGGGTCAATGATCGTCCGCCGTCGCCGGGCGCGCCGGTCACGGGATAAAGCGCCACGACCACATCGGCATCGGCAGCGGCGCGCGGAGGATCGTCCTGGATGAGCTTGGCGATGGCCGGTGCCGCCGGAGCGACGATCGACGCGGCCACCGCATTGCCGCCGGCCTGCCAGGCGGCCGTTTTCTGCTCGGCATGCGTGCTGACCCGGCCGACGATTCGACCGTCCGGGCCGCGCAACTCCCAATCGATGGCGATGGCGGCGTTGCCGTTGGCGAGAGCTTGCATATGCGCCGCCGACGCAAGCTCGAAGCTTCCCCTGTTGCGGCCCTGGGTGCTCGCCGGGATCTCCGCCGCCCTGAGGGCGGCCGCCATCGCCTCGGCCAGATCCGAAGCGATTGGTGTCGGCGCGCCGGCAATCGGCTCGATCATCACGCCGGCGCTGTCGCGCGGGCTCAGGACGGGCGAGCGCGGCGGCGGCCGGTCATCGGCAAAGGGATGAGGAAGCGGCTGGCAAGCGGCGGCCAGCACAAAAAGCAATAAGGACAAGCGGCGCATGAGTCAGGCGATCACGTCACGATGCAGGTGACGAGTAGGCCGAGGAGGAAGATCATCGTGAACAGAATGAGATAAGGCATCGTGCGGCGGAACCGGACGGGATGATAGGAGCAGCGCCGCCTTCGGGCCAGCACCCAATAAGGGCGGCTCGACCCGCCACTGGCCGAGCGCCCCATGCGCTATTTTCCTTGCCAGTCGCTTATAGGTCAGCAATACTGACCTAGATGATCGATTGGACGTCCCGTTACGCGACGCGCGCCAGCCGCATGGCCGCCTCCGAAATCCGCGAGCTCTTGAAGCTGCTGGACAAGCCTGACGTCATCTCGTTCGCCGGCGGGATTCCCGATCCTGCGCTCTTTCCGATGGAGGCCATCAGGAAGGCCCATCGGCGCGCCCTCGCCGATCCGCTGTCGCTGCAATATTCCGCCAGCGAAGGTCACAAGCCGCTGCGAGAGTGGATCGCCGGGTATATGGCGGGGCTCGGCGTCTCCTGCGCGGCCGAGCACGTCCTCATCACCAGCGGCTCCCAACAGGCGCTCGATTTCATCGGCAAGCTGTTCGTCTCGCCCGGCGACGAAGTCCTGGTGAGCCGCCCGACTTACCTTGGCGCGCTCCAGGCGATGAGCGCCTATGAAGCGAAATTCACGGCGCTGCCGCGCCGCGGCGACAATCGGGCGACGGCCGGAGGCGGAGCGAAGAAGGCCCTCGGCTATATCATGCCGGACTTCCAGAATCCCACCGGCGCGAGCCTTGATCTCGCCGAGCGGCGCGATCTCCTCGACGCCGCCGCGGCGCTCGACCTGCCGCTGATCGAGGATGCCGCCTACGAGGCTCTACGCTACGAAGGCGAGGCGATGCCCGCTTTGCTCGCCCTCGAGGCGGCGCGCGTCGGCAATGTGGACGCGGCGCGCATCCTTTATTGCGGCACTTTCTCGAAGACGGTGGTGCCTGGTTTGCGGCTCGGCTGGGTGGTGGCGCCCGAGCCGGTGATCCGCCGGCTCGTCCTGATAAAGCAAGCGAGCGACCTGCACACATCGACGCTGAGTCAGAAGGTCATGCACGAGATCGTGACGGCGACGATACCGGAGCGTCTTTCGGCAATCCGCAATGCCTACCGTGCAAGGCGCGATTCCATGCTGCGCGCGCTCGAGAGAGAAATGCCCAAGGGCGTGCGATGGACGAGGCCCGAGGGCGGAATGTTCCTCTGGCTGACGCTGCCCGAGCAGGTCGACGCCGCCCTGTTGTTGAGCCGTTCGCTCGCCGAGGCGCGCGTCGCCTTTGTGCCCGGACGGGCATTCCATTGGGACGGATCGGGCGGCAACACGCTTCGGCTCAATTTCTCGCTCACCGACGAGGCTCGCATCGCCGAAGGGATCGGCCGCCTCGGCGTGTTGCTGCGACGCGTCTCAGGCGTCGAAGGCTGACTACTCCGCGAGACAGATGCTCGACAACTCCCGCCCGTAATCGGGTTCGTTCCGGAGCCGCGAGCGGCGGTAGGAGAAGAAACGATCGCCATCGGCCGCGGTGTCGCCGCCGCAGCGCTCGATCGCCGCAAGGCCGAGGCGTTGCAGGCGCGCCTCCACATACCCGGCGAGATCGAAGAGAAAATGACCGGCACGCGGTGCGGCCTCGAAGAAAGCCGCGCTCTTCGCATCTTTCGCCAGGAACGGTGCCGGGAATTCGGGGCCGACCTCGTAAGAACGCCGACCGATGCAAGGCCCGATGCCCGCGGCAATGCGCTCGGGTGCGGCGCCCAGCGTTCTCATCGCCGCAACGGTCGCTTCGAGCACGCCCGAGACTGCGCCGCGCCAACCGGCGTGAGCGGCGCCGATGACGCCCGCTTGCGCGTCGGCGAAGAGGACCGGCGCACAGTCGGCAGTGAGAATGCCGAGGGCGATCCCCCGCTGCCGCGTCACCATCGCGTCGGCGCGCGGATGATCATCGCGTCTCCAGGCGCTTTCGACGGTGACGACCTCGGCGCTATGGACCTGATGGCAGGTAACGAGCCGCTCCGGGCTCGCACCGAGCGAAGCCATCGCGCGATCCCGGTTTTCGGCAACTCTGGCGGGATCGTCGCTCGATCCGAAACCGCAATTCAAGGAGGCGAAGATGCCTTCGCTGACGCCGCCGCTTCGCGTGAAAAATGCGTGGCGGACCGCGCCGATGTCGAGTGCCTTCAGGGTGATCAAGTGTTCTCACTGCCTCCAAATCCTGCCGGCGCGGAAAGCGCGGGATCGGCGATCGCCATGGCTTTGAACAAGGTGCCCATTTCCGCCGGATCGATCAAGCGGCGGCAGGCACTCTCGATGTCGCGGGCCTGGCTCGGTGTCGCTCGCTTCAGAAGCGCCGACGCGCGCTCGGCAAGGCCCAGTGCGGTCAGAAACGCGCCTTGCGGCAGCGGTCCCCAAGCCCGCGCGCCGGCGCTAGCGGCGGCTTCGGCGAAGGCGGCGAAGTCGACATGCGCGGTGAGATCGGCGTCGCCGGGAGCGGCCAAGACATCATGCCGGTGATGGGCGCGTACCGCCTGCAACGTCTCGCCGCAACGGCTCTGCCCATGGCCGTAATCGATGAAGAGGCCCAGTCCCCCTTCTGTCGCAAACCGCTTGCCGATCGCAACCGCCAAGGACAAAGCGGCCGGCCGGACTTCGACGAGAGAGCCCGGCGGCGCATCGCCGAGCGCCGTGGGGATCAGCGCCGCGCCGGCAGCGCTCGCTGTGGCGTCCAGCGCAAAGGTCAGCGAGGCGCCATCCGACCCGAGCGCCACGCGCCGTTCGTGCCAGCCTTTCTCTCCGCGGACGAATTGGCGGATCGGCAGGGCGTCCAGGAATTCATTGGCGATGACGATCAGCGGACCTTCGGGCAGGGTGGCAAAGCTGTGATGCCAGCGCGGATCGGCATCCGCCAAGGTCTTGGCCTGCATCTGACGGAGCACCGGGCTCGTCTCCAAAAGATGCAGCCGGAGCGCGCGGCGGAATTCGGGGGCAACGCGCAAGGCGCGCAGCGCGTCGGCCATGAGCGTGCCGCGCCCGGGGCCAAGCTCGGCCAAGATGACGGGATCGGGCCGGCCCATGCGAACCCAGCCATCGGCGCACCAGAGGCCGATGAGCTCGCCGAAGATCTGCGTTATCTCGGGCGCGGTGATGAAGTCGCCGCCCGCGCCGAACGGATCGCGCGTCGCGTAATAGCCGTGAAGCGGATGGCCGAGCGCTTCGGCCATATAGTCGGCAACGCTCAGCGGACCGGCGAGACGAATGCGCCGGGCCAGCAATCGCCCAAGCTCATTCAGGCCCGAAGCGGCCGGGCGCGAAGAACCAGCCATAATCCGACGAGGAGCAGCGGCACCGACAGGATTTGTCCCATGGTGACGCCGAACAAGAGAAAGCCGAGCTGCGCATCGGGCTGGCGAAAGAGCTCGACGATGATCCGCGCGGTGCCATAGCCGAACAGGAAGACGCCGCTCAGCACGCCTGGGCGCAGCCTCGCATTGGTGAAATATCGCAGCACGAAGAGCAGCAGAAAGAGCACGATGCCTTCCAGGAAGGCTTCGTAAAGCTGGCTCGGATGACGCGGCAGATGATCCGGGTCCGTCGGAAAAATCATCGCCCAGGGCACGTCGGTGGCGCGGCCCCAGAGCTCGCCATTGATGAAATTGGCGATGCGGCCGAAGAACAGGCCGATCGGCACGGCGCAGACAATGATGTCGGAAAAGGCGAGTAAGGGGATCTTGCGCTGCCGGCAGAACAGAATGAGCGCCACGATGACGCCGAGCATGCCGCCATGAAACGACATGCCGCCATGCCACAGCGCGAAGATCTCCAGGGGATGCGCTGCGTAGTAGTCGAAATTGTAGAAGAGGATATAGCCGGTGCGGCCGCCGAGCACGACGCCGAGCGTCGCCCATACGAGGAAATCGTCGATGTCTTGAACCCGCGCGACTTGCGGCGTCTGCTTGGCCATGGCCAGGCAGTAGCGCCAGCCGATGATGAGACCGGCGATATAGGCAAGCGCATACCAACGGATGGCGAACGGACCAAACGATACCACAACGGGGTCGATAGCGGGGTAAGGGATCACAAGCATTGGTTCGCGCGCCTGTCAGCGGTAACGGTCGGGAGCGGCAAGGTAGGATTGCACATAATCGCGCACGCCGTCCTCGAGCGATGTCATCGGCTTCTCATAGCCGGACGAGCGCAGACGCTCGATGCGCGCTTCGGTAAAATACTGATAGTTGCCGCGGATTTCCGTGGGCGTGTCGCGGTATTCGATCTTGGGCTCGCGCCCGAGCGCGCGAAAGACGGCGGCGGCGAGATCGGCAAAGCTGCGTGCCGCCCCGCTGCCCACATTGAGCAACCCGTTCACTGCGGGATTGTCGTAAAGCCACAGCAGTATCTCGACGCAGTCGCGGACATAGATGAAATCGCGCTTCTGCCCGCCATCGGAAATATCCGGCCGGTGCGAGCGGAAGAGGCGGGCCGGCTCGTTGTCGAGGGCGCGCGCGAAGATCTGGGCCGCGACGCTCATCATCGTCGCCTTATGATATTCGTTGGGGCCATAGACGTTGAAGAATTTGAGCCCCGCCCATTGCGGCGGCCGTGCGCCATCCTCCTCGAGAAAGCGCGCGACACGTCGGTCGAAGAGATGCTTCGACCAGCCATAGGCATTGAGCGGACGCAAGCGGGCCAGCGCCGCGCGCGAGCAATCGTCGTCAAAGCCGGCAGAACCATCGCCATAGGTCGCCGCGGAAGAGGCGTAGATGAAGCGGGTCTCGCTTGCCGCACACCACCGCCACAATTGCAGCGACAGCGTGAAATTGGTGGCGATGATGAGATCGGCGTCCGTCTCGGTCGTGGCCGAAATGGCTCCCAGATGGAAGATGATGCTGATCTCGCGGCCATGCGCCTCGAGAAAATCCCAGAGTCCCTCGGGAGGCACCAGCGCCGTCAATTCGCGCTTCGCCAGGTTGCGCCATTTGTCGTCATGTCCAAGGCGATCGCAGACCGCGAGGTCTCGTTCGCCCCGCTCGCCAAGTGCCGCCACCAGGTTCGAGCCGATGAAGCCGGCACCGCCGGTAATCAAGATCATGAGGCTCACGCATTCCTTGTCACGACGGGTTATAGGGTGTCGCAACCGGCCGTCAAAGGATCCCGTGCTCGCATCGGCGACGGTCATGACGCGGGCGAATCGTGGCGGCGTGACGCACAGGGCGCAATGCCATCGACTTCTCTTTCGTCCTCGCCCATATCTATAGCGGTCGTGCGACATCTGTTTCGGGTTGTCCCGCGGCCCAACGCGGAGGATGCGAAGGAGACCGCTCATGCAAACCGACAATCGCCTGCTCGATGACCTCGCTCGTGTCGCCACCGGCGCGCTCGGCGCGCTGACCGGCATGCGCGAGGATCTCGAGACCCGCCTGCGCGAGCAGTTCGAGCGTGTTCTCGGCCGCATGAACCTGGTGCGTCGCGAGGAATTCGAGGCCGTGCAAGCTATGGCCGCCAAGGCGCGGGCGGCGCAGGAAGCCCTCGAGCTCCGGGTGGCCCAGCTCGAGGCTCGTCTCGTCTCGGGTGCGGGGACTGGACCGCGTCCGGCGGCGCGCCGTCCGGTGCGCTCGCGTCCGGCGGTTCGCAAGCCGAAGCCGGCCCAGCCGCTGTGATCGCGACGCCGCCTGCAGCAAATCCGCCCTTGCGTCGAGTCAATCGCTTTGGCAGGCTAGATCTTGTGGTGGGACGGGGGATACCGAACACAAGATATCGATCCTCTGTTGGCCATGGAGGCGTGGCCGGCAAACCCGCGATGATTCGCAGGAGGGCGAGATGACTGCCTTGGCGCTCGAGACCAACGTTATCGCAGCCAATCCCATCGATTTGGTCGAGGAGATCGTGCAGGCCAATGAATGGGCGCATGATCGTGCCAGCGACGAGGAAATGGTCGTGGAGATCGCGGGCCGGTGGTGCGACTATCATTTGCTCTTTGTCTGGCAGCGCGAGATCAACGCCTTGCACTTCTCTTGCAGCTTCGAGATGAAAGTACCGAAGGCCCGGCGCGCCGCGGTGTTCGAGTTGCTGGCCGTCATCAACGAGCGGCTCTGGCTCGGGCATTTCGACCTTACCTCCAACGACTATTCCCCCGCCTTTCGACAGGGCGCGCTGCTGCGCGGCGCGGGCGGCGCCAGCGTCGAACAGATTGAGGATCTCGTCGACATCGCCGTCAGCGAATGTGAACGCTTCTATCCCGCGTTCCAGCTTGTCGTCTGGGGCGGAAAGCCGGCCGAGGAGGCGATCGCGGCGGCGATGATCGATCCGCTGGGGGAGGCGTGATCGCCCGCTCTGAGGCGGCGCTCTCCGCGCTTCTTCTTGTCGGATGCGGCAAGATGGGTGGCGCTTTGCTGCGCGGCTGGTTGGACCGCGAGCTCGCCGACCAGTATTTCGTTATCGAGCCCAATGCCGGTTCCGACCCGTTTGCGGGCCGGCGAGGGGTGACGGTCATCGCATCGCCCGATGCGCTGCCGGCGAGTCTCACGCCCGATGTCATCATCCTCGCCGTCAAGCCGCAGGTCATGGGCGACATCCTCGCGCCTTACCGCCGCTTTGTCGGCAGATTGATCCTGTCGATTGCCGCGGGGAAGACGCTGGGCTTCTTCGCGCGGCTCCTCGATCCGGCCGCGCCCGTGGTGCGCGCGATGCCCAACACGCCGGCCGCGATCGGCCGGGGCATCGCCGTCGCTTGCGCCAATCCGGCAGTCACGCCCGCTCAACGCGCCCTCTGCGAGCGGTTGCTCGGCGCGGTCGGCGAGGTCGGATGGGTCGAGGACGAGCGCCTCATCGATGCCGTGACCGCCGTCTCCGGCAGCGGTCCCGCCTATGTCTTTCTTCTGATCGAATGTCTGGCGAAAGCCGGCGTCGCCGCCGGCCTGCCTGAGGATCTTGCGGTCCGGCTGGCACGCGCCACCGTCGCAGGATCTGGCGAACTCGCGCGCCTTTCGACCGCATCTGCTGCTCGGCTCCGCGAGGACGTCACCAGCCCGGGCGGCACGACGCGAGCCGCTCTCGACGTGCTCATGGCGCAAGACGGGCTGGAGCCGCTCCTGACGCGCGCCGTTCTCGCGGCCGCGCGACGCTCGCGGGAACTCGCCGACTGAGGAAAGCCGGGCGCCTGTTGTTCTTGTCGAGCTCCGCCTAATATCCTGCCTGCAACGAGCGGCAGGAGGGAATGATGGCGAAGCGCGCCCGCGCGGCAAAGCGGGGTGCCGGGGCCAAAGAGGCGCCGTCGGGAGATGCCGAAACGCGCCTCCTGGATGCGGCATTAGCGCTTGCCGCGCGTCAAGGCTGGCAACGCACGAGCTTCCGCGAGATTGCCGCGGCCGCGGCATTGCCGCTTCACGAGGTTCACAGGCTCTATCCCTCCAAAATGGCCGTGCTCGACGGCTTTCGGCGGCGCATCGATCGGGCGGCGCTGGCGGGAGCGGTGAATGGGAGCGGGGAGGCACCCCGCGACCGGCTTTTCGACGTGCTGATGTGCCGCTTCGAAGCATTGCGGCCGCACAAGGCGGCGCTTCGCACCATTCTCCGCGACAGCTTGGCCGATCCGCTGATGCTGCTCGGCGCGAAGCCGCTTTTGCAGTCCATGATATGGATGCTGGAGGGCGCCGGCATTTCGGCGGCGGGCTGGCGCGGATATGTGCGCGCTTCCGTGCTCGCGGCGCTCTATCTCTTCGTCTTTCGCGTTTTTCTCGAGGACGACAGCGCCGATCTGACGGCAACGATGGCGGCTCTTGACCGGCGGCTGCGCCGTGCGGAATCCTTTCTGCGCCTGAGCGATGAAGCCTCGCCGGCCACCGGTTGACGGACTTGCTGCATCGCAATATATTGGATTTTCGCTTGGTGAAAATCACGAATTCGGCGGAGTAACTATCGTTGTGCAATGCACCATCGCGGTGCTTTGACTAGTCCTGGACGCTGGCAACTGGCGAAGGATCAAGAGCGATGATGAATGGCAAGCACAGCTTCTTTGACCTGGATATCGGCAAATCCTTGGCCGGTTTGGCTTTCCCCGGCCTCGACATGGAATCGCTGATTGCGGCGCAGCGTAAGAATCTGGAGGCGCTGACGCAGGCCAATCAGCTCGCGATCGAAGGCATTCAGACGCTCGCACGGCGCCAGGTCGAGCTGGCGCGCCGGGCGTTCGAAGAGGCAACGACGGCGATCAGTGACTGGACACGGCCTGGCGCTCCCGAAGAGCGGCTTGCCAAGCAGGCCGAACTCGTCAAGCAAGCCTTCGAAAGAGGCGTCGTCCAGGCGCGCGAACTCACGGAGCTTGTCGCCAAGGCAAATGCCGAGGCATTCGATGTGTTGAACAAGCGCGTCGCCGAGGGTTTGGAGGAGGTCAGAGACCTCGCCAAGCCGCGCGTCGCGCGCTGACCGGCTTAGCGTCGCCAAAAACCCCCTGTGCGGCGCGTGAGGCTGCCTTCGGGCGGCCTCATTTTTTCGTGCCTAGAGGGGCAGATGCAGCCTTACGCGAAGCCCCCCTTGCGGCGAGTCTTCCAAGGAGAGTTCGCCGCCATGGCCGCGGGCCACGTCGCGGGCGATGGTGAGGCCCAATCCGACGCCGCCCGTCAGCGGGTTGCGCGATGCGTCGAGACGAACGAACGCACGGAATACGTTCTCGCGTTCCGCCAGCGGAATGCCCGGCCCGTCGTCGTCGACGAAGATGTCGATGCTGTCGGTGCCGGGCAGCGCCGTCATCCAGATATGGCTGCCGTAGCGGCGGGCATTGCTCAGCAGATTGGCGAGGCATCGCCGCATCGCGTCGGGGCGAAGCGGCATGACGAATTCCTCGGGCAATGCCAGAGAGATATCGGCGCCATCGCGCCGCGCCGCGGCGGCGACCTCCTCGATGAGGAGCGACAAATCGACGTCGCGAGGCTGCTCGGCCCCTTCGCCGCGGGCAAAGTCCAGATAGCCCTGGACCATGCGCTCCATCGCCGCGACATCGCTCTTGAGCTCGTCCACTTCAGGGTTTTCGCTGCCGAGGAATTCAAGCGCAAGCCGCATGCGCGTCAACGGCGTCCTGAGATCATGAGAGACGCCCGCCAGCATTTCCGTGCGCTGGGTCATTTGCCGCTTTATGCGCGCGCGCATCTTGAGGAAGGCCGCGGCCGCCTGGCGAACTTCCGTCGCGCCCTCGAGCTTGAAGTTCGGGACGTCGCGCCCCTTCCCGAAGCTCTCCGCGGCCGCCGCGAGCCGACGCAGCGCACGCACTTGATTGCGCATGAAGAGCGAAGCCACGGCCAGCAAGACCAGAGACGAGCCGGCCATCCACAGCACAAAGATGTAGGTCGTCGGCGTGAAGAGCCGCTTTCGCGGTGCCGCGACCTGAAGGACGCCGTCGCTCAACTCGATCGAGATGAGGATGTCGCGCGGATCGAAATCGGCGTCGATCTGGAAGGGCCGACGGATGCGCTCGGCAATCGCCGCCGAAAGCTGTGCCTCGATGCTGCTGTTGCCGGCCTCGCGCACATCGGGCGGCAGGGTCTCGCCGCGCCGCAGGCTATAGTAAAGCTCGGTTCGCTCCGTGGCGCGTGCGAACAGCCGCTCAAGCTTCTCCTGCGTATCGAGATAGGGCATGGTGTCGAGAACGAACGCTATATCCCCCGCGACGCCGCTGGCGAGCCGCCGTTGCACCGTGTCCCAGTGCCGATCGTAGAAGATCCACGTCGCAATGAGCTGGGCGATGACGAGCGGAAGAATGATGATGATCAGCGATCGGCCGAAGAGGGAGCGCGGCAGGACGCGCTTGAACCAGCGGCGATGCGTGTCGGCGCTCGCATAAGGCAGCAGGATTTCCGGAAATGGCGGAGCGTGTTCCTCGCCGCGCCCGTCAATCCGGCTTGAAGACATACCCCGTTCCTCGCACCGTTTGCAGATAGCGCGGGAATTTAGGATCGCGCTCTATCTTGCGCCGCAGCCGCGTCATCTGCACATCGACGGTGCGGACATTGCCGCTGAACTGCCCTTCCTCCGCCAGCGCTTCGCGCGAGATCGCCTCGCCGGGACGCCGGGCCAGCGTCATGAAAAGCGCGAGCTCGGCGGCCGTCAAATGGACGAGCTCGCTGCCGCGGTAGAGCTCGCCCCGAACGAGGTCGAGACGATAGGCACCGAAGCGCATTTCGGCGGCAATGCGAGAAGATTGAGGCGCGCGCTGAAGGATGTTGCGGATGCGCAGCACCAATTCGCGAGGCTCGAAGGGCTTTGCGACGTAGTCGTCGGCCCCGTGCTCGAGGCCGTTGACGCGATCCTCCGGCTCGGACATCGCGGTCAGCAGCAGGATGGGAATCCTGCTGTCCTTGCGCAGACTATGCGTGAGCGCCAAGCCGTCCTCGCCCGGCATCATGACGTCGAGCACGAGGAGATCGAAGGCAAGGCTGGCGATCTTGGCGCGGGCCTCGGCGGCATCGCCGGCCGTCGTGACGCGGAAGCCCTGGTCGGTGAGATAGCGGCGCAACAGCTCGCGCAACCGAGCGTCGTCATCAACCACCAGGAGATGCGGCTCCGCATTGTCCATGACGCCAAAGTATACAGTCTGACGCCGCCCGGGGCATCAGCCGATCAGCGTTGCGGTATGCCGCGGTCAAAGCGCCGTCGGTCGGCATCCCCGCTGATGATCCCCAGCATCACCTTGCGAAATCCTTCGACCGCTTGCGCACCCGCCTCGCGATAGGCCTTGGCGATGCGCTGGCGCTGGTTTTCCGATAATTGCCTCTCGAGTTCCACGCCCTTGTCGGTGAGTTCGAGGAGCCGCTGCCGCCGGTCGCGATTGCCCGGTCGCTGGCGGATGAAGCCTTGGCGCACCAACTGTCCGAGCACGCGGCTCAGACTCTGCTTGGTGATGCGCAGGATGCCAAGGAGATCCGTCACGCTCATCTGGGGATGGCGGCCGACGAAATAGATGACGCGATGATGCGCGCGGCCAAAACCGTAGCGGGCCAACATGGCATCGGGCTCGGCGGTGAAATCGCGATAGGCGTAGTAGAGCAGTTCGATTCCTTGGCGCAGCTCTTCCTCGCGAAGGAAGAGCAGGTTGGCGGTGGACTTTACGTCAGGCATATTGACTTATTTTCGTTGAAACTGTTACACCGAAGCGAGCGGCGGTCCATAATGCATATGGCGCCGCTGCGGGCGCGAGCGCCACTCCATCCAGCTAGCATAGCGGGCGAGGCGAGCGGAAGACACAAGATGGAAAAGACGATTTCGTGGAAAGAGCTGGGGTTCCGCTACGTCGATACCGGCGCCTATGTCAGGGCCGATTTCCGCGCCGGCGCATGGTCCTCGCTGGAGCTCACCGAGGGAACCGGCCTCCAGCTCCATATCGCGGCGACCTGCCTGCATTACGGGCAAGCCTGCTTCGAAGGGCTGAAGGCCTTCCGTCAGGTCGACGGCCGGGTCGCCTGCTTCCGCGCCGACACACATGCGCGACGGATGATCATGTCGGGGCGACGCCTGGCGATGGTGCCGCCGCCGGAAGAACTGTTCCTCGACGCCGTGCGGATGATCGTCAAGCGCAACGACGCCTATGTGCCGCCTTACGGCACCGGAGCCACCTTCTACATTCGGCCGCTGCTCATCGGCACGAGCGCCGTCATCGGCGTTCATCCGAGCGAGGAATACGCCTTTCTCGTCTTCGGGATGCCGGTCGGCCCCTATTACAAAGACGGAATGGTTCCCGTGCGCGCCTATGTCCAGGAAGAGTATGACCGCGCGGCTCCCCATGGCGTCGGTCATGTCAAAGCGGCGGGGAATTACGCGGCGGGCCTGGTCGGCGACATGGCGGTCAAGGAGAAGGGATATCCCGTTTCGCTCTATCTCGATTCCGCCACGCACAGCTTCGTGGATGAGTTCGGCACATCGAACTTCATCGGCATCACGCGGGACGGCGCCTATGTGACGCCGAAATCGGCATCGATCCTTGAAAGCGTGACCAATGACAGTCTGCGGACGATCGCCAAGGAGACGGGGCTGCGCGTCGAGCATCGGCCGATCCGCTGGTCGGAGCTCGAGAATTTTGTCGAGATCGGCGCCTGCGGAACGGCCGCGGTGATTACGCCGATCTGCTCGATCACGCGCGGCGACACGACCTTGCGCTTCGGCTCCGAGGACAAGCCGGGCAAGACGCTCCAGCAGCTCTACGACAAGATCCAAGGGATCCAGTACGGCCGGATCGAGGATCGCCACGGCTGGATGATGCCGGTGGCGTAAATCGACCGTCGCCGAGGCGCAGCGGGGGAGTATCGCTATGTCCATCCGCATCGAGAAGGACGGCGCCATCACGACGGTCATCCTCGATCGTCGCGAAGCGCGCAACGCGGTGACGCCGTCGATGGCCACCGAGCTCGCCGAAGCGTTCGCCGCCTTCGATGCCGATGGCGAAGCCAAGGTCGCCGTCTTCTATGGCGCGCATGGCACATTCTGTGCCGGCTTCGATCTCAAGGTGGCCGCAGCGGGCGAACGCAGCCTTTCCCAGAACATCGAAGGCAACGGGCCGATGGGCCCGACGCGCATGCTGCTGAGCAAACCGGTGATCGCGGCGGTCTCGGGCCATGCCGTCGCGGGCGGCCTGGAGCTGGCGCTGTGGTGCGATCTCCGCGTGGTCGAGGAGGATGCCGTCTTCGGCGTCTTCTGCCGGCGATGGGGAGTGCCGCTGATCGATGGCGGCACCGTAAGACTGCCGCGCCTTATCGGGCATGGCCGCGCTCTCGACATGATCCTGACCGGGCGGCCGGTCGCCGCGAAGGAAGCGCTCGAGATCGGCCTCGCCAATCGGATCGTGCGTCGCGGTACGGCGCGCTTGGCCGCCGAGGCGCTCGCGCGCGAGCTCGCCTCCTTGCCGCAGATCTGCCTCAGAAGCGACCGGCTTTCCGCCTATGAACAATGGGATCTGTCGTTCGACGAGGCGATGCGGAACGAGTTCCGTCACGGGCTCCAAGTGCTCGACAGCGGCGAGGCGCGGGCGGGCGCGGTCCGTTTCGCAGGAGGCGCCGGACGGCACGGCGCCGCCGCGCCCTGACGACAAAGACGATCGGCAACTCTTAATCGGCGATCCACCGCCTTGCGGCGGCATCGTCGCTCGCCTGCGCATCGACCCAGCGCTCACCTTCCGGTGTTTCCTCGAGCTTCCAGAAGGGCGCTTTGGTCTTGAGCCAATCGATGAGGAAGTGGCAACTCTCGAACGCGGCGTCGCGATGCGCGGATGCCGTCGCGACGAGAACGATGCGGTCGCCGGGTTCCAGCCTTCCATAACGGTGGATGATCAGGACATCGGCCAGGGGCCAACGGCGGCGCGCTTCCGCTTCGATATCGCCGAGCTGGCGCTCCGTCATGCCGGGGTAGTGCTCGAGCGTAATCGCATCGATGCGCTTGCCGCCGGCGATGTCGCGCACCAAGCCGACGAAGCTGGTGATGCCGCCGATATCCGTCTTGCCGCGGCCCAATGCCTCGAGCTCCGCGCCGACATCGAAATCTTCGCGCTGCACCCTTATCATACTCAACCCCCGGTCACCGGCGGAAAGAGCGCGATCTCGTCGCCCGGCTTCACCGGGTGATCCCAGCCGACATATTCGTGATTGACGGCCACCCGCACGAGGACGGTGTTCTTGAGCGCATCGGCGAAGCCGGGGCCGCGGCTCCGGAGCCATTCGAGGAGCGATGCCACATTCGTCACGCCGGCGGGGAGCTCCACCGACTCTTCGGCGCGGCCGATTTTCGTACGCAACCAGGCGAAATAAAGGAGCTTCATGATGTCCTTCCGCTCCACAGCTATGATTTGGCGCCCTGCATTTCAACCGGCTACTGCGCGAGGAAGCCGCCATCGACCGCAAGCACATGCCCGGTGACGAGTGCCGAGGCGCGGCTGGCGAGGTAGAGAACGGCCCCGGCGATGTCCTCGGGTTCGCCAATGCGGCCCATCGGCGTCACTCGCTGGATCTCGGCCACCGCATCCGGCCGTTCGAGCAACCCGCGCGTGAGCGGGGTTCGAATATAGGTGGGTGCCACCGCATTGACGCGAATGCCCTGCCTCGCCCATTCGACGGCAAGCGCCCGGGTCAGATTTACCACCGCTCCCTTCGACGCCTGATAGGCGACGTTGGGATAGATGCCGCCGGAGAAGCCCATGATCGAGGCGATGTTGACGATCCGTCCTTCGTTGCGGATCAGCATGTGGCGAGCGGCGGCGCGGGCACAGAGGAAGGAGCCGGTGACATTGACCGCCATCACCTTGTCCCAATCGGCGAGCGGCAGCTCGACGGCCGGCTTGCGGATCGCGATGCCGGCGCTGTTGACGACCACGTCGAGATGGCCGTGGCGTTCGACGATGCCGGCGAAGACGTTCTCGACCGCGGTTTCCTGTGTGACGTCGAGGGCATGAGCCTCCGATTGCCCGCCCGCATCGCCGATTTCGGCGGCGACATCGGCGCCGGCAACCGCGTCGAGATCGACGATGACCACCCGCGCTCCGACACGGGCGAGGGCCAGAGCCACGGCGCGGCCGATACCGCTGCCGCCGCCGGTGACGATGGCAACCTCGCCGTCGAGCCGAAATGCCGCGAGCGGGTTCCGAAGGTCCAAGCTGTCGGTCACGCGATCACCTCGCTGAAAGGCAGGAATTCGACCGGCGTTCCCGGCTCCAGGCGGCTGATGCCCTCGGCGATCTCGACGAGACCATCGGATTCGACCATGGAGGAGAGGATCCCGGCGCCGTCACGCGGAAATTTATGCGCGATCCACTCGCCCTCGCTGCCGCGCCGCAGCCGGGCGCGCACATATTCGCAACGATTGCTCCGCTTCTTATAGGCGAAGCCCGCCGTTACGCGGAAGCGGCGCGGTGCCGTCTCCACGGCACCCGCCAGCCTGAGCACCAGCGGACGCGCCAGGATGAGAAATGTAACCATGACGGCGACGGGATTGCCGGGCAGGCCCATGAACGGGATCTGGCAAATCTGGCCCATGGCCACCGGACGGCCGGGTTTGATGGCCAGCCGCCAGAAATGGAGCTTCCCCAACGCCTCGGCCGCCGCCTTCATGTGATCTTCTTCGCCGGTCGACATCCCGCCGGAGGTAATGACGAGATCGTGGTCGCTTACCGCATTCGCCAATGTCGCGCGGATCGCCGGCTCGCGATCGGCGACAATGCCGAGATCGGTGACTGAGGCGCCGAGCCCTTCGAGCAGCGCGTGGAGCACGTAGCGGTTGGCATCGTAGATCGCGCCCACGGTGAGATCGGCGCCGGGATCGCGCAGCTCGTCGCCCGTCGAGAAGATGGCGACGCGCAAGGGGCGATATACCCGCAGCTCGGTGATGCCGAGCGCCGCCGCAAGACCGATTTCCTGCGGCCTGAGCCGCTTGCCCGCAGGGAGCGCGACGTCGCCCGCCTTGACGTCCTCGCCCGCTCGCCGGCGATTTGCGCCGGCTTTGATGCCCGGAGGAATGCGAACGCTGCCGCGCTCCTCGGTGCAATCCTCTTGCATCAGCACGGTATCGAAGCCTTCCGGCATCGGCGCTCCCGTGAAAATGCGCACGGCCGAACCGGATTTGACGGGATGCTTGAGGGGATGGCCGGCGGCGGCTCGCGCCGCGACCGGCAGCCAGGTATCCTCGCCCGGCGACAGATTCGCGAAGGCGATGGCGTAGCCATCGACGGCGGAATTGTCATAGGGCGGTACGTTGCGTGCAGCAACGATCGGCGCCGCCAGGATGCGCCCGCGCGCCGATTTGAGCGGCACCGTCTCGGCATCGGCGACCGGCACGACCTTGGCGTCGAGCAGGTCGAGGGCCGCCGCCATCGACAGGAGATCGCCGCCGAAGGCAAAGCAGTCGTCACTGAGCTGCGCCATGCCGAGCCGCCTCGAAACGGCAATGCTTCACGATGAAATCGGCGATCGCCGCGACATCGTCGAGCGGCAGGAGCGGCACGGCGACCCCGCTCACCGGCGCATCGCTCGCGACCGCGACGATATGTGAATCCTCGCGGCAAAGCAGTGGCTTCGCCAGAGACGGCCGATGCACTTCGAGCTTCGGGTAGAGGCCGTGCTTGAAGCCTTCGACCAGCAGGAGATCGACCGGCGTCATATGCGGGATCAGTTGATCGAGCGTCGGCTCGGCGGCGCCGCGATGCTCATGCATGAGTGCCCAACGCTTCTCCGAGGAAATCATCACCTCCGTGGCTCCCGCCTCGCGGTGCCGCCAGCTGTCCTTGCCCGGCTGGTCCACGTCGAAGCGGTGATGGGCGTGCTTGATCGTCGAGACCTTGAGGCCAAACGATGTCAATATCGGCAGGAGCCGGGTAACCAGCGTGGTCTTGCCGCTGCCGCTCCAGCCGGCAAGGCCGAGAATCCGCATCGCGCCGGACGGTGTCACGTGACGCTCGGCTTCACGGTTTTCCCGGCCGGCGGTTCATCGCTCATATGCGTGAGGCCGGCGCGCAGATAATCGTAGCCGGTGATCAGCGTCAAAATCGCCGCCACCCACAGCATCAGCTCGCCGATAAGCCTTACGGGCAGAAAATCGGGGCCGGAATTGCCGACGACGAGCACGCCGATCGCCGCCATCTGGATGCCGGTCTTCCACTTGGCGAGCCGCGATGACGGGACCCGCACCTTGAGACCGGCCAGATGCTCGCGCAAACCGGAAACAAGAATCTCCCGGCTCAAAATGACAAGTGCCGGAAAGATGGTGAGCTCGGAGATGCGTTGCAGCGCCGCCAGCATGAAGAGAATGGCGGCCACCAGCAGCTTGTCGGCGATCGGGTCGAGAAAGCGGCCGAGCTCCGATTGCTGCTTCCACAGCCGGGCGAGCCTTCCATCGAGCCAATCGGTGAACCCGGCGAGCGCGAAGAGGCCGCAGCCGATCCAGGGACCATAGGGCGGCGGCAGGTAAAAAGTCACAATGACCAACGGGATGGCCGCGATCCGCGAGAGCGTCAAAAGATTGGGGAGGGTGGTCAGCATTGATTCGCATCCGGCCCCGCGTTCGGGGTGCAGGGCGCCGCCAGTTTAGCTCTCGGCATGGAAATGGTCATAGACCTTCTTGGCTACCGCCTTGCTGATGCCTTCGACCCTTTCGAGATCGGCGAGACCCGCCCGCGAGACGCCCCGCGCCGAGCCGAAATGGTGGAGCAGCGCGCGTTTGCGCCGCGCCCCGATCCCGACGATCTCGTCGAGCGGCGATGCCCCGATCGCCTTGGTACGCTTGGCGCGATGAGTGCCGATCGCGAAGCGATGCGCTTCGTCGCGCAGCCGTTGCAGAAAATAGAGCACGGGATCTCTCGGTTCGAGGCTGAAAGGCGGCTGCTCGGGGCGGAAAAAGCGCTCGCGTCCGGCGTCGCGATCCGGACCCTTGGCGATCGCGACCACCGGCAAATCGCCGATTCCGAGATCGGCGAGCACCTGTTGCGCCGAGGAAAGTTGCCCGGCACCGCCATCGATCAGAAGGAGGTCGGGCCAGGTGCCGCGCTCGCGGGTCGGATCTTCCTTCAGCGCTCGCGCGAAGCGGCGGGTCAGGACCTCGCGCATCATGCCGTAATCGTCCCCCGGCGTGAGCGCAGCGGGCGCGGACGGTTTGGCAGGCTCGGCCGATGCGTCGATCGCCGCGGCGAGGGCAGGATCGCCGGGAGGAGGCGCCGCCGCCGCGGCTCCGGCGCCGCGGATGGTGAATTTGCGGTAGGCATTCTTCATCAGGCCGTCGGGACCCGCGACGATCATCGCGCCGACGGCGTGAACGCCCTGGATATGGCTGTTGTCATAGACCTCGATGCGCTGCGGCGGCGCCTCGAGGCCGAAGACCCGCGCCACGCCGTCGAGCAGGCTCTGCTGGGTGGCGCTCTCCGCCAGCCGGCGGCCCAGCGCCTCGCGGGCATTGACCAGCGCGAGCTCCACGACCTTGCGTTTGTCGCCCCGCTGCGGCACGACGAGCTCGACCTTGGCGTCGGCGCGGGTCGTGAGCGCTTCGGCCAGGAGCGCGCTTTCCGCGGGTTCGTGGCTCAGAAGCACGAGTTTCGCCGGCGGTTTGTTGTCATAGAACTGGCCGATGAAGGAGGAGAGCACCTCCTCGACGGGCATCTGCTTGTCGTGGCTCGGGAAATAGGCGCGATTGCCCCAATTCTGCCCGCCGCGGAAGAAGAAGACCTGGATGCAGGTATGCCCGCCGGCCTGATGGGCCGCCATCACATCGGCCTCGCCGATCCCCTCGACATTGATGTCCTGCCGGCCCTGCACCTGCGTCAGCGCGCGAATCCGGTCGCGAATGAAGGCGGCGCTCTCGAAGTCGAGAGCATCGGACATCGCCTGCATGCGCTCGGCGAGGCGTTGCTGGACGTCCTTGCTGCGGCCGGTGAGGAAGCTTTTTGCCTCATGGACCAGCCGGTCATAGCCCTCTTGGTCGATCCGCCCGACGCAAGGCGCGCTGCATCGCTTGATCTGGTAGAGAAGACAGGGGCGGGTGCGGCTTCCGAACACGCTGTCGCTACAGGAGCGCAACAGGAATGCGCGTTGCAGCGCGATGAGCGTCCGGTTGACCGCGCCGGCCGAAGCGAAGGGGCCAAAATAGTCGCCGCTCGGCCCACGCGCGCCGCGATGTTTGGTGAGCTGCGGGAAGTCGGTGTCGCCGGTCAGATGGATGAAAGGGAAGGACTTGTCGTCGCGGAGAAGGACATTGTATCGCGGCATCAAGCGCTTGATCAGATTGCTCTCGAGCAGCAGCGCCTCGACCTCGGTATGCGTCACGACGATTTCCATGGATCGCGTTTCCGCGACCATGCGGCGGAGCCGGTTCGACAGGTTTCCGAGATGGGTGTAGTTGGCGACGCGGTTCTTGAGGCTGCTGGCCTTGCCGACATAGAGCGCATCGCCCCGGGCGTTGAGCATGCGATAGACGCCCGGGCTCGCCGGCAGCGTGCGCAGCACGCCGCGGATCACGTCCAGGCCGCGCGCCAGATTTTCACCGATGGCGGCCGTCGGTTCGACGTCGTTCGATTCGGGCGCGTTGTCGTCGGTATCGGTCATTTCAGCATTCGCTACTGCGGCAGAAGAGATGCCTGATTTCCGTGGCCTCATCCAAAAGTGGCAGGTCGAGAACGCCCCTCGCGGATATCCACGGAAACTGTGGACAAACATGTTGATAAGCTCGCGCCAAAAGGAACTCCTCGCGTCAAACCCGAGGTTTTAGCTCTTTGCCTAAAAAAGAGGCAATTTTTCTATGTATTTGATTTAGTTCCATGATTTCCTTGTCAAGTGTAAATCGTTCGTAACAAAGCAGAATCTTGGGCTGTTGTCATAGAACCGACACGGAAGCAAAGCCTCCTGTGGGCAACTAGCCGGCTAGGCCTCGCCGCGCCGATGGGATCGGGCAATTCGCTGGCCTCTTCCGGCATTTAGGGCTGTTGGTTAAAGCGTTCTATCTCGACGCCGACGCTGGCCGCATCGGCGTATACGTCGAGCTTCTCGACCCGGATCCGCGCGAGCCGGATGCGGGCATCGGCCAGACACATCGAGGCGATACGCTCGGCGAGCGTCTCGACGAGATTGACGTGCCCAGCACCGGCGAGCCGGCGGACGCCGCTCACGATCTCGTCGTAGCACACGACATTCCTGAGGTCGTCGGCGATCGGCACCGCGTCCTCGCGCACCGCGAGATCGAGATTGATGCGGACACGCTGACGCGCATCGCGCTCATGGCGATGCGCACCGATCTCGCAGGCGAGGACGAGGTCGCGGATCAGGATGCGGCGCGTCGCGCCTGCCGGCGTCGTGCGGTTCTCGGGATTGGGACGAGTATCGGTGGTGCTCATGGTCTCTCTCGCGTTACGGTCGGGCCGTCCTCTACTCGGCGTCACTCGTCGAGCGGCGGCCGGCCCGCCGGCTGAGCCCAGCCCAAATGCTGGCCGCCATCGAGGGCGATCATCTGCCCCGTCATGGCGGGTGCCGACAGGATGAAGCGCACCGCCGCCGCGATCTCGTCGGGATGCGTGCCGCGGCCCAGCGGCATCATGGCGGCCTGGCGGCGGAACTGCTCCTCGCTTTGGCGAGGGCTCGGCAGCGTCGGTCCGGGGCCGACCGCATTGACCCGGATGCGAGGCGCCAGCGCCAGCGCCATGGTCTGCGTGAGCGCCCAGAGTCCCGCCTTGCTCACGGTATAGGAGACAAAATAAGGCGTCAGGTTCCACACCCGCTCGTCGAGAATATTGACGATCGATCCCGCGGCCTTGGCCGGCAGATATCGGGCGAATTCCTGCATGAGGACGAAGGGCGCGCGCAGATTGGTCTCGAGATGCCGGTCCCAGCTTTCGCGGGTCACCGTCAGCGCCTGGTCGTTCTCGAAAACCGAGGCATTGTTGACGAGACAGCCGAGCGGACCTAGCGCCTCCATCGCACGGGGTATGAGCGCCGCGGCCTCAGGCTCGCGCGCGAGATCGGCGCCGATGGCGACGGCGGTCCCTCCCGCGGCGGCGATCTCGCGCAGGAGAGAATCGGCAGCGTCGCGCGAGCTTCGGTAGTGAATGCCGACGGCCCATCCCTCCGCGGCGAGCGCGAGCGCGATGGCGCGGCCGATCCGCTTGGCCGCCCCGGTGACCAAGGCCGCGCCGGGATGACCCGAGGGCACCGGCATCAGGATCTCCGCCGGTGCCGGGCGCGCGCCTTGGCCTTCGCCAGTTGCTTTGCCGAGGTGCCGGCGCGTCCCGCCATCGACCGGCCCGCGGGGCGCGGTCCGGGTGCGGTCGGGAGGCGCGTTTCTTCGACCGGCAGGCCGAGATCGAATTGCTCGAGCCGGCGGATCTCGTCGCGAAGCCGCGCCGCCTCTTCGAATTCGAGATCGGCGGCGGCGGCGCGCATGCGCTTTTCGAGATCGGCGAGCACCGCCTTGATGTTGGAACCCTGGTAGTGGGGTGCGGCGTCCTCGCCGAGCCCGATCGTCACATGATCCTGCTCATAGACGCTTTCGAGGATGTCGGC
>Ga0209062_1002199_pt1 | contig 27568 bp, 23 predicted proteins | sample Coa_R2_2_FD_187158 | JGI IMG/M metagenome (GOLD analysis project Ga0209062, IMG submission 187158) | Surface soil microbial communities from Centralia Pennsylvania, which are recovering from an underground coalmine fire - Coalmine... | ecosystem: Environmental > Terrestrial > Soil > Unclassified... | reverse complement strand
GCGACCGGGACCCAGCTCAAGTCGGCGCCTTTGGTCTGGGCCCACGTCAGGGCAAGCGGATTGGGAAAGAGCTCGGGCGGCTGGAAAACAGATTCCGGATTCGGATGCAGGGGATCGGCTGTGCTGGTCTCCTGCACCAGATGATCCTTGCCATCGACCTCCCAGTGCCACGGACTGCCGTGCCAATGGTTGAAGCGGACGAAGTAGAGCACGCCGGGGCCCTGGACATCCAAAGTGACGTTGAAGTCGCCGGCAAGCTGATACAGGAAGTGCGAGGCGTCGGCGCGTTCGTTGCCGCCCTGGCGGTCGTAGGTGCTTCGCATGTAAGCGCGGGCGCCGATGCGCTGGTAGGGCCAGCGGTCCCACATGCGGAAAGCATCATAGCCGACGGGGATCACGGGCGGGCCGGCGGCAAATGCGGCGGCTGCAATCCACCAGCAAAGGTATCGCACGCCCAAGTATTAACACGATGAGGGGGTGGGGAGACTTGGTTTCGATGCAGAGACATGGGGCGCGGAGGAGCGGGGTCCGGCGGAAAAGCGGAGGCGCGCGGCGCGGGGCGCGGAAACGAGTACCCGGAGCCCAATTGGTCCCTATCCTCACCATGCGGTGGGGGCGGGACTCACGGATGGAGAGGGAATTGACTCACAGGCGTGAGAGGGCGTAATTTGTGACACTTAGCTGACGATCGCGGTTGCTTTGCCCGGCGGCGGCGGTGCTAGATTGAAGGCAAATGCCGTCCGCCAATCGACAGATTGTTTTAGCTGCCGTTCCCAACGGCATGCCGAAGGAAACGGACTTCCGCCTGATTGAAAGCCCGATGCCGCACCCGGGCGCAGGCGAGGCGCTGGTGCGGTCGCTGTACCTTTCGGTGGACCCGTATATGCGAGGCCGCATGACGGGGAAGACGACCTACGCCCGGGGCGTGCAACCGGGCGAAGTGATGGTAGGCGGAGTGGTGGGCGAAGTGGTGGAGTCGAACGATCCGCGCTTCGCGAGCGGGGATATTGTCGAAGGAATGCTCGGGTGGCAGGATTACGCGGTGGCGCCGGCGAAATCGCTGCGCAAGATCGACCCGAGCCTGGCGCCGATCACGACCGCGCTGTACGTCCTGGGGATGCCGGGGCTGACGGCGTACTTCGGGCTGCTGGAGATCTGCCGGCCACAGCCGGGAGAGACGGTGGTGGTGTCGGGCGCGGCGGGCGCGGTGGGGTCGCTCGTAGGGCAGATCGCGAAGATCAAGCGCTGCCGGGCGATCGGCATCGCGGGAAGCGACGAGAAGATCCGGTTCATCACGCAGGAGCTGGGTTTCGACGGCGGCTTCAATTACCGCGAGACGCGCGATTACGGCGCCAAGCTGAAGGAGTTGTGCCCGAACGGCATCGATATCTACTTCGATAATGTGGGCGGGCCGATCACCGATGAGGTCATCAAGCACATCAACACGCGGGCGCGGATCGCGGTGTGCGGGCAGATTTCGCAGTACAACGCGGACCAGCCGGAGATGGGTCCGCGGTGGATGGGCCAACTGATCGCGAAACAGGCGAAGGTGGAAGGATTCCTGGTGATGCAGTTTGCCGACCGCTACGAGGAAGGGCTGAAGCAGTTGGCGACGTGGCTGCGCGAGAAGAAGATCAAGTACCGGGAGGATGTGGCCGAGGGCCTGGAGAACGCGCCGGCGGCGTTCATCGGGATGATGCAGGGAAAGAACATCGGCAAACAACTGGTGCAGGTGTGGAAGGAAGGCGCGGCACTGACGGGTGCGGCGCGAGGTTAGTGAGTTTTCACCGCCGAGACGCCGAGGCGCCGAGGCAACACAAAAATATTTTGCAGGGCTTTTCTCGGCGCCTCTGTGTCTTGGCGGTGAATATTTGGGCTAGCGTGTGACGGCGGCCAAGGCGTCCTGGACGGCGCGGAGGAGGGCGTCCATGGCGAAGGGCTTGGGGAGGAGCGTGAAGCCACGGGCGGTGACGAAGCGCTGGACGAGATCCGCGTCGTGGAAGCCGGAGATGAAGACTACGGGCAGGCCGGGCTGACGGGTGCGAAGGCGCTCGGCGAGCACGGGGCCCGTGAGATCCGGCATGATGACGTCGGTCAGCAGGAGTTGGACGGGGCCGGCGTCTTCATAAGCCTGAATAGCCTCCCAGCCGCCCGCCGCGGTGACGACGCGGTAGCCGGCGGCCGTCAGGCTCTGTTCCAAGAATCCCAGGACCGCGCGATCGTCATCGACGGCCAGGATGGTCGCTCGCGCGCTCTCCTGCATGCAATTCCATTATACGAAGCGGGGATGCGAGGGCGCAGCGAGCGGGATTACCGACGCTGACGCTGGGGAGGGGGATCCTCTCACAAGCAGCTCCCCGAAGACAGCCGCGCTTTGACCAAAAAGCGCTAGAGCACCAGCGGCTGTCTTCGGGTACGCCACCCTCCGAGGAGCTTGCGGAGATTTACTGGTTGGCCATCGCGACGAAGTGGACGTGGCGGTCCTTCTGCCAGCAGCTTTCGTCCTTGCACTCCGCGTTGGCCTTCTCCTTGCCGTAGCTGACGAGCTTGAACTGGTCGGCAGGGATGCCGATCTGGGTCAGATAATCGCGGGCGGCTTCGGCGCGCTTCTGGCCGAGGGCCATGTTGTACTCGGCGGAGCCGCGCTCGTCGCAGAGTCCCTCGATGGTGATTTTGTAGTCCGGGAAGTCCTTCAGAATATCGCGCAGTTCGGTGGAATCGGCTTTGAGGGTGTTCATGGCATCGGGGCGCAGCGACGCCTTGTCGTAATCGAAGTAGGCATCTTCGATGCGCGCGAGCAGATCATCGATGCGCTTGCGCGTAGCGGCATCCGGCATGTTGGAGCGCGGAGCAGGCTCTTCGCGGCGCGGAGTGCTGGCGACCTCGTGACGCTCAGGCGCGGGAGTGGTCTGTGTCCGCGGGGTCTCCGCGGGAGCCGGCGCCGGGGGCTGCTGTTGGGCGACCTTCTTCTTCGCGCATCCTACGCCGAGGGCGAGGACAGCGGCAGCTACGAGAACCAGGCCGCGGGAACGTTTCATGTGGAAATCCTCCATTCACGAATTTTGTAGCGCGATTGCGGGTGCGGGGGCAATCCTGTCCGGACAGGAGAAAAGGAGTCAGAAGTCAGAAGTCCGAAGTCAGGAGGCGGGCAGGGCGGCGGATTCGGTGTCCGCTCCTGTCACGACAGGATACGTGGGCCTCCGGGGGTTGACTACACTAAAGTGTGGAGATCCGCGTGCCATCGTTTCTTGCCATCGACGGGCGAAGGGCGCCCTGGCTCGTGCTGTGGCTGGGGTTTGGCGGGCTGCTGGTGTGCATCGTGGCGGCGGCGACGGAGACGGTGCTTTCGCTCGACCGGGTGCGGCAGGAGGAGGCGCGGATCCGGCAGTCGTTCAGCGCGCGGATGACGTCGCTCGACCAGATCCGGTCCGAGATCTATCTTTCGGGAACCTACGTTCGGGATTATCTACTCTCGCCGGATGCGAGCGGGGCGCAGGCGCAGGGGACCCGGCTGGCGACGCTCGAAAAAGAGACCTACGCGGCGCTGCACGCTTACGCGCAGTCCCTCGAGCCGGGGGAGCGGGAGCCCTTCCGGACGCTGCAGTCGGAAATCGAAGGGTACTGGCAGGTGCTCGACCGGATGATGGCGTGGACGCCGGAGCAGCGCGGCAAGCTGCGGGAAGCGTTCTTTTACGATGAGCTGGTGCCGCGGCGGAACGCGATGCTGCAGATCGCGGACCGGATCGGGCGGGCGAACGAGCGCGGGCTGAGCCGGGCGGAGGAACAACTGGCGGCGGCGTCGGACGGGTTCCGGCGGACGCTGCTGGGGACGTTTGCGATCACGCTGCTCGGCGGGCTGGTGCTGGCGGCGCTGACAGTCGGGCACACGCTGCGGCTGGAACGGGAGCTGGAGCAGCGGCTGGAGGAGAATGCGCGCTCGCGGGCGGATTTGCAGGAGCTTTCCGCGAAGCTGGTGCGGGCGCAGGAGAACGAGCGGCGGACGCTGGCTCGGGAGCTGCACGACGAAGTGGGGCAATCGCTTTCGGCGATCCTGATGGAAGCGGAGAGCGCCGAATGCGCGGAGGATGTCAGCGAGGCGCGGGAGCACGTGGCGGCGGTGCGGCGGCTGGCGGCGAAGACGGTCAACGAAGTGCGGGATCTGGCGCTGCTGCTGCGTCCCAGCATGCTGGACGATTTCGGGCTGGTGCCGGCGCTGAACTGGCACGCGCGGGAGACCACCAAGCGGACGGGGCTCAAAGTGGTGCTGCGCGCCGACGAAGCGGCCGGCGATCTGCCGGATGAGCACAAGACCTGCATTTTCCGGCTGGTGCAGGAGGCGGTGAACAACAGCGCGCGGCACGCCAACGCGCGGACCGTCGAGGTGGAGCTGCGGCGCGAGGCGGATCGCGTGCGGTGCACCGTCCGGGACGACGGCGCGGGATTCGACACGAAGTTCGTGCGCGGGCTCGGGCTGCTGGGCATGGAGGAGCGCGTGCGGCGGCTGGGCGGACGGCTGGAGATCGATTCGCACTTGGGGCGCGGAACGCTGGTGCGGGCGGAGCTGCCGGTGGTGGAGTTGACAGGGGAGCGGAAAGCCCCGGCGCCGGCAATTCACCGCAGAGACGCAGAGGACGCGGAGATTCCGCGGAGGAAACAGGAATTAGAGGCTCGGAGCTAGGGGTGCGCGCAGGCGCGAGTGCATGGCGATACGGATTCTGCTGGCGGACGATCATACGGTAGTGCGGGACGGGTTGCGGGCTTTGCTCGAAAAGCAGCCGGACATGGCGGTGGTGGCGGAGGCGGCCGATGGAAGGGACAGCGTCCGGCTGGCGGAGGAGCAGTCGCCGGATGTGGTCGTGATGGACATCGCGATGCCGAACATGAACGGTATCGAGGCGACGCGGCGGATTCTCTCGAGCAATCCGCGGACGGCGGTGGTGATCCTGAGCATGCACCAGGACGAGAGCTATGTGCTGCGGTCGCTGAAGGCGGGGGCGAAGGGGTACCTGCTGAAGGATTCGCTGCGGTCGGATGTGATCGAGGCGATCCGGTCGGTGGCGCAGGGGCGGAGCTTCCTGACGAAGAAGGTGAGCCGGATTCTGCAGGAGGATTACATCCGCGAGCTGGAGGACCGGGGGCTCGACGACAGCTACGACCTGCTGACGGAGCGGGAGCGCGAGATTCTGCAGCTTGTGGCCGAGGGAAAGACGAACAAGGAGGTCGCGGCGCTGCTGGATGTGAGCGTGACCACGGTGGAGACGCACCGGACGCACATCCTGCAAAAGCTGGGCCTGCATTCGGTGCCGGAGTTGATCTTGTACGCGGTGCGGAAGGGGATTATTTCCTGAGCGCGGGAGCGGCGCGGGGATCAGGGTCAAACTGCTGTGTGGAAACACAGTTATGCCAGAAGAAGCGGCTTTTTGCTGGGAGGCACGTGGTTAATTGGCGGTAGGCGTCTTCGAGACGCTGTCCACCACCACCACGTTTATCTGGACTTCTCCCCTCTTGAGATCCAGGCCGAGCATCCGGAGCCCTTCTTGGATTCGGGACTGCCGGTCAAGCCCTGCCGGGTCCTCCGGTGGCGCAATATCGAGTTCGACATCATACTCTCCTTCCAGCCCAGTGCGATCGGTCACCGGCACTTGGAGAGTCAAGTAAAGGTAATCTATCAACTTCGCCATTGTGCAGTGCGACGATCGAAATCGTCGTCCCCCTCTGGGCAACGGTTCCCTCTTTGTCGCGAGCACGCTCCCCATATCACCGCCGGACCCCTTCGCAGTTGGGTCAGCCTTCTTCAAGTTTGTCCCGTTAGGGCCAACCACCAACAGCAATCCGGATTGGGTGCGGGTCTCAATGCGCGCATGGAGGGCAAACCTCTCGTTGAGCATGCCCTTGAGCATCTCAATCGTTTGGTCGGTGGACGTCCGCTGCGGCTGAAGCGCCGCTATGTCGAACCGCAGCTTGGCGAGCCCCTTGGGACAGATCACCTGTGCCGTCCGGACTCGGTACGCCAGGGCGATTAGTTGCGGCAGCGTGATACCGGTGAGTTGGACCGTTCTCCCGTGGCCTGGGACAAATCCTGCCGAATGGCGCTCCCAGATCATATCCTGGGCGAACTGTTCGAACTCGGATCGCGGCGGGGCGGGCTTTATGGAAACCACTTCAAAACCAGGTTCCTGAAACGCCGCGGAGGAGGTTGCGGAGACTACGAGTGCACACGCGATCCCAGAGATCAGGCGGACGGTAAACCGCAATCTGCGCCGAGAGGTCACGCCTGGATCATATTGACCGTCCTCGTGTAAGGACCCCAACAGGAACATAACCAGCTCCAACTTCCGCCGTTCTGCTATGGATGCGTAACGGCCATACTACGTCTCTTCGCACTCGGGACACAGTGCCCGAATCGACTTAATAACCTCTTCTTCGATCGCTCTCGGGAGTTTCCCTGTCCAGGCCCTGACAACCCGCCCCGAGGAATCCAACAACGCCAGCGTAGGGGTGCCCGAAACACCGATCTCCGAGTACTGCATTTGCACCATCGCATCCACATTTACCTTGTGGTCCTTAAAGTAGCGCCTTACGTCCTCACCGTCGCCGCCGTTGGCTGGAGTAACTCCCGGAATTCTAAACGAGTCCGAACCGCGGGGCCGGAGGCCAGTCAGCCTGGCATAAAACGGCATGCTCTCGGTGCAGAAATGGCAATTGGGAGAGACAAAGAGCACAACGGTGGCACGACTACCTGTGCGCACTGCCAAAGGAAACACAAGGTTCTTGGCGGTCACGCGTTCAGGCGAGAATGGCTTAGAAGCTGGACGAGGCGAGAGTCGGTCGTAGACAGTCGGGCCGATAAAAACACTTGCCATGACGATCACAGCGAGATTTGCAAACTTGTCGATCTTCATGTCTGCAGCACTGAGTGCTGTATCAGCCACAGCTATATCAGGCACATCGTCTCGTGAATGTCGTCGCATCCGTCGTCGTACCACCAGCAACCGTTCCCATCTGTGCAGACACAGATAGCGCAATCAGCCGTGATATCGATCCCACAACCACAAACGGAATCAGCCCAGGCCGGCGTCGGTTTGAACATGGCGGCAAGGGCCATGCCCACGATTAACAAGGCGCGAATAGTAGGGAGGTACTTCATTGAAGGTAATCCTGCCCCGAAAATTCGCAAATGTCAAGCTATGTTTGGGATAATTCTGTATGTATGTCGCTTGTCTGTTCGGGCTGCTGGGCATGGAGGAGCGCGTGCGGCGGCTGGGCGGACGGCTGGAGATCGATTCGCACCTGGGGCGCGGAACGCTGGCGCGGGCGGAGCTGCCGGTGGCGGAGTTGGCAGGGGAGCGGAAAGACCCGGCGCCGGCAATTCACCGCAGAGACGCAGAGGACGCGGAGATTCCGCGGAGGAAACAGGAATTAGAGGCGAGAGGTTAAGGACGGCACGGGCGCGAGTGCATGGCGATACGGATTCTGCTGGCTGACGATCATACGGTGGTGCGGGACGGGTTGCGGGCTTTGCTCGAAAAGCAGCCGGACATGGCGGTGGTGGCGGAGGCGGCTGATGGAAGGGACAGCGTCCGGCTGGCGGAGGAGCAGTCGCCGGATGTGGTCGTGATGGACATCGCGATGCCGAACATGAACGGCATCGAGGCGACGCGGCGGATTCTCTCGAGCAATCCGCGGACGGCGGTGGTGATCCTGAGCATGCACCAGGACGAGAGCTACGTGCTGCGGTCGCTGAAGGCGGGGGCGAAGGGGTACCTGCTGAAGGATTCGCTAAGGTCGGATGTGATCGAGGCGATCCGGTCGGTGGCGCAGGGGCGGAGCTTCCTGACGAAGAAGGTGAGCCGGATTCTGCAGGAGGATTACATCCGCGAGCTGGAGGACCGGGGGCTCGACGACAGCTACGACCTGCTGACGGAGCGGGAGCGGGAGATTCTGCAGTTAGTCGCGGAGGGGAAGACGAACAAGGAGGTCGCGGCGCTGCTCGATGTGAGCGTGACCACGGTGGAGACGCACCGGACGCACATCCTGCAAAAGCTGGGCCTGCATTCGGTGCCGGAGTTGATTCTCTATGCGGTGAGGAAGGGGATTATCTCGTAGCGTGCGCAATCATAGAGGGCGGGAATAGCGCTTCCGCCTTGTCCCATCGCTCCTGCTCCATCAACACCCGCCCAAGCCGGTCGCGTGAGATCGTTCGCAGCTCTGGTATGCGCTCGATCGCCAAACTCCGGCGCAGCGCTTCTTCGGCCTCCTTCAGCCGGCCAAACTTCAGGCACGCCGACCCACGAAAGAACAGATCACGCGGCGGGTCCGATTTTCCAGTACGGAAACCTTCGATCTCTTCCAATCGGGCCCGGTAATCGCCCCGCCGATAGGCGGCGAGTTGCTTGTGCAGAACGCGCTGCGTGCGGCGGAGGTGGCGAATTTTCGACGCGCGCCGATTTCACAAATAATTTACATCGCCTGAATTGAAAGGACGCTGCAGCGAATGCTAAATTCCAGCCAAGAAGTTCCGGGCCGGCCTTTCCGTAGAAATCTGATTCGCAGCCACGGCCCCCAGTCTACCTGGGGCACAGGAGAACTTTCGATGCAGACGAACGTCCGAGTAATGCTACTGGGAGCGATTGGGACATTGACGGCCTGGGGCTTTCCGTTTGGTCCGCCGAGCGGCGTGACGATTGCTCCCGCTGACCGGCCCGGTGTTTCCTGTACACTGTGCCACGCAGGGACGCCATTGAACGGCGGCGGCGGGAGCGTCCGGCTCGTTTTTCCGAACGGCCTGACTTATACGCCCGGCCAGACTCAGACCATTAACGTCGTGATCAACGATGCCATAGCGGCAATCTACGGTTTCGAAATGACCGCTCGACTGGAAAGCGGCCCCAGCACGCAACAGGCCGGAAAGTTTGTAGCAGGTGCGAATCAAAAGGTGGTGTGTTCCAACAATGCGATCGAGCCGGATACCGGCTGCGGCGGTAACGGAATCCAGTGGCTGGAACACAGTCAGCCGTCTTTGTCGAACACGATTTCCGTTCAGTGGACACCCCCGGCTGCCGGCGCCGGTAATGTCCATATCTATGTGTCTGCGAATGCCGCAAATGGCGACAACACGCGATTGGGCGACCATATCTATGCGGCGGATTACGTCCTGACACCGGCCTCGACTTCCGTTAGCGGGCTTCCTCAAATCACCAGCATCGTCAACGCCGCCAGCGGCGCGAATACTGGTGAGGCGGGATCGTGGATCACGATCACGGGCTCCAACTTCGCTTCGTCCGCGACGACCTGGGACAACGCCATCATCACGAACGTGTTTCCGACGACCCTCGGCGGCGTTACCGTGGCGATTGACGGGAAACCTGCACCGATCAGCTTCGTGAATCAGACTCAAATCAATGCTTTGGTGCCGGCGACGAGCACCCTCGGCAGCGTGAACGTCGTAGTCTCGAATTCTAACGGCTCCTCCGCACCGGCGGCCTTAACTTTGGCAACCGCATCTCCGGGCCTCTTTACTTTTCCTGAGGGCCAAGGGAAGTACGCAGCGGCCGTTGTTCTCGATAGCCCGACGACTTTTGAATATCTCGCGCCGGCCGGATTGCTTGGAAGTTCCGCGCAGTCGCGCCCGGCGAAAGCAGGTGACACGATCCTCATTTACGGTACGGGATTTGGCCCTACGACCACGCCGCTGAATCCGGAAATGTCCGCCAGTGTCGCGTATCCGCTGGCTCACACGGGTCCGGATATTACCAAGCCACTCGCCCAGGTAACGATCGGCGGACAGGCGGCTCAACTGCAATTCTGCGGGATCGTCAGTCCCGGGGTTTACCAGATCAATGCGGTGGTGCCGCAAGGACTGAGCGCCGGAGACCAGCCGCTCCAGGTGACTTTGCTGAGCGGGCCATCCGTGTCGCAGACCGTTTTTGTCCCGGTTCAGTAGTCGCCGACGATCGCAGCCTCCCGCCGTCCTGCACGGCGGCGGGATTTTAGCGCAGTCGCGCGTGGGTAAAAAGGCTTGCCGCCAAAGATTTGTGTAGACAAGCTACTCAATACAGAGTAGACTGCCTACAGAATGTCGAAACTTTCCCGCGTCGATCTTCTTCAGGGGACCCTCGACCTGCTCATTTTGCGCACGCTGGCTCTGGGGCGGAGCCACGGGCACGCCATTGCGAAGCATATCCAGCGGACGTCGCAGGACCTGTTGCAGGTGGAGACGGGGTCGCTTTATCCGGCGCTGCACCGGCTGGAAGCGAAGGGGTGGATTGCGGCTTCGTGGGAGCTCTCGGAGAAGGGGAAGCGGGCGCGGTATTACCAGCTCACGGCGGCGGGGCGGCGGCAACTGGTGGAAGAGCAATCGAGGTGGGAAGCATTCGCGCGGGCGATGGGGCTGGTGCTGAATCCGAATCCGGAGGGAACAGCATGAGGGCATTCATCAGGAAGTTGAACTGGCTGCTGGCGCGGCGGAGGAAGGAAGCGGAGCTGCGGGAAGAACTCGCGTTCCATCTGGAGGAGGAAGCGGAGGAACTCGCGGAGCGGGGGCTGGGCGTGGCGGAGGCTCGGAACGCGGCGCGGCGGGACTTCGGCAATTCCGGGCTGGTGGCGGAGGATACGCGCGCGGCGTGGGGCTGGCGGTGGACGGAAGAGCTGGCGCAGGATGTTCGGTACGCGATGCGGGCGATGCGTGCCAGCCGGACGTTCACGGCGCTCGCGCTGGTTTCACTCGCGCTGGGGATCGGGGCGAATACGGCGATCTTCAGTTTCCTGGATGCGATCCTGCTGCGGCGGCTGCCGGCGGCCGATCCGGAGTCGCTGGTGCTGCTGCGCATGCACATGCGGCAGTCCGAGGTGCACGGGATGGAGTATCACGACGGCAGCTTCAAGACGGCAGGCGGGGGATTCACGAATGCCACCTTTGCCTATCCGGCGTTCGAGCTGTTCCGGAACAGCGGTGTGTTCGCGTCCGTGTTCTGCTACCAGAGCGCGGGCGGGCTCAACGTGTCGATCGGCGGCGATGCGCGCATTGCGGATGGTGAATACGTCTCGGGCGAGTACTTTCATGGCCTCGGGATTCGGGCCGCGTCGGGGCGGCTGCTGGAAGAGGCGGATGACCGGGCGGGGGCGGCGCCGGTTGTGGTGGCGGGATTCGGGTTCGCGAACGCGCGGTTGGGCGGCGTGGCGACCGTGGTCGGGCGGCAGATCCGCATCGACGGGATTGTATTCACGGTGGTGGGGGTGGCGCCCGCGGAGTTTTTCGGGGCCGACCCGGCCGCCGCGCCGGAACTGTACGTGCCAATGCACGCGAACCTGCTGCTCGATGCGCAGAACTCCTACAGTCCGCCGGCGGGGCGGTACGCAGATCCGAACGTGGAATGGCTCAATGTCATGGCGCGCCTGCGGCCCGGAGGCACCCCGGCGCAGGCGCAAGCCGTGCTTTCCGGGCCATTCTCAGAATGGATGCGCACGGTCAACACACGGCGCAACCGCGCGAATCTACCTACGCTGCTGGTGGAGCCGGGCGCTGGCGGTCTGGACGGGCTGCGGCGCGAGTACCGCAAGCCGCTCGCGCTGCTGCTCGGCGTGACGGGGCTGATACTGGTGCTGGCGTGCGCGAATATCGCGAACCTGCTGCTGGCGCGGGCGGCGGCGCGGCGGCGGGAGATGGCGATCCGGCTGAGCGTGGGGGCGGGGCGGCGGCGCGTGATCCGTCAGTTGCTGACCGAAAGCGTGCTGCTGGCCCTGGCAGGCAGCGCGGCGGGAATCGGATTGGCGATATGGGGGATGCGCTCCATCACCGCGCTGTTGGCGGACGGACGCGAGGGTTTCACGCTGCACGCGGCATTGAACTGGCACGTGCTGGCGGCGGCTGCGGCGCTGGCGGTGGTGACGGGTGTATTTTTCGGGCTGGCGCCGGCGCTGGAAGCGACGCGGGTGGACCTGGTGACGGCGCTGAAACAATCGCGGACCGGCGGGGCGGCCGGGCATTCGCGGTTTGGGTTGGGGCGGGCGCTGATGGTGGCGCAGATGGGGATCGCGCTGCTGGTGCTGGTGCTGGCGGGGCTGATGGTGCGGACGCTGGGGAATCTGGAGTCGGTGAGACTGGGATTCGACCGGGAGCACGTGCTGACGTTCCACCTCAACCCGGCGCAGACCGGGCACAAGGGCGCGGAGATGACGGCATTTTACGAGGAATTGCGGCGGCGGCTGGCGGAGCTCCCCGGAGTACAGGCGGCGAGCCTTTCGGTGCTGCCGATGATCGGGAGCGGACAGGCGATGACGATGGTCAGCACCGGGAAGGAGGAGGCGAAGGCCACGCTGATCCAGACGGTGGGCCCGGATTTCTTCCGCACGATGCAGATTCCGATCCTGCTGGGCAGGGGAATCGAAGACCGCGACCGCGCGGGGGCGCCGTACACAGCCGTCGTGAGCGACGGCTTCGCGCGCGAGCATTTCGGACAGCGGAATCCCGTGGGAGAACACTTGCGGTTTTCGGAATGCGAGCGGTGCGAGATCGAGATTGTAGGGGTGGCAGCGAACGCCAGGTACGGCAGCCTGCGGGACGAGGCCGGCCCGGTCGTCTACCTGCCATACGGACAAGCCGCGTTCGGGCCGGTGGAAGCGATGTATTACGAACTGCGCACGGCGGGGAATCCGCTGGCGTACGAGCGGGAGGCGCGGGAGATCGTGCGGCGGGCCGATCCGGGGCTGCCGGTGGCGGATGTACGGACGCAGACGGCGCGCATCGACGGGACCATCCGGCAGTCGATCACGTTTGCGCGGCTGTGTGCGGCGTTTGCGCTGCTGGCGCTGGCGATCGCGTGCGTGGGACTTTACGGGACGGTGGCGTATCGCGTGGCGAGGCGGACGGGGGAGATCGAGCATCCGCATGGCGCTGGGCGCGCGGCGCGGGCGGGTTGTCTGCATGGTGCTGCGTGAGGTGCTGGCGCTGGGGGCGGCGGGGCTGGCGCTCGGGGCGCCGGCGGCGCTCGCGATGGCGAAGCTGGCGCGGTCATTTCTATACGGGCTGCAACCGGGCGATCCGGGAGTGATGGCGGCGGCGATCGGGACGCTGGTGGCGTCAGCGCTGGCGGCCGCGGTGGCGCCGGCGCGCCGGGCGGCGCTCGTGGACCCGGCGAGCGCGCTCAGGGAGGAGTAAGCCCGCTGCGCTCGCGGGACCACGAGGCCTCCCTGGGCGTGACCGGGTAGAGAATCCGGCCGCGTTGCCGGGTATTCACCGGCACGATCGACGGGCGCCGAGGACGGCGATCGGGCCTCGGCGCCAGAAGCAGTCCGGGTCTTCGAGGCCGGCTTGCTCCATCGCCCGGAGTTCCTCGGCGGCGGAAAAGTAGGTGTCCTCGGTGGACCAGTCAGCGAGGTTCTGATAGGCCTGCTCCAGCGAGAAGCCTTGTCCCGCCATGAACCGCGCCCAGTCATCCCGTAGCGATGGCCAGAACGGGCCGCTTACGGCATCGCAGTTCAAGAAAACACCGCCGGGCAGGAGCGCGTCCCGGATGCGGCGGTACACCTCCGACTTTTCCGGCAGAGTCGGAATGTGATGCAGGGCAAAAGCGGCCAGGACGGCGTGGCATGGCGGCAGGGGATCGGCAAAGGAGCCGAGTTCCATCTCCACGCGGCCGGCGAAGCGGCCGAGCCGGGCCTGCGCGACCGAGAGCATCTCGGGATCGATATCGCGCACGAGCACCGAAGCCTGCGGGAAACATTCGAGGATCGCCCCGGCGAGCGAACCCGTGCCGCCGCCCAAATCGATTACGCGAGCCATCGGCGGGATCTGCGCGACGGCCAGCAGATCGAGCTGCACGCCGCGGCTCTCGTCATAGAACGGGATGAGGCGGCGGATGGCGCGGTCGTACTCCGCAGTGTCCAGGCGGAGGTGAGAGGAGACTGAGTGATCGCTCTTCATAGATCGCTTCGCACGGCCCGGCGCTTCCTGGTTCGTTCAGCGAGGCGCACGACGGTGCGAGGGGCCAAGGGTTTGCCTTCGGGGCGGTCCGCCTGTGCGACGGCGGCCCGGACGAGGCCGCGAATGCCGGGGGTTTTGAGATCCGCCGGAGTCCCGAGGCGGATGTGCCGGATCCGTTTGCCTTCGCCGCGCAGCAGGCCGTTCGGATCGGGCAGGTGCGCGCCGAAGTTGAAGCCGAGGTTCACCCAGTTGGCATACGTAGTGGTGAAGACGAAGGCATCGCCGGGCCGGTCCGTGAACGAAAAATGGTTGGCGATGGTGTAGACCTCGTAGACGAACTCGCTGGCTTCCGGAGCCTCTTCGAGGATGAACTCTCGCGCCGCCAGGGCGAGTTCCTGAATGGCTGCGCTGTAAGGCAGGAGCAGCTTGAGATATTGCGGATCGGGCGGACGCGCGCGCACGCAGCGAGTATACATCAGGATGCGGTGAAGATCAGGCTCATGCAGGTGACGCCGGCTTCGGCTTTTTGAAGCTCGGAGACATCGATGGGCAGCGGGCGGAAGCCTTCGGTTTCGAGGAGGGCGGCGGTCGCCGGGAAGTTGGCGGGGATCACGATGGTGTCACCGGTGGCGAGAACGTCGGCGGCCCAGTCCTCGCGGACGTCGAGGATGCGGTGACCGGAGAGCGGGGCGGCGTCGATCCAGGCGCGGTTGGCGAGGATGGTATCGCGGCCCAGGTAGCAGGCGGCGCTCTTGAGGTGCAGGCAGCCGCGGACCTCGACGGGGATTACGGTATAGCCGTGGGGTTCGGCGATCGCGGCGAGCTGGGCGATGCCTTCCGCGTTGGTTCGGGTCGAGAGGCCGGCGAAGAGGGTCCGGCCGGCGCGGAGGATGTCGCCGCCTTCGAGGGTCGCGGGCGGCTCGATCCGGCGGAGGGGGCGGAACGGCGCGAGCGCGGGTGCGAGGCATTCGACCTCGGGGCGGCGGGAGGCGGCGCCGGGGCGGGTGAGGATGGCGATTTCATCGAGGACGACGGCGGGATCTTCGACGAAGACGGAATCGGGGAGATCGGGGAGCGCGGGTAGCGAAATCACGCGCAGACCGAGCGAGCGGAGGCAGTCCTCGTAGGCGCGGTGCTGGGCAGCGGCGTGGGCGAAGTCAATGGGCTGGCGCGCGAGAAATGTGAGCTCACACGCAGAAATGGAGGGGCTTGGGGCGCGCGTCAGGGCGGTGAGCATTCTTACTGTATCCTGAAGCATTATGGCAGACCAAACCGCACCCGCCCGCCAAATGGGCTTCGCTACCCGTTCCTTGCACGCCGGACACACGCCCGACGCCGCCAGCCGTGCGCGCGCCGTGCCGATCTACCAGAGCACGTCGTTCACCTTCACCGACTCCTCGCACGCGGCGCGCCTGTTCGCGCTGCAGGAATTCGGCAACATCTACAGCCGGATTATGAACCCGACGACGGATGTTTTCGAGCAACGGGTGGCGGCGCTCGAAGGAGGCATCGGGGCGCTGGCGACGTCGAGCGGGCAGGCGGCGCAGTTCCTGGCGATCACCAGCCTGCTGGGGCCGGGCGATGAGATGGTGGCGGCGAGCACCCTCTACGGCGGGACCTACACGCAGTTCGATGTGAGCTTCCGGCGCATGGGGATCGACGTGAAATTCGTGGAGCCGGACGACCCGGAGAATTTCCGCAAGGCGATCACGCCGAAAACGAAGGCGGTTTACGGGGAGGCGATTGCCAATCCGCGGATGAACGTGCTGGACATCGAGCGCGTGGCGGCGATCGCGCATCAGGCGGGGGTGCCGCTGATCGTGGACAACACGATGGCCTCGCCGCTGCTCTGCCGGCCGATCGAATGGGGCGCGGATATCGTGGTGCACTCGGCGACGAAGTTCCTGGGCGGGCACGGGACGTCGATCGGCGGGGTCATCGTGGATAGCGGGAAGTTCCAGTGGACGAGCAAGTACCCGGCGATCACGGAGCCGAGCCCGGGGTACCACGGAATGAAGTTTTCCGAAGTGTTCGGGCCGATGGCCTATATCATCAAAGTGCGGGTCGAGGGGCTGCGGGATTTCGGGCCGTGCATGAGCCCGTTCAACTCGTTCCTGTTCCTGCAGGGAATCGAGACGCTGCCGCTGCGGATGCAGAAGCACAGCGCGAACGCGCTCGCGGTGGCGCAGTGGCTGACGAAGAACCCGGCGGTTTCGTGGGTGAAGTATCCCGGCCTCGAATCGAGCCCGTATTACAAACTGGCGCAGAAGTACCTGCCGGAAGGGCAGGGCTCGATCGTCACGTTCGGCATCAAGGGCGGGCTGGAGGCAGGGCGCAAGCTGATCGACGCGGTGCAGTTGTTCTCGCATCTCGCGAACCTCGGGGATGCGAAAAGCCTGATCATTCACCCGGCCTCGACGACGCACCAGCAGTTGAACGATGCGCAGCAGGAGGAGGCCGGGGTGACCAAGGACCTGGTGCGGCTTTCGGTGGGGATCGAGGATCTGGACGATATTATCTGGGACCTCGACCAGGCGATTGCGGCTTCGCAGCGGTAGACGGGAGGCACACGCGGGAGGTCCGGAGGACCGTACGCGGGAGTACTGGAGTAGGGGTGCGGCGTGACGCTGGCGCGTCCCGCGTTAGGCCAAAATGGGATCAGTGAAGCGAACAGTTTTGATTCTTATTTTTCCCGGCTTCTGGGTGCTGGCCGGGTGTTCTTCCCCGGATCAGCGGCAGGCGAAGGCGGGGGATGTGGCGGTGTCGCACGCGGCTTCGGCGGCGCCGCTCAATCCGCTGCCGGGGATGCCGCCGGTTACCGATCCGAACGACATTTACGCAGCGGACCGGCCCAACGAGCTGAGCCCGACCGTGCGGAACTTTCCGCAGCGCGTGTATGTGCCGAATACCGAGAGTAACTCGGTGGACGTGATCGATCCGGCCATTTACAAGGTGATTGCGCATTACAAGGTCGGGAAGCTGCCGCAGCATGTGACGCCATCCTGGGATTTGAAGACGCTGTGGGTGCTGAACGATAAAGGCAATTCGCTGACGCGGATCGACCCGTCGACGGGGAAGATGCACGAGACGATCCGTGTGCTCGATCCCTACAACATGTACTACACGCCGGACGGCAAGTACGCGATCGTGGTGGCGGAACAGAGGGAGCGGCTGGAGTTCTACGACGCGAAGACGATGGCGCCGAAGAACGCCGTCTGGGTGCCGTGCAAGGGCGTGGACCACATGGATTTCACGGCCGACGGCCGGTACCTGATCGCAAGCTGCGAATTCGGCGGCGCGGTGATCAAGTTCGATGTGGCAAAACAGAAGCTCGTGGAGCGGCTCCCGGTGAGCCCGAAGGGGATGCCGCAGGACGTGAAGACGTCGCCGGACGGCCGCGTGTTTTACGTGGCGGACATGATGGCGAACGGCGTGCACGTGATCGATCCGGACAGCTTCCGGGAGATCGGGTTCATTCCGACGGGCAAGGGCGCGCACGGGCTGTACGTGAGCCGGGACTCGAAGGACCTGTATGTCTCGAACCGCGGCGAGGGGTCGATTTCGCTGATCGATCTCGGGACGCGGAAGGTCGTGAAGAAATGGGAATTGCCGGGTGGCGGGAGCCCCGATATGGGCGGGGTGTCGGCGGACGGCAAAGTGCTGTGGCTCTCCGGCCGGTATAACTCCGAGGTATACGCGATCGATACGAGCAGCGGGAAGTTACTGGCGCGCATCCCGGTGGGGCACGGGCCGCACGGGCTGTGCGTGTATCCGCAGCCGGGGCGATACTCGCTGGGACATACAGGAGTGTTCCGGTAGCCGGGCTTTTGGATTAACCGCCGAGACGCCGAGCCGCCGAGGAAGTTTGGGGAGCCTCAATTTTGCGCCTTCGGCGATGGTGAGCACGCCCGCGGCTTTGGCTGCGACTACGGAGAGAATGCGGCGGTCCGCCGGTTACAGCAGCTCGTGCCGTGCGGCGGTTTCCAGGCGTTTCACAATCTCGCCGACGGATTGGGCGCGCTCGCGGGAGGCCACCAGGAGCGCATCCGGCGTATCGACAACGATTAAGTCTTCGACCCCGAGGAGGGCGACGACTTTGCCGCGGGCATCGACGAAATTGTTGCGGGAATCAACGGCGACGGTCTCGTGGATGACGACGTTGCCGTGACCGTCGCGGGGGAGAAGTTCGTAGACGGCGTTCCAGCTTCCGACGTCGTTCCAGCCGAAATCGGCGGCGCGGATGCCGGCGACCTGGCTCGATTTTTCGAGGACCGCGTAATCGACCGAAATATTTTCGCAGAGCGGGAATGCGCCGGCGAGGGCTTGGGCAAAGCGGCGCGAGCCGAACGGCGGCAGCGCGGCGAGGACGGTGGCGGTGCGGGGCAGGTGACGGCGGAGCTCGTCCAGGAATGTTCCGGCGCGCCAGAAAAACATGCCGGAATTCCAATAGAAGTTGCCCGCGGCGAGGTAGCGTTTCGCCCGGGCGAGCTCAGGCTTTTCGTGGAATCTTTTGACGGGCACGGGCTGGCCGGGGGCGCCGTTCCGGGCGCGCGGGAATTCGATGTAGCCGTAGCCGGTCTCGGGCCAGCGCGGGGGAATGCCGACCACCATCAGGTGCCCGGCAGCGGCGCCCTTGAGGGCGGATTTGACCACAGTGCGGTAGACGCCGGGCTTGCCGACCACGTGGTCGGCGGGGAAGACGCCCATGATGGCGGCGGGATCGAGCCCGTGCAGGATTTGCGCCGCGAGGGCGATGGCGGGGGCGGTGTTGCGCTGGGCGGGCTCGGCGAGGATCTGGCGGCGCGGAATTTCGGGCAATTGTTCGATGATCGTGTCGCGCAGGTGATCGTTGGTGAGGACCCAGAGGCGCTCGGGCGGGATCACCGGGGCGAGGCGGTCGACGGTGGACTGGATCAGCGAGCGGTCGCCGACGACGTTGAGGACCTGCTTGGCGGACCGTTTGCGGCTGCGCGGCCAGAAACGGGTGCCGCGCCCGCCGGCGAGGATGAGGCCGTAGTGGTGTGCGTTCATGTGCGCGTGTCTAGTGAAGCGGATAGCCGTGGATCAGATTGAAGGTGCGGCTCCAGCGGGTCTTGGTGGGAAAGTGAGTGACCATGTCGAGGATGTGGCTCACCGACATCCCGGGGTCCGAGAGCTCGTCGGTGGGAGCATCGTAGGACCAGTAGATGACGACCGGTTTGCCGATGATGTTTTCGCGCGGGACGAAGCCCCAGTAGCGGCTGTCGAGCGAGGAATCGCGGTTGTCGCCCATGGCGAACACATAGCCCGGCGGGACCACGACTTCACCGTTCTTCACATGATGGGTCAGCATATCGATCGCCGATTCGGGGATGCGGGTGTTGGGCTCGGAGGGGAAATTGTCGCGGTAGCTATCGATGTATTCGGTCTTGTGATAGACGTACGGCTCCCGGACCGGGTGGCCGTTGAGCACAAGCTGCTTGTTGACGAGGCGGATGCGGTCGCCGGGGACGCCGATGGCTCGCTTGACAAAGGTCTGCGCGGGATCGATGGGGTAGCGGAAAACGATGATGTCGCCGCGGTGGACGTCGCGGTAAGGGATCAGGAAGCGCGAGACGGCGCCGGGGGGCGAGTAGGCGAGCTTGTCGACGAGCAGGTGGTCGCCGATGCGGAGCGTGTCCTCCATGGAGCCGGTAGGGATCACGAACGCCTGGACCAGGCTGGTGGTGCCGAACAGGAGCAGGATGATGGTGACGGTCCACTCGGCGATAAAGCCGCGCTGCGGCTGCGGGGGCGGGGGAGCCGGTTGCGGGGCCTGCGCTTCCGCGATTACGGTGTTTTCCTGATCCGGAGTCACAGATTTCATTCTATCGGATATGGCTGTTATCCTGTGTTGAGGCCGCAAGCCCTCAGACCGGATGTATCCGGCGCCTGCGGGCGGGGCTGGCCTCGATCCGAATTGTGAGCACCACACCCACTCTCGCGCCCGATTCTCGCGCCGCTGCGGCGCGGCGGAAGTCCGTGCTGCTGGTCTTTTCCTGCACCGTTCTGGGGGCGGCGGCGCAGCTCCTGATGAAAATCGGGATGACGCACTTTAGGCCGGACCCGGTGGCGATCGCGACGAATCTGCCGCTGGTCGCGGGCTACGCGCTATACGGAATCAACACGCTGCTGCTGGTGCTGGCCTTGCGGGAAGGCGAGCTTTCGATGCTGTACCCGATCATCGCGTTGACCTATGTGTGGGTGACGCTGCTCTCGTACGCGCTCCTGCCGGAGAAGCCGAACTGGTATAAAAATGTGGGGATTGCGACGATTGTCGTAGGCGTGGCGGTGCTCGGGCGCGGCGGCAGGGGGAAGCAGTGAAATCGATGCTGCTGGTGTTCGCGGCCTCTGTGGTGGGGTCGTTCGGGGCGGTGTTTCTGAAATTGGGGGCGGCGCGGCTGGATGGGCGTATCCTGAGCTTTTTGAATTCGCGGCTGATCCTGGGGGTGGCGCTGTTCCTGGGGTCTTCGGTGTTTTATGCGCTGGGGATCAGGGGCGGGCAGCTCTCGGTTCTTTACCCGATGGTCTCGCTGGGGTACATCTGGACGCTGGTGTGGTCGCGGCTGTTTTTCAACGAAGCGCTGACGCGGGAGAAGTTCGTAGGTTTGGGTTTGATTCTGCTGGGCGTGTGCTTTGTGGGGATGGGGAGTTAGCCGCCGGACCGCATTGGCACGATCCTTGCGGAAAGGACTATGTGCCAGAGCGGGGGTTTTGTCCGTTGTGCCCCGCGAATCGCCGGCCGGAGGGAAAGGCCGTAGGCCGGCGGATGGCGTGTCGGACGGCGCCCCGCCGCCCGCCGTGTAGCAGGGTTTTTGCCTTTTCCCCTGCGCGCGGAACTACGGAGGCGTGAAAGCGCCGTGCAGAACGGGCCCGTGGAACCGGCACGGCGGGCGGCGGGGGAGGGGACCGGCCCAAAACTCACAGCGACGCTGCCTCCGCAGACAAATCACGGAGAATTCGCCGGTTGCGGCCATAAAAACGCTGCTGCGGAGCCGTCTTCCTTAACAGGGTAAAATAGAAGTTGCGGTACCTTCCGTTCGAGACCATTATTCATGATTGTTGATGCCGTACTGGCAAAGATTTTTGGCACTAAAAATGAGCGCGAGGTCAAGGGGATGCTGCCCAAGGTGGCGGCGATCGGCGACCTCGAGCCGAAGATGCGGGAGTTGTCGGATATCGACCTCGCCGCCAAGACCATCGAGTTCAGGGAACGGCTCGCCCAGGGCGCTACGCTTGACGATTTGATGATCGAGGCCTTCGCGGTGGTCCGCGAGGCCGGGCGCCGCTTCCTGAACATGCGGCATTTCGACGTGCAGCTCATCGGCGGCATGGTGCTGCACAAGGGCAAGATCGCGGAAATGAAGACCGGCGAAGGAAAAACGCTGGTCGCCACGCTGCCCTGCTACCTGAACGCGCTCGAAGGCAAGGGCGTGCATGTCGTCACGGTCAACGACTACCTGGCCAAGCGCGACTCGGAGTGGATGGGCCGGATCTATAAGGCGCTCGGTCTGCGCGTGGGCGTGATTGTGCACGATCTCGACGACCGGGAGCGGCAGGAGGCCTACGCGGCCGACATCACCTACGGCACCAACAACGAGTTCGGCTTCGATTACCTGCGCGACAACATGAAGTTCCGACTCGAGGACTGCGTGCAGCGCGGGCATCACTACGCCATCGTGGACGAAGTGGACTCGATCCTCATCGACGAGGCGCGGACCCCCCTGATCATCTCCGGGCCGAGCGAGGAATCGACCGACAAGTACTACAAAGTCAACCGCATCATTCCCAAGCTGGTGCGCGGCGAGGAGATCGAGGGGCGCGAACCGGGCGAGAAGTATCTCACGGGCGACTACACGGTGGACGAGAAACACCGCAGCGTGGCCCTGACCGATGAGGGCTTCGACAAGGCCGCCCGGCTGCTCGGCCTCAAGGACATCTATAGCCTCGACACGATCGAGTGGAAGCACCACGTCGAGGCGGCGCTCAAGGCGCACGTGCTCTATCAGCGCGATAAAGATTACGTGGTGAAGGACGGCGAGGAAGGCCCGGAAGTCATCATTGTCGATGAGTTCACCGGACGCCTCATGCCGGGCCGGCGCTGGTCGGATGGGCTCCACCAGGCCGTGGAAGCCAAGGAAGGTGTGAAGATCCAGCGCGAGAACCAGACGCTGGCGACCATCACCTTCCAGAATTACTTCCGCATGTACAAGAAGCTCGCCGGCATGACGGGCACGGCGGAGACGGAAGCGGCGGAATTCCAGAAGATTTACAACCTGGACGTGACGGTCATCCCGACCAACCGGCCGATGATCCGCAAAGAGCACACGGACATCGTCTACCGCACGGAAGAGGAGAAGTTCCGCAATGCGGCCAAGGAGATCAAGCGGCTGAACGAGACCGGGCAGCCGGTGCTGGTGGGCACGATTTCGGTCGAGAAGTCCGAGAGGCTTGCCGGCATCCTCAAGCGCATGGGCGTGAGGCACGAGGTCCTGAACGCGAAGAACCACGAGCGCGAAGCGGCCATCGTGGCGCAGGCCGGCCGGAAGGGAATGGTGACGGTCTCGACGAACATGGCGGGCCGCGGAACCGACATCCTGCTCGGCGGCAACGCGGAGTTCATGACGAAGGACTCGGCGATCCGGCAGAAGGTGGCGGAGCGGCTTTCGGCGGAGGAGACCAAGTACGTCGCCGACGAGCACTTCTATTACTTCTCCCACCACGACCAGTTTTATCGCGTGCGGCGGGACAAGTGGGACGAGATCTACACCGCCTACAAGCAGGAGACCGACGCCGAGCACGATGAAGTGGTAAAGCTGGGCGGCCTGTTCATCGTGGGCACCGAGCGGCACGACTCGCGGCGCATCGACAACCAGTTGCGCGGACGCGCGGGCCGCCAGGGCGACCCCGGCGCATCGCGCTTCTTCCTTTCCCTGCAGGACGACCTGCTGCGCATCTTCGGCGGCGAGCGGATGCAGAATCTCATGCTGCGGCTGGGCATGGAAGAGGACGTGCCGATCGAGTCGCGGCTGATCACCAAGCGGATTCAGAAGGCGCAGGAGGCCGTCGAGGCGCAGAATTTCGAGGCCCGCAAACACCTGCTCGAATACGACGACGTCAATAACAAGCAACGGCAGGCCGTGTACGGCATGCGGCGGCAACTGCTCGAAGGCATCGACCAGAAGGAGCGCATTCTGGAGATGGTGCGCGGGATCGTCGAGCAGTTTCTGGTCGAGCGCTGCCCGGAGGACAAGCACCCGGACACCTGGGACCTCTCCGCGCTGCGCAACGACATCCTCAGCCAGTTCGGCGTGAAGATCGAACCGTCGGAGATGGCCTCGCAGACGCGCGTCGAGCTGGAAGACCTGATCTTCAACCGCCTGCAGCAGCGTTACCAGGAGAAGGAAGACCTGGTGGGACCGGATGTGATGCGGCAGACCGAGCGCATCGTGATGCTGCAGGTGATCGACAACCAGTGGAAGGATCACCTGCTCTCGATGGACGAGCTGAAGCAGGGGATCGGCAACCGCGCCTACGGGCAGAAAGACCCGCTGGTCGAGTACAAGAAGGAATCCTACGACCTGTTCACCGCCATGATGGACCGCATCGAGGACGAGACGGTGCGGTACCTCTTTTTTCTCCAGGTGACTCACGGCACCCAGCCGCCGCCGGGCCCGTATCCGGAGGCGGAGGACGAGGAAGAGGTGAGCTATGAGCCTCCCGAGCGTCCCGAGCCGAGCGACCAGCAGCGCCTCGCGGCCAAGAGCCAGGTCGAGGACTTCACGCGCAACATCCAGCGCAAGAAAGAGAAGGAGTTGGAGCAGTTGCAGTTCGGCGGGGACGGCTCGAACGGCCCGAGGCAGGTGATGAGCGGGGCGAAGGTCGGACGCAACGACCCGTGCCCGTGCGGCAGCGGGAAGAAATACAAGAAGTGCCACGGGGCCTGAGCGCGGCGCAGAGCCACTCCTGTCACCGCCGAGGCGCAGAGACGCCGAGGAAATGCGGCGGTTGCAACGGCTATTGCACGGCAAGAGAGACTGGACTGCTTGCCATCGTGCCTTGCTGAACGATCAGCGGTACTTGTCCTGAGACACCCTGCGGCACGGTCAGCGCGAGCTGGTAGACCCCGATGGTCCCGGGAGTGGCGAGCGAATCGATCACATTGGCGGGCTTGCCGCCGATGGTCACCGTGACCGGATCGGTCATGGCGAGCGGGCTCAGGGGTGCGAGAACGCCGGTCGGCAGGCCCGTGCCGGAGAGGCCCGTGGCGAAGACGATCAGGACGTCGCCCGGCTTGGCCGGGTTCGACGCGCTCACTACCGAGTAATTCGAGTTCTTCAGAATCGCATTGCCAAACACACTGGGCGCGTTCCAGGTGACCTCGATCCCGAAGCCTGCTCCGGGGCCGTTGCCGTTATCGACCGTCACGGTCTGACGGCCGCCCGGCACGTCGGCCGGGATCTGCGCGTTGATCTGGCCGGGCGCAAGATAGAGGAGCGGCGCGGGGCGGCCGGCGACGAGCACGCGCGTGCCGTTGAGCTTCTCGGGCACGTTGCTGCCCTGCCAGCCGTTCAGATCCGCGGGCACCTTGGCGAGATGGGTTCCGAAGATGGCGATCAGGCTGCCGGGCGCGAGGGCGGTCGCGCTGCGGTCGAGCGTGGCGGGCAGGACGCCTGCGATGGCGGCGGTGGCGGTGACGGGGGCGGCCAGTGGAGCGCGCGCCGCGCCTGCGGGGTCGGCGAAGGTGTGGAGCTCGATGTAATGGTTGGCAGGATTGGCCAGTGCGTCCTCGACTGCCGCGAGGTTGTCCAGCGGCAGCGACCATCCGAAGTAGTTGCCGAAGCCGCTATCGCTCGAAAAATCGCTGGTGAGCAGGAGCGACACCGAGCCCGCGGGAAGATCGTGCATCCAGGCGCCGAGGAAATTCACCGGGCCGGGGAAGCGGTAATCGAGATCGAACTGTGAAGTGGCGGCGGCCACGCTGCCGTCTTCATTGCGGAGGATAAAAAAGCTCAGGGCGGCTGGAGACGCGCTCTTCACCGAGGGCGCAGTGGTTTCGTTTGCCGAGGTGAGCAGCAGCGGAAAATCGATGCGGCTGGTCGGGCGCAACTGAGCGCGCAGTATGCCGTTGGGATTGCCCGAGCTGTGCACGTCGATGTAGAGCCCGCCGGGGTTGCCGAACAGGTTGGCGATGACGCCGGCTTGTGTGCCGTTGGTGATGGTGGCTTCCGTGTACATGGCGCTGAACGAGGCGTTGCCGTAGGGATCGATCTGCACTCCGCCGGGCAGCGGCGCGGCGAGGCCGATCGCGCCGCTCGCGCCGGGCGGCCCCAGGTGAATATGGAAGCCGGTGAAGGCGGTGGGGTCCTGCGTCGAAAACGTCGCGGACATGTAGACTTCACCCGAGGTTAAATTGTCCCTGGCGTCGCGCGTGGCGAGCGCCACCACCTGAGCGACGCCGTGGCCGGCGGCGGATGGCGCTGGCACGACGTTCGAAGACGAGAGCAGTCCGAGGAGCACGACCGCCTGCGCGCGCTGCAACTGCCCGCGGACGGCGCCGTTCGGTGAGGCTGTGGTGGCGAGGTTCACATAGAATTGCGTGGGGTCCTGGAACAGCGAGCGGAACGCGGCGAGGGCTGCGCTGTCGGTGCCGGTGATCTGGACCGGGATGTGGAGGGTGTCGCCGCCGGCGGCGATCGGCGCCGGGCCCGCGGAGCTGAGGCCGGTCGAAATGGCAATGGCGCCGTTCTGGCCCGCTGCTCCGCTGCGGAGGTCGATGGCCGTCACGGTAGCGGTGGCGGTGAAGGTTGGGCGGACCAGGAAATCGAGCGTGCCGGAGACGATCTGTCCGGAGGCGTCGCGGACGGCGGAGGCGAAGAGGTCGGCCACGCCGCGGTTTCCGCCACTGACGGGCGGAACTTCGTTCGAGGGGAGCAGAACGGCGCGGAAAAAGGCGGTTTCGGCGGTTTGAGCGGCCAGCGGAAGCCCGAGGACGAGGGAAAAGCAAAGGGCCCGGAACATCATAGTGGTTACCATGATAATCCGGGCCCTGGAGGAGCGGCGGGGGGCGGTGCAGGCGGGATATCCGCCGTTACTTGCGCATCGCGTAGACCTTCTGTGCCTGGGTCAGCAGCGCCTGCGCTTTGGGCATGCTGTCGATCGCCTTGGCGACCTCGGGGTCTTCGGCCCACTTGGCGCGATCGGCCGCGGGCTTATCGAAGGCGCGGAAGTAGAACTCCCAGCGGATGCGGCCTTTGATCCAGTTGGTATCGGCGGCGAATTCCGCGTCCGTGAACGGGATGGCCGGCGATTGCGAGCGCAGGAACTGCTTGAAGCGGTCGATCACCGCTTCATCCGGTTGCCAGCCGACGGGAAGGACGGGTTTGTCGCCCTTGAAATAGGCGTTGGCGAAGCGGTAGAACCAGCTCGGGCCTTCCGTCTCCCCGCCCATACGGCGCTGGAAGATGTCGAGTTTGGGCGGGGCGTATTTTTCGTCCGGTGTGATACCGCCGCCGCCGAACACCTTGCGGCCGCTATCGGTGGCCTTCACGTCCTGGGTGTCGACGGTGTTCTGGTCGCGGTGCGCGTAGTAATCCCAGAAAGATTCGTGGGAGTAATCGCGCTGGATGAGACGGCCGCTCGGCGTATAGTAGTGCGCGATGGTGAGGAGCAGGGCGGCGCCTTCGCTGAGCGGGAACTGCGCCTGCACGAGGCCCTTGCCGAAGGTGGTTTCGCCCAGGATCCACGCGCGGTCGTGATCCTGGAGCGCGCCCGAGACGATTTCGGAAGCGGAAGCCGATGCCCCGTTCACCAGCACCACGATGGGATACTTCTGCGCGGCGGCGACGGCCTTGGCGCGGAACACCTGCTCGCTTTCGGCGCGGCCGCGATGCGAAACCACGACCTGATTGTTATGCAGGAACCTCCCGGCCAGAGCGACGGCCTCGTTCACCAGCCCGCCCAGGTTGCCGCGCAGATCGAGGATCAGGCCGTTGACGTTCTGCTCGCCGAGCTGCTTCATGTAGTTCTCGACATCGTGCTGGATGTTGGATGCCTCGAAGCTCTGGACTCGGAGAAATACGATGCCCGGCTTTACCCAAAAGGCATCCACGACGGTGGTATCGATGCTGCCGCGGGTGATGCTGGTCGTATACGGCTCGCTCACGCCCTCGCGCGTGACCGTGACCTTCACCTGCGTCCCCTTATCGCCGCGCAGCAGATCCCGGACCTGGCCGGAATCCATGCCCTTGGTGTCCTTGCCGTCGACGGCGGTGATCCAGTCGCCGCGGCGCATACCGGCGTTAAACGCCGGCGAGCCGGGGAATGGGCGCATGACCACGACTTTCGGCCCGTCCATCGAAATCTCCATGCCGACGCCGAAGTATTGCGCATGCTGCCGGGTCTGCATCTCGCGGTACTCCGCAGGATCGACGAAGTTCGAGTGCGGGTCGAGCGTGTGCAGCATCCCCGGAATGGCGCCGCCCCGGCCGTTATCGCCGTAGAACGCCTTTTCGGAGCTCACGGGATCCGCGTAGTTCTTTTCCACGAGGGCGAAGACATCGGCCACCGATTTCATCTCCTTGCCGAGCTCGTCCTGCGCGGGGGACGCGGCGGTGGCGCGGATTTCGG
>Ga0209062_1002192_pt1 | contig 27645 bp, 25 predicted proteins | sample Coa_R2_2_FD_187158 | JGI IMG/M metagenome (GOLD analysis project Ga0209062, IMG submission 187158) | Surface soil microbial communities from Centralia Pennsylvania, which are recovering from an underground coalmine fire - Coalmine... | ecosystem: Environmental > Terrestrial > Soil > Unclassified... | reverse complement strand
CGCCATCATCGAGCCGGCCTCTATTTCAGGTTGATCACCTTCGCGTTCGACGGATACTTCAGCTCGAAGGCCGAATCCGGCAGATTCGCCGGCATCTTTATGTCGGAATACGTGTTCAGATCGTAGTTGCCGGAGGGCTGCGTCACTTTTTCCTGAATCGCGTAGCTTTTCCCCTCCGGAATCCACATGTCGATCTGCGTCGCGTATTTTCTCGCCTCCGCCGCTTTGGGAATCAGCACCAGATGGCTGCACCGCGTCCCGTCCACCGTCTCCGATCCGGCCAGCTTCAGCTCGTAGCTTTGCGTCAGCTCGCTTCCTGCCGCGCCGAAGGTGAGCAGGATAAACTGATCGATCTGCGCCGCGTTCTTGCCGATGTCGAAAACATCCACCTGGTTGCTGTTCGGGTAATATTTCCGCACGGTGTGGCCGCTGAAGCCGATGCTCGTCTCATCCGGCGGATTGAAGTGCAAAACTCCGATCACCTCGCTTTTCCCGCGCCGCATCAGCTTCAGATCGCCGGTTTGCGTGGTCGATTCCTGTAGCACGGCGTTGTAGTTGACGCGCTTCAGATTCGCCGCCACCGATTTGAATTTTTTCGCGCCCTCGTCCATGCGATGCAGCACGGCTTCGAGCGAATCCGCGCGCAGCGCGGCGGCGATCAGCATCGCGCTCCAGAAAATGCGCGTCACGGCTTGAGAAAGGCCATGTAGCCTTTGATTTCCTGCTCGGAATCGTCGTAGATCGGATCGACGCTGGTAATCACCACGTGCGTTTTGTATCGCTCATTGATGATCGCGGTCGCGCGCTGCACCAGTTGCCCTTCCGGAACGTTGGCGAGCTTCTGCGGCTCGATCCACACGCCGCCATGCAGCATCACGATGCTGGGCGCCTTCGGCTGATCGCGAAAAATCTCGCGCGGAGCGAGAAAAATAAAGCAGAGAATCAACGCGACCATCACATCGTACTGCCAACTGGCCCGCGGATAATCCCAGAACAGAAACCGTCCGATGCTCGGCATCGCTTTCAGTTTATCAAGCATCGGCCGCCGCGGCGGGCAACCGGTGTTTCATCCGGGAAATTGACACCGCGCGATCCACGAAGCGTAACGTTCAAATCAGGAATTTCACTTAATGTGGGCTCCGGAAAATAACGAGATGTAACGTTTAATATTGACTTCAGCCCAGCCCGGATGGTAATCTTGCGTAACGTTGCTAAACGGCATGATTCATAACCGGTTCAAGAAACTTGCTTTGATCTCTATCGCGGCAGTGTTCGCAGGCGCCGCTTCAACCGCCCGCGCGAATATTCTCTTCAATGCGTCGTTTGAGAATTCCATTACGACTGACTCAAATGCCGCCGCGATCGAGACCGCGATTAACAACGCAATCGCCTTCTACACGGCGAATATCACCACGAACATCACCGTAAATATTGCGTTCGCGGAGATGACGAGCGGGCTCGGAGAGAGCGATACCTTTATTCTGAGCGTCCCGTACAGCACCTATATCACGGATTTGCATAATTCCTCTTCGGGCGATTCGACCGACACCACCGCGCTCGCCGGATTGCCGATCTCCGTGACAGATCCCGTAAATGGCGGCTCCACGATAACCGCGACCTTTGCGAACCTGAACGCGATCGGCGATCCCGTAACGACCCCTACGGGGGACCCCTGCCCCGGCGGCACCCTCAGCGGGAACTTTAATGCTTGCATTCAGTTGAATACCAGTCTGACGAGCCCGCCCCAATCGCTTTCCGGGAACTATTATCTGCAATCCGTCGTGCAACACGAAATTGACGAGGTTCTCGGGCTGGGCTCGGGTCTGAGCTCCGGGAGCAGCCCCGGCAATCCTCATCCGGAAGATCTTTTTCGATACAACGGCAGCGGCAACCGCAGCTATAGCAACAATAGCTGCACCTCGCCGCCGGCCGCATACTTTTCGCTCAACGGCGTCACCGACATCCATGCATTCAACAACTGCAATAACGGCGGCGATTACGGCGATTGGGCCTCCACGTCCACCCCGTTCGTGCAGGACGCCTTCGGCACGCCGGGCGCGACGCCGTCACTAAGTCTCGCTTCTCCGGAAGCCGTCGCGCTCGATGCCATCGGATATAACTTTATCGGTCAAACCGGCACGCCGGAACCCGGAACGATGGGCCTGATTTCGCTTTCGCTCGCTCTCCTCGGCGCGGCGGCTTATCGCCGCAAAAAGCGCGCGTTAACCTAATCGACCCTCATCGCCTCCAACGGATCGACGGCCGCGGCTCGTCTGGCCGGCAGAAGCGTTGCCAAAGCGCACACCGCGACCAACACCAGCACCGCGGCTGCCAGCGTCGCCCTATCCAGCGGGCTCACGCCATACAGCGCCGACCGGATCAGCCGCTCCGCCGCGAGCGTCAATCCCAAGCCCAACAGGATTCCCAGCACCAGCATTCGCCCAGCGCCCGCAAACACCAGCCGCATAATTTCGGCCCGGCCCGCGCCCAGCGCGATCCGCACCCCGATCTCGCGCGTCCGCGCCGTCACGATCAGCGAGATCAAACTGTACAAGCCCACCGAGGCCAGCAGCATCGCCGCCCCCGCAAACATCGCCAGAAATCGCGTGTTTAATCGCGGCAGCTCCAGCGCCTCCTCGACGATGCTCGAAAGGGGCTTGAGTCCGAAGACGGCGCGGTTCGGCTCGATGCCGTGAACAAGTTGCCGGATCTGCTGCATCAGCGCCCGCGGATCGCCCTTGGCGCGCGCCACATACTCCGGATCGGGCCATCCGCCCGGCGGCATGCACACGTAAACGTAGGGCGCCTCGGGCGCGGCCAGCCCGTCTTCCTTCACGTCCCCCACCACGCCCACGATGACGTCGCCCGGCGTGCCCGGTTGATCCAGAAATTGGTAGTGGCGCCCGATCACGTTCTGGCCCTTCGCGTACAGATCCACAAACCGGCGATTCACCATCGCCGGCGCCGGCCGCGGGCGCGAAAAATCGATCACGTCGGGCTCGCGGCACCACTGGCCGGCGAGCAGCGGGATGCGCAGCGCCTTCGGATAGTCCGCGCTGATCGACCGCTCGCCCACCGTGAACGTCTGCCGCTCCTCGGTTCCGGCCAAGCCGTCCAGCGTGAATTGAAAATTCAGCGTCGCGCCGGTGGCCGGAAGAAAATTGGTTGTGCCCGCGGCCTCCACGCCCGGCAGCCGTTCGAGCGCGTCCAGAATCGCCACCTGCATCCGCCCCACGCGCGGGCGGTCCTCATCCCACGCCGCGCCGACGTGAAAAGTGATCGCGTTCGACGCGTCGAAACCGGCATCGACGTGGCTCAGGTTGTAGTAGCTGCGCAGCAGCAGCCCCGTCGCGGCGAGCAGCAAAACCGTCAGGGAAAGCTGCGCCACCACCAGGCCGCGCTGCAATACGCGCCGTCCGCCGGAGACGCTGCGCGAGGATTCCGCCAGCAGTCCCGCCAGGTCCGCGCGCGTCGCCTGCACCGCTGGAATCGCGCCGAAAGCGAGCGTCGCCAGCAGGCTCGCCGCCGCGGCGAACAGCAGAGCCCGCAAGTCGAACGCCAGCTCCGTCATGCGCGGCAGATCGGCGAACATTTTGCCGACAATCCCGATCGCCGCCCACGCCGCCGCGCCGCCCAGCGCCGCTCCTCCAATCCCGATCAGCAGCACCTCGCGCATCACCGTCGCGATCACCTGCCCGCGCGAAGCGCCGACCGAGCCGCGGATGGCCATCTCCCGCTCGCGCTGGTGAAGCTGCGCCAGCGTCAGCCCGGAAATGTTCGCCACCGCGATCAGCAGCAGCAATCCCACCGCGCCGAAAACCAGCAGCAGCGTGCGCCGGTACTCGCCCACGCGCTGCTCCTTCAAATCGCCCGCCAGCGCCGACCAGCCTTTATCGGTGCGCGGATACTGCTCGCCCAATTCGCGCTGCACCCGCGCCAGATCCTCCTGCGCCCGCGCGATCGTCACGCCGGGCTTCATTCGTCCGATGCCGGAGAAAAATCGCGCTTCGCGAATACGCAACAAGCTCGGCGGAGTCTGCGCCGGAAGCCACACATCGATCGCCGGCGGTTGAAATTCCTTGGGCATCACCCCGGCGATCGGATAAGCGCGGCCGCCGAGCAGCAGCGCTTTGCCGATCACGCCGCGATCCTGCCCGTAGCGCCGCGTCCAAAAGCCGTAGCTGATCACCGCCGCGGCCGGTCCGCCGGCGATCTCCTCCTGGCTGGAGAACGTCCTTCCTAAAATGGGCGACACGCCGTACACTTGAAAATATCGCGGCGCCACGCGCCGGCCGGCGAGCCTTTCCGGCTCCGCGCCGCTGGTGTCGGTGACATTCTCCGCATAGCTGCCGGAGATCGCGGCGAACGTCCGGCTCATCCGGTTCCAATCCTCGATGCGCGCCGGCGCGATCAGGCTTTCCTTTTTATTTTTCGATGGGCTCGCTTCGAGCAGCGTGACCAGACGGTCCGCGTCCGGATAAGGCAGCGGCTTTAGAAGAATTGTATCCACCACCGAAAACAGCGTCGTGGTCGCGCCGATGCCGAGCACCAGCATCAACAGCGCCGTGATCGTATACCCCGGCCGCCGCGCCAGCGACCGGAACGCGATTCGCCATCGATTCATCGAAGCACCTCACCGGAGAGATACCGGATGGACGCCTGAAAAGTTTCACGGTTAGCCGCATTTTTCACCACAAATAATCTTTGGCGTCGGCCCGCCGGTCATAATTGTCGAGCACGTGCACCACCCGGATCTTTTTGATCTTTGCCGGCGAGAGCTGCCCGATCGGGACATATAAGATCTTCCGATTCAAGTGCGCGGCGATGGAGCGGAAAATCGACCTCGGCGGTTTCGCCGCGACATAAACGACGAATTTCTCCACCGAATAATCGAGCCCCGCCATCAACAATCGCTCCGGTTTCGACTCGGTAAAATCATAATCCGGGTCCGACCAGACGTCGAATAAGCGCCGCGGCGGCAGCGTCATTAGAAATCCGCCGTACTCGGCCCGCCCGATTCCCGGACCCACCAGATGGTCGAACGGATATGTCGAATAAAACGCCATGTCCGATTCGTTCTGATGCTCGCCCAGCCACGTCGTCAGGTATTGATAACGGTCCTCGCGATCCTCGTCGAAAATCACCACCACCGCCCCGACCTCGCCCGCCAGCCGGTCCGCCTTGCGCACGAAAATTTTCTTGCGATGCCAGTTGCGAATCGTTTCGCGAATATCGATGCCGTCCAGTATCGAAGTGGTGAACGGCTCGACGCGCACCCGCTCCTCGGAGAGAATCGCTTTCGCCTTCTGCTTCAAAAACCGGCCATATTCCTCGATCACCAGATCTTCCGGCGGATAGGAACAAATCGCGTCGCCGGTGGTTTGCCTGGCCCATTCGCCCGGATATTTTTCGCGCTTGCGAGGCTTCAATCCCGCCGGTTTCAGCCGCTGCTTGGGACGCGGCAGCCGCCGCCGGATGCGCAACTTTTTGGTATTGATCCAGATTTCGCCGGCGCTCAGCCGTACGGTTTCGAGATCGGAGGTTTCCTGCTGCGCCAGATAACGGTTCGCCATCTGCCACACTTCCCAGCCGTAGTTGTCGTCGACCACCGAACGGGCCGCCACGGCCAAATCGTACGCATTTGCGACCAATTCGCCGCTGATTTGCGCTAAATTGCGCGTAAATCGCGCGATGATGCGGCGCTGCCAGTGCGCCATCTTTTCTCCGGTGGACGCGCTATATTTCGCCTCGGCTTCGCGCAATAAATCGAGCTGCGCGCGCGGCCGGTCCAGCTTTTCCTCGCCGCGCAGATCCAAGCGGAAAAATTCGTAGCGCTCTTGCAGATACGGATATTCGATGGTGATCTCGGCCAGGCAGTCCGGGTGGGGATTCAGCAGCCGGGTCTCGATTTTTTGGCCGCGCGCGGGCTCCGGCTGCGGCGCCTCCATCGCGTCCAGCAGCGGATCGAGCAGGTTCAGCGAAACCACCACGAAAATTTTCTTCAACAAATCCGCGCCTTGCAGCTTCCACGCCATCGCCGAAGCGTGCGCGGCCACTTCCTCGGTTCGCGTCTGCGGCCATAAGCGATACGCCTCGATGTATTTTTCCAGCCCCACGCGGCGGATCGCATAGGTATCGGGATAGGCGTCGTGCAGATGCGGGCGCTCCATCGAATCGGGCTCGAGAAAAATCACTTCCGCGCCGATTTCTTCAGCCGTGCGCAGCGCTTCGGTGAACGGATCGGCCGGCTCGACGGGAACGTAAACCGCGCGCTCCTCCTCGGATTCGTCGGTATAAAGGATCACCGACATTTCCGGCAGACGGGCCAGCGCGCGGCGGTACGATTTTTCCAGAAATCCGGGCAGCTCGACGGCGAGAATCGGCGGTTTTTCGGCCAAAAGCCGGCGGCGCAGCTCGATCGAAAATTCCAGGCGTCCGGGGACCACCGGGAAGTAGCAATAGCGGCCGCGCTCCAGCGCGCCGGCCTTGATTTCAGCTTCGAGGGACATAACGCAGGGCCTCTTCGCCGAGCGTCTGCTCGATCGCCTTGCGTAGCGCCGTTTCGTTTACCCCGCCGTCGCCCCAGCCAAGCTTCAGCGCAAAGCGCGCGATGTTGATTCCGTCGCGCACGGTGTAGCGCTCGTCGGCGGAATGGGCCTGCTGAAGGAAATCGGTGACATAGTTCAGAATACGCTCATCGCTGAACGGGAGATTTTCGCGCAGAATCGCAAATTCCTCGTGGCGCTCCGGAAAATCGATCAGAATTTGCGGTTGCAGGCGGGAGTGGATATATTCGGGCAGATCAAACGTGCTGGCGTCGTCGTTCATGGTCGCCACCAGACGGAACAGCGGGTGCGCGCGGATCTTCACGCCGGCGACGATCGATTCCACGTACCGGCGATTGTCGAGCAGCGGAGCCAGGCTGGCCCAGCTTTTCTCGCTCATGCGATTGCCTTCATCGAGAATCGCGATTCCGCCGCGCAGCATCGCCGTTACCAGCGGCGAAGCGACGTAGCGCAGTTTCGCTTCTCCCTCGATCACCGGCGTAATCAGCAGATCCTCGGGCCGCGTATCGACGGTGGCCTGCATGATGTACACATCGCGGCCCAGGCGCTTGGCCGCGGCGTAGGCGAGCGTCGTTTTGCCCACGCCCGGCTTGCCGATCAGGCGCGGATTCATCGGAACGTCCTGAGGATCGATCACCAGCCAGGCCGCCAGCAGTTGGCGCATGACTTCTTCCTGCCCGACCCAGATTCCGGGCAGCTCGTCCGGATGGGCCAGATGCACGGAAATCCCTTCAATATCGACGATCATGTGATTTCAATGTAACAAAGCCGGCGGCACAGCCCGCGCATTCATGCCGGGGTTGTTGACGCCGGCGGAGCGCTTGCGATACGTTCAGGGGTCGTGCGCAAATACCTCCTTTTCTTCCTTGCCCTTGCTCTTTGCGGCCAACAGCTTGACGAAAATCTTTTGAAGCATTTCACCTGGCGCTCGGTCGGACCCGCGGGAGCCGGCGGGCGCGTCGTCGACATTTCCGTCGCCGGCGATTCGCCGCAGACGATATACATCGCCACCGGCGGAGGCGGCGTTTGGAAGAGCGTGAATGAAGGCACCACCTGGCAGCCGATTTTCGAGCATGAAGCCGTGGGCGCGATCGGCGCGGTGGCGGCCGATCCCTCGAATCCGGATACCATCTGGGTCGGAACGGGCGAGGCCAATCCGCGCAATAGCGTGAGCTGGGGCGACGGCGTCTACAAATCGACCGACGGCGGAAAAACGTGGAAAAACCTGGGGCTCAAGGAAACGATGCACATCGCGCGCATTCGCATCGATCCGCGAAATCCCGACGTGGTTTACGTTGCCGCGCTCGGTCATATTTGGGGTCCCAATCCGGAGCGCGGCGTTTATAAAACCAGCGACGGCGGCGTTAGCTGGAATCAGGTATTAAAGATCAATTCGGATACCGGCGTGGTGGATCTGGCGATGGATCCGCGCGACAGCAACACGCTTTATGCAGCGGCGTACGAAGTGCGTCGCGATGGATTCGCGGGCGGAGACCCCGCAAAACAATACGGCCCCGGCAGTGGAATTTATAAAACCACCGATGGCGGCCGCAACTGGCGCAAGCTGGCGCAAGGCTTGCCGCGAAGCGATCTGGGCCGCATCGGCCTGGCCGTCGCTCCGAGCGATCCCTCGCGAGTTTACGCCGTGGTGCAGACGCCGACCACAGTTCCGCCGGAGACAACCGATGAAAGCGCGCCTCCGCCGCCTCCGGCCGGACCCAAGGCGATGCGCGACGGCGGCGTCTTTCGCTCCGACGATCGCGGCGAGACGTGGCGCTGGATGAATCCGGTGGATATCCGGCCGTTTTACTACAGCCAGGTGCGTGTCGATCCGGCCGACGAAAATCACCTCTTCGTGCTCGGCTCGCAGAACAATGAATCGTATGACGGCGGCGCGACGTTTCGCGCGGTGGTCGAAAACATTCACGTCGATCATCATGCGCTGTGGATCGATCCAAAAAATTCCCGGCACATGCTGGACGGCAACGACGGCGGCGTTTATATGACCTGGGATGGCGGCCGCAGTTGGGATTTTCAGACCCGGCAGATGGCGCTGAGCCAGATGTATTCGGTGGACGTCGATATGCGAAAGCCCTACTTTATTTACGGCGGATCGCAGGATTATTGCTCCTGGGCCGGACCGAGCGCGACGCGCAATCAGGTGGGAATCAAATATAGCGACTGGTTCAAGGTGCAAACCGGCGACGGCTTTCAGGTGCGCGCCGATCCGAACGACTACCACATTATTTACGCCGAATCGCAGAACGGCGGGGTGGTCCGCTACGATCTGCGCAGCGGGCGCAACACGTCCATCAAGCCGCGCGCCCGCGCGGGACAGCCGGCATACCGGTTCAACTGGGAAACGCCGCTGCTTATTTCCTCCCACGATTCGAACACGCTGTACATCGGCGGCAACTTTGTTTTTAAATCGACGAACCGCGGCGATTCGTGGACGGCGATCAGTCCCGATCTGACCACCGCGAAGGTGGGGACCATCACCACGATTGCCGAATCGCCCAAAATTTCGACGGTTCTCTACGCCGGAACCGACGATGGCAATGTGTGGGCGGCGCGCGACGGAAAGAACTGGAAAAATATCACGGCGAATGTTCCGGGGATGCCGGGCAAGCGCTGGGTGAGCCGTCTGGTGGCGTCGCGCTACAATGCCGGAACCGTTTTTCTGGCCTTCGACGGCCATCGCAGCGACGACTTCACGACCTATCTTTTCAAATCGGCCGATTACGGCGAAACGTGGACTTCGATTCGCGGCGATCTGCCGGCGGCCGAGCCGGTGCGCGTGATTCGCGAAGACGTGAAGAATCCGCACCTGCTGTTTGCGGGAACGGAATCGGCCGCCTATGTTTCGGCCGACGACGGCGCGCACTGGACGCGGCTGATGAATCACCTGCCGGCCGCGCCAGTAGCCGATCTGATCGTGCATCCGCGCGACGGCGACCTGATCGCCGCCACGCACGGGCGCAGTTTTTGGGTGATCGATATTTCACCGCTCGAGGAGCTGACGCCGGCGGTGCTGTCCAGCGACGTCCATATGTTCACGACCAAGCCGGCCATTGCCTTCGATTATCGGGTCTTCACCAACGACGAATTTCTCGGCGAAAAACGATTTATTGGCGAGAATCCGCCGCCGGGCGTGACCATCAGCTACTATCTGAAATCGGCTCCGTCCGGCGAGGTGAAGCTGGCGATCCTCCACAAGAGCGGCGTGGTGGTGCGCGAGCTGACCGCGACGAAGGAGCAAGGAATCAATCGCGTGCAATGGGATCTGCGGGGCAAGCCGCTGGCGCAATCGGCTCGCGGGGGCGCGGGGCGTGGCGGGCGCGGCGGCGCGGGCGGGCGCGGCGGGGAGCCGGCGCAAGAGGCGGCGGCGCCGGGCGCGGGCAGCGGCGGCCGCGGCGGACCGAACGCGGCGCTGGTCGATCCCGGCGAATACGTCGCACGGCTCACCGTCGATGGGCGCGAGTACACGACGCCGGTTCACGTGGAAGCCGATCCCTCGGTTACGCTCACGACCGAGCAGATCGATTCGCGCCGCAAGATCATCACCGAAGTCATGGCGCTCCAATCGAAGACCGATCCGGCGAACACGAAAGCGGACTCGCTCGACACGCAGTTGAGCGGGCTTGCCAGGAATCCGGACGCGCATGCCGCGGCCAAGGACGCGCTGGATGCGGCGGTGAAGGATTCGGAGAAAGTCAAAACGGAAATGGCGCGGATCAATCGCGGCGTCAATCAGCTTTTCAGCCAGATCAGCGGATCGCCGTTTGTGCCCACCGAGACGCAGCGGCAGGAGTTGGAGGATTTAGAGCAGGAGTTCGCCCAGGAATCGGCCGCGCTCGATACGCTGGTTCAGAAAACCGTGCCGGCGATCGAAAAGAAACTGAACGACGCGGGCGTGCCGCGAATCACGCTGAAGTAACCGTAACGGCCGCGGCGCGGCGCGGCGGCTCTGCAATACTGAAAGCGCGGGCACATGCGTTTGTGGGCGGTCGCGTTGATGTGTGCGGGTCTGGCTTCGGCCGACGCTCTGTATCTGGACGACTCCTGGCCCGAGGCGACGCGCGCCACCTTGCAGGAACTGGCCAACGAGGTGTGGGACGTTGTGGCGGAGATGTTTCACAGTTCCCTGCCCCTCGACCTGCCGATTCGCGTTCGTCAATCCCAGGCTGCGGTTCCGATGACGCGCGTGCTCGAAGACGAAATCAACATCCGCATCACGGCGCATGGAACCTACTACGCACAGTTCGCGTTTCAGCTTGGGCATGAGTTGGGCCACGTGATGCTCGATCCGCGGCGGACCAACGGCGTGGTGGAAGCGCTGTGCATCGCGGTTTCCTACGAAGTGCTGGACCGCGTCGGCGATAAAGCCGCGATGTCGCCGGCGTTTCCGTGGCTGGGCGATTACGCCAAAAATTTCCAGCCGTATCAACGGGACGATCAGAATACGGTGCTGAAAAAATTTCCGCGGGAGATCCAGGATTTGGTGGCGCAGAAGCGCTGGTCCGAGCTGGCGGATTATCTGCGCGCGCACGCGGCGGAAATGGAGGCGGGGCACGCCAACGATCGCGAGGTGCAGACGCTGGCGGCGATCGCGCTGCGCTCCGGGCCGGTCGAGTGGGGCGAGCTGGCGGGGATCGCCGGGAACACTTCGCCATCCGTATCGGAGGATCCGCGATTTCGGGTGTTGCCGCTCACGCCGGAGGCGATTGCGCGCGCCTCGGATCTGTTGTGCCGGATGGGAATCGGCGGCGGGAATTGAAATTTACCAGAAGCCGATCCTGGTGACGATGACGCCGAGTTTTCTTTGATCGCCGGGGGCGAAAAATGTTTGATCCACCATCAAGGTCACGGTGACCTGCGGCGGCCCGTCTTCTCCGGGCATGGCGATGACGTAGGCGCCGGAATTGCCGAAGCTTTCTTCGGCGGCGAGACGGCCATCGACGAACACTTTCAAGCGCCGCGCCGGAGCTTGCGGGGGAATGAAAATCGCCACGCGCAGCGGCGTGATTTGCCGGGGACGCTTCAGGATGACGGTGGCCTGATCCGACATCCAGCGGTCCGGCGCGTAGATGCCGCGCAGGATCTGCGGCGCGGCGTCCGGATCGGCCGGATCGAGCTGCGTCAGGCGCGGGGCGCGCTCCACCACCACGCCGGCATGGATGCGATCGATGGGCGCGCGCGAAATTTCAAACGGCAGCAATCCCCGCGCGGCGTGCGAATAGGCCGAGCGGCCAGCAAGCGAGATGATTCGCAGCGGGATGCGCGGATCGATTTGCGCCTCGGCGACCGGCGAAATCAGCGAATTCGTTTTCAGCGGCAGCGCCAGGTCGCTGGTGACGACGATGTCGCCGGGCTGAAGGATCTGGCCCGCGGGCAGCGGCAGCGCGCCCTCCGATTCGAGATAGTAGCGCAAGCCCCATTCGGCGTTGACCCACACGCGATGCTGCGCCGTTTCCGCGCTGAGCGATCGCGCGAACTGGCGATACGCGTCCCAGTGCTGATAATTGACGATCGCCAGCCCCAGCGAGAGCGCCATTTGCAAGGCGAATCCCGCCAGCAGAGCCACGCGCCGGCAATCGCGCGCGGCGAGAATCGCCACCGGCGCGGCGATGGGCAGAAGATAGCGGGCCGAGCCGGCGAAGAAGATCAGCGCCGCGCCCGCGAAAAAGGTCCAGATCCAGACGGTGAGAAAACCGCGGCCGATCGCGGAACAAAGCAGCAGCACGCCGCAGCCGAGCGAAAACCAGAAAAGCAGGTTGAGATCATGGAAGGCGCCCGCGGCGGCCGCGGCGGCCGCGACGATCCAGCGCCAGCGCGGGCCGCGCAGCAGCAGCACCAGAAGCGGCGAAACAATCCAGCCGGCGTGCACGATCAGCGCGGCCGCGCTATGCAGCTTGTTCGAGCCGGCCTGCAAATGATACGAGCTCATGTATCCGGCGAGCATGGCCGCAGGAAGCGCGCCGCGCGAAAAATATTCGAAAAGCTGCCACGCCGCGATCGCCGCCGGAGCGGCCAGGATCGCGGGCCAGGCGAGCATCCAATGGCGGCGCTTGTGGAACAGATACACGGCCAGGATAGGCGTGAGAAGAATCGATTGATAGGCGGCGATTCCCGCCAGCGCGCCGGAGACGGCCGAAACAATCAGCGCCGCGCGCGACTTCTCTTCGACGGCCTTGACGAAGCTCGCCATCGCGAGCATCCACAGGGCTAAGAACGGCAGATCCGCTTCAAGCGAGGCTCCGTTGATCGCGAACGCCGGGACCGCCAGAAAAAGCAGCGTGGCGCATTTCGGCCGCGGACAGAATCGCCGCGCGAGCGACCACATCGCCAGCGCGGCGACGATCGACCAGAGAATATAAGCCAGATGGAACGGAATCTCGCGGACTTCGCCGGAGATCGCCAGCAGCGCCCCCAGCGCCCACGCATTCAGCGGACCATGCGGGTGGCCGCGCATATCGACCAGGTCGCCCTGAAAATAATATTTCGTGTCCAGCGGATGCAGCGGATCGATCTGCGCGTGCTCGGCGCCATAGAGATAGTAGGGATCGTCGCCCTGAACCGGCTGATTCAAAAAAGGCGCGCGCAGCAGGATCGCCAGCAGAGCGACGACCAGCCAGTCGAAACAGGAACGGGCTTTCAACCGTTCACCACTGCACAGGCTGGCCCGGTTTGAGCTCCCAGACCTCGGTGTCCGGCAGATCGCGAATCAGTTCCGCCAGTTGTTCGGGACGTCCGGTGAGCGGCGGAAAGGTGCCGAAGTGCACCGGGATCACTTTGCGCACGTTCAGCATGCGGCAGGCGAGCGCGGCTTCGCGCGGGCTCATGGTGAACAGATCGCCGATGGGCAGGAAGGCAAGCTCGGGATGATAGAGGCGCTCGATGAGCTGCATGTCGGTGAAGACGTTGGTGTCGCCGGAGCAATACACGTTGCGGCGATCGGGCAGGCGCACCACGTATCCGGCGGCCTCGCCGCCATAGACGATTTTGTCGCCGTCCTGAATGCCGCAGCTATGAACCGCGTGGGTCATGGTCGCGGCGATCGGACCGGCCATCGCCGTGCCGCCCTTGTTCATCCCGATCACGTTCTTGACGCCCTTCGATTCCAGCCAGCGCGCGGTTTCGAAAATCGCGACCACCTGCGGCGAAAATTTTTTCGCCAGCGATACCGCGTCGTAAACATGATCGAAGTGGCCGTGCGTGATCAGCATGACATCGAGCCGGTCGATGGAAAACTTCGCGGGGTAGGACGGGTTGCCGTCGATCCAGGGATCCACCAGGATCACTTCTCCGGTGGTGAGGCGGAACTGGTAGGTGCCGTGTCCGAGCCAGGTGATCTCAATCATAAATTCGATTTTACTGGGCCCCGGGGAGTAGAAGTAAATCCGCGCAATTTATTTTTTCGCGAGCGGCGCCGACGTGATCCCGCCGCCGTATTGCCCCAGCCCGGGGATGGTGACGGGCAGATGTCCTTCAATCGCGATCTCGCCGAACAGCGCCTTCACTGCGGATACTTCCGACGGCGGCGTGGGACTGAACGCCGCCAGATCCGCCTGGGCCCTGGGAAAATCGCCCAGCACATAGGGGCTGCCCATGGCGACCAGCACGGACGGCGATTCGGTGAGTTTATCCACGAACCGCGGCACGTCGCCGTTGAGGGGTCCGCCGGTCGAAAAAACCGCGATGACCACCGCCGAGCACGAGCTCGGATCTCCGAAAGCGTCGTTCATCGCGGCGAGCGGCATTGAAGGATCGACAAACGTCACGCGGGCGTTCGGCGCGCGATGGCGAAATTCGGCGGCCATTTGCTGGCCGTACTGCGACAATCGCGCTCCGACGACCACGGCCAGGCACGCCTGATTTGGGTTGGCAAGGGGCACAAGCGTTTGATCGTTGCGCACCAGCGTCATGGCCCGATCCGACATCTGCTGCACGCGCGCGCCGGCGTCGCCGGAATCGAGCGCGTCGCTGACCTCGTCCACATCCACCAGCTTCTTTTGGATCACGCCGGCGCGAACCTTCGCCGCCAGGATTCGCATCACGCTGTCGTCGATGCGCTGCCGCGAAAGCTGGCCGCGCTCGATCGCGCGGAGTACGGCGTGAATCGCCTTCTCCGGATCGGGCGGCATCAGCAGCACGTCCGCGCCGGCTTCCAGCGCGCGCACCGAACCGTCGCCGGAATCGAACTGCCTGGCGAAGCCGAGCATATCGAGCGCGTCGGTGACGATCAATCCGTTGAAGCCGAGCTCATTGCGCAGCAGCCCGGTAAGCACTTTGGGCGACGCGGTGGCCGGAATTTCTTCCGGCTCGATGGCCGGAACGGCCATATGCGCGGTCATGATGGCGTCGACGCCGTGCGCGATCGCGGCCTGGAACGGCTTTAACTCGACCTCGTTCATGCGCTCGCGCGAGGCGTCGAGCCGGGCCAGGCCCAGGTGGCTGTCGATGTTGGTATCGCCGTGTCCGGGAAAATGCTTGGCCGTCACCAGCACGCGATTTTTCGGGTCGGAATGCGCGCCTTCGATGAACGCCGCGACGTATTTCGAAACTTCGTCCGGATTTTCCCCGAAGGACCGGATGTTGATCACCGGATTGGCGGGATTCACGTTGACGTCGGCGACCGGCGCGAAAACCCACTGCACGCCGAGCGCGCGCGCCTCGCGGGCGGTTTCCAGCCCTTCATAGCGCGCTTCCTCCACGTCGCCCGCCGCTGCGATGGCCATGTTGTAGGGAAATTTCGGACCTTCGCTCACGCGCATCGACGCGCCGCGCTCAAAATCGGCGCCCACGATCAGCGGCGTCTTGGCCAGCTTCTGCATCTGGTTGAGAAACAGCGCGAAAGCATGCGATTCGGCGTTGCGCACCAGCCCGTACTGCACATGATTGTTGATAATGAGTCCGCCGATGCGCAGATCGTGAACCCAGTGGCGGTATTTTTCGTAGTCGCGCGATTTGCGGCTGGGCACGTCGCCGTAAGCCACGCCGATGACGAGCTGGGCCACGCGATCGCGCAGGCTCATGCCGCGCAGGATCGATTGCGCCACGCGCTGCTCCGGCGTAAGCGGCGGGCGTTTCGGCTTCGACGCGGGTTTCGCGGCCCACAGGGCGCCGCAGAGAATCAGCGCCGCCAAGGCGGTGGTGCGCATGATATTTACAGTAGCGTACACGGCGGGTTTGCGCTTTGCGGGCCCCGGGGTTATGCCAAACTAAAAAAGTGAGCCCCGCCGCTACATTTCTTACCGGATTTGTTTTAGCGATTTTTCTGGCTTTCCTGTGGATGCGGTTTCGCCCCCGGCGGCCGCCGCTTGACGACGCGCTTCAGCGGATCGAGTCGCAGATCCGGGAGCTGGAGGCGCAGCGGCAGCGTATGCTCGGCGGATTGGAAAACCAGCTTACGAGCTTGAGCCGGGAAACGGTGGCGTTATCGCAGGCGCTGCGCGCGCCGAACGGGCGCGGGCGATGGGGCGAGCTGACGCTGCGCCGGACCGCCGAGCTCGCCGGCATGGTCCCGTATTGTGATTTTTACGAGCAGGAAAGCGGCGGCGGGCAGCGCCCCGACATGCTGGTTCGTCTGCCGGGCGGCCGCGCGATCGCGGTGGACGCCAAGGTTCCGCTCTCGGCATATCTCGAGGCGGAAGCGGCGCCGGATGAGGCCGCCCGCCGCGCCGCGCTCGACCGGCACGCGCAACAGGTGCAGCGCCATGTCGCGTTGTTGAGCGGGCGCGAATATTGGGCGCAGCTTCAGCCCGCTCCGGAGATGGTGGTTCTGTTTTTAGCCGGCGATCATTTTTTGAGCGCGGCTCTCGAACGCGATCCGGAACTGCTGGAGCGCGCGCTGGCGCGAAAAGTTTTATTGGCGACGCCGGTCACGCTGATCAGCGTGCTGAAAGGCATCGCCTACGGCTGGCGGCAGGAGCGGCTGGCCGAAAGCGCCGATGAAGTACGCCGCATCGCCGGCGAATTTCAGGAACGCGCAAGGGTTTTCGCCGAATCCTACGCGGACGCCGGGCGGCACCTGGCCAAAGCCGTGGAGGCTTACAATCGTTCCGCGGGATCGTGGGAGACGCGGCTCGGCCCGTCGCTGCGCCGCATGCGCGAGCTGGGCGTCGGGGCGCGGGACGCCGCTGGGCCTTCCATCATCGACACTCCGGTGCGCGAGCCGCGTTCGGCGCCGCCGGAGGCGCGTCAATGATGCTGCGGCACCTCTTCCTGTTCCTTTCCGCGCGCAAGGGACTGCGGCGATGGATGGAACAATCCGCGCTTTCGAAAAAATTCACGCGCCGCTTCATCGCCGGCGAGAAACTCGACGACGCGCTGCGCGTGCTCGAGCATCTGGAGCGGGAGCGGATCTGGGCCACGCTGGATCATCTGGGGGAAAACGTGACCACGATCGAAGAAGCCGCCGCCTCGCGCGATTCGTATCTGGAAGCGCTGGCCCGGATCGAGGAACGCAAGCTGCCCTCCACGGTCTCGATCAAGCTGACGCAGTTCGGCCTGGATCTTTCGCAGGAAGTGTGCGTCGAAAACGTGCGGCAGCTCACCGCCCGGGCGAAGGCCATCGGCAGCCGCGTGGAGATCGACATGGAATCGAGCGCCTACACCGATCGCACGCTGGAGATCGCCGCCAGGATCGCCGGCGAGTTCGGCTGCGCGCGCACCGTGATTCAAGCCTATCTTTTCCGCAGCGCGGCCGATATCGAGAGGATGAATGCGCTGGCGATTCCGGTGCGGCTGTGCAAGGGAGCCTACGATGAGCCGCCATCGGTGGCGTTCCCCGAAAAACGCGATGTCGACCGGAATTACGTGACGCTGATGAAAACTCTGCTCGATCACGGCGCTTATCCGGCCATCGCCACGCACGATGAGGCCATCATCGGCGAGGCGTTTCGCTACGCGCGCCAGCGGCGCATCACGCCCGACCGGTTCGAATTTCAGATGCTGTATGGCATCCGGCGAGATTTGCAAAAACGCGTCGTCGATCTGGGCTACCGGTTGCGGTTGTACGTGCCGTATGGAACGGCCTGGTATCCCTATTTCATGCGCCGGCTGGCGGAACGTCCGGCGAACGTTTTGTTTTTATTGCGGAATCTATTCCGGTGATCGGGAGCGCGGATTCAAATCCCGCCCGTTCCCGCCGCCGGCGGCGGGCTAAATCGCCGGATCTCCATAACATCGGCACTCGTCCGGATTGCCGGGCGCGCTCTTGCCGCTATCGTCGAACCGGAATGACGACCCACCCCGATGTTCATGGCCCCTGGAAACAGTGGTCGGAGGAAAGCACTCTACATGTCGCCTGCGCTTACAGCAACCCGCTGCGCTGGCGGACGCGGCGCCTGCTGATGAACGATTTTCGCCGGCACATGACCGCCAGCCCCAACGTGGTGCTGCACGTGGGCGAGCTCGCCTATGGGGAGCGGCCGTTTGAAGTCACCGGCACAGACGCAAACGACGTGCAACTCCGCACCTGCCACGAGCTGTGGCACAAGGAAAACATTTTAAACGCCGTCATCCGGCATTTTCCGCCGGATTGGAAATACGGCGCGATCATCGACGCGGATTTTCACATGACGCGCGGCGATTGGGCGCTCGAAGCGATTCATCAGCTCCAGCACTACGATTTCGTGCAGCTTTTTTCGACGTACACGGATCTCTCGGCGGAGCATCGCCCATATCGAATTATGCCGAGCTTCGCCTGGAAGCACCTCAACCCGCACTCCGCAAAAGCAGCCAAAGGCTACTACGGCTCGGCTAGCCCGGGCGCAACGGGCGGGGCATGGGCGTTTCGCCGCGCCGCCTTCGATGCAGTCGGCGGATTGCTCGATATCTGCGTGCTCGGCTCGGCGGATTGGCACATGGCGTTCGGGCTGGCGGGTAAGGCAAACAGCGCGCCCGAACTCACCCGGTGCAGCGAGCCCTACATGCGAGCCGTGCGGCTGTGGCAGGAGCGCGCGGGCGTTTTAAAACAGAACATCGGCTACATCGACAATCACGCCATTCATCACTTCCATGGATCGAAGGTGCTGCGGGCCTACGGCGAACGCTGGAAAATTTTGCGCGCGCACAATTACGACCCCTCCTGCGATCTGCTGCGGGATTGGCAGGGCATCTGGCAGCTCGCCGGCAACAAGCCGCGCCTGCGGGACGATATTCGCGCCTATTTTCGCGCGCGGAATGAAGACGATCCCGGCTTGCGCGGCTCCGAACGCGAACTCGCCTGAATTACTGCTTCTTCGATTGGACGGCCTGGTTCATATCCACCTGATTGCCGTTCGGCGTGGTGGCGGTCACCTTCGTGTTCGATAACGCCCGGACGCTGGGCTCATTCGCAGTTTTGGCCGGCGTGGTGATGTTGTTTTTCATCTCATCACCCATGGAAAGGACGTTCTGATGCGTCCGCCGCGCGATCTGCGCCGCCTCACTCCGCGGATAAACGAATTCGTTGCCGTAATTATCGCCGGGATAAAACCAGGCGCGCAGCGCTTCGGGCGTTCCGGCAGGCCGCTCCTCAAATTTCATAACCGTTTCCGAGGTGGGATTCTGGCGATAGTCCGGAATCGCCAAAATTGTAGCGTAAAGCTGCGTTCCGTCGGCGTTGAAGATCTGCACGATATTCCGGTTGGACTGGGAATCGAGGAGTTTAAACTGGTAAGTTCCGGCGGGAAGCACTTTGCCAGGGATCTCCACGGGACCGGAGAAGGTTACGGTGGTCTGCTTGTTCCATTCGTCGGCGCGCGCCGCTGAGAACCCCAGGGCAAACAGCACCGCGAAACACAAAGTCCAAAGAGCTTTAGACATAAGCGAACCTCCTTTTTTGCGTATTTTAAAAGCGTGATCCGGAAAATCACACTTCTCACTTTTTTAGATGGGTATTTTAACCCCCGGGTTGCACCGTTAATCCCGATTGGAAACGCGCGCCGACTGGAATGTCGCCATTTCGCATAACAGTTTCACGGCGGCTTCGGCGAGATTGATTCCGAGCGCGGCACCGGTGCCTTCGCCCAAGCGCATGTCCAGATCGAGCAGCGGCTCGACGTTTAAAAATTCCAGCATTCGCCGGTGCCCGCGCTCGGCCGAGCGATGGGAGTAGATCACATAATCGAGCGCCGCGGGAGCGATGGTTCGCGCGATCAACGCGGCGGAGCACGAAATAAAGCCGTCGAGCACGACAACGCGCCGCAGCCGCGCGGCGGCGAGGATCAATCCGGCGATCGCGGCGATTTCGAATCCGCCGACCGCAGCGAGCACGCCGATGCCATCGCACGGATCGGGGCGATGCAGCTTGAGAGCTCGCCGGATCACTTCGGCTTTGTGCGCGACGCCCGCCTCATCCAGGCCGGTTCCGCGGCCGGTTGTTTCGCCGGGATCCAGGCCGCTGATGGCGGCGAAAATCGCGGCGGCCGAAGTCGAATTGCCGATGCCCATTTCTCCGGCGCCGAGCAGATCGGCGCGGCCGGCGTGCTCCATTCCGATGGCGATCGCGCGCTCGGCTTGCTTGCGGGTCATTGCCGGCTCGCGCGCGAAATTTTTGGTCGGACGGCCGACGCCCACATCGACGATCACGGGCTCGATTCCGTAATGCCGGCACAAAACGTTGATGGCCGCGCCGCCCGCGTGAAAATTCGCCGCCATCTGCGCGGTCACTTCCGCCGGATACGGGCTGACGCCTTCGGCCACCACGCCATGATCCGCGCAGAAGATCAGCATCGCTTTGCGGCCGATGGACGGCGTTTCGGATTGCTGAATCAGCGCGATCCGCAAGGCGAGGGATTCCAGGCGTCCCAGGCTGCCGGGCGGTTTGGTGAGCGAATCCAAGCGGCGCTGCACTCGCGCGGCGAGTTCGGCGTCGGCGATGGGAATGATGGAATCAAAGTTCATGAATGCCGCCGTAATCCTGATCGATATTGGCGATGACACGATTGACGGCGGCATGCGCCACAATCGCCGCCGGACGCGGGCCGGCGCGAATCCGCTCCAAGGCGCGGGCCACGCGGGACTCGAAGTCGCGCCAAGGCTCGCCGCCGGGCGGAGTGACACCGCGCCAGTCGGCCATCTTTCGCGCGGCGATCTCTTCGGCTTCGATCTCGCGCCAGGCGCGGCCGTCCCAGGCGCCGTAACTGATCTCGCGCAGATCATCGATAATCTGCACCGGCGCGCCGCGCGCGATCGCCTCGGCTGTTTCGCGCGCCCGGCGCAGCGGGCTGGAAAAAATCGCGGCCAGTTTGGGCAGCCGCAGAGACGCGGCATGCGCGCGGCCCGCTTCGCTCAGCGGCGGATCGCATTGGCCGAGCAGAACGCCGGTGACCGCCGGTTCGCAGTGCCTCACCACGAACAGGCCCGGCATGTGAAAAGCACCAGAATGAAAATTTCGAGGATCTGCTCGGTGGCGCCCAGGCAATCGCCGTTCACGCCGCCGATCCGGCGATAGAAATAGAACTGCGCAAGCCGCAGAATCAGATAGCTTCCGAGCACGATGATCAACCCGGGCCGTACCCCGCAGGCAAAGGACGCGGCGATTCCCTGCGCCGCGGCGAGCAGCGCCGCCGGAGTGGTCAGCGTCGCGGCGAAGGCGTGGCCCAGCCCCGATCCCGCCGGGCGCGATACCCACGCCAGCGCGACCATCCCCGCGCGCGGCACAGCCTGCGCGGCGACAAAAGCCGCGAAAATGTTTATTCCATAAATGTGCTCGATCGCCTGCCAGCGCGCCACCACGCTCAGCACGATCGCCACCGCGCCGTAGGTTCCGATGCGGCTGTCCTTCAGGATCGCCGCCATTTTTTCGCGCGAGCGTCCGGCCCGAAACGCGTCGGCGGAATCGGCCAGGCCGTCCTCGTGCAGCACTCCCGAAATCGCCGCCCAGAAGGCGACCACGATCAGCGCGGCGATCGAAAGCGGCAGCACGCGCGCGAGGCCGATGAAGATTCCCGCGCCGGCCGCCCCCAGAATCGCGCCGACCAGCGGAAAAAAGATCGCGGACTCTCCCGGCGGCGCGGGATTTCCGCCCATCGGAAAGATGGTCAAAAACGAGATCGCGCCGCGAACACGCCGCATCAGCATTGCGCCTCGCGCGCGTGGAGTGGCCGTTCCGGCGGGCGATGCCGCTTTGTTTCGAATCTCATTTGACGCGAAGGGGCTGGCCGAACACCATCCAGTAAACTTCCTCCGCCACCGACGCCGCGCGCTGGTTCAAAATCCCCGCGTAATCCCGAAAATCACGGCCCACGGTGTTATCGGGAACGAGCCCGCAGCCGACCTCGTTGGTGACGAGAATCACCGCCGCCCTGCTTTCCCGCGCGGCGCCGATCAATTTTTCCGAGTCGCGATTTACATCGCGCCCGAAGGTGAGCATCACGTTGGACAGCCACAGCGTGAGGCAATCGACGACGATCGCGTCCGCGTCGGCGCGGGCGATGGCATCGCCCACCTCCAGCGGCTCCTCGATGGTAGTGAACTCCGGCGCACGCTCGGCGCGGTGGCGGGCGATGCGCGCCTCCATTTCGTGATCGAGCGGCTGCGCCGTCGCCAGAAACACCAGACGCGGGCCGCGTTTGCGCGCCAGTTCCAGAGCGTAACGGCTTTTGCCGCTGCGCGCGCCGCCGCCCACCAGGATCACAGCCACAGGCTTCTCCTTCGCGATCGCAGCAGCCAGATGAAAAAAGGCCCGCCGGCGAGCGCGGTCAGCACTCCCGCGGGAATTTCCGTCGGCGCGATCACTGTACGGCTCAGTGTATCGCAGACGCAGAGAAACGCCCCGCCCGCGAAGAAAGAACACGGCAGCAGCACCCGGTGATCCGCGCCCAGGCGCAAGCGCAGCGCGTGCGGCACGATCAATCCAACGAATCCGATGGGTCCGGTGAGCGACGTGACCAGCCCGGTCAGCACCGATCCGGCGACGTATCCAAAGATGACGAGCGCTCCCGTCGAGACGCCGCGCGACGCCGCCCAATCGTCGCCTACCGCCAGCAGATTCCATTGCCGCGCCAGCCGGATCACCGCCGCGCACACCGGCAGCACGACCGCAACGAGCCAGGCGAGCGTCGAATACTCCACCGCATCGAGGCCGCCCATCAGCCAGCGCGAGATCGCGAAGGATTGCGAAAACGTCGCGGTGCTGTGCAGGAATAGAATGATCGCGAACGCGATGCTGTTCATCGTCACCCCGGCGAGCATCAGCGTGAACGAGGAAAGCCTTCGTCCTTCCAGGGCGATTCCGAGCACGATCAGCAGCACCAGCGCCGCCCCGCCCAGCGAGAGCAGTCCGGTGGCGCGCAGGCCGAAGCAGATCCCCAGCACCGCGCCGACCGATGCGCCGCTCGATACGCCCAGCGTGTACGGCTCCGCCAGCGGATCGCGCAACATGCACTGGAACAGAACGCCGGTGACGGAAAGCGCCGCGCCGCCGATCATCGCGAGCAGCACACGCGGCAGCCGCGCGTAGAAAAAAATCTCGTAATCGGGCGAGGCGCCGGCGAAAGCGCGGCTTAACGAAATGTGCGTGCTGCCGATGAGCGGCGAGGCCAGTCCGACGGCGATCGCGGCAATGACGGCGATCAGCGTCGCGTACGTTGCGCGGCTTGCGATCCTGTCCGGCTTGTCGCGCTCGGCGGGAACGCACGCCTGGCCGCTGGCGATCTCCGGTTTACCGTCCATAGCCAATCCATCCCCCATCGACCTCCACCCGCACGCCGAAAACGCGCTCGATCAGATCCGCGCTGAACACCTCGCGCGGCGGCCCGTCGCCCGCGATGACGCCGTCCCGCAGCACCAGCGCGCGATCGGCGAATTGCAGCGCGAGGTTCAGATCGTGCGTCACCGAAACGACCAGCATCCCGCTGGCGCCCAGCGCGGCAAGCAGGCGATACATGGCGAGCTGATGCCGCAAATCGAGAAATGTAGTCGGCTCGTCGAGCAGCAGGGTTTGCGGTTGCTGCGCCAGCGCCGAAGCGAGAATGACGCGCTGGCGCTCGCCTCCGGAGAGCGATCGGAAATCGCGCGAGCGAAACGGCAGTACGTCGGCGGTGCACATCGCGTTCTCCACCGCCGCGAAATCCTCGGGCGATTCGTACCATCCGCCGCCGTAAGGCGTGCGCCCCATCAGCACCACCTGCTCGGCCGTGAAGGGAAACTCCACCCGCACGGTTTGCGGCAGAAACGCGACGCGGCGCGCGAAATCCCGGCGCCGCCACTGCCGCAGCTCGACATTTTCATAGGCGCACGAGCCGCGATAAGGATGCCGCAGCCCGGCCATGATCCCCAATAGCGTCGATTTGCCCGCGCCGTTCGGTCCGGCGATGGCTACAAATCCGGACGCGCCGAGGTCGAAGGACACATCGGCGATTCCATAAGCGAACGCAAGATTGCGCGCCCGAAAACTCACTTCGACTCCGGATGAAGCGCCGCGAACAGCTCGCGCGCGGCTTCCACCACGCGCGGGCCGGGCACCAGAAATCCGCCGGAAGAAATCGCATAAACGCGATGCTCGCGAACCGCCGCGAGCGACGGCAGGCGCTGCCATAATTCGATCACTTCGCGCTGCCGCGCGGCGGGAATGGCGGCGTCGTCGCCCATATCGCCCATGTCGACGATCACTCGCGGGTCGCGCGCCAGCACTTCCTCAAGCGAAACCTGCGGATAGGCCGCGCGCGCGTCGCCAAACACATTTTCGCCGCCCGCGATGCGGATGATTTCATTTAAATAAGACGAGCGTCCGGTGACGATCAGCCCGTCGAGCCGCCCCGGCCTGCGGCCCACGACCAGCATCATTTTTTCCGGATTGAGTTTCGCCGCGCGCGCGCGAACTTCCTCCAGTCCTCCGCGAATGCGATCGATTAACTCCGTGGCGCGCGCCGCCGCGCCCGTCGCCTGGCCGACCTCGCGAATCGATTCGTAAATCGCGGCGAGATCCCGCTGATCGATCTCGAGCACGTTCAGATGCAGCCGCCGCAGACGCTCCGCAAGCCGCACCGGATTGGTCTGCACGATCACCAGATCCGGCTTCAGCGCGGCGATCGCTTCCACGTTCGGATTCACGTAATCGCCGATTTTTGGCTTTTTCAGCGCCTCCGGCGGATAGGTGCAGTAGCGCGTCACGCCGGCCACGCGATCGCCCAAGCCAAGCGCGTACAGCAGCTCTGTGATGCTGGGCGCGGTGGAGACGATCCGTTGCGGCTGCGCGAAAAGTCCGGCGGCGATGAAGAACAGCAGAAAGCGGCGACTTCTCATGGCGACGTTCTCCCTCGAAACGTTCTGGCGCGCAAATCGAGGAATCGGTCTCCTGACTCGCGGCCGGCATTCTCGCGACGATCTTCCCGCTTTCGGCAGTGATCGATCGCGCCGTGGGGCGCCGCTTACAGTTGCGGGGCAGTGGCGGATTCGCACCGCCTTCCCGGCATTCCTCGGTTTCAGATTAGCAGAGAATCACCACTCGACACGTCACCGCTCGACGGCGCTGGCCATCGCCGGCGGATAACGATCGCCGGCGGTCATCGCAGCCAGCCGATCCAGCTCCGCCAGGTCCTGAGAAGTCAGCCGGACGTCAATCGCGCCGAGATTCTCTTCCAGATATTTGCGCCGGCGCGTGCCCGGAATCGGAACCGCATCCGGGGCGACCGCGAGAATCCATGCCAGCGCGACCTGCGCCGGTGTCGCGTCCTGCCGTTTGCCGACCCGTTCGACAACCTCCACCAGCCGCCGGTTGGCTTGCATGTTCTCGTCCTGAAAACGCGGCAGATTGCGGCGAAAATCCGTCGCCACGAACGCCGAACTCGATGCGAGCGCGCCAGTCAGATAGCCGCGTCCCAGCGGGCTGAACGGCACCAGGCCCACGCCGAGCTCGCGCATCGCCGGCAAGACCGCCTGCTCGATTCCCCGCTCCCACAGCGAATATTCACTCTGCACCGCGCTGATCGGATGCACCTTGTGCGCGCGCCGCAGCGTTTCCGCGCCCACCTCGGAAAGCCCGAGATAGCGGACCTTGCCCGCTTCCACCAACCGCTTCATCGCGCCGACCGTCTCCTCGATCGGCACGGCCGGGTCCTTGCGGTGCAAATAGTAAAGGTCGATGGTGTCGACGCCCAGCCGCCGCAGCGAACCCTCCACCGATCGCTTGACGTTCGCCGGCGAACCATCGATCCGCATCTTCCCCGAGTCAATCGCGATGCCGAACTTGGTGGCGATCACCACGCCGCCGCGCCGCCCGCGAACCGCCTTGCCGACCAGCTCCTCGTTGGTGTGCGGCCCATACACCTCCGCCGTATCGAGCATCGTCACGCCAAGATCCAGGGCGCGATGAATCGTCGCGATCGATTCCGCTTCATCGCCGGGCGTTCCGTAGCCGTGCGACATGCCCATGCAGCCGAGCCCGATCGCCGCGGCGGTGAGTCCTTGAGTTCCCAATTTGCGTGTTTCCATAATCCGCCTCAAGTTTATCGCGGCGCTTCGCGCAACGGAGTTAAGCGCGCCCGCGCTTGCAACGCGCGCAGCGGCTTTCGATTACGCTAAGAAAAACTCCATGGACAAACAGGAAATTCTCTCGCGGGTTCACCAGGTCGGCATTATACCCGCCATCCGGGTGGCGACGGCCGAAGACGCGCTATTCGCCAGCCGCGCCGTGTTCGCGGGCGGGATTCCGATTGCCGAAATTACGATGACCATTCCCGGCGCGCTCGACGTGCTCAGCACGCTGCGCCGCGAAATTCCGGAAATGATTCTGGGCGCGGGGACCATCTGGCGTCCGGATATCGCGCGGCTGGCGCTGGAGGCGGGCGCTCGCTTTCTCACCACGACGGGCCTGGTCCCGGCGATTGTCGAATACGCCGTTCACGAGAAAATTCCCGTGCTTCCCGGCGCGCTGACGCCAACCGAAGTTGCCGCCGCCTGGATGTCCGGCGCGGACATGGTGAAGATTTTCCCTTGCTCGCAAGTGGGCGGCGCGCCATACATCCGGATGCTGAAGGCGCCGTTTCCGAGCGTCCGGTTCATCGCCTCCGGCGGCGTCACCCAGCAGACGGCCGGGGATTTTATCCTGGCCGGCGCGTCCGGATTGGGCATCGGCTCCGACCTGATCCCACAGGAAGCCATTCGCGCCCGGCGTCCGGAGTGGATTCAGGAACTGGCGCGCCGATTTCTGCTCATGGTCCGGGAAGCGCGGCAAAAACTCTCGCCGAACCATCTTCCATAATCCGGCGGAGCAACACCACGGCATCGCGGATCGTTTGCTAAAATCAGAAAGCTGACCTGAAAAACAGGGCCACCCTAGCTCAGTTGGTAGAGCGGCTGATTCGTAATCAGCAGGTCGCCGGTTCGATCCCGGCGGGTGGCTCCAGCTTAAATTAAACATAACAAAGAAGTTGGGCTGATACATTGGTGTCGCTGCCAATGTGCCATGCGGCAAAATGTGTGCCAATGGTGTGCCAAACTCAGGGAACGCCTCCCGAACTAGCCTGCATTCAAACACAATCGGGGGAGCTCCCGCTCCATCTCGGCGAGCGTGATCTCCACAATCCACCTTCTGGAACTTGAACAGATTCCGGATCCCAATCCGGCCGTGTTTAGAATTTCTCGCGCTGCAGCGCTGCAAGCATCGCGGGATTGGCTTGCACACTGTCAGAGTCCAGCAACTCGCGCTCAACGATTGCACCAGCTGCAACCAAAACCGCGACCACTTCGCGCTGCCGGCCTTGGTTCCCGGCAGGCGGGTTGCACCAGCCATGTGTCGCCCACCCCAGAGGCGAGGATTTGTATTTCTCATCCTTAAGGTTCAGGTCCGAGCCTTCGATCAGCCGTGCGGCCAGCCGATTCTCGCCGAGCAGCGCGGCCCAATGGAGCGCGGTTTCACCGAACAGTCCGCGAAGGTTCGCTATTGCCCCCGCGTCCAATAGTCTGATTCCCACGTCTTCGGCTCCCAGGCTCGCAGCTCCGATCAGGGGCGAGTCGCTCTTCTGTAAGCGTCTCGTAAACCGCCGCAGGAAAAATCCTCGATTTGTGCTATCGGCGATTGCTTAAGGTTGGGCTGGGGAAATCGTTGGCTTCCAGTTATGGGGAAGCAATTGATTCAGCCGGGTGATGG